>ENA-ORCT01000806-ORCT01000806.1-marine-metagenome-genome-assembly--contig:-NODE-806-length-13523-cov-3.472631_pt1 | contig 13523 bp, 9 predicted proteins | sample MGYA00248632_ERZ508511 | MGnify/ENA primary metagenome ERZ508511 (study PRJEB26182, sample SAMN06268839) | marine metagenome | isolation source: Tt an P1-techrep anaerobic enrichment on pine from sediment...
GTGTGCGCGCCGCCATGGGTGACGGGGTCAAGCGCGTCTATGACAGTGAAGTTGATCCGATGGTCAAGATGGGAAAGAAAATCGTGGCCGCACGCGACCTGCCGGAAGGCCATGCCATTCAGATGGAGGATCTGGCCATCAAGTGCCCCGGCGATGGCCTGCCGCCTTATGAAATCGACAAGGTCATCGGCCGGGTGACCCTCAAACCCCTGGCCGCTGATGACGATCTTTCCTTCGAGGTGCTCAACGGTACCCAGCATCGGAAAGAGGCCGCATCTTGAACAGGGAGTTCAATCTGGAAAAAGACGTGGCCGTTGTCACCGGCGCCTTGGGAAAACTGGGACCTATCTGGATCGGCGCCCTGCTGGATGCCGGTGCCCGGGTTGTGGCGATTGACCTTTCCGGTCAGGTGCCCGGGCAAGGCTTTGGCAGTCTGCAGAAAACTTACGGCGACGATCGTCTGCAACTGGTCCATGCCGATGTCACCGACCGGCAATCCCTGGCGGCGGCTTGCAGTCGGTGTCTTGAGACGTATGGTGTTCCGTCGATTCTGGTCAACAATGCCGGCATCGACCGGCCACCGGACTCGAGCGGAGCGACCTGCCGGCTGGAGGACATTCCCCTTGCGGAGAATCTGCGGATACTGGAGGTGAACACCGCCGGACTGTTTCTGGTGACCCAGGTTATCGGAAAACCCATGGCCGATGCCGGACGCGGCTCCATCATCAATATCGGCTCGCTGTATGCCGGTGTGTCGCCGGACGCCCGTTTTTACGATCACCTCCAGAGTGATCCGCCGTTTCTAAAACCCCCGGCTTACGGGGCTTCCAAGGCTGCGGTCGTCAGCCTGACCCAGTACCTGGCCACCCACTTAGCCCCGTTCGGAGTGCGGGTCAACGCGCTTTCTCCGGGCGGTGTGCTGGGCGATCAGGATCCCGAGTTCAAGCGCAAGTTCTGTGACCGGGTTCCCCTCGGGCGCATGGCTACCCCGGATGATTTGCGCGGCCCCCTGCTGTTTCTGGCTTCCCGGGCATCGGCCTATGTGACCGGTATCAACCTCATCGTCGACGGTGGCTTCACCGCGTGGTAACCTTTTTAAATTTCGGGAAAAGATCATGACCTCAACGTTGTTTCCAGACACAATCCTGAATTGGATCGACGGCGCGGAAACCGGCGCCATCGATGCCGAGGTGTTTGACAAACGGTCGCCGGCAAGTGGCGAAATTCTCTGCCGGGCGGCCCGCTCCCGGGAGGCGGATATTTCTCGCGCCGTTGAATCGGCAAAGAACGCCTATCCCGCATGGGCCGGCCTCACACCGGTCCAGCGGGGCGATATCCTGATGGCCGTGGTCCGTGCGGTGCAGGAGCATCGGGAGCAGATGGCCGGCGTTGTTGCGGCTGAGACCGGAATGGCGTTAACGGCCGCCCGCGGCGAGACCGGCGGTGCCATCGCACAGGGTGAGTTTATGGCCGGTGAGGGACGCCGTCTCTACGGTCGCACCACGACAAGTGCCGTTCCCAACAAATATGCCATGACCGTGCGTCAGCCCTTAGGGATTGCGGGTTTGATCATTGCGGCCAACACCCCCATCGCCAATGTGGCCTGGAAGGTGTTTCCCGCGCTGATCTGCGGAAACACCGCCGTTTTGAAGGCCGCCGAGGATACGCCGGCCACCGCGTGGCTGTTTGGCAAACTGGCCCATGAGGCGGGGCTTCCGCCCGGCGTGCTCAACATTGTCCAGGGCCTGGGCGAGGAAGCCGGGGCACCTCTGGTGGCCCATCCGGATGTTGCCGTGGTCAGTTTTACCGGTTCAACGGCCGTCGGCCGACGGATTGCCGAGGTCTGCGGCCGGCGCCTGGCAAAGGTGTCCCTCGAGCTGGGGGGGAAAAATCCGCTCGTGGTGTGCGATGATGCCGATCTGGACAATGCCGTCCGGTGGGTGATGCTCTCCGCCTTCAGCAACGCCGGCCAGCGCTGCGCCGCCTGCAGCCGCGTGCTGGTCTACGAATCGGTCTATGAGCGGTTCCGTGCCATGCTCATCGAGGGGACCAAACGTCTGCAGGTGGGGCCCACCGACGCCGACGACCTGGGGCCGGTGATCAATGAAAAGCAGCTCGCCAACATGCTGGCCGCCGTCGAAAAGGCGCGGCAGGAGGGCGCGAGCATCCTGACCGGTGGGCACCGCCTGACCGATCCGGATCACGCCGCCGGCTGCTACATGGCCCCCACGATCATCGAGAATGCCGATCCACACGCCGAAATTTCCACCCGGGAGGTGTTCGGGCCCATCACCTGCCTTTACCGGGTGACGGATTTTCACGAGGCCCTTGAGCTGGCCAACGACTCCCCCTACGGTCTGACGGCCTGCATCCACACCCGAAGCATTCACCGGGCCGTTGAGTTTTCCAGAAAGGTTCAAACCGGTGTGGCGGTGGTCAATGCCGGAACCTATGGCAGCGAGCCCCATATGCCCTTTGGCGGGGTGAAGCAGTCCGGCAACGGTTCCCGGGAGCCGGGCACCGAAGCGCTGGATGTCTACTCGAATCTCAAAGATCTCTACATCTGCATCGATCCGGATACGGTCTGACCGGGAGCCGTGATCGCAAGGCGGCTCTGCAGCCGGATGGATTGATCCGGCTGCGGTCAATTTTTTTTCAACTGACACCACAGGTTCTGTATTTCTGATGAATGCACCGGCTCAGCCCTCCGTTATAGGATTCATACCGGCCCGGTCGGGCTCCAAGCGGATACCCGATAAAAATATCCGGCCCCTTGCCGGCCATCCCCTGATTGCCTATACCATCTCGGCCGCTCTTGAAAGCGGGATCTTCACCGACGTGATCGTGTCCACGGACGCCGAACACTACGCAGCCATCGCCCGTCACTACGGGGCTGAGGTGCCGTTTCTCCGATCCTCTGAAATCGCCGGTGATACCTCACCGGACATCGAGTGGGTGGAAGAGACCCTGACCCGGCTGGCCGCTTCGGGCCGGCGGTACGAGTGCTTCAGTATCCTGAGACCCACGAGCCCTTTTCGCCTGCCCGGGACTATCCGGCGGGCCTGGCGTGAATTTCTGTCCCAGGACGGCGTGGATTCCCTCCGGGCCGTTGAAAAATGCAGTCAGCACCCGGGGAAGATGTGGGTGGTTCGCGGCCGGCGGATGATGCCGCTGCTACCCATGGGGCCGGCTCATCAGCCCTGGCACAGCAGCCAGTATCCATCATTGCCGGAGGTCTATGTCCAGAACGCCAGCCTGGAGATTGCCTGGAGCCGGGTGGTGTTTGAGGGGCGGACCATTGCCGGTAATGTCCAGATGCCTTTTTTTACTTCCGACCAGGAAGGGTTCGATGTCAATAAACCCTACGACTGGGATCTGGCCGAGCACCTGGTTAAAACCGGTCAGGCCCGGCTTCCGGAGGTGAAACTGCCGCCCTGTTTTTCTTAGGCGCTTAACGGCGTGGCATTTACAACGAATTGTCTTTGGTTCGGAAATTTGCGTTTGTTATGGCAAAAAATCACAATAACCAAATCACAAATAAATTACAATGACCAAAATTCTTGATTCCAAACCGTATGATTCCCTCCGCCCCATGCTGGACCCGGCAAGTGGTTCAGGGGCTTAATTGAGATTTGGCGCTTGTGATTTGTTATTTCCGGTTTAGCCGGATGGGGAGCACGTTTCATGATGCTTGAGATCAAACTGATTCCACAAAACGAATTTCAACGTGTCCGGGCCGCCGCCGTGGATCCTGTTGACAAACTGGCGGTGACCGCGGATATGTGCCGGGCCAATGCGCTGGCTACAGTGAAGCGGGCCGGATCCGGACATCTCGGGTCAAGCTTCAGCTCGCTGGATATTGTCACCCTGCTTTACTTTGATGAGATGAATCTTGTGCGCCAGGGCGTCGATTCGGTGGACCGGGACATCTATTTTTCATCCAAGGGTCACGATGTGCCAGGTCACTATGCGGTTCTGTATGCTCTGGGACTTATCCCCGAAGAGCGCTTTATCAACCTGCGGCGCCTGGGCGGCACCCATGGTCACCCGGACCTCAGCGTGCCGGGGATCGAAGCCAATTCGGGTTCCCTTGGCATGGGGATTTCCAAGGCCAAGGGCATGGCGCTGGCCAAGACACTCAAGGGCGCCGGTGGCCGGGTGTATGTTATGACCGGCGACGGCGAGCTGCAGGAAGGCCAGATCTGGGAATCGCTTCAGACCACCGTTCAGCAGAAGATTCATAACATCAATGTCATCGTCGATCACAACAAGATTCAATCCGACAAACAGCTGGATGAGATTGTCAGCCTGGGCGACCTTACAGCTAAGTTCGAGGCTTTCGGCTGGTATGTGGAGCGGTGCGATGGCCATGACTTTGCGGCAATGAAAGCGGCTCTGGAGCGTTTCAGAACCATCGATGACCGGCCCAAAGCCCTGATCGCGGACACGGTCAAGGGACAGGGCGTTTCGTTCATGGAAGGGCCGGCCGCTTTGGCCAAGGGGCAGGGGCTGTACCAGTGGCACTCCGGCGCACCGGATGATGAGGCGTTCGAGGCAGGCTTTGCCGAGCTGGTGGAAAGGACCAACGGCCGGCTTCAGGACCTGGGCCTGGAACCCCTGCAGCTGCAGCTTCTGGAGCGCCGCGAAACCAATCGGGTGCGGCTGAAAGACACCGCCGAAAAAGTTGTGACGGCCTATGGTGAGGCGCTTGTGGAACTGGGCCGCGAACGGGACGATATCATCGTTATGGATGCGGATCTGTCTGCTGATTGCGGGTTGCGCCCGTTTGAAACCACCTTTCCCGATCGGTTTGTGGAAAGCGGCATCGCCGAGCAGGATATGGTGTCCATGGCCGGTGGTCTGGCCCTTCACGGGTTTTTGCCGATCGTCAATTCGTTCGGTGTGTTTCTGGCCTCCCGCGGCAACGAGCAGATTTACAATAACGCCACGGAAAAGACCAAGATTATCTACGCGTGCCATTACGCCGGGCTGATTCCCGCCGGACCGGGCAAGTCCCACCAGAGCCTGAGGGATATTTCGCTTTTCGGCGCGCTGCCGAACTGCATCATCATCGAGCCCGGCAATGCCGAAGAGACCCGGCAGGCTCTGGCCTGGTGCGTCCGGGAGGCCGATCAGAACTGCATGCTGAGACTGATTATCTCACCCTCTCCGCGAACCATCCCCTTGCCTGACGATTATCGGTTGACATTCGGAAAGGGGACGGTAATTCGCGAGGGGACCGATGCCATTCTCTTTGCATACGGGCCGGTTATGCTGAACGAAGCCCTGGTGGCGGGTGATATTCTGGAATCCAGGAATGTGTCCCTCAAAGTCGTGAATCTGCCCTGGTTGAACCGGGTCGATTCCGGCTGGCTGGATAAAACGGCCGGCGCGTGTGAGCACCTGTTTGTTCTGGATAACCATTTTTCCGTCGGCGGTCTCGGCGATATGTTGGTTGACCGGGCCATGGCCTCTGCAAGGCTGCGGGGCCGGCGAATCATAAAATTTGCAGTTGAGGATTTTCCCGCCTGCGGGACACCGCCGGAGGCACTGCGCAAGCACGGACTGGATGGCGAGAGTTTGAGCCGGAAAATCCTGCAAGCCATTGACATGGCCTGACATTATAACCCCGATCCGGTCGCTTTCCGTCGGTATTTCAGCTGTTCGCTGAAAGCGGCCGGGACGGGATACGTCTCTTATGAAGCAGCAGTCGGATATGCATACAGAGGTTTTGCAGTTAAGCGGTGAAGCCTTTTTCGCGCTGTATTCGAGCAGATACCTGAACCCGTATTCGATGGACCGGCCGCCGGGATCTTTGTCACGCACCCGGCCATATCCCTGATGCCATCGCCCCTGACCTGAGCTCCACTTCGCCGGAATTTTGCCATCCGCGGAAACGTTTTCTTCACCGTACCTCCCCCATCACCGCATTCGGATCTGGGACGGTACCTATGAAGATTGTGTTTGCAGTGCATCACCCAGGCGCTTTCCGGTCCTTTGAAGGCGTCGTTCGCTGTCTTTGCCAGATGGACCATGATGTCCTTGTGCTCCACGGCCGGCGCGAGAAACCCATTGCCATGGATCGCGCCCTGAAAACCTGCGTTCGTGACCTGGCGAACTGCACGGAGGAGGAGATGCTGCTCCGCAGGAGCTGGACGCGGCTGGCCAATATCCGTGAGCTGGTTAATTGCGCCAACTATCTGCGGGCCCGACACCCCAACCCGTCGCATGCCAGACGGTGGATCAACAAGGTCAGGCAGCCGCTTCGAATGATTGCCAAGGCCCGGCCGGGCATGAAACTGATGGCCAGCTCGCGGATTCTTCACATGCTTCAGTCCGTGGAATCGATCACGCCGCCGGATCGTGAAATCACCCGATGGCTGGAAATCAGCCGGCCGGATGTTGTGGTTGCCTCTCCGTTTATTTCCCCGGTTTCCCGGGAGCTTGAATATATCAAGGCTGCCCGGCTCCTTCACATCCCAACCGTGGTGGCCGTACTGAGCTGGGACAACCTGACCACCAAGGGAACGTTTCATGTCATTCCGGACCGGGTTTTCGTGTGGAACGATGCCCTGGCCGATGAGGCGATTGAATTCCACGATGTGCCGCAAAACCGGATCTCCGTCACCGGCGCTCCGGTTTTTGATTTCTGGTTTGACATGCAGCCCTCCATGCCCCGCAGTGAATTTTCAGCCCGAATGGGCATCGACGCCCAACAGCCCTATTTTCTGTATCTGGGCTCCTCTCCGTTTATTTCAAGAGATGAAACGCCCTTTGTTCGCGGATTGGCAAAGGCCATGCTGACCATTCCCGAAACCCGGAATATTCGCCTTGTGGTTCGCCCGCATCCGACCAATGCATCACGATGGAAAGAAATTGACGCGGAAAATGTCACCCTGTGGCCAAAGGAAGCGGAATACGTCGATATGCCTGAAGTCAGGCAGGATTTTTTTAACTCATTGGTTTACAGCGCCGGGGTCATCGGGGTGAACACCAGTGCCATGATTGAGGCGGCGATTGTCGACAGACCGTGCATGACCATCATGACGGCTCATCACGCCCGGACGCAGCGTGGCGTCGGTCATTTTCACCATCTGCTTGCGGGTGATTTCCTGGAAATCGCTCGAAGCTATTCCGAAGCATGCGCGGTCATTGCCGCCGTTTCCGGGGGCAGAGATCTGAAAAAACACCAGCGACAGCGGTTTGTACGGGACTTTATCCGGCCGGGGGGCATCGACATCCCTGCCTCGACCATAATGGCCAAGGCAATCGTTTCAGCAGGACACGGAGGTGACTCGATCCAGGGTTTCAGACCAATAACATGCCTAAATTACCAGTAAATTTGGTGGATTTCGCCATTTTATCGTTCTTGACAGGAAAATGGCCCATTGCTATAAATACAAATTTTGTCTGCGATTCTGTGTAACCGTGAAAGCTGTTGGATTTTCGAGTTTGCGGTTAGCCGGGACACTGATTCAATAGCGTGGATGGCCGTTATCCGCGCTTTTTAAACATGTGATACCACAGCGGGGCATGCGGTGGGGTTCGCCACCGCCAGATTACCGACAACGGCTGTCCCTGGCGGGTGAAAGATGAGTACGAGTCAAACCATTGAGCTGTGCCTGGCTTCCCAGCATTTTTTCCCCACACATGGCGGGGCTCAGCTTCGTTTTCTTCGATATCTGCCCGGTCTCCGCGATCGGGGTATCTGCACCCGGGTTCTGTCCGGAACACCGAAATTAAAAAAAAAGGCCGAGCAACGTGGCGCGTCGCTGCCCCGGAAGCTGAATTCCAACGCCAGCCAATCGGCCGAGCCCATTCAGGGCATTCCCATACACCGGGTCCATCTGCCGGGCCGGGCCGGTTGGCCGCGGTCCATTGTCTTCAACCAGGCGCTGTTCAGCTATTGCACAGGGCCCGATTACCGGCCCGACGTGGTCCAGGTGGTTTCATCATTGCAGCCCCGTTCGCTTCCATGGGTCATTCGTCTTCAACAGATGGGAATACCGGTGGTGTATGCCTACACCATCCCTGCCACCATGCCGTCAAATCCGGTCAAGCGGGCATTTCGTCGATGGACCCTGCAAATGCTCTACCGTCAGGTTGACTGTCTGGTGGTCAACAGTGCCGTCATGCGGGATTTGTCCCTGCAGATCGGTGTAAGAACCCGGTTTGAGGTGATTCCCAACGGTGTTGACCTGAAGCGGTTCCGGCCGGCGGCAAATCCTGAGGAGCGCCGGGCACTGCGGGCGTCGCTGGGCGTGGGCGACCACCAGAAGATGATTACCATCGTCGGTGCCGTCCATCCCCGCAAGGGCAGCGATGTGCTGCTGGAAGCCTGGAAAGAACTGATTGCACAATTTCCCGATACACATCTGTTTCTGGTGGGGTTGCGAAAGGACCTGCAGTATCCGAAACTCGACGGTTTCCGGGCCAGGCTGCAGGCTGCCATCGCCGCCTCGGGAGCCGGGGACAGGGTCCACTTTACAGGAACGGTGCGAAATCCGGAGGACTATCTTCGCGCCTCGGACGTGTTTGCCTTTCCCTCCCAGAGAGAGGGGCTGCCCAACGCCGTGCTCGAGGCCATGGCCTCGGGGGTGCCGGTTGTCCTGACACCGTTTCTCGGCCTCTCCGATGATCTTGGACGGCCCGGCACCGAATACCTGCTTGCCGACCGGAATCCGGTTTCGCTGGCCGCGACCATCGCTGAGATTCTGCAAAACCGCGATCTGGCCACCCGGCTGGGGGAAAACGGCCGGCGCTGGGTCGAGCGAACCATGGATCTTGAGCGAAGCCTGGACCGCTATGCGTCCCTCTATCGGGGGCTGGCGGAAACGGCCGGCCGGCGGCGCTGATCGGACTGGCCGCTGCCCGGAATCCAATGAAAAGACAGGAGGCCGTTGTTGGAATATAAGGCCCGAAACATTTTTTTGCTTCTGCCCGTCGAAAATCAGGTCCGCGAGCTCGATCCCAAATTGCTGCTGGCCAGCGTGGCGGCTCTGCGGGGGATACCGTCGGTGGTCGGATCCCGCCGGGAAATCGAATTTCACATGCCCTCGTTTCCCCGGAGCATCTATCTTTCCAAGGGCCTGAAATCAGGTAACGGGCGATTTTTCAAGATATTGAGAAAAATGGGGCACCAGGTCGCCGCCTGGGACGAGGAATCGCTGGTTCACCTGCCGGCCGAAACCTATTATTCGCGACGGCTCTCACCGGTGGCCATGGCGAATGTTACCCACCTCTTCGCCTGGGGAGAAGACAACGCCGAGTTGTGGCGGCGCTATCCCGACCTGCCGCCGGAAACCCCCATACACGTCACCGGAAATCCCCGGGGCGATCTGCTTCGCCCCGAACTGCGCCTGTTTTATGAGGCGGAAGCCGTGCAGATTCAAAGGGAATACGGGAATTTTATTCTCGTTAACACCAATTTTAACCATATCAATGCCTTTTCTCCCTTTCAAAATCTGTTTCAGCCGGTTGCCGATCCCGGAGAAACACCCGCGTTCGGTGAAGCGGCCAAAGGCATGAGCCGGGAATATGCGGAGGGACTTCGCGCGCACAAGCAGGCCATATTTGCCGATTTCAAAGCGCTCATTCCGGCCCTGGAAACAATGTTTCCGGACTACAGGATTATCGTTCGCCCGCATCCCACCGAGAATCCGGACGTGTACCACCAAATCGCTTCCCGATGCCGGCAGGTGCGGGTGACCAATTCGGGCAATGTGGTTTCCTGGTTGATGGCGGCAAAAGCGCTGGTTCACAATGGTTGTACAACCGGGGTGGAGGCCTTTGCGATGGGGGTGCCGGCCATCAGTTATCGGGCAACGGTCAATGACGATTACGATGACGGGTTTTATCGGCTGCCGAATCGGATGAGCCATCAGTGCTCGAATCTCGGGGAGTTGAATGATTTGCTTGGGCGGGCCCTGGCCGGAGTGCTGGGCCCCCCGGATGATCCGCAATGCCGGGCATTGCTCGATCAGTACCTGGCCGCCCAGAGCGGGCCGCTGGCCTGTGAGCGGATTATTGACGTGCTTGAATCCATGATGGGCGAGCGTCTCTCGCTGCCCGGCACACCGCCGGTAGACCGGCTTTCCGGATGGTGGAGCTTGACCCGTCGAACCTGGAAAAAACGGGTCAAGGGCTATCTGCCGAAATCGATCAACCGGCCTGAATTTCAGGAACACCGGTATCCGGCGATCCCCATCGAGGAGGTGCGGGAGCGGGTCCAGCGTTTCCAGCGGCTGCTCGGGGCCGGCAGAGAACTTTCGGTCAAGCGGCTTTCAGACCATTTTTTTCAGGTTACGGCCTGAAACATGTCGTTTTGCCTGCTGATCGCCGCACGTTGCCGTTTAGATGGTGATCGGCCCGGGTTTTTCAAAATGACCGGCAACTGCAGAGGCTGCGGTCGGCCGGGGAACACGATCAAGGGACAGAGCTGAGTATGAACAGAGGAAAACCGTTACTCCTGATTCCGGTTGAAAACCAGGTGCGCGAGCTCGATCCGAAACTGCTGCTTGCCTGCATTGCCGCGCGGCGCGGGTTTGCCTCGGTCGTCGGATCACGCCGGGAGATGGAGTTTTCCATCGATTCGTTCCCCCGGAGCATTTATCTCTCCAAGAGTATGACTGTGCGCAGTCTTCTGTTTTTCCGTGTTGCCAGCACGTTCGGTCACAAAATTGTGACCTGGGACGAAGAGGCCCTGGTTCACCTGCCCTCCGATATCTATTACTCCCGTCGTCTGGATCCTCGGGCGATTCAATTCGTGTCCAACCTGTTTGCATGGGGTGAAGACAATGCCGATTTGTGGCGGACCTATCCGCACCTGCCCGATGGCATCCCGGTTCATATCACCGGCAATCCCCGCAGCGACATGCTTCGACCGGAAATGCGCACGTTTTACGAGGAGCAGATCCTCGCCATTCACCGCAGATACGGAAATTTTATCCTGGTCAATACCAATTTCAATCATGTCAACGCCTTCGGTCCGGATATGAATTTGTTCAAACCGGCGCTGAAACCCGATTCCTCACCTCGGTTCGGTCGGGCGGCCAGGGGGATGACGCTCGCCTATGCAGAGGGCCTGCGGGATCACAAACAGGCCCTTTTCGAAGATTTTCAGCGGTTGATTCCCCGACTGGAGAAGGCTTTCCCGGAATACATAATCATCGTCCGGCCGCATCCAACCGAAAACCAGAACGTTTACCGCGAGATTGCCGCCCGCTGCGAACGGGTGCAGGTGACCAACGAGGGTAATGTGGTGCCCTGGCTCATGGCGACCCGGGCACTGATACACAATGGATGCACCACCGGCGTGGAGGCCTATTTGGCTGGTATTCCCGCGATCACTTACCGTTCAACGGTCAATGATGACTATGACAACGGCTTTTATCGGTTGTCCAATTCCATGAGCCACCAGTGTTTCAGCTTTGACGAACTTCGCGACATGCTGCAGAAGGTCCTGAACGGAGAACTGGAATCGGCTGACGGCGATCAGCGTCGGAGATTGATCGATCGGTTTCTGGCGGCCCAGAGCGGGCCGCTTGCCTGCGAGCGCATTGTGGATGTTCTGGAGACGATGACCGCCGGCCCGGGTCAAACGTCCCCACCGGACGCCTTCCAGAAGCTGAAGCAGGTGACAGTTGCCCGGGGGCTTCAACTGGCAAAGAATATCAAGGCCCATCTGCCCGGTTCCCACAACCGGCCCGAGTTTCAGCACCATAGGTATCCCCGGATTTCGATTGATGAGATTCGAAGCCGGCTGTCCCGTTTTCAGCGTCTGCTGGGAGAAACCGGCGACCTGAAAGTGGATACCACACAGAACCAGTTTTTTTATATCACTTCCTGACCGGCGAGTGCGCACGCAACCGGTTAAAATTTTTTTGCAATTGAACCCTGAATTTGAGAGCTGACAATACATGACGGCACCAAATGCATCATTGCTCATTCCGGTTGAAAACCAGGTGCGGGAACTTGATCCGAAGCTGTTGTTGGCATGTGTGGCCGCGCGGCGCGGATTTACGTCGATACTGGGCTCGCGTCGGGAAATTCATTTCAATATCACCGCCTTTCCGAGAAGTATTTATCTGTCCAAAAGCATAACCTCGGCCAGTGACTGGGTGTTTGCCATCCTGCGTCACCTTGGGCACGAGATTGTGGCCTGGGATGAAGAGGCACTGGTTCATCTGCCGCCTGAGACCTATTTTTCGCGACGCCTGTCGCCGGCGGCAATGGCACGGGTGTCGCACTTTTTTGCCTGGGGGCAGGATAATGTCGAACTGTGGGAGGGTTACTCTCAGCTTCCTTCCAGTGCCCGGATCCATATCAGCGGCAACCCGCGCAACGACCTGCTGCGAGCCGAGTTGCGACCCTTTTATGAGGCGCAGGTTCGCGACATTCGTGCCGCATATGGTGATTTTATTCTGATCAATACCAATTTCAATCATGTGAACGCGTTCTCACCGGTTCAGAATTTATTCAAACCGGCGACGAATCCGGGGGAGGAACCTGCCTTCGGGCGCGCCGCAAAGGGGATGACGCGGGCCTATGCCGAGGGTCTTCGAAATCTCAAGCAGGCTGTGTTCAATGATTTCAAGCAGCTGGTTCCATCGCTTGACCGGGCGTTTCCGGGGCATACCATTGTGGTCCGGCCTCACCCGACGGAGAGTCAGGCGATCTATCACCAGATTGCTGAGGGGTGCAAGCGGGTCAAGGTGACCAACGCGGGTAATGTGGTTCCCTGGCTGATGGCCGCCAGGGCGCTCATCCACAACGGGTGCACAACCGGCGTGGAGGCCTTTGCCATGGGCGTTCCCGCCATAACATACCGGGCGTCGGTTGACGAACGGTACGATCTGGGGTTTTACCGGTTGCCCAACCTGCTCAGCCACCAGTGTTTTGATCGTGATCAGGTGGAGGATACCCTTCGGAGGATTCTGGCGGGTGAGATCGGAGCGGCCGGCGGCGAGGAGCGCCAGCGGATCCTTGATCGCTATCTGGCGGCTCTTGACGGTCCGCTGGCCTGTGAACGAATTGTTGATGTACTGGAAGAGATGATGAACACGCGGGGGCAATTGTCCCGGCCGGATTTTCGGAATTGGTGTGCCGGTCATTTGAAAACATTTGTTCGCAACCGGGTCAAGCGGTTCAAAGCCCGTCTGCCGGGCTCGCACAACCGACCGGAATTTCAAAGCCATCGGTATCCGCAGATCCCTCTGGATGACATGCGGGACAGGGTGCGGCGAATCCAATATCTTCTCGGTGAACGCAGCGAACTCCGGGTGGAGCCGGTTCGAGGACAATTTTTTCGCATTGCACCGTGATGGGATTGTTTGAAATGACTACGACACGCAGAACGGGCCCTTTCGCGGCTCGGTTGTGATACGCAGGGCGTCCGGAGTCGCCATTGCTGAATATCGTTGACGGAGAAACAGAATGAAGATTTTTATATTGGGAACCGGCAAGACGGGAACCACTGCCCTGGTGTACAAAGTGGCGGGCGGGTTGCCCGGCTGCCTGGCCTT
>ENA-ORCT01000807-ORCT01000807.1-marine-metagenome-genome-assembly--contig:-NODE-807-length-13522-cov-3.486501_pt1 | contig 13522 bp, 11 predicted proteins | sample MGYA00248632_ERZ508511 | MGnify/ENA primary metagenome ERZ508511 (study PRJEB26182, sample SAMN06268839) | marine metagenome | isolation source: Tt an P1-techrep anaerobic enrichment on pine from sediment...
TTGTCTGCGCTCTAATTATTTCTTTCTGAAAAAGATTTGTAACGGAACACCCGTAAAATTGAAATTTTCGCGGAGCTGGTTTTCGATGTAGCGCCGGTAAGGTTCTTTTATGTACTGTGGCAAGTTGGCAAACAAGGCAAATGACGGTGTAGGGCTTGGCAACTGGGTCACATATTTGATTTTAATATACTTTCCTTTAATCGAGGGTGGCGGATAACGTTCGATGGACTCCAGCAGCACCTCGTTAAGCTTAGAAGTTTTCAGCTTTTGCTGGCGGTTCTCATACACCTCAACAGCTGCTTCGAGCGCTTTAAAAATTCGCTGCTTGGTTAATGTCGACATGAAAATAATCGGAACATCAACAAACGGGGCAATTCGTTCGTGAATCTGTTCGGTAAATTTCTTCACCGAAGCATTATCTTTCTCTACCAAATCCCACTTGTTCACCAAAATAACCACACCCTTTTTATTGCGGACCATCAGGTTAAAAATGTTTACATCCTGCCCTTCCACCCCACGCGTGGCATCAATCAGGAGCATGCAAACGTCCGAATCTTCGATAGAACGAACGGAACGCAACACCGAATAGAATTCCAGATCTTCGTGCACTTTGGCTTTTTTCCTCAAGCCAGCCGTATCCACCAGGTAAAAATCATGTCCGTACTTGGTATAGCGGGTATTAATGGCATCGCGGGTTGTCCCCGCCACATCAGTTACAATGTTTCGCTCCAAGCCGGTCAATGCATTGATGAAAGACGATTTTCCAACATTGGGACGACCAACAACGGCGAAACGAGGAATACCATCTTCTACTTGCACCGACTCCTTTTTGACGAATTTACCAACCACAGCATCGAGCAAATCGCCGGTACCACTTCCGTTCATAGCCGAAATACAAAACAGATCGCCAAGTCCAAGACCATAAAACTCCTGGGCATCCAAAATGCGCTGGTTGTTGTCGACCTTGTTGACAGCCAAAAAAACCGGTTTTTTTGCCCGGCGCAAGATGCCGGCCACTGCCTGATCCAAATCCGTGATTCCACCTTCGACATCTACGGCAAAAATAATCACATCAGCCTCTTCAATCGCCAAATGCACTTGCTTGCGAATCTCCTCTTCAAAAACATCTTCCGAATTCATGACATAACCACCTGTGTCAATCACCGAAAAATCTCTCCCATTCCAGGTCGATTTGCCGTAATTTCGATCGCGTGTCACGCCTGAGATACCATCAACAATCGCTTTCCGGCTTTCCACCAAACGATTAAACAAGGTTGATTTGCCCACATTGGGCCTTCCTACAATTGCAACTATATTGCTCATTTCTAATTAAGTTCCAAATTTTAAATTCCAAATTTCAAGTTGTCAGGCCTCGCTCCAAGTTTGCGCAGCGAACTGACAAAAAGCCGATTTCTTTTTTGAGCTATCGGTACTCCTTTCTACTGAAAATCGTATCCAAAATTACCAAGCATCCGGTCTTTGTCGCGCCAATCCTTAGCTACTTTCACATACAACTGCAAAAATATTTTCTTCTGAAAAAACTCTTCCATGTCCTTACGTGCCATGGTTCCCACCTTCTTCAGCGCGGCTCCCTGGTGCCCGATGATGATTCCTTTTTGACTGTCGCGTGCCACATTAATCACACAGCGCAGGCGTAAAATCTTGTCTTCTTCTTTAAATTCCTCCACTTCTACCTCAACCGAGTAGGGAACTTCTTTCTGGTAATACAGTAAAATTTTCTCACGGATGATTTCCGAAACAAAAAAACGATCGTTCCGGTCAGTCAATTCATCCTTCGGGAAATAAGGCGGAGCCTCGGGAAGCAGCTCGATAATCCGGTCGAAGATTGGCCCGATATTGAACCTTTCGGTGGCCGAAATGGCAAACACGTCGGCAGCAGGCAACAGGTTCTTCCAATATTCATACAATTTCATCACATCGCCTTGGTTCGACAAATCGATTTTATTAATCAAGACGATCACCGGGGCATTCGATTTCCGGATTTTCGTCAGATACTCTTCATTTTTGTCTGGCTGCTCCACCACATCAGTCACATACAAGATCACATCAGCATCAATCAAGGCTGTGTTCACATACTTCATCATCGATTCCTGAAGCTTGTAATTGGGCTTCAAGATCCCGGGCGTATCGGAATATACAATCTGGAAATCGTCTCCGCTCACAATCCCTTTAATGCGATGGCGCGTGGTTTGCATCTTTTTAGTAATGATTGACAAACGCTCGCCCACCAGGGAATTCATGATGGTTGATTTCCCGACATTCGGGTTTCCAATGATATTTACAAATCCTGATTTATGTGCCATTTATTTAAAAATGAAGTGTTTAAAAACGGCGCAAAGATAAGCAATTAATTGAAGAATGACTATGCAAGAGGCAGGCAGAAGCACATTTAAATGAAACAAACCTGTTGGCCTGAATTTGTCGGTATAAACACACAAGAAAATCTCATCAAATGGTCTATATCGCGAGATCGAGCGTAAATTTCAAGGCCAGGTTGTCTTGAAACGAATCTAACCGATACGGCCCAAAACGATAAAAAGCTCCAGCTCCCAATTTGAAAAGTCCCACGTGGAGGAGTTTGGCAACGAGCAAGCCGCCTTCGTAATATCCTTTTGCTATGGATGGGTATTGCCGGGCAAAATCAGGCTGATCATCAAACGACGAAGAGCCAACTCCGGCGTTGAAAACCAATAAAATATCCGGACGAACCCGCTTGTATTTGAAGAGCAGGGAGCCGAAATTGTGTCGATAAAACAGGGCCAGCATTTCATCGGTCACAAACTCGTTGATTCGCATGGTGGCAAATGACGCTTTGTTGTAAAAGGAAAACAGGCGTGAACGTGACGACGGCGGACTGGCAAGCAGATTCACCACCCCTCCCGACTCACGAAAAGCACCGAGCATGACCAACTCACTTTCACCCAAATTGCGGATTCGATACGAGTCTGACAGTTTAAATTCAACAGCCTCATAGACCCGCCCTGAGCGGTTGGCTATCGCCCGTTCATAGTTGAAATACAGCACCGGGTAGTTACTGCCCAACGAATAGATCTCGCCTCGCCGGCGAAACATGCGCTCTTTAAATGCCAACCGGAACTGGCCCCCAAGCAAGTTATAATCTATTGGTTGACTCATCTGATCGTTGACAAAAGAAAAAGGCCCCTTCAGACGATAATCTTTCCAGTAGACTTTAGCCAGGAGCGATGAAAGCACCCGCGCCTCGACACCCGCCTGCCAAATTTCGTGATAAGTAAAATTCTCACGATGCCAGGATTCCAATTGTCTGGATATAAACGGCTCCTTTTGTTCCAGAAAATGAATGGATCCATCTTCTCTTACATCATTCTCGTAATGAAAAAACAAGCCGGAATTGGTCTCCTGATGGATTTTAAGATGAAAGTCCATACCGTATTTATCTTGCTCATCCTTAAACCCATACCGCCAATAACCACCCAACCCAAATCTGCTGCTAAAGGTTGGATTCGTCACTAATGCCACCCCGAGCTGCAGCCCTTCGAACTTGTTTAAACCGACCATCCGGTCCAGCACCAGATCCACCTTGCCCACTGGCAGCCGGTAATCGGCCAGCGATTCAATCATGGACATTTTAGCATCGAAACGATTATGATGTCCCAGACTATCAATCAGCTGGTAAACCAGCGAGTCGTTTGAGGACAGGGAAACCGAACGCAAGGTGTCCCACGGTGTTTCGGGATCGGTTGCCGAAGGATCTACACTAAGCTGCAGCCCTTGAAACTGTTGACGATCGAGCGAAAGGTTGACTTGCCGATTGCTCAGGTAGGTTTTACCCAAAGCTTTCAGATTAACTGAATGGATTGGGAAACCGCTGCCGGGAAGATTCAAACCCTTCAATACAATCTCTGAATTTAACGCTTTAGGAAACCAGAAGCCCGAAGACAACTTGTCGTATGATTGCTCAACTGACAGCTGGATTCGTTCATTCGAAGGGTCGGCAGCCTGCACCCGAAGCGATTCGATGGCATAACCATCCGAACTGATTTTCAAGACACCCTTTAAGCCCTCAAAGTTTTTGTTTTTCCGCGGTTGAAACCGGATGATATATAAACTGTCGTTTGCTGATGTCAACAAGGTCTCTTCCAAAATAAACAAATACCGGTTCCACGAGTTTGGAGAAACCGGGCTTAAAAACCGTTTTTCGAAAAGCCGCACATAATCCTGGTAGAATGTAAAAGATTGCAGCTGGGTAGCCAATAAGAAGAAAGACGGATCTTCCAAACCGGACACCCGGCTGGCAATAATCACTTCTTTCTCTTTTTTGGGTTTCTGGAAAATTTTATTGCTTACCGATTCCATCAAAAATAAATCGTCCTGCTCCAGCAGCTTTCTCAGTACCAGGTTTGCAGAATCCGGTTTTTCCTCCAAAGATTCAGCAAAACGCTTACGGGAATCATCATCCAACGAAAAGGTGAGTTTATTGTAAGACTGGTAATGGTAGGAATCCAAATTTGCAGGCAGGTGCTGTTCCCGGTTGGCTACCACCTGCCGCATAATCATCTCCGCGGGATTTTCACCGGGAAAAACATCGACTTCGCTTAACTGATGAGGAGATAACAACATTTGTATCTTTTCACCATCCTGCAAATCGTTCAAGGCCAGTTTTTGCTTCGCATATCCTATGTAGGACAACGTAATGGTATCGGCTGATTGCCGGGTCAAACTAAAAAAGCCATCGATATTGGTACTTGTTCCGCGGCTTTGTCCATCGAACAGAACATTGACAAAGGGCAGTGGCCGTGAAGTATCGGCATCGACAACGCGTAAGGTCAGCTGTTGTCCTGACAGTTGAAAAGAAGCCAAGGACAATAAGAAAAAGAAGGATAATTTTATTCTGACGCCCTTATTCAATTTCATTCAACTCGTTCAATGTTTCTTTTAGTTTGAAGATGTAATTGCCGTAAAGTTTTCGAAAACCCCAGCGAAACAAGGCAAAAAGTGCTGCAATAAATACCATAAAAATGACAATGCCCAAAACAATGGTCCTGATCATTTCGGGCGAGCTGCTCACATCCGTCAGGCTAGCTCCCAACTCGTGTGCCTTCAGGTCAACCCCGCTGTAAAGGCCGGTAACAAAGCTAATACTCATGATGAGCAGCAGAATGCCCAACGCCAGATAAAACAGTTTCCGATAGACATACAAGATCCGAATAATCGCCTGAAGAACCTTTTCCAGGTCGTTGCTTTGCGAATAATCTTTGGTAGCAGCGCGATAACCCGTCAAGAAATAAGCGAAAGAACCAAGGATGCAAAAGATGCCAAGGCCTTCCATCCAATGAATCCAGCCTGGCACCGATTCGTAGCCGGATTCCAGTTGAGGGGTGAAAAAGAAAGCATCGAGAACAAATACCAAACTAAGTAAGATCAGCACCGCAAAGCCGATTTTGATGTTGTAATCAATCCGCTCAATCAAATTCCTGGTCCGCTTGTTCAGCAAGTCATAAATCGCCTCCTCCCCCAACTGGTGCTTGTTGGCATCGTCAGACGAAAACTTATTCCAGGCCGATTTTAAATCTTTCAGTTCCATTCCTCCGAATTCAGATGTTCATGTATTTCTTCAATTTCTTCTTGATCCGGTTCATCTTCACGCGCACGTAATTCTGACTAATCCCCGTAATCTCGGCAATTTCTTCGTATTTCTTGTTTTCAAGATACAATAGAACAATGGATTTTTCAATTCCACTGAGGTTGGCTATTGCTTTATACAATAGCTTAATCTGTTCTTCGCTCTCGTGATCGTATTCCTCTGCGGCCAGCTGATAATTTTCAACTTCAATTCCACTTTTATCAGGCTGGCGTTTATTTTTCTTGAAACTGGTTATGGCTGTATTTAAGGCCACACGGTACATCCAGGTAGAGAATTTGGATTCGCTCCGAAAAGAAGGAAAAGACTTCCACAACTGGGCCAGGATTTCCTGAAACAAGTCGCGCCGGTCTTCTTCTGAATCACAGTAGATGGAACATACCTTATGAATGATCCCTTGATTTTGCGATATGATTTGAACAAATTCCTTTTCCAAAGCAAAACGATTAGTCTGGATTTTTCGAAAAAATTACACTAGCTCATTTTCAGAAAACCCACTTCTTTTTCACTCAAAAAACGCCATTTGCCACGGGGAAGGTTTTTCTTGGTTAGTCCGGCAAATACGACCCGATCAAGTTTTACCACCCGGTAGCCCAGATGCGCAAATATTCGGCGTACAATGCGGTTCTTGCCTGAATGAATTTCAATTCCGACCTGTTTTTTATCTTCTGTTTCAATATAACTGATGGCATCGGCGGCAATCATTCCATCTTCCAGTTCAATTCCTTTTTTTACCTGATCCAGATCAGCCGGAGTGAATTCTTTATCTAAAAAAACATGGTAGATTTTTTTCTTCTCATAGCTTGGATGAGTCAGCTTCTTGGTCATTTCGCCATCGTTGGTAAACAGTAGTAATCCGGTGGTGTCTTTATCGAGCCGGCCAACGGGGTAAATCCGCTCAGGACAAGCACCCTTAACCAGAGAAATCACCGTTTTTTCTGCGTGCGGATCATCCATTGTCGTGACAAAGCCCTTTGGTTTATTTAATAATACATACACCTTTTTCTCAGCGCTGATCACTTTCCCTTTATAAACCACTTCATCTTTCGAAGTTACCTTATGCCCCATACTCGTGACAACTTCACCGTTGATCTTTATTTCACCTTTTTCAATGAGTTCGTCGGCTTCGCGACGCGAACAAATGCCGGCATTTGCAATAAATTTGTTCAGTCGAATCTCCTTGTCCGACTTCTTCAGCAAACTGATTTTCTTATTTCCTGAAGCTGCCTGCTTTTCACCGGCATGCTTTTTTGGCTTATCCCCGCGTCCTTCAAAATTAAATTTCTTTGTCATAGTATGGATTAAGGTCACAGACCTGTTTATTATTAAGTGACAATGGTCTCAGTATTCTGAAAAAACCAAAAGCGATATCAAACGATTACAGTACAATTCGCCGCAAAGTTCGTAAAAAGAATTCAGACTGACACATGATGCATGCTGATGATTAATCAGTGATTCTCCCGCCTATACAACCAGCGATCTCCGGCGTTCTTGGGTATTTATGCTTGCCGGCTACTCCTTTTCCCTCTGGTACAATTCATATTGCTCCAGAATAGCTTCGCGCACCTGGTAGTTGTTGTTGACGTCGTTCAGTATTCCTTTCGAGTTGAAGTAAATCATGAACGAATCCGCTTCTGCCTCATCAAGACCGGTTAACTCCATGACTGTTTCTTTACTGTAGTACTGAGACAGGTACTCCCATCGTTTTTCAGAGACAATCGCACTTCGCACTTCACGCTTTTGCTTTTCCTTGCGGCTGATATGATATTGCAAAAACGAGGCTGGTGAGAAAACGGCCGCATACCAGGGTGGTTTCGTATTGAAAGCATCACCGCGCAACTCCGGGTCAATATCTACCGGCTTACCGGTTGAAATCCCCTCCATGTTCACCGCATTGGACCGACCTTTAACTTCTACCTCGCCAATGGCAAATCGAATGGGGCGTAACCAAATGGTAAACAAACTGTCGGGATGATGCTTGGATGGAACGTGAACATATTCCTTCATAAATCCCATGGCCGAAACAGCCAGGCTATCCACATTGAGCATCTCCATTGAAAAGCGCCCTTGCGAGTTGGTCGTTGTCCCGGCATGACTGCGCATATTCACCACATGTACGTAAGGCACGGGCAAACCATCATCCCGATTCAGAATCTGCCCTTTCAGGTGGATCAAAATCGGATCAATGTCAATCAAATCCTGGGCAGACAGCCGGCCGCTTAAAAAACCGAGCAGCAATGCAATTATGAATACCAGTTTTTTCATCCTGGCAACAAATTTAGCACTTTAAGGCTGATAATAAATGAAAACAGAAGGAGCTGGCAAGCTTTTAACAATATTTATGTCTTTGATCGTTTGTTACTGGTGGTCTGTTCATGCGAGTTGCCCGCTCCAACAACAAAAAGCCCGAACAAATGATGTGTCCGGGCTCTTCATCCTTCTATTTCGTTCAGTAATTAACTGAGATTCTTGATCCTGGTCATGGCTTCCAATACATTGTCGCGATCAGCAAACGCTGAAAAACGGAAGTAACCCTCGCCGGCTGGTCCAAAACCGGAACCTGGTGTTCCCACCACATTGGCTTCGTTCAAAACTTTGTCGAAGAAGTCCCAGGAACTCATGCCTCCCTTGGTTTTCACCCACACGTAGGGCGCATTCACTCCTCCATAAACGGTATAGCCAATTTCTTTCAGGCTTTCGCGCATAATACGGGCGTTTTCCATGTAGTAGGCAATTACTTCCTTCACTTCTTTTTTGCCTTCGGGTGTATAAACCGCCGCAGCAGCTTTTTGCACCGGATAGGAAACACCATTGAACTTGGTTGAATGGCAACGCAACCACAATTTTTTCACCGAATGGGCATTGCCTTTACTATCGTAAGCTTTCAGCTCTTCAGGAATTACCGTGAAAGCACAACGGGTTCCGGTGAATCCGGCTGTCTTTGAAAAGCTACGGAATTCGATCGCCACTTCTTTGGCGCCTTCTATTTCGTAGATCGAACGAGGAATTGAATCATCGGTAATGAACGCTTCGTAGGCGGCATCAAACAAGATAATACTCTTGTTTTCACGGGCATATTTCACCCATTTGGCGAGCTCTTCCTTACTGGCAACTGTTCCGGTTGGGTTATTGGGATAACACAAAAATATCAGGTCGGGGCGTTCGCTTGGCAAATCAGGAGTGAATCCGTTCTCCTCAGTACAGGGCATGTAAATCACACCTTCGTAATAACCATTCGACTGGCAGGTCCCGGTTTTGCCCGACATCACCGTCGTGTCGGCATAAACCGGGTAAACCGGATCGCAAATCGCAATTTTGTTTGACGCTCCAAAAATCTCCTGAATGTTTCCAGTATCACATTTCGAACCATCGGAAACAATAATGTCTCCTGCAGGAATGTCAATCCCATTGGCCTGATAGGCATGTTCTGCAATAGCCTTGCGCAAGAATTCGTAACCCTGCTCTGGACCGTATCCTTTAAACGACTCTGGTTTTCCCTGCTCGTCAACCCCCTCATGGAAGGCCTTCAAAACAGTCGGAACCAAGGGACGGGTGACGTCGCCAATTCCCATCTTAATAATTCTCTTGTCGGGATTGGCCGCTGCAAATTCGCTAACGCGCCGTCCAATTTCAGGAAACAAATACCCCGCTTGCAATTTCAGATAATGCTCATTAATCAATGCCATATCAATTCTATGTTTTTAATAATTATTTTCTGCGATTCTGTTCAAATTCAGGCCCACAAAGGTATAAAATTGCAGGGGTTCTGCCTAAAAGCCGTGGTATTTTTAATTTTTGAATGACAAGTACCAGGCAGCAATACCACCATAACAAAAACCAAAAAAGGCAGCTAAGAAATAACCTTAACTGCCTTCATTTTCAGTAGCGAGAGGCGGGCTTGAACCGCCGACCTCATGATTATGAATCATGCGCTCTAACCAGCTGAGCTACCTCGCCATTCATTTTGCGGTTGCAAATATAGTATTTATTTTTTGTTGCCATAAAGCGAATACAATTTTTTTGCCCCAATCACAAACAAAAAAATCAGGCACGCTGTTGTTCTCATCTGTTTGCTTGCCGCTGCCGGCCAAATGCATGACAAAACACTAAGAAAACACATTTTTTTCACTTGTCACAATTACAACTGATTGCTATATTGTGGCATATTACCTATATTGCAGAAAATGAAAAACCCGATGTCTGAGAAAGCTAAAATTCGACTGGAATATCCAATTAATTGTTCTCCCAAAGTACTGTTTAACAGGCTAAGTACTGCTTCAGGCCTGGCAGAATGGTTCGCCGACGATGTACATGTAAAAAGCAATTTGTACACCTTTGTTTGGGAAGGGGCGGAGCAACAGGCTGAAAAAACGCAGCAAAAAGACGATCGGCTCGTTCGTTTCAATTGGGTTGATGATGAAGAAAGCTATTTCGAATTTAGAATTACCAAAGACGAGTTAACAGGCGATGTTTCGTTGATTGTAATTGATTGTTCCGACGAAGATGAAATTGAAGAGACTTCCGGGCTATGGAACTCACAGATTGCTGACCTGAAACACAACCTGGGCTGTTAAGCGATTTTAACTTTCTATTTCTCCAAAATAACTTAGCTTTGTATTCGTTTCCAAAAATAGATTATGAAGCGACTGCATTTATTTGTATTAAAAACTTTCTTCGGGCCATTTCTGATGACCTTCTTCATCGTTGTCTTTGTCCTGCTCATGCAGTTTCTGTGGAAATACATCGACGATATGGTAGGCAAAGGGCTGGAATGGAACATCGTTGCCGAACTCCTGCTTTATGCCTCCTTCGCATTAATTCCAATGGCTTTTCCGCTGGCCATGCTTCTGGCGTCGATTATGACTTTTGGTAACCTGGGCGAAAACTACGAACTGCTGGCCATTAAAGCTTCGGGGATCTCCCTGTTTCGGATCATGCGGCCTTTAATTGTGGTTGCGATTGCCTTAACCCTTTTTGCCTTCTATTTTTCGAATAATATTCTCCCAAAAACCAACCTCAAGTTTGGCGCCCTGCTGGTCAGTGTCAAGAAACAAAAGCCGGAGATGGTGATATCCGAAGGGGTTTTCTCCAACGAAATTGATGGCTACAGCATAAAAGTTGATCGGAAGGGCAACAAGAACAACATGCTTTATGGCTTGTTGATTTATGACCACACAGATAACAAAGGCAACACCAATGTAACGGTTGCCGATTCGGGATTTATGAAAATATCGGAGGACAAAAAGTACATGGTTATGACCCTGTACAACGGGCAGTCTGCTACAAACATGGATCCTAACAAGCGGGGCAAAGACCGCACCTTCCCGTTTCGTCGTGAAACTTTTGGGAAGGAGGTCATTACCATTTCGCTTGAAGGCTTTGACTTTCAGCGAACTGATGAAAACCGCATGCGAAGTCAATACAAAATGATGAACTTGGACCAGCTGACCCATCAGGAAGATTCATTCTACACCGACTTTGGAGCCCGGGTCAGACGTTTCGCTGTCTCAATGACTTACCCCAGACCGCTGACGGATGCCGTGATTCACCTGACCCAACCGATCGATTCATTGAAAAAGGATTACCGGTTGACTCCCGACACGCTGGTGAATTTCGATTCTATCTACCAATCGCTGGAACCCCATATACAAAGTGAAGTGATCAGCATGGCCATTAGTCAGGCCCGGTCGAACCACCAAACGATCAATCAAAACCTGCACGAAATCTATAATCGAAAAACATTTATAAACAAGCTGACGATGGAGAAGCACAGAAAGTTCACCTGGTCTGTCGCCTGTCTTATTTTCTTCTTCATCGGAGCTCCGCTTGGCGCTATTATCCGGAAAGGTGGACTGGGAATGCCGGTGGTTGTTTCTATTCTGATGTTCATTACCTATTATATGGTGTCAATTTCGGGCGAGAAATTTGCCCGCGAAGATATGTGGACCATGTCTACCGGCATGTGGTTTTCAACCTTCCTCTTTTTGCCGCTTGGAATTTTCCTTACTTACAAATCAGCAAACGATTCAGGCTTGTTAAACCTTGAAACCTACGAGCACAACATCAAACGTTTATTCAGGTTCATATTTAACCGAAAAGAAAAAACTGAAAACTCCTAATATGCGAATTCTCCAGGTGTGCAACAAGGTTCCCTGGCCCCCAAAAGACGGAGGGGCAATTGCGACTTTAACCATGTCCAAAGGGTTTTCCCTTTTGGGACACGATGTACACATCCTGTCGATGAACACCAAAAAGCACCACATCACCATCGACGAGATACCGAATGACTTAAAGGAACGGATGGACTTTCACCTGGTTGATGTTCCTGCAAAGATTACAAGCTTTGGACTGTTGGGGAATCTGCTGTTTTCAAAGAGACCCTATAATGCCAGTCGCTTTATATCCGGGCGTTTCAGCCAAAAGCTGGTGGAATTGTTACAAGAAAATGAATTTGACCTCATTCAACTGGAAGGCCTGTATCTTTGCCCCTATATTCCTGTAATCCGAAAACATTCAAAGGCATTAATCGCTTATCGTGCCCACAATGTAGAACATGAAATATGGGAGCGCACAGCCGCAGTTACCCCTGGCACCAAACGAGTCTATCTGAAATTACTGGCCAACCGGATCAGGAAATTCGAATTGAGCCACTTAAACAACTATGATGTTTTGGTTCCAATAACCGATCGCGATGGCGAACTGTTGGACCGGCTTGGTAACACCAAACCCCGGCATACAACCCAAACAGGTATTGATCTGGCCACCTTGGTTCCGAAAGCCGGACAACTCGAGTACCCCTCGGTTTTCCATCTTGGAGCATTGGATTGGGCTCCAAACCAGGAAGGACTGTTGTGGTTCCTGGTAAACTGCTGGCCAAAACTTCAGCAAAAACACCCAACACTCAAATTCTATGTCGCCGGAAGAAATGCTCCGGACTGGCTGCAATCGAGACTTCAGTACAAAAACGTGGTGTTTTTGGGCGAAATCGAAGATGCCTATGCTTTCATGAATTCCAAGGCAATTATGGTAGCCCCTTTGTTGTCGGGTAGTGGCATGCGAATTAAAATTATTGAGGGACTGGCGCTTGGCAAAGCAATTGTATCAACCACCATCGGTGCTGAAGGTATTGCCGTTGAAAAAGGCAAACACATTCTGCTCGCTGATGAACCCAACGAACTGATTGATGGCGTAAGTAAACTAATTGATGACCGCGACCTCTACGATAAACTTTGCAAAAATGCCATCGATTTTATTCATGATAAGTTTGACAATCTGGCCATTGCCGAATCCTTAACCGACTTTTATAAGCAACACCTGAATGCTTGAGATCGCTTTTCTGATATTGTTGCTCATTGTTGTTTACACCTATCCGGGTTATGCCCTGGTTGTTTGGGCACTGGCAAATATCAGACAAGCATTTGTTGGAAAACGACTGGTTCCATCACTTGATGAGAACGCGCTGCCACAGGTTTGTCTTTTTGTAACCGCATACAATGAAGCCGAGATTGCTGAGCAAAAAGTGCTCAACTCCTTCAAACTAAACTATCCGAAGGGAAAAATTCAGCACCTCTGGATCACCGACGGATCTGACGACGGAACGACCAAGCTGCTAAAAAAATACCCCCAGCTGCAGGTAGAACACATTTCGGAACGGCAAGGAAAAACACAGGCGATTAACCGCGGAATGCAGTTTGTGAAAGCTCCGCTGGTTATTTTCTCCGACAGCAATACCTTTTTAGCGGAGAATGCCATTTTGGAAATTGCACGACACTTTGAAGACCCAACGACCGGTTGCGTGGCCGGTGAAAAACGGATTATCGAAAAAGATCAGGATACAGCGACTGCTTCGGGCGAAAGCTTATACTGGCGGCTGGAATCGTT
>ENA-ORCT01000808-ORCT01000808.1-marine-metagenome-genome-assembly--contig:-NODE-808-length-13519-cov-2.411025_pt1 | contig 13519 bp, 9 predicted proteins | sample MGYA00248632_ERZ508511 | MGnify/ENA primary metagenome ERZ508511 (study PRJEB26182, sample SAMN06268839) | marine metagenome | isolation source: Tt an P1-techrep anaerobic enrichment on pine from sediment...
CTCAGCAACCACTTCCCGCTGGCCTTCGCCACCGAATACAACTGGCTGATTGCGGCGCTGGTGTTCCTGATGGGCGTGACCATCCGGCATTACTTCAACACGCTGCACGCGCGCAAAGCCAACCCGGTCTGGACCTGGGCGGTGACCGCAGCACTTTTCGCCGCCATCGTTTGGCTGTCGGCCGCGCCGATGCAGCAGGAAAGCTATGAAACCTCGGAAAGCCGCGCGCTGACGCCGGCCGAGCAGGTCTTTGCCAGCGCCGAGGGCTTCGAAGAGGTCGAGTACATCGTGCCCGGCCGCTGCTCCATGTGTCATTCGCGTGAGCCGGGCTATGACGGCATCCGCCACGCGCCCAAGAACGTGCTGCTGGAAACGCCCGCCGACATCGCGCGCCATGCGCGGCAGATCTACCTGCAGGCGGGCGTCAGCCACGCCATGCCGCCGGCGAATGTCACCTGGATGGAGCCCGAAGAGCGCGCGGCGATCGTGGACTGGTACCGCAACGCCACGCGCGGCGCGCCCGTCCGCCTGGCGCAGAACTAGGCCCAAGGATCACCCGCGTGGGACGCTGACCTTGGCTTGGCCTTGCCGCTGAGGCCCTTGAGTGCAATAAATTAGCATGGCCCCGCGAAAGAAGAATATCTTCGTCGTCGGATTGGAGCCCTTCAACCAGAGGCTGCTTCAAGCGGTTCGGAATGCCGAGGCCTACGCGTTCCACCCCCTGCTCGACTACGCGGAAATCACCCTTGCCAGGCGCTTCGACCTCGAGGCGTTGCTCGACAAGGCGCGCAGGATCCTGCGGGGCTTTCCCGGCCCGGTGGATGCAATCGTCGGCTACTGGGATTTTCCGACCGTCCTGATGATGCCGATCCTGCGCCGCGAATTCGGGCTGCGCGGGCCCAGCTTGGAAAGCGTGCTGCGCTGCGAGCACAAATACTGGGCGCGCCAGCTGCAGGCGCAGGTCGTGCCGGACCAGGTGCCGCCCTACCAACTGGTCGACCCGTTCGATCCCGACGCGGCGCGCAAGATCGCGCTTCCCTATCCGTTCTGGATCAAGCCGATCAAGGCGCATTCCTCGATCCTCGGCTTCCGGATCGCAAACCCTCGCGACCTCGATCACGCGCTGGCCGAGGCCCGGCGCAGCATCCGCCGCTTTGCCGAACCGATGGATGTGATCATGGGCTACGCAGATCTGCCCGATGATATCCGCGCGATCGACGGCAGCAAGTGCATCGCCGAGGCCATCATCTCAGACGGTCGCCAATGCACGCTGGAAGGTTACGTGTTTCAGGGCGATATCCAGGTCTACGGCATCGTCGATTCCATCCGCGGACCGAACCGGCACAGCCTGGAAAGGTACGAATACCCCTCCGGCCTGCCTCGTGCGGTCCGGGAGCGCATGATCGCATCCGCGCGGCGGGTGATCGCGGCGACCGGGCTGGACGACACGCCGTTCAACATGGAGTTCTTCTACCACGAAAACCGGGATGCGATTTCGCTGCTTGAGATCAACGTGCGGATTTCAAAGTCGCACAGCCCGCTTTTCGACAAGGTCGAGGGTGTGCCGCACAAAGAGGTCATGCTGGACGTCGCGCTCGGCAAGCGGCCGGACTACCCGGCCCGGCGCGGCCGGTTCCGATATGCCGCGAAATTCATGCCGCGGCTCTATGGCGACCACGACGAGATGGTGGTGCGCAACGTGCCCGATGCCGCCCGGCTGCGTGAGATCGAGGCGGCGTTTCCCGGCAGCGAAATCCAGCTGCATGTGACCGACGGGATGCGGCTGGCCGAGATGCACCACGGCGACTCCTACAGCTATGAGCTGGCCGCCGTCTTCATGGGGGCGCAGTCTCGCCGGGGTTTGCGAAGCGATTTCAAGGCATTGTGGAAGGCCGTAGGCCTTCGTTTCGAAACAGGTGATTGAGGCCGAAGATGCAAATCAAGAGCGATTTCCCGCGCCCCGTCCGCGCGATCGAGAACATGTGGATCCCCATGCCCGACGGCTCGCGCCTGGCCGCGCGGGTCTGGCTGCCCGAGGATGCCGAGGACAACCCGGTTCCCGCGATCCTCGAATATATCCCCTATCGCAAACGCGACTTCACCCGCTACCGCGACGCGATCATGCACCCCTATGTCGCCGGGCATGGCTATGCCTGCATCCGCGTCGACCTGCGCGGCAGCGGCGATTCCGACGGGGTGCTGACCGACGAGTATCTGGAACAGGAATTGCAGGACGGCTGCGATGTAATTTCCTGGCTGGCCGCGCAGCCCTGGTGCAGCGGCAAGGTGGGCATGATCGGGATTTCCTGGGGCGGCTTCAACGGGCTGCAGATCGCCGCGCTCCGCCCCCCGGCACTGGCCGGCGTCATCAGCCTGTGTTCGACCGACGACCGCTATGCCGACGACATCCACCACATGGGCGGCTGCCTGCTGGGCGACAACCTGTCCTGGGCCTCGGTGATGTTCGCCTACAACGCCCTGCCGCCCGACCCCGAGGTCGTGGGCGAGCGCTGGCGCGAGATGTGGTGCGCCCGGCTTGAGGGCAGCGGACATTGGCTGGAGACATGGCTGCGCCACCAGCGCCGCGACGGCTATTGGCGCCACGGCTCCATCGCCGAGGATTACGGCGCGGTGCAATGCCCGGTGATGGCGGTCAGTGGCTGGGCCGACGGCTATTCCAACGCGGTCTTTCGACTGCTGGCCAATCTCGACGTGCCCCGCAAGGGCCTGATCGGCCCCTGGAGCCACAAATACCCCCATATCGCCACCCCCGGCCCCGCCATCGGCTTTTTGCAGGAATGCCTGCGCTGGTGGGACCACTGGCTGAAGGGGCAGGATACCGGGGTGATGGATGGGCCGATGCTGCGCGCCTGGATGCAGGACAGCGTGCCGCCCACCACCCGCTACGCCCACCGGCCTGGCCGCTGGGTGGCCGAGCCGTCGTGGCCCTCGGCCAATGTCGCGCCCCGCCGGCAGCCGCTGGCGCCCGGCCGCATCCTGGCCGAGGGGCAGGCCGCGCCCGGCGCCGCGCTGCCGATCCAGTCGCCGCTGACGGTGGGGCTGTTCGCCGGCAAGTGGTGTTCCTACGCGGCAGGGCCGGACTTGGCGCATGACCAGCGGCAGGAGGATGGCGGCGCGCTGGTCTTCGACACCGATCCGCTGAGCGAGACGGTAGACATCCTCGGCGCGCCGGAGGTCGAGCTGGAACTGGCCAGCGACAAGCCGCTTGCCATGGTTGCGGTGCGGCTGTCGGACGTCGCGCCCGACGACAAGGCCACGCGCGTCACCTACGGCATGCTGAACCTGACCCATCGGAATTCGCGCACTCATCCCGAACCCCTGACGCCGGACGAGCGCGTGACCGTTCGGGTGAAAATGAACGACGTCGCCCAGAGCTTCCCGGCCGGGCACCGGATCCGGCTGTCGGTCTCGACCTCCTACTGGCCGCTGGCCTGGCCCTCGCCCGAGCCGGCGCGCCTGACCGTCCACACCGGCAACAGCGCGCTGGAACTGCCCGTGCGCGCAGCCCGGGACGCGGACGCGGCACTGCCCGAATTCGCGCCCCCCGAAGGCGCCCCGCCCGCCCCGCGCCACCTGGTCGCCGAGGGGCACCACAACTGGCTGGTGCACCGGGATCTGGCCGCGGACCTCTCTACCCTCGAGGTGATCAACGACAACGGCGTCGTGCATCTGGAAGACATCGACCTCGAGGTCGAAAACCGCGCCTTCGAATGGTATTCGTCACGCGGAGACGACTTCCTCTCGGTCGCCGGGGAAACCCGCCAGACCCGCGGGCTTAGGCGCGGGGACTGGGATATCCGGACCCAGACCCACACCGTGCTGAGCTGCACTGCCACCGATTTCCGCATCACGGCCGATCTCGACGCTTTCGAGAACGGGGTGCGGGTGTTCAGCCGGAACTGGGACGTCACGATCCCGCGGGATTTCGTCTGACGTTGAGACGATGACCTACGCAGTGCCCCTGTAGCACCGGCGCTCCAGGCATGACAAAGCCGCCTGTGCTGGCGGCCTGCAAGGCGTTGATATTGTTTTGGAAGTATTGGTTGCGGGGGCTCGATTTGGCCTATGCCGAACAACTGCACATCTCAGAATTTCTTCCAAGCCCTAGTCTGGCCGGAGCAAAGGCCAGTCAAGAAGGGCTGGCAGTGTGAATTCGTCGCAAGCGCGAGAAATCGTTTGCGACTTGGTGAAAGCGGACATTCGCCGCGTCCTCGAAGTTTCCCGCCTGGCCAACTCGGTGACCGCCTGCGTGGGCAAGGTCAGGCCATGCCGGCTGCAATCCTCGGCGCGGCAAAATCGAGGAACGCACGGAGCTTCTGCGGGATCAAGGCGCGCGGCTCATAGAGAAGGTGGACTGGCCAGGGCTCGGGTTCGAAATCCTGCAAAAGGGGCACGAGCCGCCCGGCCCTGATTGCGGCGGCGGCCTGGTAAGACAGGACGCGGGTCAAGCCCAGCCCGTCAATGGCAGCATCAATCGCGGCTTCAGCGGTATTCACGATCAGGCGCGAACGCACCGGCACGGTATTCTCTTGCCGGCCGGATCCGAAACGCCAGTTCTGCGGTGACATGAGGCTCTGGAAGGTGATGCCATCCAGGTTTGCCAAGTCGCCGGGCACCTTCGGCGTTCCGCATTGCTCGAGATAGGAGGGGCTGGCGCAGACGATCCGGCGCACCTCGCCCACCTTGCGGGCAATGAACATGCTGTCCGCAAGCGGTCCGATGCGCACCGCCAAATCGAGATGTTCCTCGTACAGGTTGACCGGGCGATCGGTCAGTTCCAGCCGCACGTCGACATCCGCGAAGGCCCTCAGGAAGGCGTTCACCGCGGGCATCACGTGCAACCGGCCGAAGACGATGGGTGCGGTCATCGTCAGGGTTCCCCGCGGTGCGGTAAATTCGCCGGAGGCATTGCGTTCGGCTTCCGAGACGTCTTCCAGGATCCTACGGCAGGCCGCGACGTAGGTTCTTCCCGTGTCCGTGAGCGTGAGACCCCGGGGAGAGCGTAGCAACAGCTCGGCTCCAAGCTTGCCCTCCAGTTCGCTGATCCGGCGGCTCACGGTGGCGATCGGCATCCGCAACGCGCGCGCGCCGGCAGTCAGGCTGCCCTCGTCCACGACGCGCACGAAGATGGACATGGTTTCTAGACGGTCGGTCATCGGCTTTCCAAAAATTGGAAATATTTATTCCAAACCTATGATCTACTGCCGATTTATGGAAGCGCCTATGTCCGGCTCACGCAGCAAGCATAGGAGCTTTCACATGTCCCGTATCACTTATCCCGCCACTATCCCCGCCGCGCCCGAAGCCTCGCAGCCGCTGTTGCAGGCCGTCGAGAAACAGCTCGGCTCGGTCCCGAACCTGTTCCGTCTCGCCGGCGTCAGCCCGGCCGCGCTGGAAGGGTATCTCGGCCTGTCCGGCGCCCTCGGCAAAGGCCGCTTGCCGGCCGCCACCCGCGAACGCGTGGCACTGGCCGTGGCGCAGATCAACGGCTGCAACTACTGCCTCTCTGCCCACACCTATCTCGGCAAGAACCTCGCCAAGCTCGACGAGGCCGAGATCGCGGCCAACCGTGCCGGCCGCTCGAACGATGCCAAGGCGGACGCCGCCGTGCGGTTCGCCGCAAAGGTGACCAGCGCGCGCGGCCGCGTCGACGCAGGGGATCTGCGGGCTGTCCGCGATGCCGGCTATGACGATGGCCAGATCATCGAGATCGTGCAGCATGTCGCGCTGAACACCTGGACCAACTACCTGAACGAACTCGCCCAGACCGAGATCGACTTCCCGGCGGTCGATGCCGGCGATCTCGCAGCCTGATCTCTGCGCGGCGGCCGGGCTGTGCCCGGCCGCTTGCCTCTCAGGTCCTAGAACCAAGACAGAAAGGATGCGCTGATGAGCTTGAAAAGGGGTCGGCTTGAGAAGCTGCGTTCCTGATTGAAGTGGTTTGAGACGGAGGCATGGACGGCGGCGAACTTCTGAAGACTTCGCATCCGCCGGAACCGGAGCATCGCCCTTTCCCGTCGTCGGAACGGCAGGTGTGAGTTCTCTATCCTGTTGTTTACCCAACGACCGGCTTGCTGTCGGGCATCAGCACCGACCTCTTTCAAGGCGGCACCATAGGATCGCAGCTTATCAGTGACGATGGTTTCGGGTCGGCCATGCTTACGCATTGCTTTCCTTAGGAATTTCGGTGCAGCTTTCTTGTCGCGGGTCTTGGTGACAAAGCTCTCAAGCACTTCGCCTTCGTGGTCGACGGCCTGCCAAAGATAGTGCCCCGCTCAACCCGGTTCACTGGACGCTAGCCCCAAGACCGTTCTTCAAGACCAGATGCCCCGGCGACACCTCGTCATACTCCGAGGCGCCGGGTTCGTGCCCGAGCGGAAAGACCGGCGACGGGATCGGGCGGAATTGGACGTCCTCGCGGATCGACCGCCGGGTCGGATCTGCGATCGGCACCGCGCTCATGAGCGAGCGTGTATAGGGATGTTGCGGGTTCTCGAAAACCTGCGCGCGACTGCCGATCTCGACGAGGCGGCCCAGATACATCACCCCCACCCGGTGCGAGACGCGCTCGACCACCGCCATGTCGTGGCTGATGAAAAGGAAAGACACGCCCAGTTCGGCCTGAAGCTCCATCATCAGGTTGAGCACCTGCGCCTGCACGCTCACATCCAGCGCGCTGACCGCTTCGTCGGCGATGATCAGCTTGGGGTTAACGGCAAGCGCGCGGGCGATCGCCACGCGCTGACGCTGGCCGCCCGACAACTCGTGCGGGAAACGCGTCATGAAACTGCGCGGTAGCTCCACCCGGTCGAACAGGGTGGCGATGCGGTCTTTCAGTTCGGACCCCGCCGCCAGTTGGAAATTTATTAGCGGTTCCGCAACCTGCTCGCTGAGCCGCATATAGGGGTTAAGCGATGCGAACGGATCCTGAAACACCATCTGCATGTCCCGCCATGCGCGGCGCAGATCGCGGTCGTTCAGGCTGGTGATATCGCTCCTGTCCAACAGAACCTGCCCCGAGCTCGGCTCTGTCAGGCGCAGGATGGAGCGGCCGCAGCTGGATTTGCCGCAGCCCGATTCCCCCACCAGGGCCAGCGTTTCACCCTTGTTGATCGTGAAACTGACATCTTCGACCGCGTGTACATTGGCGATGGTGCGCCGGAACAGCCCGCCCTTGACCGGATAACGCGTGGTCAGGTTCGATACCTCAAGAAGGGGTTTGGGTTTGGCGGCCGGCACCGGCGCGGATCTGGCCGGTTCGGCGCCGATCAGGCGCATCGGTTCGGGCGCGGGTTTGCCGCGCATCTCGCCCAGCCGGGGCACCGCGGCCAGAAGCGCACGGGTGTAATCCTGTTTCGGGTTGGTGAAGATTTCCTCCACCGGTCCTTCTTCGACCAGATTCCCGCGGAACATCACCACCACGCGGTCGGCCATCTGCGCCACCACGGCCATGTCATGGGTGATGAACAGAACAGCCATTCCGGTTTCCCGCTTCAGCCGATCGATCAGAGACAGTATCTCGGCCTGTATCGTCACATCCAGCGCGGTGGTGGGTTCGTCCGCGATCAGCAGCCGCGGCTCGCAGGCCATCGCCATGGCGATCACCACGCGCTGACGCATCCCTCCCGACAATTCGTGCGGGTACTGCTTCAACCGCCGTTCGGGTTCCGGGATGCGCACCTGCTGCAGCAATTCCAGTGCCCGCGCGCGCGCCTTGCCGGCGGACAAGCCGCGATGCACGCGCAGCCCGTCGGTCATCTGCCGCTCAATGGTGAAGACCGGATTGAGCGAGGTCATCGGCTCTTGAAAGATCATGCCGATCTCATCGCCGCGGATCGATCGCATCGTGTCGGGGTCGGCGTGGGCCAGGTCGGTCGTGCCGCTGTCGCGCGCGAATTCCAGACGCCCGCCGGTGATCTCACCGCCTCCGAATTCCACCAGCCGCATCAGCGACAGGGAGGTCACGGATTTGCCCGAGCCGCTTTCGCCGACGACGCAGACGGTCTCGCCGGGTGCGATGGTGAAGCTGACATTCTCGACAGCGACGATCGGGCCGTCCTCGCCCTTGAACTCCACCCTGAGATTGTCGATCGAAACAAGCGGCCTGTCGCTGTCGAGCATCACGAGGCTCCTTTGCTGCGGGGGTCGAGCGCATCGCGCAGGGCGTCGCCGAACATGTTGAGGCCCAGCACCGTCAGCGCCACCGCCGCCCCGGGCACAAGCGCCGTCCATGGCGCGCGGTCCAGATAATCGCGCGAGGCCTGGATCATCAGCCCCCAAGAGGCATCGGGCGGCTGGGTGCCGAGCCCGAGAAAGCTCAGGCCAGCCTCGGCGAGGATGGCAAAGGCAAGGCTGATCGTGGATTGCACGATCACCGCCGGCATAATGTTGGGCAGAATATGGCGGACGATCAGGCGCCGGTCGGAATTGCCCGCCGTCCGCGCCGCCTCGACATACGGCATGTGCGACACGCGCAGCGCCTCGCCCCGGATAATCCGGGCCAGATATGGGGTAAAGGCGATCCCGATGGCGATGATCGTGTTCTGAAGGTTGGGGCCCAGAACGGCACTGATCGTCAGCGCCAACAGCAGCGCCGGAAAGCTCAAAAGCGTATCGACAAGCCGCATCAGAACATTGTCGGTCATCCGCCCGACATAGCCCGAGATCAGCCCCAGCGGCAGGCCAATCACGATCGACATCAGCACCGCAGAAGACGCGATGAAGACCGAGGTATGCGCCCCCAGCAGCACCCGGTACATCAGGTCGCGGCCAAGCTGGTCGGTGCCCAGCGGATGTGCCCAGGTCGGCGGCGACAGGCGTGCCCGCATGTCCATGCGCGTGGCCCAGTCGTCGGGGATGAGCATCGGCGCGATGACCGCGACCAGCAGGATCGCCAGCACCAGAACGGCGCCGATCATCCCCTTAGAATTGCGAAAGGCGGCGGGCAGCTTCATGACAGGCGAATCCTTGGATCGACCACAACGTAGAGCAGGTCCACGAGAAGGTTGGCCAGCATCACCACGGCGGCGACCACGAACACGGTGGCCTGAATCAGGGGGATGTCCCGGTTCAGCAGCCCCTGATAGGTCAGCCAGCCCATGCCGGTGTAGTTGAAAAGGCTCTCGACCACGATGATCGAGCCGAACAGGTAGCCGACCTGAAGCCCCGCCACCGTCATCACCGGCCCGACCGCATTGGCCAGCGCGTAGCGCCAGATCACCGTCCGCTCGCCCAGCCCCTTGGCGCGCGCCACCCGGATGAATTCCTGGTTAAGGATGCCGGTCATCGTTGCACGGGTCATCCGTGTCAGATGCGCCATCAGGCCAAGCCCCAGCGCCAAGGACGGCAAAAGGGCATGGCGGAAGGCGCCCAGTACATCCTCGCCCGGATCGACGAAGCCGGACGACGGCAGCCAGCCCAGCCCCCGCGCGAACAGCAGGATCATCATGATGCCCCAGAAGAAATCCGGCAGACTGACGCCAAGCAGCGACGCCGAGCTTGACGCCGTATCCTGCCAGCGATTGGGATACACCGCGGCCCAAACGCCCAGAGGCACCGCGCAGACAAGCGCGATCGTCATCGAGAGCAGCACGATCAGAGCGCTCGCCGTCATCTTTTGCAGCAACAGCGGCGCAATCGGTTCCTTGAAGACAAGCGATGTTCCCCAATCTCCGCTCAGCATCCCGCCGATCCAGCGCCCGTATTGAGCAAGCAACGGATCGTTCAGGCCCAGCGACTCGCGCAGCCCGGCCAGCGCCTCGGGGTTCGATTGGGTGCCCATAATGATCATGGCCACATCGCCGGGCAGGATATTGGTCACGGCAAAGGTGACTGCCGAGATCAGGAACAATGTCAGAAGCATCGAAAGGATGCGGTTCAGAATATAGCTCACGCTTGGTCTGCCTTTTCTGACCGGTTACGGAGAGGGAGCGTCATGTCCGGACAAAGAATGGTACAGGGCGCACAGCTGGATCCGCGCGCCCTGCCCTTGCCCCTGGCCTTAGCCCTTGGCGAGCCAGACCTTGTGGAAGTTCAGGTTCGACCCGTTCGGGTGCACGATCGTATCCAGACCCTGAACGCTGGGTTGGGCACCGATGGTGCCGTTGCGGAACCACAGGATCACGTCCAGCGTTTCGTCGTGGACGATCTTTTGCACCTCCTTGTAGATGTCGGCGCGCGCCTGCGGATCGACTGTGACCCGCGCCTTTGCGGTCAGTTCATCCACCTTGGCGTTCGAAATCTTGCGATAGTTGAAGGCGCCTTCGGTATTCCACAGCGAGTAATACAGGAAATCCGGCTCCCACAGGGTGAAGAAGTTCATCATCGTGATCTGGAAATCCTTGTCGACCCAGCACTGGCTCAGCCAGTCCGACCAGGTCAGCTGCTCAATGGTGGCGTTAACCCCGGCCATGCGGAACCATTCCAGCATGATCTGAGCGGCCTCGATATGGTAGGGGTAGTTGGTGGTCGCCTTGAACACCACCGACAGTTCGCCCGGGCCATAGCCGGCCTCGGCCAGCAGCGCCTTGGCCTTCTCGATGTCCTGCGGGCGCTGTTTCAGGTCGTGGTTGTAGGAGGCCGATGTCGGGAAGCTGGGCGAAGCGGTGACCGCGCCCTGTCCCCAAAGCGCACCTTCCAGCAGCGCCTCCTTGTCGATCATGTAATCGAAGGCTTCGCGGACCTTTGGATTCTTGAATGGCTCGAAGCTGTGGTTGAAGTTGACGAAATCCCAGTTCAGTGGGAACCACGACACCACCTGGAACTTGGAATCGCCCTCGATCTCGGAAATGCGGTCGGCGGGGATGTCGTTGATCATGTGCAGCTCACCGGTGCGCAGGCCGGTCAGGCGGACCGTCGGCTCGGTGATCTCTTTGGCGATGATCCGGTCCAGATAGGCCGGACCACCCCAGTAATCGTCGAACCGCTCAAGCTCGACCTCGTTGCCGAACTCGCGGCGGACGAATTTGAACGGGCCGGCCCCGATCGGGTGGGTGCCCTGCCCGTCACCCGAACCCTCCGGCATGATGACGCCGGCGCCATGCTCGGCGATCCGCGCCAGGAACGGCGCGTTGACCTTACCCATCTTGACGATGACAGTCAGGTCGTCCGGGGTTTCGACCGCGACCATGTCGTTGAAGACCGGTTTGTTGGTCGCCCCGGTCGCCGGATCGGCGCAGCGCTCGAACGAGTATTTCACGTCGGCAGAGGTCACGTCCTTTCCGTTGTGGAACTTGGCACCGGCCCGCAGCTTGAAGGTGTAGGTCAGCCCGTCCTCGCTCTGCTCGAAGCTTTCGGCCAGATCGGGGATGATGTTGAAGTCCTTGTCGACGGTGACGAGCCCGGCATGCACGTTCTGCAGCACGCGGCTGGTCGAGGCAGTGCCGGTCTTGTGGCGGTCCAGGTTCTGGGTGGTCTCGGAATGGCCCCAGATCAGGGTGCCGCCGCTGACCGGCTCGGCCTGCGCCATGGCCGGCAGGCCCACGGCATAGACAATCGTTCCGCCCATCAGGGCCGATGTGGACTTCAGGAAATCTCTGCGTTTCATGTCTTGGTCTCCTTGTTGGACTTGGCGAGGCATACGGCCCGCCGCTTCGTTGGTTGCCGTCCCGGTGCCGGCTTGATTGTTCTTGTTATCCGGGCAGATTTGGACGCTCGGCCGCCACGCCGAGCTTGGCCTCAAGGGCCATTCCGAGATTGAGGATCGTGCCTTCGTCAAACAGCCGGCCCCACAGCGAGGTGCCGTGCGGAACCCGGTGGGTTTCCCCGGTTTCCTCGGCCTCGCCGGTGGTCAGCTTGCCGGCCCCCAGAGACGCCGCCCCACGGGTGCCCAGCTGTTCGAACCCGGCACGCAGATGCAGGCAGGGATGGCCAGTGAAATTGGACGCGACCAGCATCGGCCCGGTCATGAACGGACCGATCAGCGCGTCCACCTCACTGAACAAGCCATCCAGCGCCTGCATCACCAGATAGCGCAGGCGGTCGAGCTGCACATGATCCACCGCCGAGAGAAACCGCGCCTTGCGGAAGGTGTTGGGCCAGGCCCCGTCATCCTGCCATGTCAGCGTGTCGTCCAGACCGCTGAGCGTAAGATGCTCGAAGGCGGCGGCGGCCTCGGCATAGAGGGTGTTCATCAGCGCACCATAGGGCAGGTCAGGCAGCGATACCTCGACCACCTCGATGCCCAGATCCCTGGCCGCAGCCAGTGCCGCGTGGTCCACGGGCGTCGCGCCTTCGCCAAAGGCTTCGGGCAGGTAGCCCAGTTTCAGCCCTTCGATTCCGGCCGCTGCGTCAAAACCAAAGGCTCCCCCGATCGAACAGCGATCCGCCGCATCGGCGCCGTTGATCGCGGCGAGCACCAGCGCCGTGTCCTCGACACCGCGGCAAATCGGACCGATCTTGTCCAGCGACCAGCATAGCGCCATCGCCCCCGCCCGGCTGACCCGTCCGAAGGTGGGGCGCAGGCCGGTGGTGCCGCAGCGCTGGCTCGGCGAAGTGATCGAACCCAGCGTTTCCGTTCCGATGGAAAAGGCACACAGCCCCGCGGCCGTGGCCGACGCCGATCCGGCGCTGGAGCCCGAGGCGCCCTCTTCGATATTCCATGGGTTGCGGGTGCGGCCGCCATACCAGATGTCGTTATAGGCCAGTGCGCCCAGGGTCGTCTTTCCCAGCAGCACCGCGCCGGCCTCACGCAGCATGGTCACGATGCGCGCATCGCTTTCGGGCACCCGGTTCTGATAGGGCTCGGCGCCCCAGCCGGTTACGATACCCTTGGTATCGAACAAATCCTTCACCCCGTAGGGAATGCCATGCAGCGGCCCGAGGTTCCGGCCCTGTGCCGCCAGCGCATCCATTGCGTCGGCCTCTGCCAGTGCAAGTTCGGGCGTGACCGTAGCAAAGCAGAAAAGATGCGGATTGAACCGCGCGATCCTGTCCAGGTAGATCTCGGTCAGCCGGCGACTGGTCAGCGCGCCTGATGCGATCCACGCCCCGAGCTGGGGCAGCGTGGCAAAGGCGATGTCCGCGTCGTTGTCGGGCAGAGCCGCCTCGGGACGCGAGGGCGTTACGCCATCGGCCACGGGCATTTTGAACCCCGGCAGCCGAGGGTCGAACCGCAGGGCCATTGGAACGGTGTTGGGCAGATCGACCGCGCGACGCGCCATCGCCGACGCGATCTGGCCATCGAGATTGCCAACCATCTGCGCCCGCTCCCGCGCCGTATAGGCAATGCCCGCAAGGCGTTCGGCCGCCTCGATATCCGCTTCGGTAATGGGTTGTTCAGCCACTGGCAGTCTCACTCATGCTTTCGGTTTCGGTTGAAGACGGCTCGTCCGGCGCAGATGCGTCGATGCGCCCGGACAATTCATCGGACATCGCGCGGGACCGGCTCATCAGGTGATCCCGCATCGCTGCGCGTGCCTCTTCCGCGTCGCCGGCCTCGATGGCCTCGATGATGCGCATGTGCTGTCGCTGGCTTTCGCGCAGCGACGCATCGGACCGC
>ENA-ORCT01000809-ORCT01000809.1-marine-metagenome-genome-assembly--contig:-NODE-809-length-13513-cov-3.752679_pt1 | contig 13513 bp, 8 predicted proteins | sample MGYA00248632_ERZ508511 | MGnify/ENA primary metagenome ERZ508511 (study PRJEB26182, sample SAMN06268839) | marine metagenome | isolation source: Tt an P1-techrep anaerobic enrichment on pine from sediment...
CGAGCATCCGGACAGGGCCAGGGATATCAACAACACGAAAAAGGGGCCTGCAGGAAGGGGTGATCGCCTGGTGATTGATGGAGACATGAGCGTTTCCGTTTTAAGGGCTCTGACCGGCACTGGACAGGCAAGGGATTCGTGCCTTGATTGTAAATGAATTGAAATTCAGAAAATAAAAGGAGTGTATAGGAAAAAATAGATGCCGGTGTCAAGAAGATCCTTGTGCATTCCCGGAGAGAGGCTGGGAAGCACGCGGGCCCGACAGGCAGAAAGCAGAGATGAGTCGGCACCCGGTGATTGAGTCAGTTTTTCGTTTCCGCGCGGTCCACCGGCCACTTTACCTGTATGGCGGTTCCCTGGCCCGGATGGGTGGACAGCGAGAAATCTCCGCCGGACAGTTCCGCCCGCTCCCGCATGGTGGTCATGCCGAAACCGTTGCCGGGTTGCCTGCTGGTGCCCGGGGCGATCCGGTTGAATCCCCGGCCGTTGTCTTCGATGGAAAAGCGAATGCAGCCGTTTTGCCGTGCAAGCGAAACGGTTACCTGGTCGGCTTCGCTGTATTTGGCAATGTTGTTCATCGCCTCTTGGAGAATCCGGTAGATCGCCGTTTTTATCGGGTCAGGGATATCGTTTTCCTGGACCTTGACATCCCGGGTAATCGTCACGGACGGGTGGCGTCCCTGATGTTCGCGGCAGAACCAGCCGATGGTGGCCAGAATCCCCAGGTCATCGAGGAGCGACGGTCGCAGATCCTGGATGATCCGGCGGACCTCTTCCATGGCCTCCCGAACCAGCGTCACAATAGATCTGAGGTCTTTTGCCCGGTTGCCATCAAACGGATTTCCGTTGCCGGCCAGAACACGTTCCGCCTGAAATTTGATGGCACTGAAACTCTGCCCGATGCCGTCATGAAGTTCCCGTGCAATTCGTTTTCGTTCCTGCTCGCCGGCGGAAAGCAGTCGGGCTGACAGGCTTTTGAGTTCGTTTTTGGAATCGAGCAGCGCCTGTTCCACACGCTTTCTCTCCTCGATTTCCATGTTCAGCTGGGCGTTTGCCAGGGTCAGTTCCGCGGTTCGCTCGCGAACACGGACTTCCAGTTCATTTCGGGCTTTGCGAAGTTTTTCTTCGCTTTGTTTCAGATTCCGGAACATCAGTTTGTAGGGCGTCTTAAACCCTGTATGGATAATGGCCCGGTAGACCAGAAAGAAGGATGCCAGCTTCAACAGATGCCCGAAGAGAATGGGCGCGCCGAATACGCTGATATACAGGGTGAAGGTGAGCTCAGCGGCAACGGTCAGGGCAATGGAGCCGATCATCAGGTGAAAAACGTGGCGGTTGAACCGTTGCCGGTGGCGCAGCAGAAGCCCGATGGCGGCGAGCAGAATGGTGGCGATGATGTATTCGCTGGCGATTTTGAACGGGGTCAGACCGGAGCCTTCGATATAGCAATCAGGGAAGAGAGTTCCGTGAAAAATCGATAGGATCACCAGCCCGAATATGACGGCATACGAGATCGAGACCCGGACGATGTTCAGGGGTTTTTCAAAATAAATTGGGGCGATCAGCAGCGAAATGCTTTCAGTAAATCGGGCGGCAACCCAGAGCTGGGTCGGCAGATTGGCATCGAAGCCGGCGAAGATGTTCATCCCTTTGAAAGCAAGAGTATGTATCAGATCGAAGCTGCCGATAAACAGGTAGGCGATACCGATAAACAGCAGATAGTTGTTGTCGATGAATCGCCGGGAGTTCCAGGTGAACATGAAGATGGCAAAGGCGATGAACACACTGAACAGCTCGGACAGCGTATGGAACAGCAACGTGCTGTATCGTTGCGTCAGGAAAAGCGCGAGGAACGCAATCAGCCAGCAACCGGTCTTGCACGCTATGTCTGGAGTAAGCCTGCGGGATGCCATAGGGTTCCAGGTAGACCGTGAATAAAGAAGGCTCGTTGGTAACAAGAAACGCCGGTCCAGTCGGAAAATGTGTTGATGATCGGTTTATCAAACTATGTCAAAGATTTGAAGGGAAAAATGATATGCCGGTTCGTGGACCGGTTGCTTTCATTCAGTCGGGTTGGCGATGAACGGCACATTCCGGACCATTTCAAACGTTGCCAGCACCTCTTCGATCCGATTGCTGATCAGGGACAGCGTTGCGGCGGCGGATGGTATACCCGTTGCCGTGCCCGGGCAGGGGAGCGGTTTTTCATTTGCCGGAAAAAGCGTTATTTTTCCGTTTCGCACCCCTTGGATGGTTCCCTCGATCCGGATGTTGATCATTTCTGCGTCTCGCCGAAGCCGGGCGGCAGCAGCCGGCGGCAGATTGAAAAATCGGAACGCGCCGTTTTTCCAAACCGTTTGTATCCGGTCAGACCCGTTGAAAAAGGCAGAATTCAGGAAAATGCAGCGACCGGCCAACTGGTAAATGGACTCGGTGTCCAGGAGACTGTCCCGCCACACGGGCGAGGGGCTCAGAACGATTTCCGATTCAGAGGCCGAGGGGGCGGCGGTCAGCCGGGCCTCTGAAATACCGGTTATTCGAGCCCCTTGCAGGTGACCGCATTTCGATATCGGCAAGTGGTTTTCTTCCGGCGAACCGGAAAGGGCGGAAGGTTTTTCAGGCCGCCCCATCAGGGCCGCCTCGTTTTCCAGACAGTTTTCCCAGGCCTGGATGATTTTGTAAAGCAGGACCGGGCGGTCGTTGATGCGGTAAATGTCGCTGCACAGAGCCGCCGATACGCCAAATACCAGGGAAAGCCCCAGACAAAGGATGGTTTTCCGGATGCAGAGGGCAATTTTCGGTAAATGGGTCATAGCCGATAAGCGAATCATTCCGGCTTCGGCTGCAGTGCCGTTGCTGCCCGGGAACGCGAAAATTATCCCCATAAATGGATGTGAATTTAATTCGCGTTCCTTAATTGGCCAATTCACCGGTTGCCGGATGCGCGGTCGTCTCTCCCGATGTCCGCCAGAGGGCGGCCAGCCCGCCGGTGGTAAATTTGGTCACGATCTCGCCGAATATGATCGCTGTCAGCATGGGTGGGGCAAACACGCCGGCAAAGGCGATCAGGTTGAACAGCAGGCTGTCCATAGGAATGCTCACCAGATTGGATCCGGTTACCCGCTGAATCCACGAGCGGTGAAGCAGCCGCTGGTAGACCTCCGTATCCGCGGTCTCGCTCAGTACGATGGCGATAAACGAGGCGGTGATGATTCGCCACTCCACCCCGAGAAAGAGCGATTCGAGGACCATTCCCACCGCGGCAATGAGTATCATCGTGTAGACCGCTTTGCGGCCGAACCGGTGGACCCGGTCGCGCTGGGTAAAGGTGATGCCGAAGACCAGGGTGCCTACCGAAACCATACCGAAAATCGGCAGCGGTATGAACCATGTTGCCGTGTAGTTGGCGATGAGCACGGCAACGATATAAATCAACATGGATTGTATCAAAACTGCAAACTCCTTCTTAATTAATTGCCAAACAGGCTCTAACCGTCTGCGGCTGAAATGTCAAACACCGGTTGAAAAAAAGGGCATCGGCAGGCGTTCGCCTTGCGTTCGGGTATGAACGCAGGGGATCTAAACCAGTGGTCTCGGTGGCAGCGGACGTCCTCGTCGGCGGGCGGCGTCTTCGGCATCCCGGACTTCGGACAGCAGCCGGCAGTAGGTATCGTACCGGGCTTCGGTTACGGAACCGTCAAGCACAGCCTCCCGGACACTGCAGTCGGGTTCGGTATCGTGATGACAATCCCTGAATCGGCAGGGGGTTTCAAGGGCTTTTTCAAAGCCGGGGAAGTGCGTGGCCAGTTCGCGTGAGGTGATGTCGATAAGGCCAAAGTCACGGAAGCCCGGCGTGTCGATCAATTCTCCGCCACCGGGGATGGTATGAAGGGTGGATGCTGAGGTGGTGTGCCGGCCCAGACCGCTTTGCGGGTTGAGATCGCCCACCTCCAGGTCAATGTCCGGGCACAGGGTGTTGAGCAGCGAGCTTTTACCCACGCCGGTCGACCCCACGAAGGCGCCCCTGAATCCCTCGCTGAAAAATTGGCGAAGGGCATCCATGCCATCACCGGTAATTGCACTTATTGGAAAGGTGCGCAGAATCGCCCGGGGGTAGTCTGCACCCAGTTCGTTCACCAGTTGCGGGTGGCCTGCCAGGTCGCTTTTGTTGATCACCAGAAATGGGGTAATGTCAGCCGCTCGGGCGGCCACGATGGCCCGTTCCACAAAACCGCCGGGTGTTGGCGGCAGGGGAGCCACGACAATACCGAGTACCTGGAGGTTGGCGGCCACCACATGAATCCCGCCCCGCGCATCCCGGCGCCGGAGCAGGCTCTGGCGAGCCAGTCGCTTGAGTCGCTCTCCGGTCACCCTGACCCGGTCGCCCACCACGTGACCGGAGCGGCGTTTTACACGGACGCTTTGCCGCTGCCCGTCGTCCAGCCGGACATCCACGGCCACGCCGTAGTGGGCAACGATCGTTCCCTCCCGGGACCGGCTGGCGGTGCCGCTCGGAGGCGTGCGGTCAATAAGGCGTTTTGTATTGGGTTTTCGTCTGCTCATAGCTTGACGGGCTGAATGCATTGCGCCCGTTATTATCCGGGTTGTAAAATACGCGGGGGAACATGACCGGGCTGATCGGCTTTGTCAAATAGATTTTTATCCGTTTGCGTCGGGCCGGCAGTCCGGCCCATCGATGATGAGGGAGTTGGCTCCGCCCCAGTGCTCCAGGCGCAGTTTCAGTCGAAGCGTTCCGGTATCCGGATCGTCGGTGCGGTTCACGAAACTGACCGGAAATATCGTCCCGCCGGGCAACTTGAATTCCAAGGGCAGCGTTATCTGAACCTGGAAGTGCAGCGCATTTTCAATGGGATTCATTTCCGAGTCAACCACCTCCAGCATTATCCCGAGGGGTTCCAGGTCGTTTTTTTCGGTCCGGAACGTGTAGCTGCCCGGTGTCAGAGCGTCCGTTCCCGCCGCCAGGTCAGATAACTGAACGCAAAATGGCAGGATTTCGGACGCCCCGCCGGTCAGCAGGTACCGGTGGTTGATCCCTGGCTTGCCGACATCTTTGATTTCACCGGCTTCCGGGAAATCTGACGCTGGAGTTGAGTCCACAGCTTTGGGATGTTCCTCGGTTTCAACCGCTGTTTCCGCGGGAATTGCGGCCGTCCGGGCGGCCGTGTCGGGCTTTGCGAAAAAGACGTAGGCGATACCGCCAAGCGCTGCGATGATCAGGAAAAGTCCGGCCAGTCTGATCCCGGAATTCGATGTCTCCTTCTGAAAATTGATCCGGGGGTCTGCAGCGGCAGCTGTCGGCGGCTGCTCATTTTCCTGAGGCACCGGGTTTTCCTCGACCGCTTGATACCGGTCATAGATAAGACCGCATCTGGGGCACTCATGGGGTGGAAGACCGTCAAATTCGTTTCGCTCAAATCCGCATTTGGGGCAGGTTCGTAACATGGCGTATCCGGTTCCGTGTCAGTGGGGACGTCTGTGTCAATGGCTGTTGCATGCGGGCGCATCTTACCGGGAAGAGGTCGTTTTTTCAATAGCTCCGGGGAAATTGATCCGCTGCGCTGAAGCCGGTTGCGCAAAAGGGTGGGGGAGAAACTGATCGGCATCGGTGTCATTCGGCCATTGCTTTGTGGAGCAGGTCGGTCACGGTTTTAAGGAGCAGAAACAGGTAACCGGTATCCTCTTCGGTCAGCTCAACCGGGTCTTCCTCGTCCTCCGGGGCCTCGAACAGCCCCTCCACGATGTACCGCATCACGTTGGGTTGAGCCTCGAGCTGAACTTCCGCAATGCGCTGGAAGAATCGCTCGTGAACGCCTTTCAGGCTTTCAATCAGGTGCTCGTTTTCTTCGAAGCAGGTTTCGATCGTTTCGTCCGTGATTTGTTCGATCTGCATCGGCGCGCATTTTTCGAACATCCGGTAAACGGCCACGAACATAAACATGGCCAGACCGTTCACCTCCACGTCCAGGTCCTGGGTGAATTCGATGAAAAAACCCAGAAGATGCGGCTGACAGGCGGCCAGTCGGTTCATCTCCCGATGAATCTGCGCATCGGTAAAATGGTTCAGTTCCTGCCATGCTTCATCGACAATGTGTTGGGGTATTGTTCCCATGCGGGAAATCCTTTCTCTCTCGGTGATAAAAATCGAGTACCTTTCCCGGCATATGAAATCAAGGTCAAATTTTAACGTCAAACCGGATGCCCTGGGCCAGGGGAAGCTGCCCGGACCAGTTGATTGTGGCGGTCTGCCGGCGCATGTAGGTTTTCCACACGTCAGAGCCTGCCTCCCGGCCGCCGCCGGTTTCTTTTTCACCACCGAATGCCCCGCCGATTTCGGCGCCGGATGTGCCCAGGTTCACATTGGCGATGCCGTGGTCACTGCCGGCATGACTGAGGAATTGCTCTGCCTCGCGAAGATCGGTGGTGAAGATGGCCGATGTGAGACCCTGGGGCACCTGGTTGTTGATGTCGATAGCCGCCGCGATGGTATCGTAGCGCATCAGGTACAGGATCGGCGCAAAGGTCTCCCGGGCCACGATGGGCATGTCCGGACGGACATCTGCGATGCACGGACTGACATACGTGCCGGTATCGTAAAGGCCGCCGGCAAGCACCCGTCCGCCCCAGAGGATGGTGCCGCCCTCGGACGTTATTTGCTGAATGGCCAGCTGCATGGTGTCAACGGCCTGTCGATCGATGAGCGGTCCCATGAGGGTTCCGTCCACCAGTGGATCGCCGATGGGAACCTGGCGGTAGGCCTGAATGAGCGCTTGGGCCAGCCGGTCGAAAACGTCGCGATGGGCGATCACCCGCCGGGTGGAGGTGCAGCGCTGGCCGGCCGTGCCGACGGCGCCGAAGAGAATGGCGCGGACTGCCAGGTCCAGGTCGGCCTTCGGTGTAACGATGACCGCATTGTTTCCCCCCAGCTCCAGAATGCTCCGGCCGAGCCGAGCGGCGACCCGTTTTCCCACATGCTGTCCCATGGCTGTGCTGCCTGTTGCCGAGATCAGCGGAATCCGACTATCGTCGATCAGCGCCCCACCCACATCTTCCCGGTCGCCGATCACCACGGAAAGGATTCCCTCGGGCAGGTCGTTGTCGCGAAAAATCTGCCAGGCGATTTTCAAAAGAGCGAGGGCTGTCAGAAAGGTTTTGGACGACGGCTTCCAGATCAATGTGTCGCCGCAGATCAGCCCGATCATGGCGTTCCAGGACCACACGGCTACCGGAAAGTTGAAGGCCGTGATCACCCCCACCGGCCCCAGCGGATGCCACTGCTCGTACATCCGGTGCCCCGGCCGTTCGCTGTGCATGGAAAGGCCGTAGAGCATCCGGGACTGGCCCACGGCAAAATCGGCCATGTCGATCATCTCCTGGACCTCGCCTTCTCCTTCGGCCAGAATTTTACCGTTTTCAAGGCTGACCAGGGCGCCCAATTCGCTTTTGCGGCGACGCATGGCATCACCGATCTGGCGGACGATATCGCCGCGAACCGGTGCCGGCACCATTCGCCAGTGATGAAAGGCGGTAGCCGCCTGATCGACGACCTGCTCGTACTCCTTGCGGGTTGCCTTGCGGACGCGGCCGATGACCCGGCCGTCGATGGGCGACACCGATTCCAGTTCGTCGCCTCTGCAGGGGATCCACGAGCCGCCGCCTGCAGCTGTGTAGCCTGTTTTCATGTCCAGCGCTTCGAGGATGACGTCCATGGGGGAACCTATGAGGGTTAAAGTTTAAAGTTCCGAGTTCCGGGTTTCGAGTTCCGAGTTCCGGGTTTCGAGTTCCGAGTTCCGAGTTCCGGGTTCCGGGTTTCGGGTTTCGGGTTCCGGGTTCCGAGTTCCGAGTTCCGAGTTTCGAGTTCCGAGTTTCGAGTTCCGGGTTCCGGGTTTCGAGTTCCGGGTTTCGGGTTAAAAACCAGCGGGTGCGTCCAATGGGGTTTGCAGGGGGAATTGTGATGGTGATATGCTGCCGGGATTTCAATTCAGAGTCGGTGTCGGGCGGTCGATTGTGGTGTCGGGAAGCCTGGGGCGGACGGCGGGAAATGGCTTTAGCGGTGTTTTTAGGCGAAATCAGACGAGAATGTTCCGGAAATCGGTTTGGTTCAGTATAAAGGCTCGGCGGGGAAATATTCAATCGGAAAAAACAAGCTGGCACCTGGCGGGATGAGGCGGGAAAATGAGGAACAAAAACTTTCTTGATCTATCGTCTCCCACGGTCTACCTTCTGCGGGCTTTCAAACAGTAAAATGACTGACTGTGGCGGCTGATGACAACACCTGAGAACAGGCTCCCGACATGCTGATTCTCGCTGACACCCATCCGGATACCGAAGACGTTTACGACTACCTGTGCATCAACTAGGCGGCTGAGAAGATGGGCGACCGGATCTGTCTGAGTGATCCGTTTCAACGGACGCTGCATTTTCGCGATCTGCTTCAGTCCAAAATTGACTTCGCCAATCTGGTCACACCCGATGTAGCCATTCATTTCAATTCGCTGATAACCGATCCTCATCGGTTCATGCGCCGGGCGCGCGTGTTTGAACTGTTCGATTACCACCGGTGTTTCGAGTCCACCGATGAGAACTATCGGTCGACTTGTCGCTGGATGCGTTTTACTACCGCACTAACCCGATACGAGGCCAGGGGCTGTCTCCATCACCATGATTTCAGCCGATACCGCGATTACGCTGATATCGGGGGCAACAGCGGGGAATTCGCGCTGCAGATCTGCAAACGGTATCCCCAGATCCGGGCCACCGTGGTCGATCTGCCCCTGGTCTGTGACATCGGCCGTAAGCACGTCTCGTTCGCGCCGGAATCCAGCCGAATTACCTTCCTTAAGGGGGATGCCCTGGCAATGGAGCTGCCGGCAGGCTATGACGTCATCAGTTTTAAATCGATGCTCCATGACTGGCCGGAGAAGGCAAACCGGACCTTTATCCGGAAGGCCGGTGGCGCGCTGAGGTTAGGGGGAACCTTGCTGATTTTCGAGCGAGGTCCCATCCCTTCAGACGGGATGGCTCCGTCGTATGTCATGATACCTATTCTGCTGTTTTTCCGGTTTTCCCGGGTGACGTCGATATATGTCAGCCAACTGACAGCTGCCGGATTCGGCGATATACAGGTCGAGCATATTCAGCTGGATACGCCGTTTTTTCTGATTTCCGCCAAAAAAAATTCTCCCGGATTTCGACTGGGGGCAAACCCTGCAGACCTGGAAACCCGTTGAGAAGAAATTTTTCTCCGATGATGGACGGCATAGCGGTGCAGGTCGGGTTGAGATTGCGAAACCCGAAAATCAATCTCTTCGGAAGACTCTATCCTCAATTTCAAAGTCAATGTATCGTGGTTGGGTTTTGACTTTTTACGAGATCGTCACTATTGAGAACGTGCAAAACGGGCTCCGCCTTCCGGTTCGAGGCGGAGCTTTTCAATTAGTGGGTGCATAATGCGATCCATAATGAGTGGTCTTGTTGTCTGGAATTGAAGTATGCCCTGGAAGTGGTGGTTCTGTTAATGACATGGTGTAGGGGTAAAAAATGAGAAATTGTGTGAGAGGCTGGCTGTATTCCGTTGTTTTGGTGCTGAGTGTGTTTTCCTTGTATGCCCATACCGATGCAGCCGCCCTGCCAGTGGAAAAGGCGTCTGCCTTCACGGAAACGAGCAGCCTCGCATCGGGCGCTGACTGCTACTACCGCATCGCGCTGCCCGAGGATCAAAGCGGCTGGCGAATTGCTCTGTCCAGTGCGGGCAATAGCGATGTGTCCCTGCGAAAGGCCGCTGTTGACGGTAACACCATTGCCGCCAGTTATGACAAAGGCCTTCACACTTTGTTATTGCGACCGGAGGATTTAACCGGCGGCGAGATCTATTATCTCCAGGTGCATGCCGATGTCAGTCTGACCTATACAGTGACCGGCGATCCGTTTTACATGAGAGAACTGGCATGGGACCCGGGCACGGCAGAAGGCGGCACGGAAGTCACCTCGCAGCCCGATACCACCGGTGGTGATTACCTGTTTCATATCACCAGCCGGACATCGGCCTTCGGTGCCTGGCGTCATGCCCTGAAGGTGCTCAGTGGCGAAGCGGATCTCTACCTCCAGCAAAACAGTCCCCCACTTGCCGGCGGAAGTTATGCCTCCACCAACCCGGGTTCAGACGGCATTGTGCTGAACACCAACCAGTTTGACGAGAACCAGGGGTGGTATCTTCGGGTTCACGCATCGCCCGGCTCTCAGTGGCGGCTCTACAGCGGCGATATATATGTTAATGACATGGGCTCGCTGGTCGATTATGGCAGCGCCGGCGGATCGAGCGGCGAAGTCGGGATCGGGCCGGAGGGTGTGTACTATTTCAAGACGGCGGTTGATGGGGGAACAAAGGCCTGGCGGCTGTTCCTCAACGGCGAGAATTTGCCGATCCATGTGCGGAAGAATATCGCGCCAACGGCGGATTGGAACGAAAAAACCGCGAACGGGCAGATGCTCCTCGTGCCCGACTATCTGACTAATGATCTGTATCTTGTCGGCATCGCCGGCGCGCCCGGCACAACGTTTACCCTGGACTCCCGGAAACAGGAGATCCGAACGCCGAGCCTTCAGCCCGGTTACTCCGGTGCGGACGAGTTCGACTTTACCCTCACCGGCGGTGATGACGACGGTTACGGCTATATCACCTACCGGGTCGAGGTGCCGGTGGACCAGATTGCCTGGCAGGTGAACGGCGAGCCGACCTCAGGCGATGCCCATCTCTACGTGCGGCAGGGCGATGTGCCCAACCGGTTTAACAACCACGGATTATCCGAGGCGGCCGGATCGATTATCGACAGTATCACCCAGGTGCCGCCGACCCTGAGCGACGGCACCTGGTACGTGACGGTTTACGGGACCGGTTCTTTTTCCTTTACGTTGACCAGCCATAATCCGGTAGTCACGGGCATCGATTTTATCAATGATCCCGATTGTATTACAAACGGCATCGGATTCGAAAACCAGTCCGGATGGCGCTATTTTCAGGTCAGTGACATCGATCCCCAGCTCGGCACATTGGGATGGGAACTGGAACTTCGGAACCAGGTGCCCGGAACGGAAATTGCCCTGCGCCGCAATGCCGTGCCGGCCCGCTGGGAATACCGGCAGAACGGCAACGCATATGTCAATCATCAGAGCCACGTCGATGCGTCCAGTACCAGCGGGCTGTTGCAACGGCCCGGCCATCCGGCCGATATCTGGTATATCGGTATTTATCTCCCGAATCAGGCGCTGGGCTCTTTTGACCTGTATACCCGGGCGATCCCGTCGCCGGAAATCGGATTCAACGGCGGCAGCCGGGCGGTGAGCGGGCAGGAGGCGGGCACCTGGCAGTATTTCAAGGTCATCGTGCCGGATGATGCCCTGGGCTGGGATGTTCGCCTGACCGATGTGACCGGCGGGAAACCGAAGCTGGTGGTGCGCCGGGACGAATTGCCGGATTCCTTTTCCACCTGGTGCGCCGGTTACTACGATTGCATCTATGCCCAGAACACCTGGCTCAGCGGCCGGCAGTGGGCGGCCGATACCGACTGGACCGGGCGATACTATGCCGCGGGCGAAGAAAGTGTCGATGAATCCGGCCGTGTGCTGTCCATGGGGATGGGCAGTCCCCTTACGCCGGGGACCTATTATATCGGGGTGAGCAGCGACAGTGACTCGGCGCCCCTGGGCTACACCCTTGAGAGCCGGGGCATCGGGATGGACAATGATGGATCGGGCTCGCCCTGGGCGATCCCGGTGGTTGACCTGCCGTTTGACGGGACCGTGGCGGTGGACGGCCTGGCCCCCCGTGAGGCGGCCTACTACCGGGTCACGGTTCCGGAAGGTGCGGCCAGCTGGTCGGTGCAACTGGCGCCGACGCTGGGCGAGGCCCTGATGGCCGTTCGCAAAGGCGCCCTGCCCAATGTGAAAGCCACCTCGGGTTACTCCGGTGGGACTTCCGATTCCAGCAGTTATTTTTACGGAACCTTGCGCCGGCAGGCCGGTCCGGAGTTTTTTTACAAATATCCGCCGGATGGCCAGGCGGCCATCGCAGCGGGCGAGTACTTTATTGCCGTGGTGAGCGAGGGGCAGGATCCGGTAAATGACTGGACCATCGGCACCGGCTCGTTGAGCGCCACGCTCACCAGCCACGGCGAGATGCCCATCGATGATCGGAGTGAAACGCCGCTGGCCCTGGGCAGTCCTGTCACGTGGCCGGGACAGGGCCTGGCCAGCGGCCAGCAGAAGGCGTACCGTTTCCGGGTGCCGGCGGGCATTATCAGTATGGAGGTTCGGCTGAAGAACCGGACCGGCAATCCGATCATGTGGCTGCACCGGGACGAAGAGGGCGAGGGGCGCCTGCCGACGGTCTACGATTACTACCGGGCCGCAGAGGGCGGGCACAACTACCTGTTCAGTCATTCCGGGCTGATCACGGTCCCCGGGCCGTCGGGGGATTATACGCTGGTGGTTGCGGCCGATAGAGACGACTTTTCGCAAGAGGTGGATGCCGCTTTTGATATCGAGGTGACGGCCCTGGCGCCGGATTCGTCCCTGGGGTTTGCGGGCGGGCAGACCAGCGGTACGCTCATTAACGAGCAGGTTCAGTATTTTCAATTTGAGGTGCCGGAAACCATCGACGGCGAGCCGGTTGCCGGATGGATTCTGGCCTTGTCCGAGTCATTGGGGGATGCCAGCCTTCGGCTTCGCAAGGACCGAATTCCGGATATGACACCCTGGTCATCAACCCTGAGCAGCAATACCGGGATGACGGTCGTGGTGCCGCCGTATCTCACTCCCGGCACCTGGTATGTGGAGGTCAAGGGCGCCGGGTTGACCGAATACACGCTGGAGAGTCGGCCAGTCCTCCCTCAGCGCTCCTGGATCATGCCGGCCATTGGAGGTCCTTATGTCCAACCCGGCCTGATCGCACCCGTTTTCGGCGATTCCGGGATCGATGAGGCAGGCGACCCTATTGTCAATCCGGAAACAGGCGACCAGGGGACCGATCTGGCTGATGGTAATTTTCACTTTTACCGGATCGTTGTGCCCGATAACAACGGTGGGCTCCTTCACACCCGACTGGAGGCGCTGAGCGGCGATCCGGATCTTTATCTTCGCGCTGGAGCTCCCCCCACCTTGAATCACCAGGAAAACGGCAGCGCCGGTCAGCTGGTTGATCGGAGCCATCACGAGAGTGGTACCATGTACGGCAACTGGGTGCCCCTGGACAATCGCGCAGAAACCCAGCTGTCGCCCGGCGAGTGGTGGCTCGGGGTATGGGCTAACAATTCGAATGTCCGCTACCGGCTGAAATTGTCCACCGGCGATATTCAGGAACTGGCCCAGGCCGGTGGCCGCATCGCCAATAAACATCTGGCGGCCGGGGATATGTGCTTTTTCCGGGTACAGATTCCGCAGTCTTCCCTGGCCCTCAATGACAGCATTCCCCTGGAATGGCGGATGGCTTTCGAGCAGG
>ENA-ORCT01000810-ORCT01000810.1-marine-metagenome-genome-assembly--contig:-NODE-810-length-13482-cov-3.458486_pt1 | contig 13482 bp, 15 predicted proteins | sample MGYA00248632_ERZ508511 | MGnify/ENA primary metagenome ERZ508511 (study PRJEB26182, sample SAMN06268839) | marine metagenome | isolation source: Tt an P1-techrep anaerobic enrichment on pine from sediment...
ATACGTTCAATTCCCATTCCGAAGGCAAAGCCGGTATATTTTTTCGAATCGATTCCACATAAATCAAGCACGTTTGGATCGACCATGCCGCAGCCCAAAATTTCGAGCCAGCCGGTGTATTTGCACACATTGCAACCTTTTCCTCCACAAATAGAGCAGCTCACATCCATTTCGGCCGATGGCTCGGTGAATGGGAAATACGACGGGCGCAAACGAATCTGGGTATCTTCACCAAACAACTCGCGCGAGAAATACAGCAAGGTCTGTTTCAGGTCGGCAAACGACACGTTTTCATCAACATACAATCCTTCGATTTGATGGAAAATACAATGCGCTCGGGCCGATATGGCTTCGTTACGGAACACGCGCCCGGGAAAAATAGCCCGGATTGGCGGTTGCGTTTTTTCCATGACACGCGCCTGTACGCTTGAAGTATGGGTACGCAATAACACATCCGGATCTTTCTGAATAAAAAAGGTGTCCTGCATATCGCGTGCCGGATGTTCCGGCGGAAAATTCAGGGCAGAAAACACATGCCAGTCATCTTCTATTTCGGGGCCTTCAGCAACGGTAAATCCTAAACGGGCAAATATTTCAACAATCTCGTTACGGACAATTGCCAGCGGATGGCGGGTGCCCAATCGCATGGGCTCACCGGGCCGGCTCAAATCGGTTCCTCCGGCTCCTTGCTCCACGTTTTCAAAACTTTCCTTCAGCTCGTTAATTTTGTCAAGCGCCTTATTTTTCAATACATTAATGGCTTGTCCAACAGCTTTTTTCTGCTCGGCCGGCACGGTTTTAAAATCGGCAAACAATTGGCTCACCAAACCCTTTTTGCTAATGTACTTAATGCGAAGCTCTTCCACTTCTTCTTTGGTTGAAGCGCCCAAAGCTTCAATCTCGTCCTGTAACTGCTTAATTTTGTCTAACATCGTATCTGCTGTTGAAATAGATCGACAAAGATAATGATTCCGAAGGAAAACAGCGGCCTGGTATCACGAAATGGCTGAGACTATTCCAGGATGGTAATTTTTTTCACCCGGATATCGGTCAGAGGTCGAAAATCTGAATCGGTTTCTACCTTCACAATCCGGTCAGCCACATCCATGCCACTCACCACTTCGCCAAAAATGGTGTAGGTTCCGTCGATGTGTGGCGCACCTCCTGTAATCTTATATTCCCTGCGTTGTGCTGGAGTGAACTTGTGCCCTGTCTCCTGTTCAATTTCGTCCAACTCCCTGTCGGAGTACACCCGACCGGTTACAATGTAAAATTGCGAACCATCAGACCGGCGTTTACTGTTTTCGCGGTCAGGTTTGCGAGGGGAACCAATCATGCCCCGTTTATGAAAAAATTTAGGAACCACATGAGCCGGCAGCGTGTAGCCCGGCCCTTTCCACCCCACCACATCGTCGGGCCCGGCATAGCGCGTATCGGCTGCGCCTGACTGGATTCCAAACCCCTTAATGACCCGGTGGATCAACAAGCTATCGTAGTAATTTTCGCGCACCAGCCGGATGAAATTATCGCGGTACTGCGGAGTTTCATCGAATAAACGAATCTGAATATTGCCCAGGTCAGTTTCAATAAGCAGTCCTTTGATTTTCCGATTTGCTTCGCTTACTGCCTGAGAAGTTGTCGTGCGCAGGTTCTCCAGCTTTTTTACGCTGTTGCCCTTTTTTTCCAATAAACTGGCAATATAGGTTGAAGGAATGACCAAATTCTGATTTTCGTACGATACCACTTCAGCAAAACCCAAACCGATACACTGGTAATTGGACACAAATACCGGAGTACCATAGATGGTGGAACGAAACTGGTTATCGACCCGGTAAAGCTTCACGCCCGACACCGTCCGATAATCCAACACTTTGCCGCTATGCAGGGGTAACGTGTTGCTTTGGGGTTTGGTCAGGTAAATACTTTTAGCGGTGTTAGGCGCAATGCCCGGGTACAAAGGAATCGGCTCACGTTGGATTTTTTCCACCTTTAAAAGCGCCAGATTATTAATCCGGTCAACCGCCAGGTAGCCCGAAACAGCGTAAGCTTCTTCTTCATCGTAGGGGGTAATTGTCGCTTCTGTTGCATTGTCCAGCATCGAAAGGCGGCAAACAATTTCATGCTCACCAACAAAAAAGGCAGTTTCGCTTTCAAGCAACCGTCCCTGATCGAAACTTTGAATTTTAACAATAGACGGAACGAACCCGGCAAAAGACTGGCTACCGTCATCATTCGCTCTTTTTTCAGTTTTTTTGGCTTCTGCTTTCTTTTCTTTTTCAGAATCAGAAGAAGAACAACTGACCAGCATCACACTGAAAAGGAACGCTAATAATATGAAGGTTAACCGTTTCATTCAATTACATTTACTTCGATGGTCACATCCTTGATCGGACGGTTGTTTTCGTCGGTTTTCAGGGCTGCAATCCGGTCAATCACGTCAAAACCCGAAATACATTGCCCAAAAACAGTGTATTTCCCATCCAGGTCAGGATAACCGCCAACTGTGGTATACGCTTTACGTTGAGCATCTGAGAATTTTAACTTGTCGGGATGAAGTTGATACCGCGATTCAATATCGCTTTTTACCTTTCGCAACAGGGCATTAAACTCTTCGGCCTTATCAGCTGCCTTTAATTCTCTTAACTGTTGCTTAACTTCCGCAGTATAATACTGGCTGGTTATCTTCTTCCGAATGGGCCTGTTTACTACCATTTCCAAGGTATCAAGGTAACCGGAGGTCAATACCTGTCCTTTCACAATGTAAAACTGAGAGATATCGGATTGCTTGAAGGGATTCACTTCATCGGGCTGCCTGGGAGCGCACAAAGCCCCTTTTTTATGAAAATAATGACTCAAAATTTCATCGTCCACCGTGTGGTCGGGGTCACCATAACCAATACGTTTTCCGGGGGGTGCATTGCGCGACGATTTAGAACCGCCCTGAATCAGGAAATTTTCGATGACCCGGTAGAACAAGGTGCCATCGTAATATCCCTCGCTGGCCAACTTAATAAAGGCATCGCGGTGCTTGGGCGTATCATCGTACAGCTCAAAACGCATGGTTCCCAGGTTGGTTTTAACTTCAACAATACGCTTAGCTGCAACAATTTCATTTAGGCTAAATAAAATAAATACAAACAGGACAATCCGCTTCATCAATCCAATACTTTCACTTTCATTCTTATATCGTTTACCGGGCGGTCAAACTGGTCAGTTTCAACCCCGGCTAGCTTGTCTAAAACATCCAACCCCTCAATTACCTCGCCAAAAATCGTGTACTCATTGTCGAGCGAAGGATATCCACCCACCGTCGTGTATACTTCTCGACGCTCGTCGGAAAATTCGACCCGGGGCATTTGGCTGATTTTCTCATTGGCTTTTTCCCTGATTTCGGCCATCCGAAGATTTAGCTTCTCCTGATCGCCCGACTGCTGCAATTGACTCAATTCATCTTGCGCCTCGCTAAAAAATTGCTGCATCACAGCCCGCTGCCTTTGCTGATTCATTTTCATCTCCATCGTATCTAACGCGCCATGACTAAAAACGGTTCCTTGCACAATGTAGAACTGCGAACCCGAAGAACGTTTCTCAGGATTGGACGGACCGCCCCTTCTGGCAGCTGCCAACACGCCCTTTTTGTGGAACAGCGACGAATCAATTTCTGCCGGAAGTGTATAGCCCGGATCACCACCACCAAGCCGTTTTCCCGGCTCCGCATTTTTCGAATCAGGATCGCCCCCCTGGATCATAAAGTCTTCAATGACCCGGTGAAACAATAGTCCATCAAAGAAACCTTGGTTGGCAAGCTTGATAAAATTGTCACGATGAACAGGCGTTTCATCAAAAAGCTTTACAGTAATATCGCCAAACTCGGTTTCGATTTTTACCCGGCTACCTTGCGGGTTGCTTTGCGAATTGACACACGAAAATTGAAGGGAAAAAATTCCAATAAAAAAAGCCAATACTATCTTTTTCATTTCAATATGAATCTAACTGCCCGTTAATTTGGTTCTTGTTTTGTTGTTCTCGCAAATATAAACATTAATGGGAGTGTCACGAAATCCGGATTGAAGTTCCGAACCAAATATAATTCATAAAAATAAGTATCTTAACGCCCTTGTGGAAAGACTAATTGTGAACAGAAAAATAGAACTGGAGCAGCTTAAATTTTCGCATGCTTTTCAGGTCTTTCAGGCGATTGACCGGAACCGACCGTTTCTGTCGCCCTGGCTTCCTTTTGTTCAGGATACCGAAACACAGGAAGACACCGAAACATTTATCCAGTCTATCACTTCCAAGTCGGATACTGACCGCGACCAGGTGTTTGTCATATGGTACGAAAATCGGTTTGCCGGCCTGATTGGTTATAAAGACACGGACTGGATCAATTTGAAAACGGAAATTGGCTATTGGTTAATCGAAAGCATGACCGGAAAAGGCATTGCACTTTTATCTGCAAAAACGCTAATCAACTTTGCTTTTTCCGACATGGGGATCAACCGGATTGTGATCCGCTGCGGGGTGGGAAACGACAAAAGCTCAGCGATTCCCGAGCGACTCGGATTTCGATTCGAAGGCATTGAATACGAGGGAGAAAAGCATCAAGATAGATATATTGATCTGAAGGTCTTCAGTTGTCTGAAAAAAGATTGGAAAACACATACTTAGATCTGTAAATCAATGTGTAAGCAGAAATAAACAGTCAAAAAACAGGGAATTCTTTTCATTCTCCAAAACTTTTTTAATCTTTGAATCGTTTAATGGTTTGTTCGATTTTTTTATATTTGCAGCGAATCTGTGACCTTTAAGCCAGAGAACAGATGGACATGAAACAAAATGAAGCAAGATGGAAAACAAGACAATTAGAAGAACTTTATATAAAGTTTTAAGGAAGACTGGTGTGCCCAGAAAGGAAATAGAACTTGACGCCACATTTAATGGGGACCTTAATTTTGATCAGGTTGATTGGGCTTTATTTCTTTATTATCTCGAAGAAGGTTTTAAAATCAATGTCGAGGATGAAGAAATTTCCCAAATGCACCAAGTGAAAGACACTTTGAACCTGATGGAAAGCATGGCATAAAAGTGGGTATAAATAGTAATCAAATTTAATGGAAGACGATCTCAATAGAGGCCGTCTTTTTTTTGATCTCAACTGGTTTATATCGAACAAGAATCGTAAATTGATGTTCATTATACAAAATTTAAATCCTTGAATTATGGAATATGTAGAAAATGCCTCAAGCTGGATCTCAGAAATGGTTGTCCTTTACGGTATTAAACTGATTTCGGCGCTTATCACGCTGGTAATAGGTTTGTGGATTATTAAGATTCTGACAAATGCATTGGCCCGGATGCTGGATCGAAAGAATATTGATTTATCACTCCGCGGGTTTCTTAAAAGTATGACTGGAATCGTTCTGAAGATTCTATTGGTCATTTCGGTTATTGGCATGATGGGCATACAAATGACATCTTTCATCGCCATTTTAGGTGCGGCCGGTCTGGCTGTTGGTATGGCCTTGTCAGGGACATTGCAGAATTTTGCGGGCGGTGTGATCATCCTCATTATTAAGCCCTTTAAAGTTGGCGATTATATTGAGGCCCAAGGTTATGCCGGAAGCGTTCGTGAAATTCAGATCTTTAACACCATTCTGAAAACGCCGGACAATGTGACCATCATCATTCCCAATGGTGGCCTGTCAACCGGATCGGTAAAAAATTACTCAACTGAAGCTCAACGTCGTGTTGATTTTGTTTTTGGCATTGCTTATGGTGACGATTACGACCTGGCCAAGTCGCTTATCACGAAACTCGTTGAAGCAGACTCGCGTGTGCTCAAAGATCCGGCTCCATTTATTGTTTTGAGCGAACTGGCTGACAGCTCGGTGAACATCACTGTTCGAATTTGGGCCCAGGCATCAGACTATTGGGGGCTCAAGTTTGATCTCACAGAACGGGTCTATAAGGAATTCCCAAAAGCCGGATTGAACATTCCATTTCCTCAAATGGATCTGCATATCCAAAAGCAGTAATATTTATTCATTCGTTATAAAACCCCATGTGATTTATGAAACGATTACTGATTTTACTATTATTAATGCCTTTTGTCAGCTTTTCGCAATCAGCAACCGATACCACCAAGGTTTGGAAAAAAGGTGGAACAATCTCACTTAACTTTTCTCAGGTATCGCTGACCAACTGGGCAGCAGGAGGAAAAAGCTCTGCTTCGGGAACCGTTTTCTTCAATGTTTTTGCCAACTACGCCAAAGACAACAAAAGTTGGGAAAACACATTGGACATGGGTTATGGTCTTCTGAAAGAAGAAAATAGCAAAGCGGTAAAAACCGATGATAAAATAGACTTCAGCTCTAAGTTTGGTTTAAAACCAAAATCACAAAGCAAACTGTTTTACACCGCCTTGTTCAATTTTCGAACACAAATGACCAACGGATATAAGTACCCGAACACTGATGATGCCATTTCAACCTTTTTGGCTCCAGGCTATTTCACTATGGCGCTGGGTATGGACTACAAACCCAATGACAAGTTTTCGCTTTTCCTTTCGCCGCTCACTGGAAAAATGACGGTAGTTACCGACGAAGAACTGTCGGATGCTGGAGCTTTTGGTGTTGATCCGGGCAAAAAAAGCCGCAGTGAAATGGGTGCATTTTTGAAAAGCCAGTTTAAAACAACCGTGGTCAAAAACGTTGACTTGGAAACCAAGCTGGATTTGTTTTCAAACTACCTGGACACGCCACAGAATATCGATATTCATTGGGATGTTTTGTTGAATATGAAAATCAATGATTTTCTGTCAGCAAATTTAATTACCAACCTGATTTATGATGACGATGTAGAGATTGGTATCGATAATGACGACGATGGAACAATTGACGAAAGTGGACCCCGAATCCAGTTCAAACAACTATTTGGGGTTGGATTGAGTCTTAAATTCTAACATATGTTCGTCAAGATATGTTTTTACAAATTTCTAATTAACAGTATATCTTCGTTCGTCGGAGTTATAGCCCATTTTTTAGCCAAAAACGTGCAGTTCATACAATGAATCACAAAAAGTTTGATTATGTGCTTAGGTTTGTTGAAATTTGAGTTGATAAATGAGGTTCAACGATTAAATCCTCGCTTTTCAAAATCGTCTCACCTTCACTCTTAAGTACAAGCACAATCCAAGCCGGCGAGTCCTTCGCCGGCTTCCTCATTTTATAACAACCAACTGCCCGTCAAATTCAACTTGGTCACCCTTCCGAACTTTGGCTCGTTTACGGTATTCGGTTGTCCCATTCAAGCTCACCAGCCCATCTTCTACTACTATCTTGGCCATTCCACCCGATTCGACCAGCCGAAGCAGCTTTAATAGCTTGATCAATTCAATATATTCTGTTTTCAATTCAAATTCCATCATCGTCCTGTTCTATAATTTTGCCAATTTGTCTTTCTGTGTTTTGCTCAATTTCTCAACAACCAACGCATACGAGTGATCAATCCATTGACGAATCAATTCATCCGGGACGGATCCATCAATCAGGATGGTATTCCAGTGCTTTTTATTCATGTGGTAACCGGGCAAAACATTGGAATATAACTCACGCAGCTCGATTGCCTTCTCGGGATCACACTTCAAATTCACACTTAAATCTCCTTCCAAATCCGTTAGTGCAAACATTTTTCCCATCACTTTAAAAACCAAAGTGGTCTCGTCAAACGGAAAATCTTCGCTGGCTCCTTTTTTGGAGATACACCAGTTTCGTAACTCTTCAATATTCATGATCAGTTGTTGTGGTTCAAAAATACAGATTAAATTGTCGATTTCAGGCAGTTGGGTAAAACGCGTCTTTAAAGTGCTCCAGCTCAAAGTTTTGCCCGTAAAAAATAATGGTGATTACATCAAACCGGGTGTCCAGATGGCTATCTGTTTCAAAAATATAAGCTTCAGCAGCATTGATCAGGAATCGGATTTTCTTGTCGCTCACTGCTTCCGAAGGATGTTCGTAAGTATCGCTGCCACGCGCTTTTACTTCTACAATAACCAGCTCATCTTTATCCCTGGCAATGATGTCAATTTCATAGTGGCTCGCCCGCCAGTTTGTTTCGAGGATTTGATACCCAATGGAAAGCAAATATTCCTGGGCGATTTCTTCTCCTTTGTTTCCCGTTTCTTGTTGACGATTCTTCATCAATTTATTTTTTATTAGGCAAGTTAAAGCAATGAAAGCTAAGGTCAAAATTTGTAAATTGTGACTTCAATAATTTTCAAAAGGAGATCATTGCAGCCGGGTGAAAAAGGAAAATTGTTTAACCCATGTCAATTCCATTTCAGGAGGAATAATTATGAACAAAACGCAAGGTTCACCGGAAAAAAAGCCAGCCATGCACACCATATTAGGCGCTGGCGGAGCTATTGGAAATTGTTTAACACAGGAGTTGCTCAGTCATGCACAACAAGTCAGGCTTGTTTCGCGCAGCGGATATGCAGCGCCGGGCACCAAATCAGTAAAAGCAGACATAGGTTCTCAAGCCGACACATTAAGGGCCGTTGAAGGTTCGGATGTCGTGTACCTTTGTGTCGGACTTCCGTATGACACCAAAATATGGAGAGAACTCTGGCCTAAAATCATGCGCAATACCATTGATGCGTGCAAAAAGGCCAATGCCAAACTCATTTTTTTTGACAATGTGTACATGTACGGTGAAACCGATGAAAAGATGACAGAAACGACCCCCTACAATCCATGCAGCAGAAAAGGGGAAATTAGAGCCGTCATTGCCAGACTGCTTGAAGCGGAGATGGAGCAGGGCAACATACGGGCTATCATCGCACGGTCGGCCGATTTCTATGGCCCCCATGCTTCACAAAGCAGCATTCCGTACGTTATGGCACTGGAAAACCTCATGAAAGCAAAAAAGCCGCAATGGTTAATCGACGGCGGTCTGCTCCATTCCTACACTTATACCATCGACTGTGCCAAAGGATTGTATTTATTGGCACGCAGCAACGAAGCTTTTAATCAAATTTGGCACCTGCCCACCTGCAATCCCGGAATAAACGGCGAAACCTTTATTCGCCTGGCAGCTGCCGAACTGGGGCAGCCAGTAAGCTACACGGTTCTGAAGAAATGGATGGTCAAACTGGGAGGACTTTTCAATAAAACCATCGCCGAACTATATGAAATGCTTTACCAAAATGAGATGAACTACCACTTTGATTCTACGAAATTCAACCAATATTTTCAATACAAACCAACATCGTACGAAGAGGGGATTCGCGGAACCATTCGTTTTTTCAGCAAACAGTAAGGTTTATTTTTCGAGTTTAACCAAGCATTTTCGAAGCTCAAAAAATTATAGCATCGCCAAGGTTGAACCAGTCGATTCACGAACCTCAAGCCGATACTCTGCACCAAAAACAAGGGGAAGATTGCGGTCAATATGCCCGGCCGGAAAATCGAAACAGACCGGAAAGCTGTATTCTTTCACCGCATCACGAATTATTTCCAAAGCCGATTGTCCAAACGGGGCATCATTATCTTTCATTTTGGTGAAACCACCCACCAGCAAACCGTTCAAACGCTCAATTTTGCCGGACAGTTTCAGGCTATGCATGATCCGGTCGAGGTGATACAGGTATTCTGCCAAATCTTCAATAAACAGAATGTTACCATCGGTCTCCGGTTCAAACGGTGTGCCCATCAAACTATAAACAATCGAAAGGTTTCCACCCACCAATTTCCCGTTAGCGTCACCCGGCCGGTTGAACTCATGATGCGGAACCATAACCTGACTGGTTTCACCGCGCAGTGCTTTGAGCAGCGCGTTGAAACTTTCGCTTGGCTGGCCATCTTTCAGGTAAAAACCCGGCATGGCGCCATGGATGCTACAAAAGCCTTCACGTTGAAAAAAGGCATGTAAAACCGTGATATCGCTGAAGCCAACCAACCACTTTGGCTGTCGGCGAAAAGCCAAAAGATCCAGTTTATCTACCATGCGGATGGCCCCATAACCACCCCGCGCACAAACAACAGCCCGACATTCCGGATCATCCAGCGCTTGCTGTAAATCGTGTAAACGACGGGCATCAGTGGAAGCAAACTGAAAATGACTGTCAAAAACGTGGTCACCCCAAACCACTTCAAAACCAGCCTGCTCAAACAACTTCATTCCGGCAATAATACGCCCTTTTTCTACTTTTCCCGCTGGTGAAACAACGCAGATCCGGTCTCCCTTCTTTAAATAGCCTGGCTTCAGCATCACGTTCTTTTTTATTTTGAAGGTACAAATCTTCTTTGGACGCTGAAAACCAAAATTCAAAATAAATCGTATCAACTATCAACATGATCATTATTAATTATTTATACTAAACACCATGAGAAAACAGGTGGGTATCTTAGGATCAGGAAGCGTTGGCCGTGCATTGGCTGGCGGTTTTTTAAAGTATGGTTACGAAGTTAAAATCGGAACCAGAGACAAACCCAGGTTAGCGCACTGGCTGGCTGAAGCAGGAGAAAAAGCTTCGGTGGGTACCTTCGAGGAAGCCGCTCACTTTGGCGATCTCGTGGTCTTGGCAGTGAAAGGCAGTGCAGTCGAGTTTGTGCTTGACCTGGCCGGAGCAGCTAACCTGCACGAAAAGACGGTGATTGATACCTGTAACCCCATCAGTGAGGAGGAACCGGTTAACGGGGTATTGCAATTCTTCACCAAACCAAATTTTTCACTCATGGAACACTTACAGCAAAAATATTCGCGGATCAATTTCGTCAAAGCTTTTAGTTGTGTGGGTAATGCGCTGATGGTAAATCCCCGGTTTAAAGACGGCCAACCAACCATGTTCATTTGTGGAAATAGCCATGAAGCAAAAACGCAGGTAAAAAAAGTGTTGGATTTGTTTGGCTGGGAAACCGAAGACATGGGAGAAGTTGAAGCCGCACGGGCTATTGAGCCACTTTGCATGCTGTGGTGCATCCCCGGATTCCGGAATAATGAGTGGAGCCATGCCTTTAAGCTGTTAAAAAAATAAGCCTTCTCCAGCTTCCACTGAATAAGGCTTATTCGCCTGTACAATGACTATTTTCGCTCCAGCCTGACAGTGAAATGACGCATGAGGGGCGCTTCTTGTACAATCTTAAACCCTTTGGTAATTGTATCTCTTCTGTCAAAAATGTTCTTCAGGCCTGCTGCCACCACATCCATATGATTATTGGTGTAGGTGCGGCGCGGGATAGCCAAGCGCAAAAACTCCAGCTTTGGATACCGGTTCTCTTTTGTTTGTGGGTCGCGGTCGGCCAAAAGCGTCCCGACCTCAACACCGCGCACACCAGCTTCCCAATAAAGCTCAATCGCCAGGGTTTGTGCCACAAATTCCTCCTTTGGAACTTGGTTCAAAAAGCGCTTGGCATCCACAAAAACGGCGTGTCCGCCAAGTGGTTTCTGAACAGGAATACCCAATTCAATCAGCTTGTTTCCCAAGTAATGCACCTGCCTGATTCGGTTCTCCAGGTAAGCACCACTGGTCACTTCATCAAGGCCAATGGCCAAAGCATTCATATCGCGGCCTGCCATCCCGCCATAAGTGACAAATCCTTCGAACAAGATGTTGTAAACCGATGCCTGCTCGTACCAATCTTTGTTTCGCATGGCCAAAATACCGCCAATATTCACAATACCGTCTTTCTTGCTGCTCATAGTCATCCCATCGGCATACTGGTACATTTCGCTGACAATTTCGCGAATCGACCGATTCTCATAGCCCGACTCCCGGCTCTGGATAAACCAAGCATTTTCGGCAAAGCGTGCTGAATCAAAGATGACCGGGATCTTGTACTCGTCGGCTACCTGGCGTATCTCGCGTAAGTTGGCCATCGAAACGGGCTGTCCGCCCGAACTGTTGCAGGTGAGTGTAACAATAATCATGGGCACCTGCTCGCTGGGATACGTTTCCAAAACGGCTTTCAGCTTGTCAATATCGATATTGCCTTTAAAAGGGTGCATGCCATTGGTATCGAACGCCTCATCAATGGTGCAGTCAACTGCGACCGCTTTCCGAAATTCGATATGGCCCTTAGTGGTATCAAAATGGGAGTTTCCGGGCACAACCTGGCCTTCTTTCACCAAAACCGAAAAAAGCACATTTTCTGCTGCCCGTCCCTGGTGAACCGGTAAAAAATAGTCGAACCCAAAAATCTCCTTCACTTTATCCTTCAAGTGGTGGAAGGAAGACGAACCAGCATAACTTTCATCACCGGTCATCAGTGCAGCCCACTGCCGGTCGCTCATCGCACCAGTTCCACTGTCAGTCAACAAGTCAACAAAAACCTGTTCGCTTTTTAGGTTAAATAAATTGTAATGGGCCTGATCGATCCATTTTTCCCGTTCTTCACGGGTACTTCGGTAGATTGCCTCTACCATTTTAATCTTATAATTTTCTGCAAAAGGTAAATCCATTTCTCCTGTCGTTTTAAATTACAAAGTCGAATTACTCACTCCGTTTAAACTGCAGAGAAATGAAAAGCATCGCGGTTTTTGATGTTTTTGAAATTGTACTTTCCGGCTGGTACTTTCATCGTTAACATACCACAAAAATACAGGCTTTCGGCCGGAAAAAATCTAAAATATGTCAGCTTTCGCTAATTCTTGCTCAGGTCGATAAACCAATTAATCGTTGCAATTCCGAATGGCAAAATACCGCTTTGGTGGTCCTCACCTGGCATTACAACCATTTTGACGAGATCGTCGCTAACACCCAAATCACTGAAATCCTGTTTCATTTGAGTGGAAAGTTCCGTGCGAACAAACGTGTCGTTTTCACCATGAAACAAACGGGTTGGCGTGGTCGTGTTCCAGGCCTCAACGCTGTTATCGCTCAACGCTTGCTGTATTGGCTGGTAGGTCGCATTGGAAGCATAGCCGGCACGAAAATCCGCATCAAACAAATCAGTGATGCTGGTTGTAAGCTGCGCATTGATTTCACCACCAGTATTGATTCCGTTGAACAAGCCAGGGATTTTGGCGGCATATTCATCAGCAAAAATCGTATTCAGGGGATTGGAAAATTTCCCGTGAACATGGTACGCTTGCATCAGGAAAGCCAGGAAATAGGGCATCGGATAACTCTCCCTGCCAACGATCAGCTCATTCAGTAAATTCAGATTGTAGGGGCCCGCACCACAGGAGCTGGCTTTCAGCTGATAATCCTCCAGGCCATTGAGTTCAATTTCGCGCTGAAGTTGCAGGGTTGACCAACCGCCCAGCGAGTAGCCCATCAGGTATAAATCTTCGTTGAGCGATGCGACAATGTGGTTCTGGCTCACAAATTCGCGGGTTGCCTTTAAAAAATCAACCAGGCTGGGCACCATATTATCCCTTTCAAGATAGGGATGAAAAACCTGCTTCGACTCTCCAAACCCCGGATAGTCGGGAATTACCACGATGAAGCCGAGTGAGGCAAAGCTCTCCAAAACGACGAAA
>ENA-ORCT01000812-ORCT01000812.1-marine-metagenome-genome-assembly--contig:-NODE-812-length-13472-cov-2.960060_pt1 | contig 13472 bp, 8 predicted proteins | sample MGYA00248632_ERZ508511 | MGnify/ENA primary metagenome ERZ508511 (study PRJEB26182, sample SAMN06268839) | marine metagenome | isolation source: Tt an P1-techrep anaerobic enrichment on pine from sediment...
CCTTCTGTTTATTTATTGCTTCTTTGGCTATTTGTTTGAGTTTCATCATGTCGAGTTTGCCGGAGCCGAGGTGCGGAATTTCGTCGACACCAATTAGATTGTCTTTTTTCGGAATATAGAGTTTGGGCAGATCGCTTTCGGCCAGGATAAAGTGCAGGGCATCGGTATCCACTTTTTCTTTGTCATAGAGAATCACAAGCTGTTCGCCCTTCTTCTCATCCGGTACACTGGTCACGGCAACAATTTCTTCAGTTGTGTTCAGACCTTTGAGAACTGTTTCTTCAATCGTCATATGCGGGACCATTTCGCCGCCGATCTTGCTGAAACGGCTGAGCCGGTCACGGATGGTTACAAAGCCGTCGAGATCCACGCTGACAATATCGCCGGTGTTGTACCAACCGTCGCGGAGGACCTGTTCGGTTTTTTCGGGCAGTTTGAGATAGCCACTCATGACGTTCGGACCTTTGACATATAAAATGCCCGCCTCACCCATCGGCATCGGCTCGCCGGTTTCGACATCCAGCACCTTGAACGCCAGCCCACAGACAGTATGCCCCACGGTGCCTTCCTTGGTACCGACCTGCCGACCGGTAGCGGTCTTGCCATCTGGTACGTTCAGGGCAATTAATGGAGAACACTCAGTCGCGCCGTAGCCCTCACAGGGACGAATGCCGAATTTTTCTTCGAACTTATCAATTATTTCTGTTTTGAGTTTTTCCGCCCCGGCGATGATAAACCGCACTGTTTTGAAATCGTCGGGTTCGCAGCGGCGCAGGTAGTTCTGTAAAAATGTGGGTGTGGCAAACAACAGCGTACAATTATCCTCGCGGACGGTATTGCCGACGGACTTGGCCTCCAACGGATTGGGGACAAAGCTGACGCCTACGCCGGCCAAGATCGGCAGCCACAGCGTACACGAGAGGCCGAACGAATGGAACAGGGGCAAAATCCCGCAAAGGCGATCGTCTTTGTATACGCGGAACATCTCCAGCGCCCCTTCCAGGTTGGACAAAATGTTATGATGCGACAGTTCCACACCCTTGGGCCGCCCGGACGAACCGGAGGAGAACAGGATCGTTGCCGTTTGTTCTGCATTGAATCCTTTTGGCCGATTCGCAAGCTTTCGTCGCGGCAGGAACAGGGCCTTAAACATGGCTCGTTTTTTTTCGCCGGAGGTAATGGTTTTGACAATGTCTTCCATCAGGATCACACCGGGCAGTGTTTCCGGGTCCACCTTGAGTTTTTTCAGGAAGATACGGCTGGTCAGAACGGTCTGTATCTCCGCTGTTTCGATCATGTAGGTCCGATCTGCTTCGGAAGCAGTGTAGGACAGATTTACGGATGTTTTATGGAGCATTGCAGTGGCCAGGTTCGCCAGGGCTCCGCCATTGGACGACGGCAGGAAAATGCCGATATTTTGCTGACCGTCTGTTCGGTCTTTGATTTTGTCGGCCAGGGCAGTTGCCGCGATCAGGGCTTTGCCGTAAGAGAGGTTCTGGCCGGTCACATCCGACATAAACGACTTGAACCAGTGCCGTCGGGCTTGTTTAACAAATGTCTCGCCCAGGGAGAGCCGCTTGGGCAGCTTGGCATTGTAGTAGTCGACGTTAAGCAGTTCGATCACACTGCGGACGTCCTGCGCCGAGGAGGTTGACGGCATGGGCGTCCCAAAATGAACCCGCACTGGATAAGGAAGCCGTTTGGGCAGCGCGCTCATCACTTCGCCGTGATAGTGACTCATAATGCTGCCCCACAGGCCGCCGATATAAGTCGGAATGATCGGATAGTCGCTGTCTTTGACGATTTTTTCAAAACCACTGCGAAACCGGTTCATTGAGCCGGTGCGGGTGATTCTTCCCTCCGCAAAAATACAGACCAGGTAGCCGTCGTCCATGGCCTGCCGGGCTTGCCGCAGTGCAGCGACGATCTTTTTGGGCGAATCTGTCGCACTGATGGGAATCACCTTACCCAGCTTAAAGATCCATTTAAATAGCCACAGTTGATCCATCATCGCTTTGTCCATGACGAAGCGAATCCGCCGCTGCTGCGTTGCGGCCAGCACCACAGCATCGGCCCACGAAACATGATTGGAAACCAGCAGGGCAGGACCGTCAAAGGGAACGTTCTGTTCACCTTCAACACGAATGCGGTAGATGGTCCGTGTCAGCAGGACCACGATCAGCCGAATGAGGAAATCAGGCAGGATAATGATGCTCCCTATGGCAAGCGCCAGCGTTAGAAACCCCGCCGCCAGAAATAAGGTGCTCAGCGAAATTCCTACATGTTTACACACAATACAAATACCCGCTGCCGATGCAATTCCAATCCAGCCGATATAGCTGGATGAAGCCAGCACCCTGCCGCGAACAGCGTCCGGAGCACGAAGCTGGATAAAGGCGTTGAGCGGAACGATAAAGAGCCCGGCACTAATTCCAAACAGGGTTATAAAAGTCAGTGTCATGATCCGGACGATGTGCCCTCCCGGTGGCGACCATGCCCCATTCAGACCGAGACCGATTGCAGTGATCGCCAATCCGATGGCACCGATGGGAATGATACCAATTTCCACATTTCGCCCCGATAACTGCCCTGCCAGCCACGAACCCAAACCAATACCCAACGCCGCAACAACAAACAGAAACGCGCTCATCGTATCAGTAAATTCACAATATTCCATGCCATAGGGAATGAGGACAAATTTGGCAAAGCCGCCAATGAGCATGAAATAGGCGCTGGCAAACACAGCCATAATCAAAAAACGGTCATGGCGAATTTGATAGAGGGCACTGCCAATATTTTTCAGAAAAAACAGCGAAATTTTGGAATCTTTACTGACTGCCGGAGTCGGCGATATTTTTAGGCTGGTATAAATCCCCATACCAGCAACAATTACACAGAACATCCCGGCAACAGTGATATTGCGGCCCGCTACAATTGTTATCATGGGTGCAACAGCAGCGCCAAAAACAATCGCCATGTAACTCATTCCCTGCAGGTAACTGTTGGCCTTGGACAACCGTTCTTTGCCGACCAACTCCGGGATGATGCTGTATTTGCAGGGGCCGAAAAAAGAACTTTGCGAACACATTAAGAACAAAACCCCATAGATCAGAACAACCGCACTTTTACCAAGATAGGCACTTGTGGCGAATATGATCAGCCCCAGCACCATGACAACCAGTTCAGAAACCTTTGTGGTCACGATGATGTTTCGTTTACTGAAACGGTCAGCAAGAACGCCTGCAAAGGGAATAAAAATCAAAAACGGAATTGTAAAAATAATCGCCGAGATGTAGTTGATTTCCTGACTCCGATCGTCACCCAAGAGTGGAATCAGAAAAAAAACAAGCAGTAACTGAAAGATATTGTCGTTCATCGCACCCAGAAACTGGGTCGCATTGTGCCAGATGAATGAGGCCGGCATTTTGTTTTTTGTTTCCAATGGTCTGGTTCCTCTTTGCGTCCACAGATTACACAGATTTTCACAGATTATTTTTTAAGACAGGATTTACAGGATGGACAGGACGTATTATTAAAAATCCCGTTGTTCCTGTAAATCCTGTCTGACAATCATTGCTTTTCGGCACCACAGTGCTCACAGTACGGCAGCAGCATATGGCGAATGTTACCACAATTACCGCATTTGTCATACAGATTTGTTCCGCAGGACGGGCATGTATAGGCCTGCTGTTTGTCTATGTCTGCCCCCTGAGCCAGGAGCATCGCCGCCTTTTTCTTCTTGTCAGCATACCGCAGCGGGCCGGTTTTGATCGGCTTGGTACAGACTGGGCACTGGTGCTTGTCATAAAACTGCTGGTACTGCTTGATAAGTAAATCCTTCTTCGGAGCCACAATCAGTTTGATCAGGTAGACCAGGATTCGCACCACAATGCCGGTAATCACGATCCAGGCGATGTACTTAAAATATTCCTCCGGGAAATATTTGTGTGCAACCAGCCCGATCTTGATGAAAGCTGCTAAGAAGCCGGCCCATACCAGCGGCCAGTAAGCACTGCTGCGATATTTCATAAACAAAAACGACGCCGCCAGGAACACCGGCACCAGGAACGACAACTTCATAACCGCAACGCGAAACCTGAATTTTTCCCACAATTCTTTCTCTTTTTCTCTTGCCTGTTCCTCAGATGTTTTTATCTGTTCGGATACGGTTGTCAGTTCATCATCGGTTTGCTGCCGCTGTTCGATTAAAACTGATATCTGCTCTGTATATTCCAGGTCTTTTTGCTGGCTTTCCAGGAATTTCGCTTCTTTTTCATCCAGCGTTTGCCTGCTGTCAGCAGGGATGTTTTCTCCTTTATCAATGTATTGTTTCTGGATGGCAAGCAGTTGATTCATGGTGGTTTTGAGGGTATTGATGCTGTTGCCGAGCATCCGCTGCTGTTCCCGAAGCGTATCGATCCTTCGATTTAAACGGGCAACTTCCTTTGTGAGATTTGTTTTGTTTTCATCCATTTGCTCGGTGACATAGTCGCGACGGATATCCTCCCATTGAGGCCGTTTGATGGTTCCAATATCCTGCTCAACAAAACTCAGCAGCCAATAAAACAAAAATCCAAGAACGATTCCCAGCACAATGATAAAGAACCGTACACCCCAGGATCCCTTTGCTTTTTGTTTTGTTTCCATGATAGACCTCTCTTTCTGGACCGTGGATTTCCACGGGCTTTTTATGATGGGATTTACAGGATATATTTTAAAAATCCTGTGTATCTTGTAAATCCTTTTGAAAATATTCTTTTACTAAATTTAATGCCTGCTTTTTGTATTCCGGTGCTTCGTTGAAGAGTTCGTGATTGGCACCGTGGATCATATTGATATCCGCATTGGGTAATTTCTGTCGGACACGCTTGGTGTTATATTGCCAGTCCACTGTCCCGTCTTTGTCGCCCTGCAGAAGCAAAATTTCCCGGTCGTTTTTGGACAGTGCTTTGAAGTGGTCGTTCCAGTCGAACAAAGCCTTAATCCAGTTCAGGGCGATGTGGGTGCAATGCAGGTAGTCCTGGGTTTTGTTGAAGGCCAAGTAGCCCTTATCCGAAGAGTTCTTGCGATGGAAACGAGCAATCTTGTCGGTAAAAACCTTGTAAATCTTATAGGTCCCCTTGGACTGTTCATAACCGGACCAGTGAATCAGCGGTGCCGCCAACACAATCCTGTCAAGATCCTCGGCCTGCTCGCTCAGCACCATATCGAGCAGGATCGTCGCGCCCGTACTGAATCCGATGGCATGGTAAGGACCTGCCAATCGAGACCGGGTTAGATCAATGAAATCTCGCGTGACCTGACCATACTGATCAAACGAGTCAATCGCCGCCGGTTCGCCGGAGGACAGGCCGTGTCCGGGCAGATCAAACACCGCCGCGGCATAGCCGTTTTCCAGTAAAAACCGGATGAGATTCTTGAACTGGCCGGAGTGATTCAAATAGCCGTGCAGCAGGATTACCGTCGCCGTATAGTGTTCAGGCTCATACAAATGAGCGGCCAGTGTATACCCGCCTGATTCGAACGTGCCTAACCAATGCGTTGCCTCGCACCAATCGCCATCCAGTGCATAATGATGGAAATAGTCCACAACCGGCTGCGGGTAGACTGCCGGATTGACACTTTCCATCGGCTGAATGTCCAGTTGGTCCTTCAACGTCGGTTTCTCCCAATGTGTGTTCTTTTTATCCAGTATTTGTAACATAATCACTCCCGAAAAGCAACAAATCATCAATATCAAAAAATTAACTTTCCGCTGCGTCAATATGAATGCTCATTTTCAAGCCGCTTTAATTCCTCGGCAGGAATCGGATCTTTGTCTTTCATTTGCTCAATCCACTGATATGCTTTTTCCTGTGGCTCGAATAATTTCGCCAGTTCCATCGTCACATCCACGGTTTTGGCGTCTTTGGCTAAATAATCAAACTCCCACTTGCTGACAATCACATCCACGCCCGCCGCTTGGGCCACCTGCGGCAGTTTGCCCTTGACCAAGTCCAGGTATTCATGAACCGGTGCCGTACCGAAATCCTGCAAATGCTGCTTTGCCTGTTGCTCATTCGCCGCTTCTTTAATCTCTGCCATTTTCTGCTCATCTCCTGCCGCCTGGGCCGTATCATGCTCGGCCTTCATCTTTTTATAACGCTCATCTCCAAAATGTGAGTTGGCGTATGCAATACAAATACACCGGCTGTCATAAACGCCTACCCGCAGTAACTCCCTTTTCTGACCACCATTAAGTACAGAAAAATCAGACATCACACATCCGGCTCCCAGCACCATCATTACCAATCCTGTTACACACACATTTCGTTTCATTTGACTTCCTTTCTTGTTTCGGGTCATTTTAACTTAAGCACACAAACTCATCTCACGTTCTGCCAGCTTGACATCGCCGTCACATTGGCTGCATTTATTACCGATGCACCCGACATATTCACCATTTTGATACAGCATGGTTAATTCGCAATGATTCTCACATCCCTCGGCAATCCGGGTCTTAGTCTGGTAGTCGTGGTCTAAGAGCTCACACCCCTTAAATTGTGTTGAAGACAGCCCGGCTCGCTTCGCCATGAGGCCAATCCCGATCGCTCCCATCACATCGCAGTATTCCGGAACGATCACCAGGTGCCTCAGCTCTTCCTCAAACGCCGCAACAATGGCTTTGTTTTTTGCAGTCGCACCCTGATAAACAAACGGCGGCTGCAACTGTGTTCCTTTAGCCATCGTCAGGTAATTGGACACCAGCGAACGGCACACTCCCATCAAAATATCTTCTTTCGCAGCGCCGCAGTTTTTCCTGGAAACCACTGCCGATTGGGTAAACACGCCGCATTTAGACGGAAAGTCCAACCGCTGAGTGCTGCCCAGGGCAATCTCCCCGACATCTTCGATCCGCAATCCCATCCGCGAAGCAATGGATTCGAGAAAACTACCCGTTCCTGCTGAACAGATCGAATTGAGCCGGAAGTTTTCCAGAACCCCGTTATTCAGCGTCATGAGCTTGGAGTCTTCGCCGCCGATATCCATAAGCGTTCGCACCTGCGGATAGAACGATAACGTACCGATGGTATGCGCCAAAACCTCGGACTTGATCAGATCCGCACCAACAAACATCCCAACAAATTTTCTGCCGCTGCCGGTGACTCCAACACCGGCTACGTCTGACGGATTATCAACAATCTCCATGGCCTCCTTGACGGTCTCGACGAGGCCTTGATTCCGCAGGTAAATCGAATTCATCAGGTTTTCGTTCTCGTCGATCTGGGCCAGCTTGACCGACACACTTCCAACATCCAATCCTATGTATGTTTTCATTGTTGTCCTCGCATCTTAATCAGTTCGACAAATGTCTCCAGTCGTGTTTCCAGGTTCGCCTCTGCCGTATTTTCGTCGATGGGAATGCGGAGCAGGGGTGTATTGCTGTCGCGGCAGATCGCATTGACAAACGGCTCGATGGATGTTTCCGGCATGCAGCTCATCGGCAGCAGATGGATGACCCCGCCGACCTTTTTGTCAATCAGTTCCAGCAGATTCGATATATTCTCTTTACCGTGGCCTCCGAGTTTTCCGTTAAAATACTTTTCCGCCTCATGATCGAAATGTCGCTTTTTTCCAGGGCAGCGAATCTTTTTTAGAAAATCGCTTTTCATAAATCCCGACAGCGTCAACGTGTTGATCGACTTGGCCCCAAGTTTGGCGATTTTCTTTTCAATATCGTAATTTATGCGTTCATCACAGCAGGTAAAGATTTCACCGATGATGCCGATGTTAGGCCTGTCGTCAGCCCACCGCAGCTTTTCCCGGTCGATGTCTTTGATCCTCCGGTAAAGACGCAGCGTTTCGTTCACTATTTTCAGATAGGAGGCACCGCTGAGTCTTTTCATCGTGTTCAGGACATTCCCGAAATTGATGTTCAGCATTTCAAATTCATAGCCCAGGTTCCGCAGTGTAAATTCCTGTATCTTCCAGTAATGACGCAGTCGGCACTGGCCTTTAGAGTCGAACATGAGCAGCGTATTGGCGCCGCTATCCAAGGCTTCGATAAAATTGCCGAGTGTGGGTTTGAGCGGGAAACACACCATTTCAGCGGTGTTTCGGACGCCAAGTTGAATCGTTTTGTCCGTCGTGCGGGGAGGCATCTGAATGTTGACACCAATATTCTTCATCGACTCACTCAACAGCTCCGTGTACGCCTTGCCCATCCACGGGATGGCAACTCTACGCGTTTGTTGTGTCTGTATCTTCATCAGTGAAATTCCCATCAACTTATGCCACTTGTTTTTTCTTTAACAAAACAGGTTTATGGTCTTTGGCGGTATCCATCTTTGTTTTGGCAGGATCGCATCCCCTGATACCAAAGGCACGGTCGGCCAAACCAGGGTCAATTCTCGACAAAGGAGCAGAGATAATGTCCCGGAGTTGTTTTTTTGTTATTCTCAAATGCGACATGTTTAACAGTGCATACGTAACCACGGCTCCGACCACACCGGCCAGATGACTGACGACGACAGGAACTCCTACAGAGCCGAAATGCATCGATTCAAAAAAGACATGCCCCGTGGACACCTCATAGATGCACTTGGCAAGCAAACCGACGAAAATACAGATCCCAAGCCGTTGTTCAACTTTAGCATGTTGCCCGCCCATGCGTTCCATGCACCACAGAGCCATCACGCCATGAGCCACCCCTGACAGGCCGCAATATCCCGCCGCCTGAACATGAGGCAGGCCCCATGTCACGCCCAGCAGGACCGCGGTATGAATCCCAAGAAGGTAAGCAATGCGTTGAAACACTCGTTTTTCAGCCAGTTGAGCATACAGCATCAAGAACGCTGCCCCATCCAACAGTAAATGGTATAAACTGACATGGACAAAAGGATGCGTTATGAGCCGCCACCATTGGCCGGAGATGACTTTCTCAGGATAATAGGCCAGTTGATCTGAAAAGCCCCCGAACAGCAAAGGCATGTTCACGATTATCAAAACAACTGTAAATATAATTAAGTCTAAACGTTTCACGGTTAAACCTCCATGCAGGAGCGACTCGCAAGGTCGCCCCTGCAATTTTTAATGTGACATTATTGTTTCCGTTTACGACGGTTTAACCACACTACTAATCCGACAAACAAAGGCCCTACGGGACCGCTGCCCGATCCAAATCCGGGCGAACGGCGGCCGTCGAATGCTCCATTGTTACCGGAGGGATTTTGCTTGGTCTGATCCACACGGTAATTTTTCACAGCTTGTGTCTGACGGAGTTGTTGTGCTGCACGTTCACGATTCACACGATCTGCGTTTCGTCGCTGAAGTCCGGCTTCCTCCATTTGTGCCTCAGAGAGGACCACCATGGACGTATAATCTGTCACCAATGAGTACTCCGTCCCCAGGTTGACAATGGTATCTCTCAAAGAATTGGTTTCGCCTTTTTCACGAATCTCCTGCATGGTTTCATCAATCATCGACAACGCCCACAGGCGTTCAATTTCGGGATTGTCTGTGTCAGTTTCAGGCAATATTGCTTCACAATCCCAGTGATGCTGCTGACCTGAAATTTTGGCTTTCAATTCCACGTGTACGGGCCCGCTGCCGGTGTACCGCCCGAACATCACTAACTGCTGGCCCTGGTATAAACTGCCGGGTTTGGCAGGGGTTAAGTCTTTGACCTTTTCACCATGAAATTTCAACTCGACGTCGTGAAGTCCCTCATACAACACCTTGTTTTTGATCTGCATGATTCTGCCCACGATGTCATCTGACTCGGAGATATTCATCGCAAATCCGTTGGAATCTTTTGCCAGGCGTTCCATCAGGGGTTGATTGGCACTGTTGCCGATGACAAAGGTGAACAGCCGAATATCATACTGGCGAAGCAGGTTCAAGAAATCGCTGTGCTGGGTAGGCCCGACATTGGCCACGCCATCGGTGACCAGGAGGATATTCGTGGTTCGGTCATCGTCTAGACCGTTATACGCCATCGAAATTCCGGCAAATAAATTCGTACTGCCATTGGCATTGAGCCCGGACAACTTGCCCAGAATGCTCTGTACATTCGCGGGACTTGCATCGCGATACCCGCCGCTGTAATCCTGTGCGCGATCATTGAATGTAATCACTCGAAAACGGTCGTTAGGGCTCATTTTTCCAATAACCCTGCTGACACCGTCGGCCAATGTCGCAATTTTGCCGCCACTCATCGAACCGGACTTGTCCAATACGAAAATCCAGTCGACTCCTTCGGTAATCTGTCTTAAATCCGCGGCAGGCGTAACCACCACCATAAACGTCCCGTCTTTATTTTTTTCAGCACGATAAGGGACGAGTTCGACTCTGGCAGGAACATCATCTGCAAGACGGTAATAAACAACGATATCCCGTGTCAACGCATCCCCTTCAGGAGATTCCAAATGAATATGATATTCGTCCGAGTTGCCGCTTTGCTCTTCTGCCGCCTGTTCCGTTGATTCGATTAAAGCTTTATCCATATAGCCGGGTACGCGGACATCCCGTACGGGAAAGGCTGATTTTAAAGTCAGGTCAAATGAAAAGGCTTCGTGAACAGCATCATCCACCGACCAAAATGCAATACGCTCATCATCGACGCCGCCTTCGGCCAGGGGATACACATAACGTCCGACATTGCTGTCAATTTCAAGAGGTTGATAATAAACAAGCCGAACACGGGTTTGCCCCCCTGCTCGAACAGGATACACTGCCACATCAAATGTCATATAATCATTTTTTTCAGCGATCGCCGTATCATTGCCTTTAGACACCTGGTCCTCATAAATCTGACGTGCCTGCTCTTTTTCGACCACCTCGCCGATCACTTCTTTGCCGTCGATCCAGAGACTGACCTCTGACAAACTTCCCTGTTTGGGTACAGGAAATGTATAAATCGCTTCCAGATCAAAATCACTGTTATTGCCAAAAACCTGATCCACTTCCGTGCGAGCAAACCCATTGTTAATTGTCACATTCACATGATGCGACTTGATGAATACATCAGAAGCATCACCGTTGATGGGTTTAAGCAGGCCGGCCCCTTCTGAAACGTGGCTGAATGCGAGAAAGGCGATGAGAACCGCCGCAATCAGGTAACCTACAATATCATGATGCTGTGTGTTTTGTTCAGTTTTCATTTTTTCTTCCCTTTCTGAATGAAATTGTATTTCAAATGAACTGAAAATATATAAAACAACTTCCGTGCCAACCCGAATCAAAAAACCATAAACTTTTATTATAAAAAGAGTTACGTATTTCTTCGCAAGAAATGAAGAAGACATTTATATTTCATGTTGACATTTTATGAATGCATGATGTACATTATATGTATGTCAAAAATCAAGCTGACTAATGAGGATCGTGAGTTTTTCCGCTTGGTATCCGATGCGGCAGCGATTAATCCTTTTAGTGATGAACGAGCACGGATCGACCGTCAGATCAGCGGAATCCATGGCGCAGACGACCGACGCCAGCGGATTCAACTTGCCATTGAGGCCATCCGTCACCATGTAAGCAAACTGGACGCAGAAGGCTCCTGCTGTTTTGACGATTTCAGCAGCAAAGACCGCGAATTGATGCGATACACTTTTTTATTCGATGTTTATCACACCTTTGCAGAACGCTTCGATGCGTTTATCGCTCAACAGGAAAAAACTGGCAATACCCCATTGAAAGTGGATTTCGGGCCGGAGTTGCTTAAATCGCTGCAAAAACGCGGCTTTACTCACAAAGAAGCCCTGCAATACCTGGCAATGTTTTACCAGATACGCCGGGCATTCTATTTCATCGACCGCGGACTGGTCGGACAAAGCGATTGCATGCGGCAATTGCGGATGGCTTTGTGGAACAATATCTTCACGTATGATATCCGCGATTATGAACGATTCATGTGGGATAAGATGGAGGATTTTTCGACCCTGCTGGAAGGCCCGACCGGCAGCGGTAAAGGCGCCGCCGCCGCGGCGATCGGACGCAGCGGATTTATCCCCTACAACCCTGACAAACAGGCGTTTGAGTCCAGCTTCACCGGCACGTTTATACCAGTAAACCTGTCTCAATTCGCTGAGTCGCTGCTGGAGTCTGAACTGTTCGGCCATGTCAAAGGGGCCTTTACCGGCGCCACCGGTGAACACGAAGGGATACTGTCATTATGTAAGCCGCACGGTTCCATTTTTCTCGATGAGATCGGCGAAATCAGCGAACCGGCCCAGGTCAAACTGCTCAAAGTATTGGAAGAACGCACCTTTACTCCCGTCGGCAGCCATAAGCCCAGGCGGTTTTACGGCCGAGTCATCGCCGCGACCAATCGGCCTCTCGACCAACTGCGGGCGGACGGGGCCTTTCGTGATGATTTTTATTACCGCCTGTGCTCGGACTGCATCCGGGTGCCCTCCCTGGCCGAACGCATTCGGCAGAATCCGGACGAACTGACCGACCTGGTCCGGTACTTCTGCACGCAAATTTCCGACGACGAAAACACCGAATTAACGGATCGGGTCATGGATGTCATCACGAAGCAATTGGGCGGAACCGCTTATGGGTGGCCGGGCAACGTCCGTGAATTGGCCCAGTGCATCCGCCGGGTGATTCTCAAACACAGCTATGAAGGTCATACCCCCCAGGCCCGCGGCCGACAGGACGAACTGTTCAACGGGATCGAAGCAGGAACCCTGACCGCCGATGAAGTGCTGGACAGGTACTGTAAAATCCTTTATGATCATTACGGCACCTATGAACAGGTTGCCAAGCTTACAGCGCTGGACCGTCGAACAGTGAAAAAACGTATTCAGAATGCCGAACAATGACCGATATGCGTAAAAAACTGTATGAGGTGATTTTCAAGGCCGACACTCCCTCGGGCAAAGCGTTTGACGTTGTTTTGATTATCTGCATCGTCATCAGTGTTGGGGTGGTTATGCTCGAAAGTGTTGCCCAAATCCGCCAGAACTACAAGACTCCGCTGGTCGCTGCTGAATGGTTCTTTACGATTCTGTTCACTATCGAGTACATCCTGCGATTGTACTGTGTTCCCTCCAAGCTGAAATATGCCCGAAGCTTTTTCGGCGTCATCGACCTGCTCTCGATTATCCCAACATACTTGAGCATGATCCCCGGCGTCCGCATTCTGCGGGTTATTCGAATTTTGCGCGTGCTGCGAATCTTTCGTGTTTTGAAACTGGGCAATCATACACGCCAGGCGGATATCCTGCGGCAGGCCCTGTACGCCAGCCGACAAAAGATTAGCGTCTTCCTGTGTTTTGTCCTGACACTGGTGGTCATTATCGGTGCACTGATGTATTCGATTGAGGGGCCGCCGCGGGAAAATACTGGTTTCACAAGCATCCCCGTCAGCATTTATTGGGCCGTGGTCACCCTGACCACCGTCGGTTACGGTGACATCTCTCCACAAACGCCCGCCGGACAATTCTTAGCCGCGATTGTGATGCTGCTGGGCTATTCCATCATCG
>ENA-ORCT01000814-ORCT01000814.1-marine-metagenome-genome-assembly--contig:-NODE-814-length-13458-cov-3.145056_pt1 | contig 13458 bp, 10 predicted proteins | sample MGYA00248632_ERZ508511 | MGnify/ENA primary metagenome ERZ508511 (study PRJEB26182, sample SAMN06268839) | marine metagenome | isolation source: Tt an P1-techrep anaerobic enrichment on pine from sediment...
GTAACCGTGATTTTGCCGGCGATCCCGAGCTCGGTACCGCTGGCGACCTGGCACCGGAAGGCCTGCTGTTTATCGACGCCGATGACAGCCCGATTCGCCAGCCCTTGCTGGTGGTTACCAACGAAGTCAGCGGTTCGACGACTATTTACCGCATTCTCAGCAGGGGGTGCCTGCATCGATGAATTTTCCTATAACGAAACAAAAAAGCCCGGCTTAGCCGGGCTTTTTTGTTTCGAATAGAAGAACTGGTGCCAATTCAATACTTGCCGAACTCGCTGTCGTCAAGGGCAATAAATGGTTGTCCTGAAGACACTTCCGCAGGGGGCGGTAGCGTGGGAGTCTCGACTTGTGGCACTTGTTTGGTGCTGTTCATAGAAGGACCCCTGAAGTTGGACTGGTTATTGAGCTTGAATCGGGCCAGCATCTGCCGAAGCTGCTCGGCCTGGCTGGAGAGTTCCTCGGCCGCCGCCGCGCTCTCCTCGGCGTTGGCGGTGTTTTGCTGGGTCACCTGGTCGATCTGGCCAAGCCCTTGGTTTATCTGGCCGATCCCTTGAGACTGTTCGTTGGAGGCCGCAGCGATTTCACTGACCAGGTCGGCGGCCTTGATCACCGCCGTGACGATTTCCTGCAGTGCCGTCTCGGTCTGGCTGGCGATTTGGGTGCCATTGGTCGTTTTTTGCACCGAGCCCTCGATGAGTTCAGCGGTCTCCTTGGCTGCCTTGGCGCTGCGCGCCGCCAGGTTGCGCACCTCCTCGGCCACCACCGCGAATCCCTTGCCGTGCTGTCCGGCGCGTGCTGCCTCTACCGCCGCGTTGAGAGCCAGCAGGTTGGTTTGGAAGGCGATCTCGTCGATCACCTTGATGATCTTGGAGATGTTCTGGCCGGCCTCGTTGATCTCGAACATGGCCCCGACCATCTGCTGCATCTGCTCGTTGCCTTTTTCTGCGGCATCTTTCGCCTGGTTTACCAGCGGGTTGGCCTGAGTGGCGTTGTCAGCATTCTGCCTGGTCTGCGAGGCCAACTCCGTCATAGAGGCGGTGATCTGCTCCACCGAGGCTGCAGACTCCGTTGCTCCCTGGGAGAGGGACTGGCTGCCGTCGGCCACCTGGGTGGAGCCGCTGGCGATCTGTTCTCCCGAGCTTTGTATCTGCGCCACCAGGGAGTTGAGATCCTGGCCCAGTGTATTCAGCGCGCCGCGAATGGCGTCCCGTTCATCCTTGGGAGAGACTTGGATGGTCAGGTCGCCATCGGCAAGTTTCTGCAGTGAGGCTACCATCTCGTTCTGCAGGCTGTCGGCAAAACGGTCCATGGTTTGGGCCATCTGGCCGATTTCGTCCTGGCGGCTGAGGTTGAGCCGCATGTCGAGATGGCCCTGCTCCATCTCCTCGATCATGGTGCAGCTCTGTTTCAACGGGTTGATGATGCCCCTGGCGATGATCCAGGCCAAAAAGATTCCCAGCGGCAGGGCGATAACCACCAGCACAATGTTGCCGGTGTGGGTTCCGCTGGCGGCGTGGAGCATCTCCTCGTCGGTCATGATATTGTCGGAGGCGGTCTTGATTACCGTGCCGAGCAGGTCCTTGACCTTGTTCAGATTCGGCATGGTCTGGGTGGCGTAGATGGTATTGGCCTGCTGCATGCCGTCGACCAGGGTCTCGGCCCGTTGTTTGAGTTGCTTCAGCTGGGCCTGAGTTTCGGCCAGGGCCGGCTGTGTTTCGTTCTTGAAGATGGCGTAAGCCCGCTTGCGGTTGGCCAGGTTTTTCTGGATCGCCACCGCCGATTTGTGCAGCCGCTCGTGGGGCTCTTCGATTTCTTTGAACAGCCGTGCCAGTTCCGGATCGGAGGCTGCCGCCTGACGGGCCTTTTCGCTGTCCAGGAACTTGCCCAGGCCACAGCGGTGGCTGTCGGTCTGAACGTTGAGTTTATGCTTGTTCTCGGCAAACACGGAAAGCACGGCGTTGGCCCAGGCAAGGTGATCGGTTTCCTTCTCGGCGATGAATTTGGGCAGGGTCAGGTCGGCCTGATGGAAGGCGCGGCCGATGGCGACCGCCGATTCGTGGAGATGGCGGTGGGGCTCCTCGATCTGCGTCAGCACCCCTTCCAGTTCAGGCACCAGGGTTTCGGCCCGCTTGCGGCCTTCGCCATAATACCACTTGCCGAAAGCGCATTTGTGGGGGTCGGTCTGCACGGTCAGTTTGGTGACGTTGTCGTCGGTGAGCAGGGCGTTGACCTGGTTAGCCCATTCGAGATGATCCACTTCCCGCTGGATCATCTCGGCGCGCAGGGCATTGCCGGCAATCACCTTTTTAGCATCTCCGACGATATTGCCTACTCCGAAAATGGACCACGCCGCCACCAGCGCCAGCAGCGTCAGCACGAGGCCGAAGCCGATGGCGAACTTGCCGCTCAGTCGAATGTTTTGCCAGGTCATTTACTCGTTCTCTTTTTGAAGTTTGAATTCACTGTGAGATCTGCTTTTTCGCTAACTTGTCAGGGGGGGTCAGGTTCAAGTTGTTTACTGAAAAGAAAGACATCCGATTAAACTGAAATTAAGCGCCAATTGTTTGCCAGAACGCGGTATTGTCAATCAGCTGAAAACATAATTTTGACAGGCCATTTGTGCCCCTGTTCCAAACCTGTAGACCTTTTTTATGGAATGAGGTGCGTGACCGGCTCATCGTCTTTTCTGTCTAACTGGTTGTTATCACATGCGCCACTGCTCTTAATGCCGGTTTATAATGCGTCCATTTGGTCGAAAGAGACAGAGGATTTATCTGCCGGAAATATCGCGGGAAAATGTGTCGTTTGGTGTTTGTCGGTGGGGAAGGGCAGGATATGTATCGGAAAGAAATGAGCGAAGCGGCAGCAGCGGTGAGGGCCGCGAAAACGCTGGTGATCACCGCCGGGGCCGGCATGGGGGTCGACTCGGGTTTGCCTGATTTTCGCGGGGCACAGGGTTTTTGGCGCGCCTATCCCATGTATCAGCATCTGGGCATCGATTTCATCGATGCGGCTAATCCGGTTCATTTCGAAAACGATCCGGCTTTCGGCTGGGGCTTCTACGGCCACCGAACGCAACTCTATCGAAAGACGGAACCCCATGCAGGGTTTTCCCTACTGCGCAATTGGGTGGAACGTTACGGAATGCAGGCGTTTGTTGTTACCTCCAACGTCGATGGTCAATTCCAGAAGGCCGGATTTGCTGCCGACGGGGTTCTGGAGGTGCACGGCTCTATTCACCATCTGCAATGCACTGTGCCTTGCTGCAACCGTATCTGGGACAACGACCAGGACATGACCGTCGATTACGCCACCATGCGAGCACAGGATTATCCGCATTGCCCGCATTGTGGCGCTGTCGCAAGGCCCAATATCCTCATGTTCGGCGACTATAGCTGGATCAGTGAGCGTTCGGCCCGTCAGCAACAACGCTTCGACAGTTTTCTGGCGAGGGCAGAGGCGCCGGTGGTGGTTGTCGAACTGGGGGCAGGAACCGCCATTCCAACCATACGACATCTGTCGGAACGCCTGGTTCGCGGTGACGGTGGTAAGCTGATACGCATCAACCCCCGGGAGTCGCAGGTGCCGTCGGGGCAAATTCCTCTGGCGATGGGAGCTCTGGAGGGTTTGGAGCGAATCGAGATGGCTTTGCAGGAGGCGTGAGAGGAAGAGAAAAGAAACGGCTCTATAAACGAAAAAGCAACCTCTCAGGCTTAATTTTCAGCCTCTCGAGCATGCCTTATCAGGCTGTTTCCAATGATCCGGCATGCTGAGCCGACGTCTGATAGATCCTTAAGTGATATCGGACATGGTTCAGGAAGAGGATATATAAGACGGCCCAACCTGTGGATTTAAGGTTGGGCCGTTCATGGTTTTAGTAATAACTAATCGTGAGATAGCTTGATGCCCAACGGTTCATTGATAGAATTAATGAGCAAAACGAATAGCATCTGTTCATCGATGTTTAGTAATGCCATGGGGCGCCAGTAAGGGAGGATGTAATGTGGAGACGGAATCTGTGGACATGGCTCGGTCTAACGATCGCAATTCTTGTGTTCGCCGCTTGTGGCGGTGGTGGGGGCGGCGACGGCAGCAGTAGCGGCACACTCAGTGTCAGCCTTTCCGACTCAACCCTCCCCGGGTTCCGAGCGATCTACGTTACCGTCGACGAGGTGCATGCCCACCGGTCGGATGGAGATGGCTGGGTGACAGTTGGCACACCGAGCAAGACCGTCGATCTGCTGACACTGATCAATGGCGTGCGCGAGGAGCTTGGAGTTGCCGAACTGGCTACAGGACATTACACTCAGTTGCGCCTGCTCCTTGGCTCCAGCCCCGACGCCAGCCTCAATCTTCTCAGCCAACCTCATCCCTACGCCAACTATTTTATTGACGATACGGACACTGCCGTCGAGCTCAAGGTCCCCAGCGGCTTGCAGACAGGCATCAAGATCGTCAACGGCTTCGATATCAACAAGAATCAGACGACTGAACTGATCCTCGACTTCGATGCGATGCGTTCGGTCGTCAAGGCGGGCAGCTCCGGCAAATGGCTGCTCAAGCCGACGATCAAGGTGCTCGACACCGCAAGCTATTCCATTGCCAGCGGCACAGTACGCGACGGTGCTGACGCAGGGATCGAAGGTGTGATGGTCAGCGCCCAGAGCTTCGATGACAGCGTTGCCGACGAGCGGGATAAGGTGATTGTGGAGACCGCCACGATTACCGATGCCGACGGCAACTACAAGCTCTTCCTTGCTCCGGGGAACTACAACCTGGTCGCCTTTCGCTCCTCTGCAAGCGACGCAGACGGGCCGGCCTGTACCCAGCTGTCGGCGCAGGCAGAAACAGTTCACAGCGTTGACTTCGCCCTGACCTTTACCGACCAGATCGGAACGATTGCCGGAACTGTGACTATCGCCGAACCTTTGACTGACCAACACGCCACTCTCTCTTTCCGGCAGTTGGTTAGCTGCGGTGCTGCCACCCCGTCTGTTGAACTTCTTGCGGTCAATGTCGCGGCCGGAGGGACGTACGGCGTTGACCTCCCCGAAGAGGATTACAGGGTGGTGGCTTCAACCTACGACCATGCAACCCAGGCAGTCAGTGCAACGGTGGCATCAGGTGAGGAAACGACTGTTGACTTCGACTTCTGATGCTAAGCGGCTATGTCAGTAGCCAATTGCTTGAAACAAGCAATATGGAAGTCCTAAAAAATTGCTTGGCGGTATTTGGCCTTTGAGAACAAACCTCTAAGCCTTCAAGTTTTGCAAAATTAAGAGAGGCCCATCCATTTTCGGGATGGGCCTCTCTTAAATCTGGAGAATGGGGCTCTAAAGACATCTAAGGATTAAATCAAAAGATCGATATAACTCTGAGCAGTGACCATTCGCAGATGGGGTTAAGGTTTGTCATGTATTACCCATAAGCTAATTTAACGAAGTGTCTTTCCAGTATTTCGTGCCTTTAATTGTCGCCTGAAGCGCTAACCCCGCCTCTGTTAACTGGTATATGGTGATATTGTCAACCGTAACTTCACCACCAACCGCAGCGCCTTTTTCGCTAGCCTTTGCAGCAGCATCAGCCTGAGCGCCAAATGCCCAACCATGCTCTACAAAACGATTCATGGTGTCAGCATTATGGAATACGAATACTGCGCGAAAGTCTTTAACGCCCAGGCCTAAACCGAGACCAACCTCCCCCATTTTCATAAAGGTATGCTTGCTGGTTCCGTTGTTTTTGACTACCCCATGGCCGCCACCGAAACTGGCAAGAATCACATTGATATTAACGTTGCTGAACACAGCATAGCCTGGGGCCCTTGAAATTTGCGGTTTAACGTCTGGCCTTATTTTATAGAGATCCGACAGGACTTCATTTTTCATATTGAGTACTGCCTGGCGCTTTTCGACTGTAGATTTGCCTGTTGTGGTTGCACAGCCGCTGATATTAAGTAATAGAACCATGCCAATTAATGCCGATATTCGCTTCACGTTTGTCTCCCTATCCTCATGATTTGTGTTGGCAAGTTACCCAAATAATGCTTTTCAGGTGCCGAAGGCATTAAAAATCGCCATTTGTAGGTACCGAAAAAATGCTTCAGGTGGCTGGTGGCCTGTAGAACGACAAATAATTGCTCTATTTATCATGCAAGCTAAAAGTATGCCGTTTTGAGGGCGCCTCTGATTTCCTGACAAATAGGAAAGGCCCGCCGATTCTCCGAGCGGACCTTTAGCGGCTGGGAAGTGGTGACTTCTGTGAAAGGGGACTTGGCAATAAAGCGAGGTGACCGTTTTGCTCCAGCAAGGGTCTTTGCTTTTATAGCATGCGGTGTCTGGTAGAGCGGGAAGGTCAGAGCTGACTTGGTCGGCCACGCGGTCTTTATCAGGAGCCGGCTAAAAAAAAGATGAGGGCCGCCGTAGCAGCGGCAATAAGAAGTGTTCGTACCCCGGACCACAGCCAGAACGTCCCGCTGATGCGCCCCAAAAAAACGCCCAACAGGAATAACAGGCCTAACGCAAGCAATAAAGCGCTCTCCAATGCGTCAAATGGCAGTCCTAAACCTAACGCTGCCACCCATATTGGCGAAATGATAATCAATGAGATAATCAGAGGAGAAAGGCCATTGACTGTTGCAACGACAAAAGGCAGGAGGCGTGCAGCTTGTCCGTAAGTAGAGTTGTTCAAATCTTTAAGCATTGCCTGCTCGAGCTCACGAAGTTCCTTTTTCTGCTCCGCGGTTTCACTAATGTAGGCGCTGGTCAGACCACTCATTCCGAGAGCAATGGCAGCCCCGAAACATGCGTTAATGATAATTGGGAAGTTTGCCCGGTCACTTACATAAAAACCCATGATTATGCCAAGCATCGTAAGTGCACCATCAAAACCATTAACGATAAAGTACCGCCGTAAGATCCTTTGCGAACGAGTAATTTTCAGCAACAATTTTAGTTGTTCAAGCAGGCTCCTAATTATTGACGTGTTTCGCCTAATCAGGCTCATTTTCTACCTCTACCTTATCGATACTGTGTATTGATCCGCCCATGCTCGAAACAGCATCGGCGATAGCATCGTACTCCAGGTTTTCCCCTTCGATAACTATCACCACAGTTTCCGTTTTTTCATCTACCTCGGTGACGGTCAATTCGACACGGGCTCCTGGCGATTTTTCGGCAATAGAGGAAGTGAACTCTATGCTGTTGGGATGGTGAGGTTTTAGTACGTCCAACACGATTCTTTTTATTGAAAGCATGAATCACCATCTATATAGGTTGCTGAATGAATACTATGAAGCAGCGAATTGAACGTTTTTTACTTGCCATCGGTAGGAAACGCCTCCCTCCCAGGTTCATATAGTCAACCAAGAGGTGAAGGATATCCCCAAAGCTTTATTGAGGAAAGATTATCTGCTTTTTGGTAAAGCTTACCTTGTTCCGGACTAAGTTCAATTTCAAGAGTATGCAGACTTCATCACTGGTGAGGCCAAGGACTTTGGTGAACGAATTTTCCAGTGACTAAACAGACTTCTTTTTCCCGGAACAAATGACTAAAACCTGTTGTATGCAGCGTATTAACGATTTTCGCCGGAATGAAGCCTGTTTGTGTTTTGCCGACATCTGCAGAAACAATTGAACATGGTGATGCCTGACTATGTAGTGCATGAGGTCGCCGCATGTCAGATTGGGCCTATAGAGAACCTGAGCGCCAATCCTCTAAATTAAACTTTTCGGCAGAATTAATATTTGGACGAAAAAAGGTTTCAAGTGAGGGGGAAGGAGGACCCCTCACTTGAAATTACAAGGAAGAAGACTAGCTTTGTGCAGATTGGGTGGGCTGGGAAAAATATTCTTTACTGTTAAATATTAGCTGTTGATTGTGGATGATCATATAATATCAACAGAGCTGTTATTTAACAATCACCCGTAAGGGTGGTTTTAACCATCCGATACTAGCCAATGGGGGTGATTTTATGAGTAGTTACCCGTCACCATATAGCTATAGGAAAAAACCGGAGACATTGTTTGTGGATGCCTCCGGTTGTTCATTAATTTCCAGTCCGATTTTTATCCCTCCCCTTTATCTTTTTATTATCCGCCAGCGATTTTTGTACTGAAGGAGGTTCCTCTGCATGGCCATATCGCTGCCGAAACGGAACGAATGTCCTGGTTCCAGTCGGGTTGTATCGTGTCCGGCGATATGTGGCATTTCAGAGAATCAGGTACAGACAGTAGAACAGCAGGGTGACGAACAGGAACAGTGGTGCCAGGTCCATCGGAAGACGCTGTTCGGGCAGGGCTTCCGGACGGATTGCGGCGGTCGCGGCGATGCTTTGCACCAATTCTTCTGCCAGCCTGGCGGAGGAGGTTTGGGCGAGTCGGAAGTAGAGGCCGCCGGTTTCCGTTGCTATTTCCTGCAGCGACTGTTCGTCGAGACGGGTTTTCAGAGGCAGGTCGTTCCCGTCGGTGTAAAAGCCATCGATGCCGGCGATGCCTTTTCGGCGAATGGGGATGTGGACCGCGGCGGTTTGTCCGGTGCCTACGGTGCATACCAGGACGTTCTGCCGGGTGACGGCGGCGATGCCCTTGTGCAGGTTCGACGGGCTGTTTTCCGTATCCTCGCCATCGGTGATAAGGACAATCGCGCTTGCGGGTGTGCCGGTTTGGCTGTCGACCATCATGATGCCGGTGTCGAGAGCCGCGAGAAGATTGCTGCCCGGTTCCGTCAGGTCGCTGAGATCGGTATGGGTTGCCATGTAGCGCAAAAAGCCGAGGTCGCGCGTGGGTGAGACGACTTCGATGCCGTTACGGGCGAAGAAAAACAGACCGACTTTTGTTCCATCCATCCGGCTCAACAGGGTCAGGACCAGTTGCCGTGCGGCGTTCAGACGATTGGAAAGGGGGCGGCTCTCCCCTTGCGGCCGCTGTTCCAGGACCACATCCTCGGCGAGCATCGATTTGCTGACGTCAATGCCGATGGCCAAAACCAGATTGTCGCTGACGTTGCCGGGCCGAAGGACGGTCATGCTGGGACCGGTAAGGGCTGTCACGATGCAGGTCAGTGCGAGCAACGGCAAGAGGCAACGGCCATATAATCTCCAGGGGGATTTGCCGTTGGTAGCCATTCGAAACCGGAAACGCAGGATATTAAGGAAACGTTCCGTCGACACGACCCGCCAGGCAACGGGGAGCAGGAGCAACAACAGCCAGAAATTCTGCGGGGAGGTAAAACGCATGATTTTGCCTATTTCTCCACGCGGGTTTCCAGGGGGACGCCGGGGGCGAAACCGGCCACATCGGGGATGAAGGCCTCGAGTTGTTCCTGGACCTTGGTCATGTTCTCCTGCCTGACTTCGCTCAGACCGATGCGCCGGTATTCACCGAGACCGACGATGAGTTCCATGTTCCAGCGGGGCAAGGCCCGTTCCATGGGGGTGCTGCAGATTCCATCGACGATATCGATGGATGTCTTGTAATCGTCCACGGCGTCGGAAAGGAATTTGGCCGCTTTACGGCCCTCTTGTTCAAAGGCCAGCACGCTGTAAGCCAGCATGACCGATACATTGCCCTTGAGGTTGTGCAATTTCCAGCCGAGGGGGGCGGGCAGTTGTTTCCCTGCCCTTGGGGTTATGGCGCAGCTGTCGCGCAGGGCCAGCAGCCTGGTGTGGAAGTTCTTCAATTCCTGTCGTTGTCCGGTGGCCAGGTAACGGTTGTTCAGTGCTGCCGTTGTCTGTTTGAAGTCGTCGACGGCGGTCTGCCATTGATACCATAACCGGGCATACCTGGCTTCCGGCAGGTTCAAATCAAGGTCTTTGCCTGCGGCGATGATCTCCTCCAGTTCGGCAATAGCGGCTCTCCCTTCGCCGTCGGGCGAAATGGCAGCCAGCCGCCGGTTCAGATCCTGAATGGCCGTTTCGCGATGAGCGCTGCGCCAGTAGGTAACACCCCCGACGACCAGCAGCACGAGGCTGATTAGTCCGGAGAGGGTCAGAGCGATGGGGGTCAGATTTCGATATCTTTTAAGGATGGTCGATAAAGTGAGCATGGTTTATTCCTTGCGGTTGTCGCAAAAAGTATCGGGACGGCAATAGTACGGTTTCGGCCGAACCGTGGCGGTCCATGATGCCCCGGATCACAGCTTCCGCAGCCCCGGCAGACTGCGTAAAACGAGGTGCAGCGCCATCAGGCCGAATGCCAGCAGGGCCAGTGACCAGCGCATCCAGCGGGGCTGCAGAGTGATGCGGGTCAGATTGCGGTTGGTCTCCAGAATATCTATTTCCCGGTAAACCTCTTCGAGCTGATCCCGGTCCAGGCCTCTGGATGTTGCGAATATGCGGCCGACGGTGGGTTCATCCGCCGACGGTCCCATGGCTTTTTCTACCGCTTCATCGACCTCTCCTCCGACGGAAATGATGTAAAACCGGACGCCGACCGTCTTCATCAAGGTGATCAGGTTGACCAGGTTCGGTAATCCTCCCCGTCGCACGTGAGCACGCTGGGTCGGCTCGATGCGGCCATCGGTAAAGAGGATAACGGCCATTCCCCTGCCGGAGGCGACAGAACGTATTTTCTGCGGGATGTCGAGCAAGTCGCCCGGTTCGCCGAGGAGGAACTCCCGCATGCCGGCGATCTGATCCACGGTCAGGCGGTTCTCTTCCGGCAGCATGGAAAAAAACGCCGAAAGGCAGAGCCATACCGCTTCCGAGGCGTTGGTACCCCCACCGGCCCCCAGCTCTCTGTAGATACGTGAGTGGTTTTTGCTGTGCACGAGATCCAGCTTGGCTTTGAGAAGATCCTTGTCGAAGGTCAAGGGCGCCAGCAGTTTGGCATAGCTGGAAAAAGCCACCAGACCGATGTAATCCTCGTCGCGGCGCATGTCGACGAATGAAGCGATGCCGTCGAGGGCCAGATCGCCCAGCGTCTGATCGGAAAACCGGCTGACCGGGCGTTTCATCGAGCCGGACAGGTCGAGTGCGAGGAACAGCCACTTCGATTCGATGAATTCCTCCACGGTTTCTTTTGAATACCCCGGGTTGGCCAGGCTGAGGACCACCCAGGTGTATACCAGGGCGAAAAGCAGACCGTTGTAATTGCGCTTCCAGAACCCCGGGCGCAAGGTCGTCATTTCCGGGGAGATGACCGGAAATGGCAGCTTGGGTCGCGTGCGCCTCCGCAGCAACAGAAACAGCGGTGCCGGCAGAAGCAGGAGCAGCGCAAGGGGATATTGGAATGTGAAATCGGCCATGGTTTATATGCCTGACATAGGTTTTCAGGGTTTTTCCGTCGGATCTTGACGGGGGTCCGCAGCACTGTGCAGGCCTTCCACAAACCGGCCCACTCGCCCGGCCAAGTCCTCCGGAATGGCGTTCTGTTCTCCTCGTGCATACAGATGTTCGATAAGGGAGAGAAGTTCGGCCGTAGTTGTGCGACAGGTAGCTGGCAGTGCGGCCTCGATCCGACGGAGGAAAGAAGCATGGCTTCCGCCTCGCCGTTCCTCGTCGAGTCCGGCAAATTCAGCCAAATATTCCTTGAGGGAGACACCGAGCTCGGCAAGTTCCGCCATATCCCTCTGGCGCTGCAGGGCCGTGACCGCGGCATCAACCCGGGCACGGCTGCGTTTCAGGATGTGGTTTTCGATTTGTATTGCCGGCTGCCGATACTTTTCCCTCAACAACCAGGTTGTCACGACACTCAGCCCGGCGAAGGTCATTCCGGCGATCAGGAATAAAACGGAAGGGAACGTCGAAGCCTGAGCCATGGCCGGCGTACAGGTTGACAGACTGCCAAAGTCTGCGGCCTGCAATTCAAACCCGGCTGCGGTTGTGGGGATCATGGCGGCAATGCGGACCGGTTCACCGGCGGTTTTAACCAGCCGCACCCGGCTTTTGGGTGCCCTGCTGTCGGTATAGTAGACCGGGATGCCGGGAAGGCTGTATTCGCCGGTGGCGTAAATTCTAATGTCGCCGGTGATGCGTATAGGACTGCGGTTTATGTCGATGGAACTCAGAGGAGCATCGTAACGAATGTCGTAAAGGTTATGAAAAATACCCGCGGGTTTGATATTGAGGTTGGCAATGGTGCTCGATTCGATCTTCACCCGGTCGCTGAAACGCATCTCAAGGGTAAATGGGATGGGGGTGCCGGGGATGGCGCCGTTCATTCCCAGCTCGAAGCGTACGCCGACCGGCGGTTCCAGGACCATCAGCAGCGGCCGGGCCTGTTCCACAAGGATGTCTTCGGTCAGCAGATTGGCGCTTTGCCAGACGCTTTGCCTGTAGGGGGAGATGGCTATTTGTTGCGGGTTGGACACGGCACTGTCATCGGAGACAATCGCGCCGACGGCTTCCAGCAACGCCCTGCGTTGCCGCATGTCGCTGGAGGTTTTCCAGACAATTTCAATTTTTTCCAGAGGCGCGAAAAGTCGGTCTGCGATTTTCCATGCCGGATGCACGTACATAACCTGGCGGTCCTGTTGCAGGCGGGTCATGAGGGTCCGGAACACTTTCTCCGGCATATCGCGCCGTAACCGGTAGGCAGCCATAGCGGGTGCCACGGCAGGATCGTGAAGAAAATGACTGAAGTATTCGTTGTAACGGGCATTGAACGAATCGAATGACGCAGTCTGAAGGTCGCCATTCTTCGGAAAGCAGTCCTCAAATGCAGAGGGTGGCGTTCCCGTGTGCGCTTTTCCCTTTTCGACAAGCCGTACCACAAGCCACTCAAGGTCCATTGCCGGTACGGTGTGTTGCCCCTTTTCCCCGTAAAACCACACATCATCCTGGTAGGCGGACCAGACCCGGTCGAAACAGGCGATGCGATCGGCTTCTGCGGTATCCGGCAAAATCTCCGCACCTGCTTCGATAACATCGCTCTCTTCCCCGTAAACCTGCTGCCCCGGGGACTCCAGCCCGGTGAGTGGCTGGCCGAACAGGGGCTGGGAGACCGCCAGTAAAAAAAACACCGTGGCCAGGAATATCTTGCCACCGATGGGATATGTCGACCGATGGGCGTTTGTACGGGAGATGTTGCAGGGATGACGTTTCATGGTTATTCCTCGCGTTGATCGGTATGTTTCAGACCCGGGTGGCCAGACGACGTGCGAACAGGGTATTGACGCGCGACTGAATATCTGCGGCACCGACCGGCAAGATGGTCGAGTCGATGCGGGCCCGGGCCAGGGTGCGGCCGGTTCGTTCCCGTTGCCGGCGCAACAGGGCGTTGAACTCCCGCTTCCGGGAGAAGTCCAGGGCGATTTGACCTCCGGATTCCATGTCCCGGAGGGTCAGCAGGCCATCGTCGAGGTCGGTCAGGTGGTATTCCGAATCTTCCAGCACCTGCAGTGCGACCATTTCGTGGGCGGGCAAACGGCTGTCCGCGGTATCCATTAGACCGGCGAGGCCGCTTAAGTCCGCATGAAAATCGGAAATAATCACCCCGAGACAGGAGTCGAGACGTTTCTTGA
>ENA-ORCT01000816-ORCT01000816.1-marine-metagenome-genome-assembly--contig:-NODE-816-length-13398-cov-2.911944_pt1 | contig 13398 bp, 6 predicted proteins | sample MGYA00248632_ERZ508511 | MGnify/ENA primary metagenome ERZ508511 (study PRJEB26182, sample SAMN06268839) | marine metagenome | isolation source: Tt an P1-techrep anaerobic enrichment on pine from sediment...
CAACGAAATTCACCACGGCTGGTACACCGGTGTTTCGGTCGGCTGGCATTGGGGCTACCAGCGCAGCATCAGCCGCGACAATCGTATCGAAGCCAACCACATTCACCACATCGGGCAGGGGCTGCTCTCGGACATGGGCGCGATCTACACGCTCGGCGTCTCGCCGGGAACCATCCTGCGCGGCAATCTCATCCACGATATCGACGCCAACCATTACGGCGGCTGGGGCATCTACAACGACGAGGGCTCCAGCCACATCCTCGTCGAAAAAAACACCGTCTATCACACCAAGTTTGCCGGCTACAACATCCACTACGCGAAAGAGATCACCGTCCGCAACAACATTTTCGCGTTCGGCCGATTGCAGCAGCTCAGCCGCAGCCGCGTCGAACCGCACAAAAGCTGCTTCTTTGAAAACAACATCGTGTATTTCACCGAAGGAACACTGCTGGACAACAACTGGAAAGACACCCCTTACATCTTTTACTACAACCCCAATCAGCCCGAGGGCCGACAGACCCAAAGCACGTTTGACATGGACTGGAATCTTTATTACAACCCGAACATACCCGTCGACCAGCTACGGTTTAACGGGATGACCTTCAGTGACTGGCAGAAATCCGGCAAGGACCGTCACTCGCTGTATGCAGACCCGCAGTTCGTCGATGCGGCTCATTTCAACTTTCAGCTAAAAGCTACGTCCCCGGCGTTCGGGCTGGGATTTGAGCCGATTGATATGTCAAACGTCGGGCCCCGACGATGATGCTTATAGTGCAGGCGTGACTGCCTCAACCGGATTTAATTCCTGCGGCTTACTGAAGAAGCCCTCGATCTTCAGCCCGGTCGCGACAAACGTCCCTCTATTTCTTATGTTTTTGTTGTCAAATCCAGCTTAAGAAAACTATCTCCTTGACAAATACCCAAAAAAAGACTATAATTATTGCCTATGTAATACTCCTGTCTTTCCTTGGCCCCAGAGGTCCTGATCAATGCAATTCGTGGTAATCGTGTAAACTGAAATGAAAAAGGAGTGGTTGATGAGAAAACAGGTCTCTCCAAAGTTAACAGCAGCCGTTTTATCGTTGTTTGTGGGATTGTTTTCAGTGAACGAAATCGCCGTTGGGAATATCGATTCCGACCTTGTTGCTCTGTGGCGGTTTGAGGGCAATGTGCTGGATTCTGCCGGCAGTAATGACGGCACAATTATCGACAGCAGCGGATATACCGATGGCTCTATCGAACAAGGAATTTCGTTTGATGGAATTGACGACTATATCCAGGTAAGCTCAAATTCGGCATTACGTCCGGCAACATCGTTTACTATTTCCGCATGGGTCAGGCCGGATGCTGCAGACAAAGATATGATGGTGATGGCACATGATGGGGACGGTGGCGGCAATGACGGATATTCGTTTTACTTAACATCCAATGGCACAGTTAGTTTTTCAGCACTGAACAACAATTCGGCGATCGACCAGAATGTAGAATCGTCCAACAGTTTCGCCGCCGGGGTTTGGAGTCATGTCGCCGGAACCTATGATGGGGATACGCTAAAAGTTTATCTCAATGGTACCGAAACGTTCGATGCCGCCGCTTCGGACAGTGTATACTATGCCATCACAGACGGGGGATATGTCAATATCGGGCGCCGGGGAGGCACCTATCAACCCAATACAAAACTGTTTGACGGTAGTATCGACGAGATTCGTTTTTATAGCCGAACCCTGAGTGCGACCGAGATCGGCGAGTTATACGTGCTGGGCGATAATTGCCCGGATACAACCAATCCTGACCAGTCCGATTCCGATGGCGATGGTATTGGTGATCTGTGCGATAACTGTCCGGATACAGCAAATGCCGATCAAGCAGATTATGATGACGATGGTGTGGGCGATACATGTGATAACTGCCCGGCGACAGCCAATCCAGACCAGGCAGATGCCGATGGTGACGGGACTGGGGATCTTTGCGATGCGTGGCCGAACGATCCGGATAACGACATCGATGGTGACGGAATCAGCGGTGACATTGATAACTGCCCATTGATCTATAATCCGGATCAGGCAGATTCTGACGGCAACGGAATAGGAGACGTCTGCGACGGCGTGATCTACGTCGATGACAACGGTCTCGCAAATTACAACCGTATTCAGGATGCGATCGACCATGCCGTTGATGGCGATATCATTATTGTGCAAGAGGGAACGTATGTAGAAAACATCGATCTGCTTGGCAAGGCCATAACACTGCAATGCAGCAATCCAAACAATTCAGATGTTATCATATCTACCATTATTGATGGCAGTCAATCCGGTCCGGTCATCACATGCAGCTCAGGTGAGGACCCCAATACCATCATCACCGGCTTTGTTATTACAAATGGAAATAGCACCCTCGGCGGCGGAATGTACAATGAAGATTCTTCCCCGACGGTCACCAACTGCACATTCAGCCTGAATACCGCTGAGTTCGGCGCCGGGATGCATAATATAAATTCTTCCCCAACCGTTTCCAACTGTACATTCAGCTCAAATTCCGCTGGCTTCGGCGCCGGGATGTCTAATGTTGAATCTTCTTCACCCGTTGTTGCCAATTGCACATTCAACTCAAATAACGCAGACTATTACGGCGGCGGAATGTATAGTGAACTTTCTTCCCCGATGGTTTTAGACTGCACATTCAACGCAAATAACGCAAACAACGGCGGAGGAATGGCAATTTATTCTTCTAATTTGACAGTCTCCAATTGCACATTCAACGCAAATAACGCAGGCAACGGCGGCGGAATGCATATTGGATTTTCTTCCTCGAAGGTTTCCGACTGCACGTTCAACACAAATAACGCAAACAGCGACGGTGGCGGGATATACAATGACGAAATGGCCTCCCCGATCGTTTCAAATTGTACTTTCAGCTTAAATAAAACAGGCGACAATGGCGGCGCAATATATAGTCATTTCGATGCATCACCAAAGATAAAAAACAGTTTTTTCTGCCTTAATATGCCCCAGGCGATTTCAGGTTTTTATACCGATAACGGCGGCAATAGATTCGAGTTCTGCCCGCCGCCGGGACAACCGGGCGTTTTCGGCGACAGCGACGGAGATGGGGATGTGGACATGGCAGACTTTGCTGTCTTCGCAGAAAACTGGCTCACCGGCGTTCAATAAACGATTAAGATATTCCGTTCGGTCGCGTCACTGTTGCATATTGACATCAACTTACGATCCGCAGGATACACAGCACAACGACCGGATACTTACTGAGCAGCGGACGCGTCTGTTTTAACCGGTTTTAATTCCTGCGGCTTGCCGAAGAAGCCCTCGATCTTCAGCCCGGCCACGACAAACGTCTGCAGCTTTTCCGGTGAATCCGTCAACACCACCCGGTCATCCTCGACGATTTCATGTTTGACCATCTCGGGGTTGTCTTTGAGCAGTTTTTCAATCGCGTCCGGATTCATCGCCGCCAGCACCAGGTTCGGCTGCGTCTGGTCCACCCTGAAAAACAAATGCGCCGGAACCAGGTGAAACTTCAGCCAGTCACCATCTCCCAGTTCCGCATCGTCCGACGGGTACAAGTCGAGAAAGCGCGCATCGCCGACAGCAACCAGGTTCGCCGTCAGGCGGCTGACCTTATCGTCTTTTTCGTGGATCGTCAGGGCATACGATTTTTTCGCCGGGTCACCGACAAACTCCCAGACGTTGTCGTCCTGCTGATAGCTGCCCTTGATGGCACCGTCATAAACCAGCGTGTCCTTCGTCCAAAGCGGATGCAGTGAAGGCACACATCCGGCAATCACAAGTGCTGTTGTCAGAATGAGATAATTGCGTATTTTCATGATCCTGTCCCTTTCATAAATCAATTTTAACAGCCCTATTATCACGCGCAGCATACCCCGCTGCAAGGAAAAGTTTTATCTGCTTGGCAGTCGTGCATTTGTTAATCGCCAATGACTGCAGCCGAATATCTATATTGCCACTAGACTCTTTCAGCTCAATTCTGAACCGTAGGATTCACTCTCTTCTGCTTTCCTGATGCGACAGAAAGGGCTTTCCTCGTCACCTTCTTCAAAGTGTGAGGATGCTATCAGTCTTACGGACACAAATCCTCATCCATCAGACCGCACTTGAGCCAGTCTTCTGACAACTGGGCAAAGTCCAACAGGTCAAATTTACAATCTCCATTCACATCACCTGCGGGAGGATCGATGCACTCGGATGCAAATCGAGGATAGGTCACATTTTCAATTATTGCCCAAATGTCGTTTGTACCATTTGTGGTTTCGTCAATGAAATCCCAACCCTGAGAGGTATATAAACCCTGTACTTTCATGGTTGCTGTGGGCAGTCCCGTAATCCCTGCCGGGTCTGGATCTGGATAGGTTGGACTGGGCGTAGAATATATATCATCATCGGATTGTCCAACTGCGTCGGTCATATCCGAAACTTCCGTATCCCAGAAGCAGGCTGTATAACTTGCAGTACTCTCTGAAGATTCCAGACTGTCATCCTTTCCCACAAAAGCACCAATAAACGTATAATAGGAACTTGACGTAAATATAAGAATTCTATTAGCTGAATAGCTGTTTACTACTGCTCCCGTATTGTAACCAAGAAGTCCTCCCACATAGTAATAATCTGAATCATAAATCCCTACCGTCGAATAAGTATAGCAGTTTGAAATATCGCCTACATTAAAACCTATCAAACCGCCGACACTGATTGTTCCTCTGGCGTAGCCCACTGAAGAGCAGCTTTCAACACTACCTGAATAGTTATGTCCCACCAAACCGCCGATATTTTGATATCCGGTGACAGAGCTATCAGTTGAACAGTTTGTGATAACGCCGCTGGGATGGTTTTCTCCAGCTATACCACCGACATCGTAATGTCCGTTGACGGAACTGCTGGCGGAACAGTCTGAAATAGTACCTCCATAATTTTCACCAGCTAAGCCACCTGCACCGTAATATCCACTGACGTAACTGCTGGCGTAACAGTTTTCCACAATAGCACTGGGACCATTATTTCCAACTAGACCACCCGTATTTTGACTACCTCTGACGGAACCACCAGCACTACAACCTGTAAGAATACCCTGATTTTTTCCCACTAAAACACCAACGGCGTTATATCCTTTTACGAAACCATTCACGAAACCGTTGGCGTAACAATTCAAGAGAGTACCGGAATTCCATCCTGCCAGACTGCCAATACAATTATGACCATTTGGAATTGATATATTTTCTACGCCAAGATTATCAATCTGACCACTTGAATCAACGTATCCAAAAAGTCCCATATAATCGTCATCAGCTGTGGGTGAAAAACTGAGATTGCTGATTATATATCCGTTCCCATTAAAGTTACCTGAAAAAGTAGTTCCATCAAAATCGCTGTTTGAATTATCCCCATCTGGAGCAATCAATGCAGACGTAAAAGAACCATACCCTGTCATATCAATGTCATTCGTCATCAGGAAATACCTGTCATACAAAGCGGTATGCTCACCCAGATAGATCAGGTCTTCGGGAGTGCTGATTAAAAAGGGATCTCCTGAGGTTCCGTCACCGTCAAGTGGGACAGTTGAAAAATCATAATCCAGCCGTATCATGACATAGAAATGATCTGTCTGAGAACTGGCCAAATAGTTCCACATGTTCAGGTTTTCATCAAAACCATCACTGTCAAAGTTCTCAAATGAGGCTCTGTAATAAAACACATTCGGATTAGATATAAATGCCAGAGTATCCGTTTGAACAGTAGTCACAGGTAATAAAGTACCGGCAGGAGTCAAAGCGGAATTGAATGTGTTCCAAACGGTCCCATTGACACTCCATGAAGTGTGAATCTGTGAATCTTCGTCGAATTTGGAGTTATTCTGCATGACCAGTTTATCCCGTAATTCCACAGAGGTAATCTTTACATCCAAACCATCCAATTGCACTCCTGAAAAGTCGAATACATATTTAAAATTTGCCTTGTTTTCTCCTGTTGTTGCACATACCCATCGTGGATTAGGCGTCGCAGGCGGTATCGCAGGAGGTGTTTTATGCACTGTGATATTCGACACCGTATCAACATCATTCTCAAACGTTGTATAGGATATGCTTAAATCATTGAATGTCAATTCATAAAGATAGTAATAGCCCTCACCATCCTGTTGGATATCGGCTGGAGTAATGGTAATGGCTGCCTGAAGCGATGTACTGATGAACAATCCAGAAAGTACAAGAGAAATGTTCTTAAACATGATTTCTGCCCTCCGAAAATTAAATACCTGTCACACTTTCTTAGAGATCACCTGAAGCTGAGCAAAGGACCAGATATATTATAATATCTTCATCCCCCTTATACAAGATAATTCACATTCACTACAATATATACCATACCGAATAAGTAGTATATGAATAACCAGAAGATTTTAATGATTTGCAGATCGTTTATGTCTTTACTCCTGATTTTTTCTATCGAAAATGTTGAAAATTGAGCCTCTCAACTGTGTTCCGGTGTACCTGCGCATGTAACCGCAATGAAAGATCGTTAAACTCGAGATTCATCTTGACATAATACGTCTGTTTATATAGAATAAGATCTCCAAATTTTTTAATTTAAGACAATTGAGGGTATAAGATGAAAAAATTATCAATTTTATCTATTTTAGCAGTCTTATTGTTTGTTTCGGATGTAAGTCAAGCGGTTGATAAGAAAATCTATTCAATCGCTGATGGTGAAAATGACCCGTATAACCGATACCCCAATGGCACCAGTTATGTTATGTGGACCGATTACACCGCAACTTCTTCCATGTATCGACGACGGTCAGTTATCCAGTTTGATGTATCCAGTGTGAGTAATTACACGTTGCGAGGTACTGTTTTAAACATTTGGGGATCAAGCGGCAATTCTTCACCTACTTTAGTGGATGTTTATTACTATGCTAATAACAATTGGGGCGAGTCTTCAATCCCCTATGCATCAAGTCTTGGCAATAAGTTAGGTTCTGTATCTGTTGCGAGAGCAAGCGATATTTCAATCGCTCCGCAGTATGATATCCTCCTTACAAATATGCCTTTTATAAGTTCGGCTACTGACAATCTTTCTTTATCACTTGTTGCAAGCAGTGGTTACGGAAGTTATTTTGTCACACGAAATGGTGTAAACTGGAACAATACGGCAAACAAAAAACCTTTTTTAACATTTAGAACATGGGGCGACACCTTCACTGTAAACGGAAATTTTGATAGTGATTTAAGTGATTGGACGACTGATTCCGGAGGCGGTACAGCTCAGGTTGTCTCGAATCCTTATGGAGATGGCAATGTGGCTCAATTGACAACCGGATCGCCGGTTGGTATAACACAAATCCTTGATACACCACAAGATGCATTTTATATCAATTTCGATTATGCATTCCAGACTGAAACCGGGGTATTGGATGTGACGCTGACAGATCGAGATGGCATCAAAGCTCTCATTGGGCAACTCGAAGCAGGAGCTACTATGGTTGGCCAAATGGGGCATGCTTCTTTTTATGTACAGGATCCTGGTTGCCTTTATTTGGATAATGTCACATTAGGGTTGCAATTGGATGGTATTACAGGATCTCAAATATTACTTGATAATATTGAGTTTTCTGCTGTTCCCGAACCGTCAACAATGTTGTTGCTGAGTATGGGAGGCCTGCTCATACGAAGGAAAAGAGATGACTGATGGTTCAATATCATAACAGGGAGACATGATAAACTTGTTATCAACCGGATGGTCTTCTAATAAATTGGCAGGGATTATAAGAATAGGAACAGATATCTGTTTCTATTATCCCGATCCCCCCTTGAGCAAAAGTTCTCCCCTCCTGCTTTATCATTCTTTATAATTAAAAAGTTGCAACTTGGAATCTCACTCAGTGTTAATATGAATTATACGAGGCAAGCAAAAGTGTGGATATAGGGAATTTCCTTAAAAGATGCCGATAAACTGAAAAACGCCAATTTATATCTCTAAAAGTCAGATGTCGTAAATTTTAATACAGGCCCGATGTGCCTGTTGTTCTTATCATCAATCGTATCCACCCGCCAGTAATAATCCGTATTGCCCGAAAGATCCTGCTTCTTCAAAGCAGCCGTATTGGCTGTCAAAATCGATGCGCCCGTCATCGTCATATCCGGCTTGAGTGCGTTCGGATCATTTGTGATTCCAACTTCGTAATGCTGGGCCGCCACGGTGTCATCGATCGTCCATCTCAAATCGACATCCGGGGTTGTCACGGTATAATTATTTGCAGGCGCAGTGGTTGTAAGCGGACAGTTCATCATCACATCCGGGCCGACCTGGGAATTTAACAGTATCTGCAGTTCACTCAAAGGGGAATCGTAAATGCGGAATTCGCGGATCGCGCCTTTCATTGGCCTGTCAGAATTATATGACGATTTTCCGAGATAAAGATGCTGCGTGCCGATATCGGATAATTTGACCGTCAGCTTCTTCTCACCAATCAGGCCGCCGTTGACATACAGCTTCGCATTGTTTGCCTCACTGTTGAAGATGACGGCGATATAGGTTTTCGTGTCGGCCGGCAGCGGCGTGTTATCAATCGTCTCCTCATACTCGTAGCCCGGGTCGGTATTCGAAAATGTCGTCCGGGATCCCTCCGGGTACTGGGGAGTAAAATACCAGCAGTTCGCTCCCATCCCCTCGGCATTCGTATTACCGAAATCGAAAACCCGAACCCAGTTGCCGATCCGCTGATAGGTGAACCATGCCTCCACCGATGCGCATTGTTGTTTGGGAACATGGGGCGCGTTGATTTCCACCCAGCCGCGACCGTCCAAAACCACTGAACCGTCTGCGATCGCTGCCGAGCCTTTCAGTTGACCGTCAGCAGCACCGGCGATGTCCTTCGCATCCTTCGTAAAACTGTAGCGGTTGACAAGATCCGCAGATGCAGAAGCCGTCAGCAGTATTGAGACCAGTAGTGTAAGTAGAACTTTCATAAACGACCTTTCTTTTATCCCTGTTTTTCGAACGCCAATGGTATCATATCAATCAACCCAAAGCAATGACAAGGAATTTTCCATGTTAATCTGCGTGGGCACGGCACATCTTGAAAAGCAACTGTCGTTATATCAGCAACAGCACCCACAAATTCCGATTGAAGGTATCATCCGCTGTCTCCTTGACTGTCGCGGCTCAGCATGGTTACGTTTACACCGTTGTCGAGGTCCAGGGGCGAGATTCCGTGGAAAATCAGTTGCGTTTGGATACAACACTATACCTGAAGCCAAAACCTTGCCAGAAACAAAGAAAATCCGCCTCCAAAGACAACTTTTCGGGGAGTCAATGGCGGCTTTACGCCATTGCGACAACGCACATTGGCATCCGTATCTTTTGACTTTTTCATCCATATAATTACGGCTTAAAAAAATTTTCAGAGAATTCTCTTTATCGTTATATTAAGTGCGGTAAAATGAAATTCCTATCCAGAAAGACACCTTGTCTGCAGGCGTTGAATCCGTCGACGATGCGAGGTGAGAAATGACCGGGAGAAACCATCAGGTTACTTTTTGCAACGGCCTCATTAAAGACTGCATCCCAATCTCTAAATCCAGCATCGAGACAAAATCATTACATCCAGTCATGTTTTTTATAAACCATTATTAGAAAGGAGAAGTAAAATGAAAAAGCAAACACTGTTTCTATTGATCGCAGCTGTATGGTTCATGACATGTCCGGTTCAAGCTACGACGTATTATGTCAGCCCGGGCGGTTCGATTCAGGCCGCGATTGACGGCGCCTCCGATGACGACCAAATCGAGGTGGCTCCCGGAACCTACTATGAAGACATCAATTTCCTGACCAAGGCCGTGCGGGTGTACAGCACCGGCGGTCCGGCCGTCACGACCATTAACGGGGCCGGGCATTACCACGTCGTACAGTGTGTGCTCGGCGAAGGACCCGACACCATCCTGGAAGGGTTTAAGATTACCGGCGGCAACGCCAACGGGACCGGATCAAACAGCCAGGGAGGCGGGATACGCATTGCCAACAGCAATCCGACAATCCTCAATTGCAACGTCGCCTCAAATGCAGCCGCATATGGCGGCGGGATGTATATGACCAACAGCAGCCCGACAGTGGCGAACTGTACATTCAGCACTAACTCTGCTTCTCTTGGAGGCGGAATGTATACAGCAGGCGGCAGCAGCCCGCTCGTATCAGACTGTGCCTTCACAAGTAATTCTTCCTCAAGTGATGGTGGAGGCATATACAATGACTATACCAGCATTACACTAACCCGCTGTACGTATACCAGTAATACCACCACTACCAACGGAGGAGGAATCTATAATAAAGGAGGCAGTTCAATAATCACCAGCTGCACCTTTACCAGCAACAGCGCAGATTACGGTGGCGGGATATACAACATGTACAGTGCAAGCCCCACCATTTCGAATTGTATTTTTTTGAACAACAATGCGCCCGGCGTGTCGGCAGGATGGTATGGAGGCGGTGGGGTGCTGAATCAGGAGGGTGCCACCCCGACGTTAATGAACTGTGTTTTCAAGGGAAATAACGAATACGCAATAGTGTCTTTAGGTTACACAACAGCAAGTTATGCAACCCTGATGAACTGCATCCTGTGGAACGACATACCCAGTGAAATCATGAATGCAGGCGGCACGACCACCATTACTTACAGCGATGTTCAGGGAGGTTACAGCGGCACCGGAAATATTAATGCGAACCCGTTATTCCTCAATGCCGCCGGGGGCGACTTCAGGTTTGTATCCTCCGGTTCACCCTGCGTGGATACCGGTGACAACAGTGTGGTCACCGAACCGAACGATCTGGCCGGGAGCCCGCGTATCGTTGACGGTGACTGGAACGGTACGGCCACCGTGGATATGGGGGCCTATGAATTACAGTCCCGGCACATTCATAACATCACGCAGGACAAGTGGTACGAACTGATCCAGACAGCCATCAATGATTCGGTCAATGCAGACCAAATCGAGGTCGGCCCGGGGACCTACAATGAAGCCATTAATTTCATCGGCAAGGCCATCGAGCTGTACAGCAGCAGCGGCGCAGAGGTGACTACGATCGATGCAACCGGTCGGAATGCATCCGTCGTCAGCTGCAAAACCGGTGAAGGATCCGGGACCACCCTTGAGGGCTTTACCCTCACCGGAGGCATCGGTACCGTCTCCGGCAGTTACCGATTCGGCGGCGGGATGTACAACGCAGGCAGCAGTCCCACCGTAAACGACTGCATTTTCACCGCCAACACGGCCAGCGGCGACGGCGGCGGGATGTATAACACCAACAGCAGCCCCGCGGTCATGGGCTGTCTCTTCGAAGCCAATGCTGCAACCTACGCCGGCGGCGGCATCGACAACCGAGCCGGAAGCGCCGCCACTGTTTCCGCATGTGATTTCATCCAAAACACCGCCGGCACCAACGGGGGCGGCCTGGAAAACCACTCCAGTTCCAATGTCGTCGTGATGGATTGTACCTTCAGTAATAACGAAAGCGTCGGTAACGACGGCGGCGGAATGTATAACTACAGCAGCAGCGTCACCGTGATCAGTTGCACCTTCAGCGAAAACACCTCCAATACCCATGGCGGCGGCATGAAAAATGCCGGCGGAACCCCGGCGATCACCGACTGTGCCTTTGTCGATAATGACGCCGGTGGGAACGGCGGCGGCATGCATAATGACAGCAGCAATCCGGCCCTGACAAATTGCTGGTTCAGGGGCAACGCCGGCACCTACGGCGGTGGCCTGCACAACCACAACAGCAAACCCACGGTAACCAACTGCATCTTCCATCTGAATACCGCAATCAACCTCGGCGGCGGCATCGCGAACTATAACAGCAGTCACTGCTTCATCAAAAACTGCACGATCCTGGCCAATACTGCCGGCGGCGGCGCGGGCATCCGCAACTGGTCCAGCAGTCCGGCAGTGACCAACTGCATCGTCTGGAACAATACACCGGACGGGGTTTCCACCGAAGCGAGCGGCCCGATTTTCACCTATAATGACATCCAGGGGGGGTATGATGGTCCGGGAAATATCGATATCGATCCGAATTTTGTAGACGCTGACAATCCCGACCCCGACCTCATCGATTTTCGATTGACGTCGGTGTCTCCCTGTATCGACGCGGGCAATACCATGGCCGTGACGCAAAGCGTGCTCGTCGACATGGACGGGACGCCGCGTGCACTGGATGATCCGTCAACACCGGACACGGGAATCAGTTTTCTCGATGTAACCGTGGACATGGGCGCCTACGAGTTTGATCCCTGTCTCATCGAGGGTGACCTGAACTGCGACGGCACTGTCGATTTTGTCGACCTGTGCGAATTCTCTTGTAACTGGCTTAAAGGGACCTGACAGTTAACAGCATCCATATAAAAACAACAAAGTCACCATACCAGAGCCGCGGTGGCTGATGCATCGCGGCTCTGTGGTTTTTTTACGGAAAATTTTATCATTTTCATAAAAAATCTTATTCTCATTTGAGTAAGCATCGATGAGTCTGTACTCACAGCACAACTTCTGTGGTGAAAATAATAACAAGTTTCCACTCAAAAAAAGAATTCTTATTTCTCAGGCTCTCCCCATCCCCATACCATCATACTTTCAGGGACTCCACTCCCCCAATAAAAGATGGTTGGGGAGATGGCTTGTTTTATGACTTGCCAAAGAACAAAATGGTAAGTGCCGAGGGAGAGGTGGGCTGTAGATGTTTTACTCCTTTCAAAGAGCTAATTTACGAGCATTTGCCAATGCCACACAAAGACATTGTAACATTAACGAGTAACTCGAATCAATTCAGAAATCTCCTCAAAATCGAGGGTCTCATCTGAAAGATCAATATCAGCCATTCTTTTATTCTTTGGATCAAATAATGTATATCTCTCCATCTCGACAATTGGAAGTGACTCAATTTGCTTCGTTGTAAGTTCAAAACAACTTACATGATCAACATCTCTAAAATAATCCCATCCAGCAAAATGTACTAATTTGATTTTTGGAGTATACCCAAGCATCCAGAGAAATTCTCCAACATATGTCTCATCGCTCTTAGCAACTTTAACTTCAGCAAGAAAAAAATTATCAACCCATTGTCTCTCGAGATATTTGTGCAGGAGATCAACTACAATATCTGAAAATTCTTCTTTGGTAATTTTTTCAGTGAGATCTAAGCGATCAATATCTTCTCTAGCTAATATTAAAGCAGGAGGATAAGAAATTGAAGACTTCAGCACTCTGTAAACTTGATTCGGAACTTCTTCAATATATGGATACTGTTTTAACTCTTGGAAATCCCCGAAATCAATTTCAACAATTCCAAAGGGGCATTGTTTCTCTCCGTCCGAAAT
>ENA-ORCT01000818-ORCT01000818.1-marine-metagenome-genome-assembly--contig:-NODE-818-length-13373-cov-3.464952_pt1 | contig 13373 bp, 20 predicted proteins | sample MGYA00248632_ERZ508511 | MGnify/ENA primary metagenome ERZ508511 (study PRJEB26182, sample SAMN06268839) | marine metagenome | isolation source: Tt an P1-techrep anaerobic enrichment on pine from sediment...
CGGCCATTCAATTTTGAAACCGGACGGCCTTTTTCGTCAAGCGGCCCCCAGCTCATGAATTCCCGGACGTTTTCAATGTATAGGTAATCTGGGTTTAGATGTTCCAGGTACATAAATAGAGCATGTGCAAGCGTCCGGCTGTCAGCATCACGGGGTAAGCCGCCTTTAGCTTTTGAATAGTTGGTACATTCCAAGCTGGCCCAAACGTTGATAATGCAGCCGGGGAACTCTATTCTTAATTGGTCAACCAGTTTTTTAAGCGCAAGGACCACATTCAAGTCCCGAACATCTTCGACAAAGTGAATGCAGTTTGGATGATTCTCCTTATGGCTGAGAATAGCGGTGCGATCATGATTAACGCAAGCAATCACTTGAACATTTTGCCCGTAATCGATGTCGTTATCATCGTCACCCAGCAAGTGAATTCCTGATGTTGTACCACCCGCTCCGCTAAAAAGATCGATCCAGAATACCGGAACTTGTTTTGGTTTTAATTGATCTCTTAGGTGAAGCATTAAAGGATTTATTTCAACTTTTAGCAAATCAAAATAAGTTTGCCCATTAATTTTTGGAAGGGGATCGATCAACTTCAAAATATGATTCAGTGTTTTGCCTTCAAGGTTTTTAGCCAGTAATTCAGCGTTGTTATTTTTCATCATTTGGTTTTCTTTTTAAAGTCCGGGCAACAATTGGCCATGTGAGCCTCAGTTACACCAGGTAGTTTTAGTATTTTACAATTATTTTTGTGTAGGGAACAGTTTTGACAATTTCTCATGAGGTGAATAAGTTATAGTCCCGTTCAACAAAGTATTCGTCAAGCTCTGAATTCGTATATCTGGTGAGCTTTTGAATTGATTCTTTTAGGTAGATTTTAGGCTGTTGAAGTCCGTCAAGCCACTCCACAAATGTTTGAGCTTCCACGACATCATATTTCTTTCCCGACATCAGCCCGATCTTGTACAGATCGCAGCAATCCATTGAATTGGCAATACAGAGTTTTGCGCTCGGAAAGTCAATGATCGGCTCTATGCTTGCAAAGGTTTTGAACCCCGCTTCGTGAAGTTTTCGCATCGCTTTGATTCGTTCCAAGTTGGTTGATGCCCCTGGTTCCAGTTCGTCATGACCGGTAAGGGTGAAGCCGAAAGCGATTTGATTTTTTTTAGTAATATTCTCATTTTGCCACAAGAAGGATTTTACCCAAAATGCTGATTTTGTCAAAACCTTAACTGGTATTTGATATTTCATGCAAATCCCAATTGCTTCAAGTGTCATGAAGATAGTTTCACTAACCATCGGATCGGTTGTAAAACTGAAAAACAATCCATGTTTTTGAAGTTCTAGCATGTTCGAGATAGTCTCTTTTTCAAAAACCTCCAGAGCGTGTTCTTCATCTTTGAAACACTTTTTTAACTGAGGTTTATCCTGCCCCATCGCACCGGCCAGAATGCCTTTTTTGCAATAGCAGTACTCACAGCCGTTTGAACAGCCAACATAGAAATTACAGGCCCAGGCTGCATATTCGGCAGCTTTCCCAGAAGGTTGGTAAATTGCTTTTCCTTTGTACATGATTAATACTTTTTGCCGTGTTTGTATTCTCGAAGTGAGTTGTACTCTGCTTTCAATTTGATATGATAATCAATATCGATATTCAAGGCTCCGCATAGATCAAAGAGACGGATAAAAGAATCTGCAATTTCATCTTCGAAAGTGTCCTTTATATTTACTTCAAAGCTTCGTTTAAGCCGCTCTTTAAATGGAATGATATCAGAATTGAAATTCATATCGATCTCAAAAAAATGAAGATTGGCGTTTCGGTCTTTTCGATGGGCTTCAAGAGCCTCGGACAATTCAGAAACTACGAGCATAAGCGTTTGGCCCACATTTTCCTTACTTACATCAAAGCCTTTCAATTTATTGGCTTCATATACTTCTTTAGCGAAGCTGTTGAAATTTGGTGTTTTCATAATTAATCAATTTTAGGTGTGAAGAATCCCAACTGGCCTTTGCATTTAATGAATGGCAGTGGTTTTGCATGTTTGATTACAAAAGCATTAGGGCCTGAGAACCAAGGTGAATCTGATTCAGTGATTGAATCTGTTATTGTTGCGATTCCGACAATACCGCCTTTCTTCAGCTCGCCGTAAGCCCAGGCAGGCAAAATAGCGTCTGGAAGTATTGAATAAAGCTCATCACTGATGTTTTCAATAAAATGATCATCCTCTTTTTTCCCTGCATGAATCAAAACATCACCTCTGAAATTCTTTAATGTGGTACGGTTTTCAAGGTCTTTGTATCCGTTCACGATTAGCCAAGCCCAAGGCTGCTTGATGCTGATTGCTTTTAGTCCATCAACCGCACCAACCCAAAGTTCTTCGCCACAATTGGTACATTTTCCAAACTCTTCCGATTCTTCGTGGATGGATATCCCCATACAGAAGCAACATTGAATTATTTTTTTCATGATTATTTTCTCCTTTTGGCCAGTTCTTTTTGATAGTGATCATTCTTGCGAGATTCCTCTAATTGCTCAGATTTATTACTCCACCAATTATTGTTTTGAAAAGAATCCTGATTTGGTATAATTACAGGCATCTTTGATCGGTTCTTTTTCATGATTCAGTGAAGTATTTCAGTGTGAATTCATTTAAAGCTTTAAGTGATACTTCTGCGGCGCGCTGAAAGTGCTTTAGCTTCGCTATTTGCAGTTCTTTTTGTTTTGATAGTGCATCTTCGTGGCGGATATAAAGAATCCTCTCATCTTTGTATTTCAATACTGTTGAAATGGCAGCATTGTGCTTTGCATAGCTAAAATCAGCATAATAGTACCAATCCGTACCGACTTTTATTCCGGCATGATCTTTTTCGATTTTGACTACTTTGTATTCTCTTATTTCTCCAACTTCTGGGTAATAGACTTTATCTCCAACATTTAATGTATTTGCTGTTGCTTTCATACTGCTTCTTTTTCTTCGTTTTCAATTAGATCAAATAAACTTGGCATGTCCACATTCTGCTCAGCTCCCCGGCAGTAGGAAACACCGTCAAGGAAATAGCTTGGTGATAGTTCTATCCCGTAGCCTATCCGGCCTTTCATGATTGCCCGGTAAGGGACTGTGAATAGTCCACCAAAAGGATCCAATACAATCTCACCTTTGTTGCTCATTTGCTCGATCACCCTGTCTGCAATATCGAATTGCATCGGGCACAGGTGCATTTCTTTTCCTTTGCTCCACTGCGAACCGTTCAGGGTCAGCATGCGGGTAATGTCTGTCCATACTTCATCAGACCAGCTCTGAGGCTGCAAAAGCATGAATCCGGATGGAAGCTTACCATGTAGTTCCAAAGTTTCTGCAATGGTGACAACTTCTTCAAAGTCCCATACTTTTTCAAGGGTATATTTCCTGAACCATTTGAAAATCTTGTCAGGCTCCATTGATGCGACCCTGTCAATTTCTTCAGGTGTCAGGCCACGGTTGCCGCTTGACCTTGTGTAACCAGCTGCATCCATTTGCCAACGGGCGCGGGAATAGCCGTTTGGATTTTCGGTACCTGTTTTTTTAATGATCTTCTTTTCCTTCACGACAGGAATATCAGCGTAAGCATTGGAAGTGTCGGTTGCTGGCTTTCTGAAGTATAAAAGATACTCCGGCATACCCACTCCCATCTTAGTACCGTCTTTGCATTGCTCTGTCCAGCCTAAACGGTAGGTCTGATTGTTTTCCCTCACAACATCAGTAACGATTGTTTTCATCCCCATGTAGGCAAAACCATGTTTCGTGTAATGCTGGATGCAGTCAACGTGAAAAGGATAAACCGTCTGAACACCCATGCCAGAAAGTCCCATCGGCACAATTCGATCCTTAACATGAATGGCCGCGATACGTCCGGGCATCAGTTTTTTGTACAGGTTTGGCGTGAGAAAGTCCATCTGCCGGAAGAACTCTTCATTGCTTTCAGAGTGTCCGAAATCTGCGTAATTGGGCGAATATTCATATTGAGTCGAAAAAGGTATTGATGTAAGGATCAGCCCAACTGAATTGTCATTGATCTTGTCATGGTTTGCCAATTCATCCACATTGTCGTTATTGATCGTCAGAAACTTCCGACCTTCAACAACTACCCGTTCAACTCCGATTTTTCTTGTCAAAGCCTTGGCCATGTCAGCATGAGAAAGGCCGTATTTCTTTATAATTTCAGTCATTTTTTGAACCATTTTATTGTGATTTTTCCACTTTGTTTCGAGCGATTTCCGAACGCCACGCTCCGCTTCTGTATAGATCAGATCAACCCTTACCTTGTTCTTTTGCAGGAATCGTTGAAGCCGGTGAACCGATTGAATGAAGTCGTTGAATTTGAAGCCTATTCCCAGATAAATTGCCCAGGAACAATACCTTTGAAAGTTGCATCCTGAACCCGCAATTACCGGCTTTGCTGCAAGCTCCCGAAACCGACCATAGGTGAAGTCTAAAATTGCCTGTTCGCGCTTTTCGTAGTCCTGAGAACCATAAATTGAAACTACATCCGGTATGGCCTTTTCAATTTCATGCCGTTCCTTTTCCAGATCGTGCCAGATGATCCGGTGTGCATTGATATCCTCCGCCCGAAGCTCCATCATCTTCGCAATTCGATCATTCAGGCTTTCCCGTTTTTCCTTTGCGGCTCCCTGCAAACCTCCAGCCGAAGCATCATTGAACATCTTGAATTGACGGCCATCTTTCCCGGTACCGGCTTTCGTATGATCGGATGGGATTTCGTGCCAGCGAAGATCCAGTTCGGGGAGAATATATCCTTCATCATCCTTTGGGTTTCCTGTGATATCGGATGGTTTGCTCACGAATAAGGCCCAACTGCTCACCCAAAGCCAGAATTCATCCTCCTTATGAGCGTGGAGCGTCAGTTTATCTGCCTGGGTTGAGTCTCGTTTGAAGAACCTAGTCTTTGCTTGTGAAACGTCCATCACACCAAGAAAATCAGCATAGGCTAAAAGCTCAATGTAATCGTTTGGCGAAGGAGTCGCAGTGGCCACGAATCGATACTTCACGCTATCTTCTCCACGGCGGCAACCCATCGGGCCACCATCGCCAGTGAACAGTCTCATAAATTCACGGAATGTCTTCGAGCCGCCCAACCCGCGAAGGATTGACGCTTCATCCAGCGATGCCACATTGAACAGGGCAGGGTCTAATTTCCCGTCACGGATGCTTTCGTAATTGGCCAGGTAAATCCCATCACCTTCAGCTTCTTCAATTCTCCTGATGAATTTTGGAGGGGTTTCCCATCCTAAAATATTCCGGGAATCTTCTACAAACTCCTGCCGGATATTTAAGGGAACTACGATCAGCCCTTTACCGCCTCCAGCCTTTTCGAGCGTAAGCCTTACAGCTTCCAGCTGCGTCACAGTTTTGTGTAACCCGAATGAGGCAAAGCAAGCCCGTCTCCCACCTTCAACCAGCCACTTGACCATGATCTTGTTGTGGGGCTTCAGCCGTGGGTTGACAAGGCTAATATCAAGATCGAATCCCTGCTTTGGTGCGATCTTGATCTTTGATTTTAAAAACTCGATGTACTTTTCTTTACTCATTTTTGCTTCGTTTTTTAAGTTGAAGCGCGCGCTTGTGGGGAGAAAAAGAATCGGACTTTTTCGAAGCCTCCAGGCCTCCCCAAAACCCCAGAAAATCTATCCGGGGAAGAACAATGTTTATCGTTCTGTGAAACTCCAGCTATGCCTTTGGTGGGGCAGATACTCGCTGGCTTGAGAAAGATCGGGCCGGATGCGGGAATCGAACCCGCGTCACCTCTGCTTCATCAAGGTTTTGTGCTTCTCACCAGCTCTCCCAACTGAGCTAATCCGGCGTGTGTCCCGGCGCGTGAAACCGGGACTTGGTTGTGGAATATTGGGTATTAGAACGCAAGCATTTTAATGTCATGCCAGAGTACCGTATATCAATTTGCTTTTTGGAATATTGAACGGTTCCTTCTAATCGCTGCTTCAATCTTTTGCATTTGCTTGCGATGATTTGAATATCCGATCGGATCAATGGCCATCCATCCCAAATCAATTCTGTTGCGATTAACCATTTTGGCTAAGTCGGATGTTTGTATCCATTTATCAGGTGCAACTTCGTGAAGTATTTCAGCAGGATAGATTGTTGCATGTCCGCAGGTTGGTGATCCTTTACCTCCTGTCACTTTGTAAAGCCCGGTACCGTCTTCATTATCCATATAAAAAGTTTGTCCGGCATAGACCACTTCTACAGCTTGCCTTTGTTCGCCGAGAAACGGCACGAACCATAAATATTGTTTCTTGTCTGGGTGAAACTTCTGAAAGTGACTTTTCATATCGTCGGGCTGATCTCCAACAACGATCGTTACAACTCTAAAATCAGCCTTTTCACCATTCCAAAATCCATCAAAATATTGAGGGCTGGCAGCATCGCTGGCTCCCACCCGAACAACAGCATACCCAACGATAGCAAGAACAACCCAGATGATTAAAACAGTTAGGAATCCCATGATTTAAAATAGTTTTGGGTGAATATCTACCCGGTTAGTTTGTGATACTTTTTCTTTTTTGAGATTGGACCAGTAGAGCAGCGTCCGGTAGGCGTACCGGAGAATATTCAAATGACCGGCATTGTAATCAAACCCTCTTTTCTCCCATCTCCGGACAATCCGGGATTTAAACCGCTGCTCTGACAGGTACCAAACTTTCATTTCTCTACCTCTTTTTGAAGGACATTCTTGCAATCATCGATGTATTCAAACACCTGCGGAAAGGAAGTGCGAACACCTGTTTTTGCATTCTCTCCGAGCCAAATAAGATAAGGAGCCGGAACATTGGCCATTGCTGTTCCCTTGTGCTTGCCAAAAGGCATCAGGTCGGTATCTTCCATTACTGCTCAATGATTGCGATTTCAGGGGCCAGTTCGCGAATGGCTGAAATCTGTTCGTCAATCACTTCATCGCGGATATCTTCCAATGCTTGATTAGCACCGGGCGAATACAACTGAAGCAGAACTGTCCGTCCACTGACTGAAGCATAAAACTCAACCTCAATCACCTCAGCCGGGCGACCTTTGAAGAGAGGAATGTTCAATTTGAATTTCCCTGGCAGATTGGAAGTAACGGCACCGGAATAGTTGTCTTTAAAATCACCACCTTCTGATTTTTGCTTTTCGATGGTTGTGTTCACTTTCGCGTCAAAATTCAGGAGATTGGCTACAAGCGACATATTCTCAGTCCTGTCCTCAAAGAAATATCGGTTCATTTTGAAGAATTGCCCCAGCTCGTTTGGTTCCCAGTTTTTATCCGTGTTGATACCAAACTCCTTAAACTTTGGATGCTGGCTCAATGTACCTAAAACAGATCCTGATTCATATTCGTTGTTTTCATTTACAACAAGCTTAATGGTCAGGTTTTCACGCGACACGATCACATGACAACGCTTCTGGTTGATCTGATCAGCCTGGTCAAGCCGCTTAGTCAGAAACTCAAGAGGTGCGCCAATTACTCCTGACAATCCAATTTTAACCGGAGCTTTTACCTCAAGCTCATTTACTTTGCTCACTTCCCTGATTATTACTTCAGCTTTTTCGGTACCAGGGGCAAGATTGATTTGAAACTTTTCTTGTGACATGATTTGATTTAATTTGATGTTCCAGTTCGTTTAACTTCGAAGATTGATTTCTGCATCTCATCAGGGCGAATCGGACGCTCGTAAACCAAGTTTCCTTTCTCATTGTAATACCCAACCTCACGGGCATCATGGTCAATAAACTTGAAGCAGTTCTCGTTCACATACTCCGCTTTCTGGCGGATGTTTTTAAGCAGCCGGGTTCGTTCGGTTTTTTGTTGTTTCAAGGTTTCATTGTAACCTTTTACAGCTTCTTTCTTTTCCTCTTCAACCTGATCGATATCGATTGAGACATCAGCCAGATCATCCTTGAAAGAGAGAAGCTCCTCTTCTGTGAAATTCCTGGTGTACCCAAGCATTTCTTTTTTGTCTGCATTATCTTCCAATAATGCGGGTTGGATGTACCTTTCCATTGATTGACTTTTAATTGGTTATTTACTTTGGGACACAAAATCCCGTGATTACTTGACACTTCAGAGCCTTGTCATATTCAAGGCATGGATAGTAATAGCTTCGGGTTGCTGACGCGTGAATCTTAGCCTGATCTTCGATTTCGAAATACGCGGTTAGCCCCTCCGTGATCTTACTTTCAACGCTCACTCCGCTTGGGGTTCTTCTGTCTCGCTCTGACATTGATTGAGGGTTTTGATGGTTTTTAAACACGGATCGTCTTCTTCAAGCGTTCCGTTTAATTCGTCGTAAACGAATGAGACTTGTGGGTTATCTACATCGATCAGCTTAGCAAATTGTCCACGTAGTTCTTCAAGGCTCTTTTCATCTTTTAGCATGATTGATGTGCTGCGGATGATTACTTTTTTTACTCGTATCATATCTGTTATTAAAATGGTAAGTCATCTACTTCATCTTCCGGGGCTTGTTTCATCGTTTCATTCCTTTTGCTGGTTTAAATGATGCCTCGTCTAGATATTTATCTGAAAAGTGGATTCGAATGGGCTGAACTGGATCTGTTGTTTTTGATAAAATCCAATTTGAAATCTCTTTCAGTGTTGCCTTTTTATTGAAAACATTACTCTCTGTTTGTGAATAAGTCACACCATTCTGGTCTTCATATCTGGTGTCAAACTGAACTATAATTCCTTTCTTTTCCATGTCTATTCTCCTCTTAATTCTCTGTTGGGTTTGTGTCGTTTGGATTCAATCCACTTATCAAGATCATCCTCTCGGAATATTAGCCTGCGTCCAAGCTTAGAAAATCCAATTTCGTATTGGTGCTTTCTCACGGTTGCGACCGGTAGCCGTAAAATTTCGGCTGCTTCTTCAATTGTGTAGTTCTTCTGCATGGCTATAAAGAATCAAACTCCTTCATTTCAAGATTGCGGTGTTCAGCTTTAACCTTCGGATCAGACATAGCTTTAGCTCTGTCAATTTCATATTTCATAAATCCGAGTGCTGAATTGCATAGTTTCGCGGTTGCGGCAGCTTTTGAAACATCAACTTCATTATTGTCGAGTTTCTCCAATGTGTTGCAAAGTGTTGCAAATAAACTTTTTGAATTTACTGGTTTCATAATTCTTGTTTTTTATGGTTATTAATCATTCGTTTTGATTTGATTTCAACTTTTTTGAGCATGATCATGTCGGGAGTTATTTCTGAGGTTGGGATGTCGAATTGTCTCTTTATTATGCCTACAGCATATCCATTTGTCACATTCTTAACGACATTCATATTCATTTCAATCACCTTTGATTTATTCTTCTCTCTATATTTTTTTGTTGATTTTCTATATATTTCAGGATTGTTTTTTCTGTATATTTTATGTCTTATTTTATCTCGTTCAAGATGATTTCTTCTGTATCTATCATTTATAATTTTTGCTTTTTCTGGATTATTTTTATACCAATCGAGATATCGGTATTTGCTACATTTACGACATATGCCAGCGAGATTGTATTTTCTACTTTTGTCACTATGAAAATCATCTACAGACTTAATCTCGCCACACTTATTACACCCCCTCAATCCCTGAGCGAAAAGAGCATCCTGATCAAATCGTAATTTCCTAGCCATATTCTTAGTCCTCCAAATCAGTTGGGAAAAGCTCTTTGCTATTCCATGTTGGTTGTTTCATTCCAATCAATCCCAAGTGGCCAGATTCAGCATAAGTGTCATATCCGGGGTAAAGCCGTTTTTCTTCACACTCCTTCGCGATCTGAAGGGCTTGACGGTACTTGTATTTTCCAATCTCAATATCTTCAGGGTTCCAGATCAATACAGCCACACCAAATGGCGCAATCGTTTGGAAGATGATATTGATCGTGCAGTTGAAATCACGGCCAGTAACGCCGCTGGCAACTTCCTGATACATCCCTTCGCCATGTTCGTAGCAAAGCTTTGCAGACTGGTAGTAGTAATGTGAAAGGCTCTCGGCCCGGGTGGATTTCACGCTGATGATTGCGTTACAACCGATGTTTTCTTCAAACTGGATAGCATCGGGACGTATGCGAACTTTCAGACCTGTCTCGGGATCGGTGTAGTACATCGAAATTTCACGTTTCGAATGTTTAAGAAGATCAAAGATGATCCCGCCGGCATAGCGTTCGTAATTGCGACGGACAATATCAATGATAAGAGCGTGTTCTTCTTTGACAGCTTCCAGCCCTGAGACCTTTTTCAGAATGTCATAGTAAGCTCTCAGCCCGTCCATTTTGGAGATATCCAAACCCATCTCATCAACAGCCAGTCGAGCTGCTTTCATTCCTGTTTCAGCGTCCACGGTTTCATTTTCGACAAGAGCCTCACCTCTGATCAGAATCTTATTTTCCCAGAATCCAATCATCTGCTTAACGCCATTGAGTGAATTAAGGCCGTACTTAGGCTCGACGGTCACCCGGCTGAATTTAGTTGGCTCCAAAAGGCACATGTGAAGGTATGTTCCAAGATCAAAGTGATCCTTGCTTCCCATATAGCTTTCAAATTCCTGCTTCCATCCGCTTTCTTTCGCGTAGTATAAGTGCAGTGGTGTTTTTAAGCCTTCTTTCAACGCCCCGTTCGAATAGTATTCCGAGGCTGAGAGGTAACGTTCCATGGCATCTTGAACTGCTAAACCACCGGCCTGTAGATCACGAGTATAAATGTGTTGAGTTCCTTCCCTCATTTTAATGAAGGTTGATATCTGCTCGGGAGTTGCATACTCACCCAATGGCCGGGTATAGTCGATCGATGAAAGGATCTTTTCTGCCGGTGCCATTTGAGAGAGGGACTGCATGTTCAGCCCCTCTGTCATTTGTTGAAGTTCTTTCGCGAAATCCATTATGCAAGCGTTTCAACGTCAAACAACATGGTACTTCCGGTACCTGACTTATTACTCTTTTTTCCCCGGTAGGTAATTTGAATCGGGGTTTGAGGTTGAAGGTTTTTCACTGCCTCAGTCAAAACCAACTGACCAGACAGGAAAACCTCAGTTCCAGACACGAACACACCACAATGAACGTTCTCGCCATCTTCGTTAGGCACGTCCTTCATGCCCATGTAGAATGCTCGGACAGGCTTGTCTTTTAGAGCTGCCCAATCATCAGCGGATTTGTATTTCATAGTCAGGCTGAAGTTTGGAGATAGTTTTTCAAGCTTGCCAAGGCTTTCTGTGTTCGGAATAAGGAAGGTGACTTCCGTTCCAGCTGCTTTTTTTACATCATTTGCTTCCATCGTTTTAAAAATTAAAGGGTTTGTATTAATTTGAGATATTTCGTCATCAGGGCATCAGCTTCACCGACAAACTCAGCGGCTAAATCTTCTGATTCCTGGTTGTCAAACTTCACCGTTGGGCTAAAATCAATCGTAATTGAACGGATCACTTTTTCAAGCTTTTCTTTGTCAGCCTTGAATTTGTTTTGGTGAGCTTCATCAGCTTGACGCTTCGCGGCTTCTTTGAATTCAGTTGTTTTTTTGGCCAACTGGTCAGCAGTCAGGGTTTGGTCAGGATCTTGTCCGGTTACTGTTTTGTATTCGACACGGGCATCTTCCAGTCTTTTTAGAGCATCAGCCTTTTCCTTTTCGGCTTTTGCTTTGGCTTCATTCTGTTTGTCAATTTCAGCCTGTTCTTTGGCTTTCCGATCAGCTTCAGCCTTCGCCATACGCTCTTTTTCGGCTTCGAAGTCCTCACGCTCTTTTTTGAGCTTTTTTTCCTGGGCTTTACGCTCATCTTCCAACCTTTTGCGTTCAGCGGCCAGCCTTTCATTTTCAAGTCGCATTCTTTCCTGTTCTTCCAGAACTGATTTGCGGCTGTTGGCTGTTTCAATGAGCTGTTGTTTTACGGCTTCGAAGTCGGGAGTAAATTCTTCAAAGTCTCGATTCGAACATTCCACTTCAGCAATGATCGTATCAATGTTTTTAAGCGTACTTTGGGAAATGATTGTTCGGTATCCCTCGCGAAACCGGATGATCGCTGTTGTGTGCTTTTCAACCCGTTCCCGTTCTATCCGTTCCTTTTCTTCCTTTTCCAGACGTTTGGCTTCTTCATATTTTTCAACTTCGGATTGTTGAGCATTTTCATGAGGAAGAGTAATACTGATCAACTCTTCAGTTTCAGACTTTACAAAGTCTCTGAATTCTTTCAGTTTTGCCGCAATTACCTTTTCTCCTTTTTGCAAATCATATCTTCCTTGACGCAAGGCCGTGCGACGTTTTTTACCCTCTTCATAGGTGGCATTGTCAGTGACTTCAACAAGAGGATTGTTCTCAACAATCTCTTCCTGCTTTCTTCGGGCATCTTTATACTCAGGTAAATTTCTGAGATCGATCGCCAGTACTAATTCATTTTTCTTGGTTTGTGTTTCCATCGTTGTTTTGCTTTTTTGATTCAATATTTCGTTTGTAATTTTCAATAAGCGGAGTGATCAGAATTGGGATTGCAATTAAGAGTGCAAGGATCTGGTAGATCGTTTTAACTGTTTCCATTTGCTTTCCGGTTTGTAAGCCAGATGATAAGCTCCAGTTTCTTCTTAATGTGAATCCTCCGCTCTGATTCGGTTCCAAAAATCTCGCAGTATGGGAGCTTCTTAATTTTCCTGATTTTGGAATAGGCTTTCTCAATCAGGCAGTCATAAGCCTGGCCGCGTGCTAGTGTTGCTTCCATCGTTTAGAAATTTTCGATGTCTGACTTATGCCAGCAGTCGCGGCAGATTCCAAACGTCACGTTTATCTTTGTCGCCTTTCGCGTGAAGGTGTTGATCTGAATCATAGGCCTTGTAGCTTCAAAGCAATTTCCAGAGCCACACACCGGGCAGTCAAGCCCTTTCTTTTCGGTTTGGTTCCATGGAGCATAGTCCACATCTGAACCGGTTGGACAGTTGCTCATCGTCTTTCTTTTTGTGCTAAAAGCATGATTGACACTAGAGTACAAAGCACGAATAATGCGAATTGGTGATAAGCACCGGTTATCGCGCCGAAGAGTGCTCCTAGAGCAATGAGAGCGAATAGAACGCCAAAAGAGCGGTTAATAATCCTTTCGAAACTCATACCACATAATATCTCCGTTGTGTTCCCCAACACATTGGCGATAGTGGTTAATTGTTTTTTTGGAGATTTCATATTAGCTTGTTTGTTAGTGATAATTCATCCAGCTTGGTCCTGTCGTAATAAATCCGGTTTCCAATCTTTACCGGCTTGATATCTTTTGATTCCCGCCAAATCGCAATGTTCTTTTTGCCATAAACTTTTTCAGCCTGGTTCTGAGTGATGTTCTTTTTCGTCAATCCAAGATCCCTTAGCACTCGCTTCGTGG
>ENA-ORCT01000819-ORCT01000819.1-marine-metagenome-genome-assembly--contig:-NODE-819-length-13362-cov-3.275574_pt1 | contig 13362 bp, 8 predicted proteins | sample MGYA00248632_ERZ508511 | MGnify/ENA primary metagenome ERZ508511 (study PRJEB26182, sample SAMN06268839) | marine metagenome | isolation source: Tt an P1-techrep anaerobic enrichment on pine from sediment...
AGTTGCAGGATCTGAGGATAAAACATGATGATCTCACCAACCGGTTGTACCGTGTTGCCCGCAATGTAGTTCATCGTCATCGAGAGCGGTTGCAATGGCGGATAGAGCGGCTAAATGGAGCCAATCCGCTGACATTGATTGCGTTGCGTCGTGAAAAAAATCGCCAGATTCAAAGCTGTTTACATCAGCAAATCCAGCGTTATTTCAGTGACAGACAGCATCGGCTACGCGAATTGACCTCCCGACTGCACGATTTGAACCCTGAAGCGATCCTGTCCAGGGGCTACAGTATTACCCGGACCATCCCGGATAAAACTATTGTTTACAGCGCATCGTCCGTTGATAAAGGACAGAATCTGGAAATCCTGTTATCCAAAGGAAAGCTTATTGCAACGGTAAAGGACGCGGAAGGATGATCCGGCAGGAACATCACCAATCCTGCTCTGCCCTGGTAAGTCTCTGGAACCTGAGTGTATTAATATCACTATGATAAAAGGAAATTGGTTATGCCCGCGAAGCAAACCTTTGAAAAGGCAATGAAACAGTTAGAGCAAATCGTGCAGGAACTTGAATCCGGCGATCCTTCTCTTGAAAAGGCATTAAAAAAATTTGAAGAAGGGATCCAGTTGTCCAAGTATTGTGCGAAGAAACTGGATGAAACAGAGCGTCGAATCACCATTTTGCTCAGCGATTCGGATGGTCAACCCAGCGAGACCCCTTTTGATCCGGGTAAAAATTTTGAGGAGGACCGTTGACCGTCTACATCAGTGCATCATCGATTATCCGCTCACTGATCGCAACGTGCAGTGCATATGATGAAATTACGGACCTTGAAATATAGTCGGCACACCGGCTCTTTTTTCTGAATTATGAGAAGTTACGGACCATGTTTGACCTGAAGCTTTATCTTGAACAAAAATGCCGAATGGTGAACCACGCGTTGGATAATGTTTTCGATTCTTCGTTTGGTTCGCCTCGTATCGTTCAGGCCATGCGGTTTTCACTTTTATCCGGTGGGAAACGGATTCGACCTGTATTGTGCCTGGCCGCTGCCGACGCTGTCGGGAAAACCGGTTCATCGGTAATGGCAGCAGCCTGTGCACTCGAGATGATTCATACGTATTCACTGATTCATGATGATCTGCCGGCAATGGATGATGATACCCTTCGCCGCGGCAATCCTACCTGTCACGTCGCTTTTGATGAGGCGACCGCCGTTCTTGCCGGCGATGCCCTTCTCACCCTTGCGTTTCAGACGTTATCTACCATTCACCCATCATCGGAAATCGAATCCGACAAACTGCTTGATGTTATACATTTTATTTCCAAAGCTGCCGGATACCAGGGTATGGTTCATGGTCAGATGCTGGATGTCGACACCGAAGGAAGCCGTCTCGAATTAAATGAACTTCAGGCAATGCATCGGTTAAAAACCGGCGCATTGATCGAGGCCTCGGTTTACGCAGGCGCCGTTCTTGGTGGTGGAGACGCAGACCAGAGTCGATGCCTCAGCGAATACGCCCGGTGTATCGGATTGGCCTTTCAAGTTGCGGATGATATTCTTAACGTTGAAGGGGATCCCGTTATAATGGGAAAGGCTGTGGGAACCGACGCGAATCGGCTGAAAAATACTTATCCAGCGCTCATGGGCTTGGAAGGATCTCGATCCTTTGCCCGGAATCTGATTCAAGACGCCTTGAAAGCTATTGAATATTTTGATAACAAAACTGAACCGTTACGGGCGATTGCGAGGTATATTGTTGAAAGAAAACGATAAATCCGTTTCCCGCATGAAGCCTTGCCTGTTCGCTTGAAATGATAACGACCGGGAATTTTCCTGTGTTACCATCCTTGCTGCATGCTGTTTGAAAAGGAGTCGATAAGACTTTGAGTTTCTTGAAACAAATTGATTCGCCAACGGATTTGAAAGCGTTACCGCGAACGGATCTTCCTGCTCTGGCTCTGGAGATTCGCCAACGGATCGTCGATGTGGTTTCCAAAACCGGCGGACATCTGGCTTCAAGCCTCGGTGCCGTTGAATTGGCAATCGCCATTCATTATGTTTTCGACGTGCCGCTGGACAAAGTGATCTGGGATGTCGGACACCAGGCCTATGCACATAAACTGCTCACCGGCCGTCGCGAACAGTTCAGTACACTCCGGCAACATAATGGCCTTTCGGGCTTTACGCGTATCAGCGAGAGTCCCTACGACGCCTTTTCAACGGGCCACAGCAGCACATCAATCTCAGCCGGGCTGGGCATCGCAACGGCCAAGCGACTCAACTCAGACCCGTCAAAAGTAATCGCCGTCATCGGAGATGGGTCCATGACTGCGGGAATGGCCTATGAAGGACTGAACCAGGCCGGTGATCTGCATAAAGAGGATTTGATTGTTATCCTCAATGACAATGACATGTCCATCGCCAGGAATGTTGGCGCGCTCTCCTCTTTTCTCAGTCGTACTTTTTCGGCCAAAAAGCTTCAGGGGCTTCGGAAAGAATTTGGAGAATTTCTCAGGTCGCTTCCCCGAATCGGTGGCGACGTTTATAATCTTGCCAAGCGATCGGAAGAATCGTTCAAAGCTTTTGTCACCCCCGGCATGCTTTTTGAGGCTTTTAATTTTGACTATTTCGGTCCGATCAGAGGGCACAACCTTGATCACCTGATCGATATACTGACCAATATCAAAAACCTGCGGGAGCCTGTTCTTCTTCATGTCACCACTACCAAGGGTAAAGGCTACGCTCCGGCGGAGAAAAATCCTGTATATTTTCATGGAGTCGGATGTTTTGAAGTCAAAACAGGTGCTTCTAAAAAAGACAAGTGCACCCTGCCGAGCTACACAGAAGTGTTTGGCGATACCATGGTCCAACTGGCCAAGACCGATCGGCGTGTTGTCGCCATCACCGCAGCCATGCCAGAGGGCACCGGGTTATCTCACTTCGGCAAATTGTATCCGGATCGTTTTTTTGATGTAGGTATTGCCGAACAACACGGGGTGACCTTTGCCGCGGGCATGGCCACCGAGGGACTGAAACCGGTAGTTGCCATATATTCCACCTTTCTCCAGCGTGCATATGATCAGATTGTTCACGATGTATGTCTGGAAGCATTGCCGGTGATTTTTGCCATTGATCGGGCGGGAATAGTCGGAGATGACGGGCCCACTCACCACGGGCTTTTCGATCTGTCTTATCTTCGAAGCCTGCCGAACATGGTCATCATGGCACCCAGTAATGAAAACGAACTGCGCCGTATGCTGCTTACTGCCCTGAAACAAAATGGCCCGGTTGCAATTCGGTATCCAAGAGGAAAGGCCGAAGGCGTGGAGTTGGATCCGCAGATACATCCGCTTCCGATCGGCAAGGCAAAAGTTGTGGCTGAAGGTGAGGACATACTGATACTCGCTATCGGCAGAACGGTTTCAGACGCTCTTACCGCGCGCGTTGCACTTGACAAACAGGGAATCAGGGCCAACGTGGTTGACTGTCGTTTTGTCAAACCTTTGGACGAGGAAATGATCGTATCGCTCTGTCGAAAAATACCTCGGGTCATCACGGTTGAAGAAAACGTTCGCCAGGGTGGTTTCGGAAGTGCCGTTCTGGAGGTGCTCAACGACGGTGGTATGCTTGATGTCGACTTGATTCGGTTGGGCCTTCCGGATGCTTTTGTCGAACACGGGCCTCAGGGGCTGCTTCGCGGAACATATGGTATCGACGCCAAGGCAATCGTGAAAGCCGCGCTTAAACTGACACAGGCCCGCGCCGCATGACAGATTCGTCCTGAGAGAAACGGAAAATTTTGCCAAGCTGATTTACGTTATGCAAAGTACCAAGAAACGACTTGATTTGATGCTGGTAGACAAAAAACTTGTCGTCAGCCGAGAGCGTGCCAAAGCGCTGATCATGGCCGGTCGAGTAACGGTCAACGAGCAACTGGCTGATAAACCCGGCACTCAGGTCTCTGAGGCCGATGATATCGAGCTTAAGGGCAGCGACCTGCCATACGTCAGTCGAGGCGGACTGAAGCTTGAAGCCGCTTTGAAAGAATTCGGAATTGATATCAAGGGACTGGTTTGCCTGGATGCCGGTGCGTCAACAGGTGGATTTACCGATTGCCTTCTGCAGCACGGTGCCAGTAAGGTGTATGCAGTCGATGTCGGCTACGGTCAATTTGCCTGGAAACTCAGGCAGGATCCCAGGGTGGTAGTTATTGAGCGGACAAATATCCGGCACATGCCGGCCGAGGCGCTGCCGGAGAAAGTGGATCTTGTCACCGTTGACGTCTCGTTTATTTCGCTTAAAATAGTTGTCCCTGCTGTCCTGAAATTTCTAAAACGCCGAGCTCGAATTCTCACGTTGATCAAACCCCAGTTTGAAGTTGGAAAAGGCAAGGTCGGCAAAGGAGGAGTGGTACGGGATCCGGCCCAGCATGAAGCGGTTATTCGGGATCTGCGGGCGTTCTTCTCATCAATGGGGCTGATCTGTGAACCGGTTATTCCCTCCCCTGTTCTCGGTCCGAAAGGAAATAGAGAATTTCTGACTTCTCTTGTATATGCAGATTCGCCGGAATCGCCCGCACACTGATTGAAGGGAACCTGAGTTTGATTCATTTTCCGTATCGGCGTCCGTCGGTCTGAATTCGCCTATCCTCAACTCTGCCGTTTGCCTGGCACACAAACCGTTTCGCATAAGACCTTCAGAAACCACCGCGGACAGCGCCTGTCAATATTGATGATCTGGATTTTGGCCTTGATTTTTTATCTATAACCATGTAAAAAAATTCATTTTTAGACATATCGTTATATCGTTTCGGGTGATTTTGCACAATCAATCAGAGAGGAGCTTCAATGGATAGACTAAGAAACATTGCGCTCGTGGCTCACAGCGGCGCAGGTAAGACTTCCCTTGCGGAGGTCATGATTTACGATGCCGGCGCTTCCAATCGGCTCGGGCGAGTTGAAGAAGGTAACACTGTGATGGATTTCGAGCCGGAAGAGCTGAAGCGCACCTCGAGCATCAGCAGCGGCTTCTTCCAGTATGGCTGGAAAAAACACACCATCAGTCTGATCGATACACCCGGCGACTCTAATTTTTTCTCGGATACCAAAAGCTGCATGCGTGCCGCTGACGGAGCTGTGGTTGTCGTTGACGGCGTTGACGGCGTTAAATTCCAGACGGAGCAGGCCTGGGAGTTTGCCGGAAACTATACCATGCCCTGCTGTATCTTTATCAATAAGCTGGACCGGGAGCGCTCGGATTTTTCAAAAGTGTCCAAAGAACTGGCCGATATTTTCACGCCAAAGCCTATCCTGATTCAGATGCCCATCGGAAAAGAGGCCGATTTTAAAGGCGTGGTCGATCTTATCGAAATGAAGGCCTTTACCTACGATGCTGACGGCAAAGCAACGGTTGGTGACATTCCTGCTGACATGGCTGATGACGTGGAAACCGAGCGGGAGGCATTGATCGAAAACATCGCAGAAGCTGATGATGAACTGCTGGAGCGCTACCTTGAAGGTGAGACCATTTCAGACGACGAAATTCGCGCGGCTCTCAAGTCCGGCACACTTTCCCGTACGTTTGTTCCGGTACTTTGTGGATCTGCTACCCAGAATATTGCCATAGACCGCCTTCAGGATTTCATCGTCAATACCATGCCGTCTCCCGGCGATTACGGTCCCCGCACTGCCTTTGCCGCTGACGGTGATGATGAGGTTTCATGCGCACCGGATCCGGACGCACCATTTGCCGCGTTTGTTTTTAAAACCATCGCCGATCCTTTCGCCGGCCGACTGTCCCTGTTCCGTGTCGTATCCGGAAAACTCGGCTCGGATGGCACGTTTTACAACGTAAACAAGCAGACGAAAGAACGGTTCAACCAGTTGCTGATGATTGCCGGCAAAGAGCAAAAACCTGCAAAAGAAGCCGGCCCCGGATCCATTGTGGCTGTTGCCAAACTCAAAGATACCACCACCGGAAACACGCTTTGTGATGACAGCCGTAAGGTAACATTCACACCTGTTGAACCGATGCCCAGTTTGATTTCGTTTGCGGTATCGGCAAAATCCAAGGGCGAAGAAGACAAGGTATTTACATCCCTGTCAAAACTTACCGAAGAAGATCCGGCTTTGAAGTTAGATCGGAACAGTGAAACCAAGGAGATTCTTCTCTCCGGACGCGGCCAGGTTCATATCGAAGCGACTACTGAAAAGCTTAAACGGAAATACAACGTCGAGGTGGTTCTTGACCTGCCCAAGGTTCCCTACCGGGAAACCATCAAGAAAAAAGTGCGGGTGCAGGGTAAACACAAGAAGCAGACCGGGGGACACGGGCAGTTCGGTGATTGCTGGATTCAGCTTGAGCCGATGCCCAGAGGAGAAGGTTTTGAATTTGTCGATGCCATTGTCGGCGGTGTTATTCCCAAAACGTATATCCCTGCTGTTGAAAAAGGCGTTGTCGAAGCCGCTCAGAAAGGTGTTCTTGCCGGCTACCCGACGGTTGATTTCAGGGTAAAGGTCGATGATGGTTCGTACCACGCGGTGGATTCATCCGAAATGGCCTTTAAAATCGCCGGATCCCTTGCCTTCAAGAAAGGGGTGCTAGACGCCAGTCCGGTTCTCCTTGAGCCTATTATGGACGTCACGGTCATCACGCCGGATGAGTTCATGGGCGACATCATGGGCGATCTCAACTCCCGGCGGGGCCGTGTGCTCGGAATGGATTCCGAGGGCAAATACCAGGTCATTAAAGCCCAGGTGCCCATGGCTGAATTCCTCACGTATGCACCGGACCTCACCTCCATGACGGCCGGTCGAGGAACCTACACCATGGCATTTTCACATTACGATGAGGTTCCCGCACAGATCTCTGAAAAGGTGATCGAGGCCGCAAATAAAGAAAAAGAATAGTCAACGTATCTGTCTGAAAAAAACCGGGAGCAACCACGTCATTTGAACGGTCGCTCCCGGTTTTTATTTTTTATGCATGAACGCCAACAGCCGCAGTGGTAAAAGTGGCAGATCAGTTATGGCTGTTTTCCGAGCACTTACCTCCAAATCATCAATTTTTGGATTGATTATGTTTTGCTGTGCTTCCGATCAGTCGCGTTCGTGTCCTCTCCGTTTGTTGCCTCTGTACCCCACGGCGTCAGATCCCCATCCAGACCGCAGTGTCGGGAGGCGGCCTCATCCAGCATCCGGGGGAGACCGCCCCGGTCCAGGGGATGAAATCCCAGCGCTTTTTGCCAGACCTCATCAGTTTCCATGCAAAAATACACACAGATATCCGGTGCGATGTCCTGAATCACAGAGGCAACGCTTCGATACAAGGCCGTCCGAATCGGCTTGAAATACCTCATTTTTCCATCCAGGCCGGGCACAAACTCCCCGTAAACGATTCGGGAATCCTCAAATCGCCGTTGAATGATTGACTTGAGCGTCGGGATAAAACGAAAGGTGCCCAAACTGATCCACACGATATTTTCCGGCTTCACGATGGTCAGCAGGCGTCGGATAACATCCTGATATTCCGCTTCACATCCATCATAAACCACCATCGGATCAAAATGAAAGGCAACCGGATATCCCCATGAAACACAACGAGCGGCCGCTTTCAGCCTCGCCTCCAGCGGCGCTGTGCCCCGCTCCTGACGACGGATCACCCGATCAGTGTTCAACGACCAGGAGATGATTGTTTTCCGGTTATGATCAAGAGATTTCAGTTTGTCCACGGCAACCGTTTTTGTTTTCAGTTCAAGAACGGCCCGTGACTGGGATGCGAATTTCGGAACGAGAACGGTTGAAAATGGGGACCAGTTTTCCCAGATCAAGCTGTCGGTAAATTCTCCGGTTCCGATCCGACTCACTTCCCTCTGGGAAAAGAGCTGATCCAATTCGTCCATCATCTGTCCGTGATTGGTAAACAGCTGCAGAACCGGGGGATGGAAATACGCCTGAAGGATACAATACGAGCAGTCCATGGTACAATATGTACCGATGTGAAGAATTTTGTATCCGCAACAGGTATATGCCCGGGTGCCGGGGCACTGCCGGACAAAGGCGCCCTTGTTTTCTGTTAGAAAAAGCGCATGTTTGCCGGCTTCAATCGGATCTTCCGATGCGTTGATTCGCTCAAAGACCGTTCGCGCATCGGAGATCGTTTCCGCCGGCACATTCAGATGGGATTTAATGGATTCGGTTAGTGATGAATCGGCACAATTGTCGTCGATGTAAAGGCTGGAAATGCTCACGTATCCTCAGGAAGCAATAGTCGATCCGGTTTGTGCCAATTTGCAGACAAGGTCGCAGGCCTTCCCGAAATCGATTTTGCTCATATTCAATACCAAGTGGTATAAGTTGGGATTATCGTAGTCTTCTTTACCGAATTTTTTGTACAGGCTGATGCGACGCCTTGCCATTGTGGCCACTGTCTGAATCGCCTGTTTGGTCGTGAGTTTGTATTTTTTCTCCATGAACCGGATTCGGTCTTCCTCGTCGGCAACCAGCAGAACATGAATGACGTCGGGGTTATCTCTCAGGATGTACTGGCTTCCCCGGCCAATGATAACAGCCTTTCCTTCTCTGCCAACTTTGCCGATAACTTCATGGAGCAGGTCAACATAAATTTCTTCATCAATAAAACCCTTGTCATCGGTAAGAATCCGTTCAAAAAACCGTTTGGACACCAATCCGGACATGAATTTCAAAAGCGCACCGCCGGCCTCCTTTTCAATATGTTCGACCCAGTTACTGGAGACTTTTGCCTCTTTGGCGACCATCTGAACGATTTCCCGGTCAACGAAAGAGTAGCCCAGTTTTTTAGATATCATTTGCCCCAGCGTTATTCCCCCCGCTCCGAATTGCCTGGAAATCGTAACAACAGATGTCATGGAAACCTCCTCTCGCAGATAGATGCACTCGAATCGAAGCGCCAATGAAAAGCAGTTGGAGTATCTATATTATCAAGGCAACCCGGTAAAATCAAAACTTAATTTGGTCTGGAATTTTTCTATTCGCTTAAAAATTTCTTTGAGCATGGTCTGCTCGATGCGTGAAAGCTTCTTGGGATTGATGTAGTTGTCCGGTTTTCCCCCTTCATCAATTACAGCTGATATCTGACGAGCGAACCGAAGTTGCATAAGGAAACTGTAAGCTTGTTCAAGTTCGTTAAGTTCCCGCCAGTTGAGCACCTTTTTCGTATGCAGCTGTTTTAGACGTTCCAGGGTGTTAGTCTCCTCGATATTGTGTCGAAGGGAATAAATCCTTGCAAAATCCGTGATAGGCATCAGTGCACTTTTCAGGTCAAACGAATGGCGGTGTTCGCCTTTGGATTCAACGATGAAATTTCTGAAAAATCCAAGCGGTGGTTTAAAATGAAGCGCATTTTCAGTCAAATGGCGAAAAAAGCCGGACCAGCCCACCAGTGATTCAAATAAATAGTGGCGAAGCTTGCGGATAAGGTCCGGATTGCCATAACCCCGCCTGAAATCAAAAAAGATACTCGAATGCAGCAACTCTTCAGGTTCGGCCGTCCGAATCCAACTGAAAAAATATTGTTTCCATACAGACAATGACTGACACCATTTTGGATTTTTGGCCATTACATCACCGCCGCAAAACGTATACCCGGCTCGATCCAGCCAAGTGCACACTGTATCGCCAAGCTGCAGAAAATAATCCTGGACCGTTGCTATTTCATTTTCCGGCACATCCTCGAATACGATGGCATTATCCTGGTCGGTTTTCAGAGTCTGCTCTTTTCTCCCTTCGCTTCCCATGATCATAAAGACAAAGTCAACCGGCGGTTGCCCGTGTACGTCAATGGCCAGGTCAACGATTTTGTTCAACACCGCATCGGATATCGTTGTGATCAGGCGGGTCACATAATGCGCTTTCGCGCCTCCATTGATGAGCCCCTTAAGCAATTTGGGCAACTGGGATTGAACCCCGATGATATCTTCGAGTTTTTCTGCCAGAGAAATTTCACGAATCATAAAAAGCGGCGATTTACCCTGAACAGCCAACAGGTCCCGGTTGGTCAACACACCGATCACACGGCCATTGGCATCGGTTACGGCCAGATGTTTGACGTTGTGTTGCATCATTTCTATCAGAGCTTCAAAGATCAGGGCCTGAGCAGAGATCTTCCGCAGCGGTGATGACATTATTTCAGCTACCGGTCTTGAAATAGCACAGCCCTCGGCGATAACCTTTCGCCTCAAATCATTGTCCGTGACCACTCCGCAAAATGTACCGCCACTATTTTTTATGAAAATTGAGCTGCATCGATGACGGGTCATGATTTTTGCCGCGCTCTGGATGGACAGCGTTTCATCACAACCGATCAGGTTTTTGGTAAAGATCGCGCCGACCGGCTGATCGAAAACTCCGCCCCCCTCACCTTTCGGCTGTATCGTTTTGGCAATAATTTCAGCATACGACCGATCCAGCATTCGTTTGCCGAACGTATTGGTAAAATATTCAGTGAAAGCCGGGTGCCGGTTGCAAATGTCAATGAAATATCGTTTAGGCAAGACGTAAAAATAGGTATCCTCTGTGGTTTTCAACGTCCGCACGGCAATACTATCATTCAAAAGGATGGATATGCCGCCGAACACGTCGCCTTCACAGAGAAGACCGCTGAGGATTTTTTTACCTTTTTCCTGATAATAACGCTCAGCTGCACCTTTCCGGACAATATACAGATGCTCGACACGGGATCGGCCGTGCATAAACACGATGGTATCCTTCGGGTGATGGATTACAGTCAAGCGTCCGGACACTTGGTCAATTTCCTGATCCGGCAGAAAAGAAAATGGAACAATACCCGAAAGTAAATCGGCGGCCTGCGTCGATGCGACGATGGAAGCGTAGTTTTCATCCAGCATCCGCTGGCTGTAAATATCCTCAAAAAAGTTGTGGATGTATTCATGACGCTGGCATAGGTCAAGAAAATCCTGCCTTGGCAGAAGATAGAGCACCGCATCATGCTTCACTCTGGCGGTTCGAATGGAAATCCCAGCGTTTAACAAGATGGATATGCCGCCAAATGCTTCACCGGCTTTTATAATCCCGCTGTGAATTTTATCGCCCTGCTTGTCAAAGTACAGTTCCAAGGCCCCACTGTGGATAAAATATACATGGTTAATGACCGATTTCCCCTGAACGGAAATTATGGAGCCCTCTTGATATTTTTTTTCAGTAAATTTTTTAGCCAAGGCATGAAGTTCACTCGTTGAAATTTTCGAGAAGAGTGATAGCCCGGACAAAAACTGAACGAGTTGCTGATTCATGGTTCGATTGGTTCCAATCGCTTGCCAAGCCCTGTGGCCCCATTTAAAGGAACGTAAATCTCATTTCAATTGATTGAATTCTAGTTCCCGCCTGGATATGATTCAGGCTGCACGCCAGGGTCTATGGGTGTGGATTAAAACTGCAGTCTGGCCAGGTAGGTTTTCTGGGAAGCTTCCCTGGCCTGCCTCAGCGTGTGAATGCCTTTTTGATCGAGCAGGCGGACCAATTTGAGAAATATCTGGCCTGCGGTTACCGAATCCCCAAGAGCGGTATGCCTCTGGGTAACGTTAAGACCCAGTCGCTCGGCGATGGCTTCCAACTGATGATTTTCCTGCAGTGGATGAACGACCGCAGACAACAGCAGGGTGTCCAGAACCGGATTGGTGAACCGAATACCTGTAGTTGATTCTTTCATCTGAAGCATTCTCATGTCAAACGCCGCGTTGTGCCCGACAAGGATCGTTTCTTCGGCAAACCGGTGAAACAATGGAAGCACGCGATCGATAGTCGGTTTGTCTGCCAGCATTTCCGGCAAAATGCCATGGATTTCGATGGAATCCTGCGGTATTGATCGCCGGGGGTTTACGAGGTGATCAAAAAACTCGCTGCGAAGCAACCGGTTGTTGACGATTCGAACTGCACCGATGGAGATAATTTCATCTCCTGCCCGGGGATTCAGTCCGGTGGTCTCGGTATCAAAAACGGTGTAAACCAGATCGAGAAGATGCCGATCATCCAGTTCCGGTATCTGACCGGGTTGGTTGAACAAGTCGAAATCGAAAAACTCCGGCCGGTTGTCGGTGATAATTGTAATCATTCCCCTGCGAACAGCGGCAGGTGGTGCGGCGGCCGGGAAAAACATACTGAGACATTGCCGCCCACCGCCCCCTATATCCGGGTACGTACAGATTTCGGCATCATGGCTGATCAAAACATCCTGAACCGTTACGGGAAGGGATTCCTGAACCACGTGAATCGGTTTGGTCGACCATTCCTGCAGGATTCTGAAGCAGGCGATTTTTCCCTGCCAAGCCAGATCAAGTCTCACAATTCCGTGACTTTCCGCATGCCTTGATATAAACACCTTGACACTGGCAGCCTCGCTTAACCGGTCCATCAGGAATAATATGGCAAGCGCGAGTGGATAGCTGTCCGCATTCACCCACGCCGGGCTTCCGTCCCATTCAGACTCAAGGGCCAAGCCCAATTTTTCGCGGGATTTTTTCCCTATCATTTCAAGCAGGTCAATGACTGCAATCGGCCGCAAGGGCCACACCTGTCCATCCGGATGCGGATTTTCAACCCCTGACTGCAGAATTCGCTGACTGGCATGCAAGACTTCGTCATGAATAATTTCCTGGAGCTTTCGTTGACGCCTATCCTCTATCCCCGGGCTCTGAATCAGAGTTTCGATAGCGCGGTGAATTGTTGTCAGCCCCCCTCGAACATCAGAAAAAACATTGGAAAATTCCGAGGATAGGGCTGGAAATCTGCCGAGATTCATATCACTTGAATATAATAACAGTATGAATCCGGCGTATTCACGTCGATGGTTCAGTACCGGACAGATCTCCACATGCAGCATTTTGCCGCCGGTAAGGCCGACCAGAAAGTGTGCCGTCGGGTTGGCCTCACCGCGTTTCAGTTGTTGTTTGATTTCCTCCAGTGAATGTTCAACGAGATGTCGATTGATCGTATAGAAGACAGATCTGCCGAGACCAACAAACCGACTGCCCCCGTCTGTGGCAACGAATTCCGACCGGCAATGATGATTACCTTGACCCAGCAGATGGGCAGCCGTTTTGTTATAAAGCAGGATCTGTCCTTTCGGATTGCAGACAAGGACCCCCTGGGGTAAATCGGAAAGTATGGCCGCAAGAATATTTTTTTCCCGTTCTGATTCGGCGCGGGCCGCTTCCACCTGCCGATCAATGTCCATCTTCAACGTTTCAAGCCGATCCGCCCCCTCATTGATGGCTTTAACCAGTTTTAAGACATCCTTACTGCCGTCAATTTTGATTCGATGTGACGGGTTTACCGATTGAAGCAGCGTCAATTCCTCAGTGA
>ENA-ORCT01000821-ORCT01000821.1-marine-metagenome-genome-assembly--contig:-NODE-821-length-13332-cov-3.043078_pt1 | contig 13332 bp, 11 predicted proteins | sample MGYA00248632_ERZ508511 | MGnify/ENA primary metagenome ERZ508511 (study PRJEB26182, sample SAMN06268839) | marine metagenome | isolation source: Tt an P1-techrep anaerobic enrichment on pine from sediment...
GGCGCCGTAGGTCAGCACCATCGCCATCTGCAGCAGCACCTTGAAGGTGTCGCGGATGCCGTCGGCCGAGAACTCGGAAAAGCTTTCGGCGCAGTCGCCGCCCTGCAGCAGGAAGGCCTCGCCGCGCGAGGCCGCGCCCAGGCGGTCCTTCAGCTTGCGCACCTCGCCCGCAAAGACGAGCGGCGGATACTTGGCAAGCTGGGCCTCCACGGTGGCCAGCGCTTCGGGATCCGTATACTCGGGCATCTGAATCCGGGGCTTCGTTCTCCAGTCAGATTTGTGCCACTGTTTCATCGTCTTCGCTCCAGGGGTCTGCAAAATTGCGTGCCTGTATATAGTCAGACAAGGCCGCACACGCTACCGCAAAAACACCCCCTGCCCCCGGAACCGGGTGCGAAATGCGACAAGATGGCTTGATTGCGACCTGCAAAGATGCTTTCGCTAATTGTTAAAGCCGCCACCGGAGCGCGATGTGAAAGAAGCGATCAGCCCCGAATATATCGTGGACGTCGAGGCCAGCGGAACCAAGCCGCGCCAGTTCGTTTTCGTGCTGCTCGACCAGTTCACCATGCTCAGCTTTGCCTGCGCGATCGAACCGTTGCGCATCGCCAACCGCCTGTCGGGAAAAGAGCTTTACAGCTGGAAACTGGCCGGCGAAGGGGGCGAAATCGCCACCTGCTCCAACGGTACCACGTTCAAGCTGGACATGGATCTTGACGAGCTGAACCGCGAGGACGTGATCCTTCTCTGCGGCGGCATCGACGTGCAAAAGGCCACCACCAAGCGGCTTTTGAACTGGCTGCGGCGCGAGGCGCGGCGCGGGGCGACCATCGGCGGGCTGTGCACGGCGGCCTATTCGATGGCCAAGGCCGGCCTGCTGGACGGCAAGCGCGCGACGATTCACTGGGAGAACCAGGACAGCTTCGCCGAGGAGTTCGAGGAGGTGGAGCTGACCAAATCGGTCTTCGTGATCGATTCCAACCGGTTGACCACCGCCGGCGGCACCGCCTCGATCGACCTGGTGCTGAAGCTGATCGCCGATGACCATGGCGAGGAACTGGCCAACGCGGTGGCCGACCAGCAGATCTATTCCTCGATCCGCACCGACCAGGACACCCAGCGCCTGTCCATCCCCACCCGCATCGGGGTGCGCCACCCCAAGCTCAGCCAGGTCATCCAGATGATGGAGCAGAACCTGGAAGAGCCGATCAGCCCCTCGGTCCTGGCCAGGGATGTGGGGATGAGCACCCGGCAGCTGGAGCGGCTGTTCCGCCGCTACCTCAACCGCAGCCCCAAGCGGTATTACATGGAGCTGCGGCTGCAGAAGGCGCGCAACCTGCTGATGCAGACCGACATGAGCGTGATCAACGTGGCGCTGGCCTGCGGCTTTGCCTCGCCCTCGCATTTCTCGAAATGCTACCGGGCGCATTACGACACCACGCCCTACCGCGAGCGTGGCAGCCACGCGTCCCGGCTGTCGGTCTGATCCGGGGCGCGCGGCGGCTCAGAACCGCTCGGCCACGGCCTCGTAGCTGCTGTTCAGGGCAAAGTTGAGCACCACCAATTCCCCCTCGCGCTGATGGGTGATCGCGTAGAACCAGATATAGTCCAGGTCGTTCCAATAGGTGACGATCTCTTCCCTAAAGCCGCTTTCCAGCATCCGCGTGCGCACTGTGGCGCGGTGGCTGAAATTCTTGGTGTAGATCGACGTGAACTGTTGCAGCACGCCCTGCAACTGCTCTGGCGTGTACTCGTCGCGCCCGCCCAGTTTCTGGATCAGGGGGATGAAGTCGCGCCGCGCGATGTGGTCGTCGACGAAGGCGTGATAGGCCGCGTCGTCGGCGAAGATGCTGTCGCGTTCTTCGGCGCGGGCGGGGGCTGCGGACAGCAGGGCAAGGGCTGCTGCGAGGGCAATGAGAAGACGGGGCATGAAAAACTCCTCGGGATACGAATGGGTTGACGCTAGGGAGGCCGCGAAGCCCGGTCAATCGCGCCGTTACGTCCATGCGGATGCAGGGTTTTCATTTCGACCCTGCCGAACTAACGTTCGCGCCGGACGACCTTTCCAACATGGGAGTTGAAAGATGAAAAAACTGCTTCTGGCCACCGCGCTGACCTCGCTGGGCGCTACCGGGGCCTTTGCAGAGGAAGTGAAGGTGGGCGTTGCCGCGGCCTTCACCGGCCCGCTGGAATCGCTGGCCCCGCCGATCGCGCAGGGCGCCGAGCTGGCGCTGAAGGAAGCGAGCGACTCGGGCCTGTTCCTGGGCGGCTCCACCATCACCCCGATCCGCGCCGACAGCACCTGCATCGACGCCGCCGCCGCCACCGCGGCCGTGGAACGCCTGATCACCTCCGACAAGGTGTCGGCCGTGTTCGGGCCGATGTGCTCGGGCGCGACCACCGCGGCGCTGCAGAACGTGGCCATCCCGAACGGCGTGGTCATGATCTCGGCCTCGGCGACCTCGCCGGCGCTCTCGACCATCGAGGATAACGGCCTGTTCTTCCGCACCGCGCCGTCGGATGCCCGCCAGAGCCAGGTGATGGCCGACATCATCCTCGATCACGGCATCAAGGAAGTGGCCGTGACCTACACCAACAACGACTACGGCAAGGGCCTGGCCTCGACCTTCGAGGAAGCCTTCACCGCCAAGGGCGGCACCGTGACCCTGAACACCGCGCATGAAGACGGCAAGGCCGACTACTCGGCCGAGGTCGGCGCGCTGGCCGCGGCCGGCGGCGAGGCGCTGGTGGTGGCGGGCTATGTCGACCAGGGCGGCTCGGGCGTGGTCCAGGCGGCGCTGGACAGCGGCGCCTTCGACACCTTCGTCTTCCCCGACGGCATGGTGGGCAGCGCCCTGACCGACCGCTTCGGCAGCGATATCGACGGCTCCTTCGGCCAGAACCCGGCCGCCGCCGGCGAAGGCCGCGAGATCTACACCAAGATGGCCGAGGCCGCGGGCTTTGACGGCACCTCGGCGTTCTCGGGCGAGGCCTATGACGCCGGCGCTCTGATCGTGCTGGCGATGCAGGCGGCGGGCTCGTCGGACCCGGCGGTCTACAAGGACAAGGTGATGGATGTGGCCAACGCCCCGGGCGAGAAGATCCTGCCCGGCGAGCTGGGCAAGGCCCTGCAGATCCTGGCCGATGGCGGCGAGGTGGATTACGTCGGCGCGGCCTCGGTCGAGCTGATCGAGCCGGGCGAAAGCGCCGGTTCCTACCGCGAGATCACCATTGACGGCGGCGAGATCCAGGTCGTCGGCTACCGTTGACACGACCCTATAATTGACTAAGACAGCCCGGCCCGTTGCCGGGCTGTCTGATTATTGAAACAATGACCCACGCCAAAACGGGGGCGCGCGATGATCATCGCACAGGACGTGCACAAGCATTTCGGCGGTTTCCGGGCCGTGGACGGGGCCACGATCGAGATCGCCGAAGGATCGATCACCGGGCTGATCGGCCCCAACGGCGCGGGCAAATCCACGCTGTTCAACGTGATCGCGGGGGTTCTCAAACCCACATCCGGCAAGGTCACCATGGCGGGCGACGACATCACCGGCCTGCCCCCGCATGAACTGTTCCACAAGGGGCTGCTGCGCACCTTCCAGATCGCGCATGAGTTCTCGTCCATGACGGTGCGCGAGAACCTGATGATGGTGCCCGGCGGCCAGCGCGGTGAAAGCCTGTGGAACGCCTGGTTCCGCCGCGGGCAGGTCGCCGGGGACGAGCGCGCGCTGGCGAAAAAGGCCGACGAGGTGCTGGACTTCCTGACCATCGACCACCTGGCCGACGAGAAGGCCGGGAACCTGTCCGGCGGGCAGAAGAAGCTGCTGGAGCTCGGCCGCACCATGATGGTGGACGCCAAGGTGGTGTTCCTCGACGAGGTGGGCGCGGGCGTGAACCGGACGCTTCTGAACACCATCGGCGACGCCATCGTGCGGCTGAACCGGGAGCGCGGCTACACCTTCTGCCTGATCGAGCATGACATGGATTTCATCGCCCGGCTCTGCGATCCGGTAATCGTGATGGCCGAGGGCAAGGTGCTGGCCAGGGGCAAGGCCGACGAGATCATGCAGAACGAGGCGGTGATCGAGGCTTACTTGGGCACCGGGCTGAAGAACAAGGCAACGGCGGAATGAGCGTTTTGGTGCAGGCAGTCCGCGCCCGGCATTACGACGCCGCGCGGGCCGCGAAGGGCGGGATTTTGAGTATTTTTGCCAAGAAGAAGCAGGGGGCGTGCTGAGATGGCGGATCCGTTTCTGATCGGCGAGGAGATGACCGGCGGCTATGGCGGCGCGGACATCCTGCATGGCTGCACGCTGGCCGTGGAGCGCGGCGAGATCGCGGTGATCGTGGGGCCCAACGGCGCGGGCAAGTCGACCGCGATGAAGGCGGTGTTCGGGATGCTGAACATCCATACCGGCCGGGTGGTGCTGGACGGCGAGGACATCACCGCCCTCAGCCCGCAGGCGCGGGTGGCCAGGGGGATGGGCTTCGTCCCGCAGGTCAACAACATCTTCCCCTCCATGAGCGTGGAGGAGAACCTGGAGATGGGCGCCTTCCTGCGGCGCGACGATTTCTCGGGCACGATGGAGGAGGTCTATGCCCTCTTTCCCATCCTGCGCGAGAAGCGGCACCAGAACGCGGGCGAGCTCAGCGGCGGGCAGCGCCAGCAGGTGGCGGTGGGCCGGGCGCTGATGACCAGGCCCAAGCTTCTGATGCTGGACGAGCCCACCGCGGGGGTCAGCCCCATCGTGATGGACGAGCTTTTCGACCGGATCATCGAGGTGGCGCGCACCGGCATCTCCATCCTGATGGTGGAGCAGAACGCCCGCCAGGCGCTGGAGATCGCCGACAAGGGCTACGTGCTGGTGCAGGGGCGCAACGCCTATACCGACACCGGCAAGGCGCTGCTGGCGGACCCCGAAGTGCGCCGGACATTCCTGGGGGGCTGAGGCATGGAATTTCTCAACGCACTGGTGGCGCTGGCCAATTTCGTGATCATCCCGGCCACCGCCTATGGCGCGCAGCTGGCGCTGGGGGCACTGGGGGTGACGCTGATCTACGGCATCCTGCGGTTTTCCAACTTCGCCCATGGCGACACCATGGCCTTCGGCACCATGATCACCGTGCTGGTGACCTGGGGGCTGCAGGGGGCGGGCGTGTCGATCGACCCGCTGCCCACGGCGCTGCTCGCCCTGCCCTTCGGCATCGCGGCCACCGCGCTGCTGCTCTTGGGCACCGACAAGGTGGTCTACCGGTTCTACCGGCGGCAGAAGGCCAAGCCGGTGATCCTGGTGATCGTGTCCATGGGCGTGATGTTCATCATGAACGGGCTGGTGCGCTTCATCATCGGCCCCGATGACCAGCGTTTTGCCGATGGCGCGCGGTTCATCATCAAGGCGCGGGAGTTCAAGCAGGCGACCGGGCTCGACGAGGGGCTGGCGCTGCGCTCCACCCAGGCGCTGACCATCGTGACCGCGGTGATCGTGGTGGCGGCGCTGTTCTGGTTCCTCAACCGCACCCGCACCGGCAAGTCGATGCGGGCGTTTTCGGACAACGAGGACCTGGCGCTTCTGTCGGGCATCAACCCCGAGCGGGTGGTGATGTATACCTGGCTGATCGTGGCCGCGCTGGCGACCGTCGCGGGCACCCTTTACGGCCTCGACAAGAGCTTCAAGCCCTTCACCTATTTCCAGCTTCTGCTGCCGGTCTTCGCCGCGGCCATCGTGGGCGGCCTGGGCAGCCCGCTGGGCGCCATCGTGGGCGGCTTCGTGATCGCCTTTTCCGAGGTGACGGTCACCTATGCCTTCAAGAAGGTTCTGGGCTATCTGCTGCCCGAGGCCTGGGCGCCCGAGGGCCTCGTGCAGCTGATGTCCACCGATTACAAATTCGCGGTGTCCTTCGCCATCCTGGTCATCGTGCTGCTGTTCCGCCCGACGGGCCTGTTCAAGGGGAAATCGGTATGACCAAGCGTGACGCCTCACTTTTCCTGCTGGTTGCCCTGCTGATCCTGGGCACCGGCGTTTTCCAGAGCTGGAACGCCGCGCTGGCGATCGTGAACATGGGGCTGATCTCGGCCATCATGGCGCTGGGTGTGAACATGCAATGGGGCTATGCGGGCCTCTTCAACGTGGGCGTGATGGGCTTCGTGGCGCTGGGTGGCCTTGGCGCGGTGCTGGTCTCCATGCCGCCCGTGCCCGAGGCGTGGTCGGCGGGCGGCACACGGGGGCTGCTGGCGCTCGCCGTGGGCGCTGGCGCGCTGGTCGCCGCCGTTCTGGCCTGGACGCGCATGGCTAGGGGGCGTCTGCGCGGGCTGGCGGTGCTGGCGATCCTGATCGTCGGCTTCTTCGCCTATCGCGCGCTGTTCGACCCGGCGGTCGAGGCCATCGAGGCGGTGGACCCGGCGCGCACCGGCTATCTGGGCGGGCTGGGCCTGCCCATCCTGCTGGGCTGGCCCGTGGGCGGGCTGCTGGCCGCGGGGGCGGCCTGGGCAATCGGCAAGACGGCGCTGGGGCTGCGCTCGGATTACCTGGCCATCGCCACGCTGGGCATTGCCGAGATCATCATCGCCGTTCTGAAGAACGAGGACTGGCTGTCGCGCGGGGTGAAGAACGTCAACGGCATCCCCCGCCCCGTGCCCTACGAGGTGGACCTGCAGAACAGCGCCGGTTTCGTGGCCAGGGCCGAGGCGCTGGGTCTGGACCCGGTGACCGCCTCCACCCTGTTCGTGAAGCTCTGTTACATGGGCCTCTTCGCGCTGGTCCTGCTGGGCTTGATCTGGCTGAGCCAGAAGGCGCTGAATTCGCCCTGGGGCCGGATGATGCGCGCCATCCGCGACAACGAGGTGGCGGCCGAGGCCATGGGCAAGGACGTCAAGGCGCGGCACCTGCAGGTGTTCATCCTGGGCTCGCTCGTCTGCGGCATCGCGGGGGCGATGATGACCACGCTGGACGGGCAGCTGACACCCAGTTCCTACCAGCCGCTGCGCTTCACCTTCCTGGTCTGGGTGATGGTGATCGTGGGCGGCTCGGGCAACAACTGGGGCGCGGTCCTGGGCGGGTTCCTGATCTGGTTCCTCTGGGTGCAGGTGGAACCCTTCGGCAACGCGCTGATGGGGCTGATCACCGCGGGCATGGCCGACGGCTCGGCGCTGAAGGCGCATCTGCTGGGAAGCACCGCGCATATGCGGCTGCTGACCATGGGGGTGATCCTGCTCCTGGTGCTGCGGTTCAGCCCGCGCGGCCTGATCCCCGAACGCTGAGGCATTGGCCAGAAACGACATGACCTGTCGTCTTTGGCCATGCCGCCCCCCTGCCCGGCCCGCACGCTGAGCCCATAGGGCAAAGCGTGAGGATGTCATGAAAACCACCACCCGGGTCTGCGTCATCGGCGGCGGCGTTGTCGGCTGCTCGGTGCTCTACCACCTGACCAGGCTGGGCTGGTCCGACGTGATGCTGGTCGAGCGGTCCGAGCTGACCTCGGGCTCCACCTGGCACGCGGCGGGGGGCTTTCACACCCTCAACGGCGACACCAACATGGCGGCGCTGCAGGGCTACACGATCGGGCTCTACAGGGAACTGGAAGAGATCACCGGCATGTCCTGCGGGCTGCACCATGTGGGCGGCATCACGCTGGCCGACACGGCCGAACGCTTCGACATGATGAAGGCGGAGCGGGCCAAGCACCGCTACATGGGGCTGGAGACGGAACTCCTCGGCCCCGCCGAGATCGCGCAGATGGCCGAGCTGGTGAATATCGACGGCATCGTCGGCGGCCTCTACGACCCGCTGGACGGGCATCTCGACCCCTCGGGCACCACCCACGCCTATGCCCGCGCGGCCAGGATGGCGGGCGCCGAGATCGAGACCCATTGCATGGTCAAGGAAACCAACCAGCGCCCCGACGGCAGCTGGGACGTGGTCACCGACAAGGGCACCATCCATGCCGAGCATGTGGTCAACGCCGCCGGCCTCTGGGCGCGCGAGGTGGGCGCGATGGCGGGCGTCTATTTCCCGCTCCACCCCATGGAGCACCAGTACCTAGTGACCGACGACATCCCCGAGATCGTCGAACGCGGCGCCGAGTTCCCCCATGTGATCGACCCCGGCGGCGAGAGCTATTTGCGGCAGGAGGGGCGCGGCCTGTGCATCGGTTTCTACGAAAAGCCCTGCGAGCCCTGGGCGGTGGACGGCACGCCGTGGGAGTTCGGCCACGAGCTGCTGAACGACAAGCTGGACAAGGTGGCCGAGTCCATCGAGTTCGCCTACCGCCGCTTCCCGGTGCTGGAACGCGCGGGCGTCAAGCGGGTGATCAACGGCCCCTTCACCTTCGCCCCCGACGGCAACCCGCTGGTGGGGCCGGTGCCGGGGATGCGCAACTACTGGTCCGCCTGCGCGGTGATGGCCGGGTTCAGCCAGGGCGGCGGCGTCGGCCTGACGCTGGCGCAATGGATGATCGAGGGCGAGCCGGCGCAGAACAGCTTTGCCCTCGATGTCGCGCGGTTCGGCGACTGGATCACGCCCGGCTATACCCGCCCCAAGGTGGTTGAGAATTACCAGACCCGTTTCTCGGTCAGCTACCCGAACGAGGAAAAGCCCGCCGCGCGCCCCTTCCGCACCACGCCCATGTATGACCTGTTCGATCGCATGGGCGCAGTCTGGGGCCAGCAATTCGGGTTGGAGGTAGTCAATTACTACGCCGAGGGCGGCGAGCCGCGTTACGAGACGCCCAGCTTCCGCCGCTCCAACGCCTTTCAGGCCGCGGGGCGCGAGGTGCGCGCGGTGCGCGAGGGCGCAGGCATCAGCGAGATCCACGGCTTCGGCAAGTTCCGCGTCACGGGGCCGAAGGCGCGCGGCTGGCTCGACCGGATCATGGCCGGCCGCATCCCGCCGCCGGGGCGGCTGGGCCTGTCGCCCATGCTCTCGCCCAGGGGGCGGCTGATCGGGGATTTCACCATCTCCTGCCTGGGCGAGGAGGAATTCCAGCTCACCGCCTCCTATGCCAGCCAGGCCTTCCACTGGCGCTGGTTCCTGCAGCATTGCGAGGAGGGCGTGCGGGTGGAGAACATCTCCGACAAGCGCACCGGGTTCCAGATCGCGGGGCCGAAGGCGCGGGAGCTGCTGATCCGCTGCACGCGGGCCGACGTGGCGGCGATGAAATTCCTCGATGTGCGGCGGATGAGCGTGGGGCTCACCGACTGCATCGTCCAGCGGGTCAGCTACACCGGCGACCTGGGGTATGAAATATATTGCGATCCCATGGCGCAGCGCGCGCTGTGGCGCGAGTTGTGGGAGAACGGGCAGGACCTGGGCCTGCGCCCCTTCGGGTTGCGCGCGCTGATGAGCCTGCGGCTGGACAAGTTCTTCGGCGCCTGGCTGCGGGAATATTCGCCCGACTACACCGCCGCCGAAACCGGGCTGGACCGGTTCATCTCGTTCAAGAAGAACACCGATTTCATCGGCCGGGCCGCGGCCGAGGCCGAGCGCGCGGCGGGGCCTGCGCGCCGCCTCTGCGCCTTCGAGGTGGCGGCCGAAGATGCCGATGTCACTGCCAATGAGCCGATCTGGATCGGGGGCGGGGTGCGGGGCTTCTGCACCTCGGGCGGCTATTCGCACTGGGCGGGCAAATCGGTGGCGCTGGGGCTGATCCCGGCAGAGCAGGCGCGGGCCGGGCTGGAGGCCGAGATCGAGATATTGGGCGAGCGCCGCCCGGCGCGGCTGCTCAGCGAACCGCTCTTCGATGCTGACGGGGCGCGCATGCGCGGCTAGGATCGGGGCCATGGATGACATGGCCCTTCTTCTGCTGGCCGCCGGGGCCTCTGCCCGGATGCGCGGGCGCGACAAGCTGCTGGAGCCGGTGGGCGGCCAGCCCCTGCTGCGCCGGCAGGCGCTTGCCGCGCTGGCCACGGGCGCGCGGGTCTACGTCACCCTGCCGCCGGGGGCCGATGCGCGGCGCGCGGCGCTGGAGGGGCTGGCGGTGGAGATCGTCGAGGTCGCGGATGCGGCCAGCGGCATGGCTGCCTCCCTCCGGGCGGGGGTGGCCGCCCTGCCCCCGACCTGTCCGGCGGTGCTGGTGGCCCTGGCCGATATGCCGGACCTGGGGTCAGAGGATTTCTCGCGGTTTTTCAAGACCTTTCAGGGCGATCCTGAAAAGCCCATCCTGCGCGGCACGACGCCCGATGGCCGACCGGGCCACCCGGTCCTGTTCCCGCGGAGATTTTTCGCGGACCTGGCCCGGCTGGAGGGCGACCAGGGCGCGAAACCGGTGCTGAAGGCCCATGCGGCCGAGATCCGATCCGTGCCCCTGCCCGGCCGGCGCGCGCTGACCGACCTGGACACGCCCGAAGCCTGGGAAGAGTGGCGGCAGCTCAGCCAATGCCCTGACTAGGCCGCCTTCGCAGCGCGCCTGCCGGCAATGAAGTCTGCGGGCGATGCACGCACCCCGGGCCGGGCAGGTCCCGGCCCGGGGCCCGTGCTGCATATCCGGTCAGTGAAGCAGCAGCGCCGCCTCGTGGCGCTTGAGCGTCTTGCGCGCGGCGCTGTAGCCCTCGATCCCCGCCTCGGTGCGCAATTCGGGGAAGAGCTCGTAGATCTCGTTGCGCTGCGCGTTACCCATGCCGTTCAGCGTGTAGTCGCCGGGCTGGAAGCTTTCGGTCCAGGCGCCGTTCGACAGCACCACCTCGTGGCGGTCGAACATGAAATGCACATAGGTCGTGCCCGGCGCGTTCAGGACCGAGATGCCGCGGTTGTTCACCAGATGCTTGGCCGCGGCCAGCACTTCGTGCTCTTCGAAATAGAGCGCGGTGCGGTCATTGGCGACCAGCAGCCGGTGGTTGGGGCTGACCAGCATGTCGCGTTCCGGCAGCCCGTTCCCCAGCGCGCCCTTCTTCACCAGGATCGGCTTCAGATGCGGCGCCCGGGCCAGGTCGAGCCCGTTCAGCGGCCGCTGGCCGATCCAGCGGATCTCCTGGATGCCGTTGTCGCGGGTGATGATCTTGTCGCCCTCGCGCAGGGACTCGACCGGGCGTTCGCCGGTGGGCGTGGCGATCATGGTCCCCGGCGTGAAACAGGGGATCACGTTCTCGATTTCCTCGAAGCGCATGGTGCCGGTGACATTCCCGTCACCGTCGCGGAAATAGACGGTGCCGTCTTCAGGGTCGGCATCGTAGACGATGTTCAGCGACCCGCCCGGGTTCTGCGCCTCGGCCGCGCCGGTCAGGTCCAGCGTGTCATAGTCGTCGCCGCCGCTGCCGCCATCGACGAAATCGCCCTGGTTGCCGCCGAGGAACACGTCGCGGTCATCCCCGCCCGAGAGCGAATCCGCCCCCTGCCCGCCGGTGATGGTGTCATTGCCGGCGCCGCCAAAGACCGTGTCGTCGTCGATGCCCGCGTCGATCGCGTCATTGCCGCCGTCGCCGTAAAGCGTGTCGTCGTCATCCTCGCCGAAGATCACGTCGTCGCCCGCGCCGCCATGGATGGTGTCCATGCCGTTGTCGGGGACCAGGTCGCCCTGGTCATCGCGGATGTTCAGGCTGTCGGGGAAGGCCGGGCCGAGCCCGCCATAGATGGTGTCGTTCCCCGCGCCGCCATCGACCTCGTCCGAGCCCTCCGAGGCGATGATCAGGTCGTCGCCCTCGCCGCCCGAGACGGTGTCGCGGTCGTCGAACGGATCGGCATCGGCGGGGAAGAGCCCCGGATAGCCGCGGTCCGGCAGCGGGATGGCGGCGCCCGCGTCGATCACGTCGTCGCCCTCGCCGCCATAGACCACGTCGCTGCCGCCCGCGCCGATGATGGTGTCGTTGCCCATGCCACCGCTCAGCGTGTCGTCATAGCCGCCGCCCGGGGGACATGCGTCGTCGTCGTGGTGATCGTGGTCGTCGTCGTGGTGGTGGTCGTCATGGTGGTGGTCGTCGTCGTGGTGGTCGCCGTCGTAGCTTCCGTAGAACTCGGAATATTCGAGAACGAGGTCCGTGGCGCCGGTGTTCATCGTCGGCCCGTCATCGGGCAGCGGGCCGTTGCCATCGCCTTCCACGGCGTAGAACGTGCTTTCGGTCCCGGCTTTCACCGACACGCCCAGCACCGGCTCCAGCCCGGCGAGGCTGGGATCGCTGGCGGTGACGAAATCCCGGAGCTGGGGGTAGAAATCGTCCAGGTCGTTGCTGATGAAGGTCCCCCCATCGCTGTCGGGGAAATTGTCGACCTTCACCGTGTGGTCATAGAGGCCGTCGCCGTCGGTGTCGTAATAGAAGACGACGTTGGAGATATCCTTGGTGCTGGTCTCGAAATCGTCGTCGCACTCATCGGAGCCGACATCGGGGCCGTCGCCGACGATGTAATCGTCGCCCGCGCCGCCGTCGATCACGTCGTCCCCGCCCGCGGCCGGGACGGTGTCGAAATGGACGTCCGTGATCCAGATGGCCTGACCCGCGGTGTCGGCGTTGGAATAGGTGATCTCCAGCCGGGACAGGGGGCCGGCGATCTCGACCAGCGCCGAGCCCTCGACCGAGTCCGAGCTTTCGCTGCCCGCGGTGGCGGTGATCGTGTCGCCCGTGACGGTGTCGTTGCCGCTGGCGGTGATCGTCACCGGGACGGGATTGCCGTCGGCGTCATAGGCCGTGACCTGGAGCACATCGGTCCAGCCGCTGGAATCGATGTCGTTGATGCGGAAGCTGACATTCTCGACGCTGCCGGACAGGCCCGAGCCGGGGCTGGACGAGAAATCCATCGTGGCGGTCGCCGTGGTGCCCGAGGGCCTTCCAGCCGTGGTCACGATCACCCTGGCGGTTGGCGCCTCGGCCATGGTTCGGCAGAAGGCGCTGGCGCGCCGGCTGCAGGCGGTGGAGACGCTGGGCGCAGCCAGCATGATCTGCACCGACAAGACCGGCACCCTGACCGAGGACGCCATGACGGCCGCGCGGATCTGGATGGCGGGGCGCTCCTTCGCCGTCACCGGCACCGGCTACGACCCCGCCGGCCATATCGAGCTCGACGGCGCGCGCATCCGCGCCGCCGACGATGCCGATCTGGCGAACCTGCTGGAAACGGCACTTCTGTGCAACAACGCCCGCCTGCACCGCGAGGGCGGGCGCTGGCGCATGGTAGGCGAGCCCACCGAGGGCGCGCTGGTGACACTGTCCTACAAGGGCTGGGCGCCTCTGCCGGGCGAGGGCGCGGTGCTGGCCGAGATCCCTTTTTCCTCCGAGCGCAAGCAGATGAGCGTGCTGGCCGCGGGCGGTGAGGGCTACGTGCTGCACGTCAAGGGCGCGCCCGAGGCGATCCTGTCCCGCGCCGCGACCCTGCGAGAGAACGGCCAGAGCCTGCCGCTGGACGA
>ENA-ORCT01000822-ORCT01000822.1-marine-metagenome-genome-assembly--contig:-NODE-822-length-13327-cov-2.808755_pt1 | contig 13327 bp, 13 predicted proteins | sample MGYA00248632_ERZ508511 | MGnify/ENA primary metagenome ERZ508511 (study PRJEB26182, sample SAMN06268839) | marine metagenome | isolation source: Tt an P1-techrep anaerobic enrichment on pine from sediment...
CGCACGAGTATTCTTTCAAACCTTTAATCGGGAAAAATGCTTTCATAAACAGGTTTGCGCAACGACTTATGAAAGCACGGTAGGGGGTAACACCTTTTTGCCCACCGCCAGGAAGAAAGCGCGAAGCGATAACGACGTCAAAACCTTCTTCTACTTTAGCAATCATCCTGGGGATGAACTCAGGCTCATGGGTATCGTCGCAATCCAGGCGAATAATGATATCTTGCGGTTTACAGATTTCCGCAGCCCTTTCAAAGAGGTCCCGACTGGTTTCACCGAGTCCACGATTTATCTTATGTGTAATAACTTCCAGGGGGAGTTTTTTCTGGTACTCAACGAGTGCCTTGGCAGTATTGTCCTTACTGCCGTCATTACAGACGACGATCTTGTACTCAACCCCTTCCTGCTCCATAACAGAACTAATTTTGGGTAACAACGCCGGTAGAGATGCTTCCTCATTATACGCAGGAAGGAGAATAACGATTTTCCGATCTTCCATGAAAAAACCTCTGAATAGAATATATGGCCCCCCTCCCCTGGAGTGGGGGCAGATAAATGCTTATGAGTATCTATCAGCGCAAGGACTTCGCAATGGTATCGCAGATGAAAGTGATCTGTTTTTCTTCAAGGTAGGGATGCATCGGAAGGCTTACGATGCTTTGAGCCGCCTTCTCTGACTCGGGGAATGCCCCTTCCCCACAACCCAGATCAGCATAGGCAGTTTGCAGGTGAAGAGGTTTGGGGTAATAGACGGCAGTCGGAACCCCTGCTTCTTTCAGTAACGCATGAAGCGCCTCCCGGGGTTCTGTCAGCAGGGAATCCTGGGCCCAGGCACTTCTGTGCCCTTCCGGCACGATTGGCAGCCGGAGTCCTGGCACCTGGGAAAGGCGCCTGGAGTAAGTGTCAGCGACGACATTCCTCTTTTCAATTTCCTCGGGAAAGATATCGAGCTTGGGCAATAGAATGGCGGCCTGCAGCGTATCCAACCGGCCGTTCACCCCGATACGGATATTGTCGTACTTGTCATTGCCCTTCCCGTGCACCCGGATCGACCGGAGCTTTTCGGCAAAATCATCGTCTGAGGTAAAGATAGCGCCTCCATCCCCATAACAGCCGAGGGGCTTGGCCGGAAAGAAGCTGGTGGCTGCACTGTGGGCCAGACTACAGGCCATCTTGCCTTTATACACACCGCCCAGGCCTTGAGCACTGTCTTCAAGAACAAAGAGATTATGCGCCGCCGCCAGAGCGTTAATGGCATCGTAATCGGCCGGCAACCCGAACAGGTCGACAGGGATGATCCCCCTGGGAGTCAAATCGCACCCCTTTTCAGAGCAGATTCGTTCGATGGCCTGCTTCAGAGCCTTGGGGCAGATATTGAACGTTTGCGGATCGATGTCGACAAATACCGGAGTGGCACCCAGCAGGGAGATGACCTCAGCTGTGGCAACAAAGGTAAAGGGTGTGGTGAAAACGGCATCCCCGGGACCGACGCCGTAGGCCATCAGGGCCATCAGGAGCGCATCGGTACCGCTAGCTACACCGATACAGTGCTGCACACCGACGTAGTCGGCAAGACGGGATTCCAGCTCAGCCACCTCAGGCCCCATGATATATTTCCCGTGGTTGAGGACATCCTGAATACGTCGATCGATTTCGGGACGAATGCGGGCCTGCTGTGCCTGAAGATCAATAAATGGAATCGAGCTCATAAATTTTATGCCTCTTTAAAATCGTCGTACGCCTTTTCACCGACAGCCAATGCCTCGGGAAGAGACGCATCCTCATCCAGATCCAAGCAACGGAGCCGGCCCGGTTGTTCCTCTCGATACCGTAGACCGCTTTCCGGACAAACCATCACACCGTCCTCACCAGGATTTTTAAGGACATGCCCGTGACGACTCATCCAACCTTTTTGACGAGCCGGGACCCCGAGCATCAGGGCGTAATCTGGCACATCCCGCTGCACAACCGCTCCAGCGCCGACAAAACAATATCTTCCCAGAGTGATGCCGCAGACGATTGTGGCATTAGCACCGATCGTGGCACCACGCCGCAAGAGGGTTTTTTCGTACAACGATTTTCGGACCACCTGAGATCGTGGATTGGTGACGTTGGTCAACACACAAGAAGGTCCGAGAAAGACATCGTCTTCGATGATGGTCCCCTCGTAAATGGAGACATTGTTCTGCACCTTGACGTTATCGCCGACAACAACACCTCCCGAGACACAGACATTCTGGCCGAAACTGCAGTTTCGGCCAATCCGTGCCCCCGACAGGATATGACTGAAATGCCAAACTTTGGTCCCATTCCCAATTTCGGCGCCCTCGTCAACAAAGGAGGATTCGTGCACAAAATAGTCTCTCATTTAGGGATACCTCCGTTTGAGTTAATCGTCGATTGCAGCAACAAATGGGTGAGAGTTTCCTCCGGCAACCTTGGTCGCTTTCGCATTGCGCAATTCATAGACCAGGTTGATGGCCCGCCGGGCATCTTCAAGGCCGAAGCCACGGCCGGCGAGGATCTCCCTGTAAACAGCCGTGTGCAAATCGGTAAAACCGTTGGAAAACTCAAACTCTTCGCCATCAACGGAAATCGAACGGAAGGTCGTTTTCATCTCTTTGACTGCGGTTTCGGGGAGATCTTTACGATCAACTGAGAGAAACCAGCGGACATTGGCCTTCTCCAATTCGAGAAAACCAGCCATTCGCCGCTCATCCGAAAGGTGGACCTCATGGTGTTTTACATCCCCGAAAATCCACATCAGCATGTCGAAAAAATGAACTCCGATGTTGGTGGCGACCCCACCGGATTTTTGTTCATTGCCTTTCCATGAGGTGAAATACCAGCGTCCGCGCGAGGTGATGTAACTCAGGTCAATCTCATACTTGTCCTTCTTGCGGGCCTTGGCAACCTTCTCCTTTAAAGCAATGATGGATGGATGCAATCGCAACTGAAGGATATTATAAATACGGCGCCCAGTCTCTTCCTCCATCTCCTGGAGAGCATCGACATTCCACGGGTTGAGCACCAGCGGTTTCTCACAAATAGCATCTGCACCGATACGCAGAGCAAAGCGAATATGAGCATCATGTAAATAGTTTGGAGAACAGATACTGACGTAATGAATCCTCTTCTCCTCACCTTGCCGCTTTAATTTTTCCACAAAGCGGTCAAATCTCTCAAATTCGGTAAAAAAGGCTATGTCGTGAGAGTAACTATCGAGAATACCGACCGAATCGGAAGGATCCAAAGCAGCAACTAGTTGGTTGCCTGTATCTTGGATCGCTCTCATGTGCCGGGGGGCAATATAGCCCCCAGCCCCCATCAATGCATAATTTTTATTATTGTTGCTATCTGCAGCCATTTTCCTCACCTAACAATTATGAATACTAAGCTCTTACATTCTTTCAGATACCGACCATTCTGAATTTTTTCTGCTTTTGCCATACTCCATAACGGTCGCTTATCCCCTCGAAACTTGGACACTTTCTAACACGTTAAAAAGCCCTGACAGTTTTTAACAAATGTCAGCAAAGATAACAACTGTTTTAATTGACTGGAAGACTTGGACATCTCCCTGGAGACTGGCCATAAAGACCTCCTTCGCCCCCCTATTCAAGTCAAACCGCCCAAAATCACAAGCCATCTAAACAACAAGGTTATTATTGTTTTTCCTAAAAAAGAGTCGCAGAAATAATATGGAGATGGATTTCGCTCTGATCGGCAGATTTAATGTGCTGGAGCTTTTCAATCAGGCGGGGTACCGTTGCGAAGGAAGTATCGGCGAAGGGTAACGAAAGGCAAGAAAAAAACAGCGTCAAGAGTCTCTTGAGACTTTCTTTTAGCGTCTTGCACCTCTCCCCACTGGCGCATCCATCATACCTCTTAGAATTTCGTCTGCTTATTCGAACAGTTCCTTTTCCACCAGATCGCAGATGATGTGAATTACGGCGCCGTGGGCAGTCTGGATGTACGGGGTATACTGCACCGGAACGGTGAGGTCGACATTGACGAGACCGGCAATATTGCCCCCGTCCCGCCCTAACAGACCGATTGTTTTACATCCGATCTTATTGGCCGCAGTCAGGGCATGAAAGACATTGTTGGACAAACCGCTCGTGGAAATACCAATCACAACATCGCCAGGCTGGGCCAAGGCTTCCACCTGGCGTTTAAATATCTCATCAAAACCGTAATCGTTGCCCACCGCTGTCAGAATCGAGCTATCGGTGGTCAGCGCGATAGCCGGCAACGCCCTTCGCTCCAAAAGAAACCTCCCAACCAGTTCGGCAGCAAAGTGCTGGGCATCGGCCGCCGAACCGCCATTGCCCATGATCAGAACCTTATTACCCTGCTTCAGTGCATCGGCAATGGTGCGGCAGGACAATAAAATATCGTCGGACATCTCCTCGGAAACAGTGTTGAGAACCTTTTGCAACTTTTCAAAGTGGTTTCTTATTTCATCAACTGTCATCTTTATCCTCTGAACCCTGCCATTTCGGAATTTGCTTGAACAACCTGATAACCAAATATTTTTAGTACAGCCGCAGATTCACACCGATTTACGCAGATAAAATACCTTGTTTTGTGTTTATTACCCGCTTAATCTGCACCCTGCTGTTACCAAAGTTGATCAATAGAGCAAGCTTCTTACCCGTCGCCTTCAAATAATTAATACATTGTGCTAAATGGGAATTATCTATATTCTTCACAGCCTTGAGTTCAATAATAATTTCTTCATCGACAATCAGGTCGGCAAAATAATCCCCGACCACAACACCATCATAAACAACCTTTATTGGTTCCTGACGAGAAACCTTCAGGCCTGCCTTCTCCAGTTCATGAGCCAAGGCGTTTTCATAGACTTTCTCCAAAAAACCTTCACCAAGGGCGTTTCCTACAGAGTATGCGCATCCAATTATCTGCTCAGTCAGACTATCGTGATACGCACCATCCCGAACCATTCTTTTCCTCCAGGGAAGTTGCCCTATTTGCGTAAATCGGCGTTGATCTGTGGACAAAAGCGCCTTTTGATTTTCCAGATATTTTCCTTTTAGGACCATCCGGATGCAAACAAGCAGGTTTTCCAGTTGGAAACTAAAATACCTCAGCATCTCTCAAAAAGGGAGCGTTCTTATCCTTTGCGGATACCACAGGCGCTTCCGTCAATGGCCACTCAATAGCGAGTTCCGGATCGTCCCAGACAATGCCCCGCTCGTGTTCGGGGGCATAGTAATCGGTCGCTTTGTAGAGAAACTCGGCAACTTCCGAAACAACCAGAAAACCGTGGGCAAATCCCTGCGGTACCCATAACTGCCGTTTGTTTTTCGCGGACAGTCGCACCCCGACCCACTTCTTGAAGGTGGGGGAGCTTCGGCGGATATCTACTGCCACATCAAACACTTCCCCCACAGTCACGCGCACCAATTTGCCTTGCGATTGGCGGATCTGGTAGTGCAGGCCGCGCAACACACCCTTGGTCGACCGCGAATGATTGTCCTGAACAAATCGGGCCTGCAAGCCGGTTGCCTCTTCCCAGGCTTTCTGGTTGAAGCTCTCGTAAAAAAAACCCCGCTGGTCGCCGAAGACATTGGGCTCGATGATCAGAACCTCGGGTATTTCCGTGGGAATCACCTTCATATCTCAACACCGTCCTGCATTACCATCTCCAGGTAGTCGCGATAACTGGACTTGGGCGTGTCGGCAATGACCTTGCCCATTTTCTCGGCTGAGAGATAACCCTTTTTGAAGGCAACTTCCTCCAGACAACCGATTTTCAAGCCTTGGCGAGCTTCCAGTGTTCCGATGAAATGACTGGCTTCGAGCAGACTCATATGTGTGCCGGTATCGAGCCAGGCGATTCCCCGCTCGAGTTTTTCGACACGCAGCTTTCCCTGCTTCAAGTACTCAATATTGACATCGGTGATCTCGAGTTCACCTCGCGCTGAAGGAGTGAGCCTTTTAGTAATTTCCACCACCTTGTTATCATAGATATAGAGACCGGGCACGGCATAGTGCGATTTGGGCTTTTGCGGCTTTTCTTCGATGCCGATAGCCAAGCCATTTTTGTCGAACTCAACCACACCGTAGCGCTCAGGGTCCTTGACGGGATAACCAAACACCAATGCCCCCTCAGAAAACTGCTCGAAAATATTTCCCAGGTCCATTTTGCCATAGAAGATATTGTCCCCTAATATTAGAGCAACGGACTCCCCAGCAATAAACTCTTCACCGACCAGAAAGGCCTGGGCGATGCCTTTCGGTTCGGGCTGAACGGCATAGGAGAGGTGGATTCCGAAACGGCTGCCGTCACCTAGCAGCTCTTCAAAGCGAGGGGTATCCTGGGGAGTGGAAATGATGAGGATATCCTGGATGCCGGCCCGCATCAGGGTAGAGATGGGGTAGTAGATCATCGGCTTGTCGTACACAGGCTGCAGCTGCTTACTGGCGACCAGGGTCAATGGATAGAGGCGGGTACCTGCTCCTCCGGCAAGAACGATCCCCTTCTTGATTCCCGACATCTCAAATACTCTCCTTAATTAAGACCATTCTCGCACTTCCAAATAGGCCTTCAGACTTTCCTGCCAGGATGGGATTGAAGCACTCGCTACCTTTTGGTATTTCGCCGTATCGAAAACTGAAAAGGCCGGGCGCTTGGCCGGCAAGGGGAATTGTTCGGTCGTAACCGGGTCGATTCGGCATGTCTTCACCGGCAGGCCCTTTTGCCGAGCCAACCTGACTATTTCACGGGCAAAGTCGTACCAACTGCACTGCCCCTCGTTGGCAAAGTGGTAAATACCATATAAGCCGCGAGCGGGAGTGGATATTGCGGGGTTCATTTCAAGGTCCAGCAGACGGAAAATCGCCGTTGCCAGATCGCCGGTATAGGTGGGACGCCCCACCTGATCGGCGACAATGCGTAATTCTTCCCGGTCGGCTGCAAGGCGAAGAATGGTCTCCACAAAATTTTTGCCCCAAGGTCCGTATAGCCAACTGGTTCTTATGATGAAATACTTCTCCAAACCACTCTCTAAAATGGTACGTTCGCCCTCCAATTTAGAACGCCCATAAGCTGAAACCGGCCCAGTACTGTCACTTTCTCTATATGGCCGATCGCCATCTCCAGGGAAAACGTAATCGGTGGAAATATGCACTAACGTTGCATCAAGATCCCTAGCGACTGCCGCCAAGTAACCCGGCCCCTTGCCATTGACTAGTGTCGCCAACTCCTCTTCATCTTCGCAACGATCGACTTCGGTATATGCGCAACAGTTGATAATGACCTGAGGGTGAAATTCTTCCATCGCCCGACGAACCTGATCAGCATCGGTCAGGTCGAACTCGAGCCGTGTAAACCCCTGAATAGATAGACTCGACGGAGCCGCGGCCTGAACCATTCGCGCCAGCATACCCTTGGCTCCGACCAGGGCCGCTTTGCGTACCTTCCCACTCATTCAGCGCCCTGCGTACATGCGATCGTAATATTCCTGGTAGGTGCCATCGACCACGTTGGCAATCCAGTCACCATGTTCAAGGTACCACTCCACAGTCTTCCGAATGCCCTCCTCAAACGTCACGGAAGGCTCCCACCCCAACTCTTTCTTGATTTTGCTGGCGTCGATGGCATAACGACGATCGTGCCCCGGACGGTCCTTGACGAAGGTAATCAGACTACGTCTAGTTTTACCGGTAGGTAAAGACCCAACTTGTTCATCAAGGATGTCGCAGATGGTCTGAACCACCTCGATATTCTGCTTTTCATTGTTGCCACCGATATTGTAGGTCTCGCCGAAACTGCCTTTCTCCAGCACCTGTAGTATTGCCGCACAATGGTCTATGACATAGAGCCAATCCCGCACGTTCCTACCATCCCCATAGACCGGCAGAGCCTTGCCGTTCAGGGCGTTATTAATGATAAGGGGAATGAGTTTTTCGGGAAACTGGTATGGACCATAGTTGTTGGAACAGTTGGTAATCAAAATCGGCAGCTTATAGGTATGAAAATAGCCACTGACCAAATGATCGGAAGAGGCCTTGCTGGCCGAATAGGGAGACCGGGGATCATAGGGTGTGCTTTCTGTAAAGTAACCGGTCTCCCCGAGGGAACCGTAGACCTCGTCTGTGCTGACATGCAGAAAGCGGCGCCCACTGAGCGGAGCCCCCTGATCATCCTGCCAGGCTTTTCGCGCGGCTTCAAGGAGCCTAAAGGTACCCAGAATGTTGGTCTCGATAAAGGCGGCCGGGCCCGTAATGCTGCGATCCACGTGGGATTCAGCGGCAAAATGGACGACGGTGTCGATCTGCTCTTCGGCAAAAAGTAGCTCTACCAGTGAAGCATCGCAGATATCTCCTTGCACAAACCGATAGCGGGAATCGTCCTCAATATCAGAGAGGTTCTGTAGGTTGCCGGCGTAAGTCATCTTATCAAGATTAACCAGACGACAACTGTCGAGGGTGGCAAGAGCGAAGCGAATGAAGTTCGCTCCGATAAACCCGCAGCCACCTGTAACCAAAATGTTCTGCACCAAATTCCTCCCTGAAAACCTGGTTGATCCCTCGAAAACTTCGGCTATGCCTATAGATTTGATATTCTAACTCGCCGACAGGCGATATCTGCGATATTAGCCACTCGCCGGACGTTTATTATTTCTGCTGTAAATCAGCACATCACTATCAGTGCCCACAAACTCTTTCAGCAAGGTAAAATGCTTGAATTCTGCCATCTGGCGCCGCTTTCTTTTTGATGTCTCTATAACCAACAGATCCGCCGCATGGTCAAAGGCAACCTTTTCCATCTTTCTGAAATCTTTAGCGACATGATATTTTTCTGTTTTCCTTAGAAAATTCATCTCCAGCGATGAATATAAACGCATTCTGGGATCGGAACAGGCAATGAGTGCCTTCTGCAAATCAGGCTGTTTCACTAGCCATCGACCAGCCTCTATGATGACATTTTCTTTGCCGGGCCCGGTAAAATCATCTACAGACTCGTAGGCGGGAGCGGCACAAAAAATTAACAAAAACGAGATTATAGCTGTTTTGCGCCAGCGACATTCGGAGAGTCTCCCCCACATTTTTTCAAGGCCTACACCTACCCAGGGTAATAGCAGAACAGTAGGCACCAGAACATAGCGTTTAGCAATAAAATCGTGGGTCAGAAGGAAATAGTAGGCCACCAAAAAATATGTCCCCGCAGTCAGAAGGATCAACCAATGGCCGCGATGGAGACAGGGGCGCTTATTGAACCCGACCAAAAGGGGTAATAAGAAAAAAAGAAAAAGGTTCTTGGCAATTCTATCCGCCACACTGAGCAGATAAATTAGCCATAAATAATGCCTGGAAGTTTCAGCAAAGGAGCCTGTTTCCCAACTGCCGGCGGCATTTTTAAAAGATTTTATCTGAGCATACAGACTGCGATACTTGGCAAGAAAGTCGCCACTAAAAACAGATTGCAGGCGTTCCGCAGGCTCTCCCAACCGGCTAAAAGAAGCGACGTCAACATCCGAACCGAGCATCAAGGCCACTGTCAACATCAAGCCAAGCCCCAGGGGGACTAAAACGAAATGAGCCATCCCTTTGATAAATGAACGCCTATCTGGGCTGTTTCTTATGGCTAGCACCAGGAGCATCAGCAAATACACAGCAAAAAGGAATATTCCCTCGATACGGCAGAACAAGGAAAAAACCGCAGAAACAGAAGCCAGGATGAAAAAAAGACTATCGGGCTTCTTCACCGCCCGCCAGAAAAAATAGAGAGACCACCCAAGAAAAAAAAGAAAAATTGGATCCCTAATTATCTGCAAGGAAAAGTGATTGAGCATGGGAGACAGCCCCAAAGCCAATCCGGCCCAAAACGCAGCCTTTCTGTCAAAAATATCCCTGGTCAGCAGATAAAAAGGTACCAGGAAAAACACGAAAGAAAGGAGGGAGATCAGTTGGCCGGCAAGTTCCCAGTCGGGAACGAAGAAGTGACAAACAACCATCAACAACGAGTAAAAGGGCATTCTTTCATATATGAGCCCTTCCCTGAAATTTCCCTCCGCAAAATGTCGAGCCGCTTCTATGTAACGTACCCCATCAACATTTATTATCTCATTTGAAAAAAGCAGCAAAACTTTTACGGAGAGAGACAACATCAGCAAATATATCAGCGCCCTCTCTGCATTCAGCCACTCACAACCCCTTCCAGCCAATTTCATTGTTATAATTTTCCGTATTTTTATTTCAAATTTATAAGGTGCTTCCTCGTTCAGGTCTTCATAATCTTCTTTTTCAATCAGCAAAAGAATAGCCGAACATTTCAATGTCGGCCTTGAAATAATCGGCAACCAAGGCGGCAGTCTCGTCCGTGTAATATTTCTGGTAGGACTGCCGATCTCGAGCCTTACGCTTGTGGGCCAGCGGCGGCGCCTTGATCCCGACCCGGTCACAGATATGCGCAAAGTCATCAGCCAGGTTTTCGAACCGGCCGATAAAATCGACGATCACCTTGCCGTGTAAATCTACCACGTAGTCGGACTGTCTCTCAATCGAGGTGTCGATATGATACTGGTAAGGCCGCTCGGGGTCGAGTTTCCAACGCAGAAAGCTTTCGAAATCTTCATGGCCTCGCATCAGATGAGGCCGTTCCCGCTTGATGTGATGGTAGGAGCTGACCTGTAAATCCCAGGGGTTGCGCACGAAGGCAAACTTGAACAGTTGATCGTAGACTTCTCGCGGCAGCATTTCGTAGGCACAGATAGCCTTGGCATGACGCGGAAGTTTGCAGCCGATCTTGTGCCCGGTCAGGGAACTGATACGACTACAGACATAAGCCGGCCAGTAATAAGGATCCCTCCAGCGATAACGGTTAAGGGTCGCTCTAACACTGGTGCCGCCCGTTTTGGCCAAATGAACATACAAAAAGTTATATTTCAAAGAAAGGAGCATGACTGTTTCCTTAGGGTACTAGGTTATCCCTTCCCAGCAGCAACTGTAGATAGCCGCGGGCGCTGTTCTCCATGGTGAATTGCCGCACGGCGCCCTTGAGTACCTCCGGGGCAGCCGGCGCCCGCAGGGTGGCCAGCATCGCCGCCGCCAGACCATCGACATCTCCCACCTCGACCAGCGGGCCGTATTTACCGCCTTGCAGCGTTTCCCGGGGACCGCTCGGACAGTCGGTGGAAACCACCGGTTTGCCAAGGGCCAGGGCCTCGGTCAAAGCATTGGGCGACCCTTCCCAGGCAGAAGAGAGGACAAACAGATCGGCCCTCTGCAGATAGGCGTAGGGGTTGGGTTTAAAGCCGGGCAGATCGACCCTGGCACGAACCCCAAGATCCGTAGCCAACTCCTCCAGTTGGGCCCGGTCCCGCCCTTCACCAAGGATAATCAGGCGGCAGGGCAACTGGTTGTTGACTTGGACAAAAGCCCTGATCAGGGTCGAAAAATCCTTTTGCCGGGTCAAGCGGCCGACGCCGAGGATAACTGGCTCATCCACCTGTTCCAACCAGGGGTGATCCACCGAGGCCTGGGCCCGTTCGCTAAGTTGAGGGGTAATCACCGGATTGGGCAGCACCCGAAACCGGTCAGCCGGCAGGCCGGTGATGCCGCGCAGATCGTCGACCACTCCCTGCGAAACCCCGACAATGCCGTCAGCGCAGGGATAAATCATGCGCATGGGCAGATACCAGGCCCACTTGCGCAAAAGCCCACGTCCTTCCAGCGCCGCCGAGAGTGTCGTTCCGAGTCGGAAAACAATCCGGGTTTTGACGCCGGCCAGCCGCCGAGCAACAATCGCCACCCGACTGGCCCGGTCCTTGGCTGCAAGCATGCCCACCGGGCGTTCCCGCCGTAGATAGTTCGCCAATTCAAATATGCTCGTCAGCGTGTGACGTGCAGCAAGCTTGATAACCCGTACTTCTTTGGGCAAGCCCTGCAAATGTTGCGAGCGGCCTTTGACGACCACCAGATCGACCGGGTACCCATGGCCAACCATCCCCTGGCACAGGTTGACCAGCATACGCTCTACCCCGCCCTGGCCAGAAAAAGAGGCGAAGACCGCTATACGCTGAGTTCCAATATCAACAACTTCAAATTTATCCGACATCGAGTATCCCAAAAGCCATCGTCACCAAGCAAAATTTACCAAACCCTACATTATATGATTATGAAATTAAAACTATAAACCGGCCGCATCCAGATATTCTCGAGCAACTCGATCCGCCCAAAAAGGTTCCGCTGCGCGCTTGAGAAAATCGCTATCGGCGGGCGCCTGTAAAGTCTGCAACATGCCATCTGCAAGGGCATCGACATCCCCGACGGGGACCAGGGATCCGAATTTGCCATCCTGCAAAATATCCCTGGGGCCGCTGTGGCAGTCGGTGGCAACCACCGGCACGCCTAGCGAGAGGGCTTCGATGAGAACATTGGGTGAGCCCTCCCAAGCCGATGAGAGAACCAACAAGGTAGAACGTTTCATGTAGGCATAGGGGTTACTCACAAACCCGGGCATGCTTACCTTGTCGCTTATGCCAAGTTCAGCAGTCAATTTCTCCAAACTGCGGCGCTCCTTCCCCTCGCCCAAAATCATCAGGCGGCAGTCGCGCTGCTGCTGCAGTTTGGCAAATGCTCTGATCAGCGTGGGGAAATCCTTCACCTTTCTCAGGCGGCCTACAGCAAGGATTACCGGTGGCGCATCGCCGCGAAACCAGGGATGGTCAACCGGCTCCAAAGCTTTCTCGAACTGTTCCGCCGATACCGTGGAATTGTTGATCACCGGAATACTCGCCAGGGGCAAACCGGTGATTTGCGCTACATCCACTGCAACCCCCTTGCTGTTGGCGATAATGGTATTTGCACGAGGGTAGAAGAATCGAATCGAACGGCGCAACAGCCAACGCTTCCAGAAACTTCTCCACGCCAATACATTGGAGAGGGTAGTGCCAATGCGAAATACGATGGGGACGGAACTTCCAGAGAACTTTTTGGCAAGAACCACATCCCGGATGGCACGCTCTTTATGGTTGGTGATCAGGGCAGCCGGTTTTTCTCGGATTAGATAATCGGCCAAGGGGCGTACTCGCCCTAGCAAACCACCACCCCCCAGCCTCACCATTCGAACGGATGGAGAAATTCTCAACAATTCCGGAATATCTGTCCGGTTGAGCAAAAGATCCACGGAGACGCCTTCGGTGGCCATGGCGTTGATCAGGTTTAACATCACCGGACTGATACCTTGATTGCCGGATCGAAAACCATAAAAGGCAACAGTCGGTAAATTATTTACAATCATAGCTGTTACGAGTCCGCCAAGAAATTGAATTTCAAAAAAAGCAAGTCATTCACA
>ENA-ORCT01000825-ORCT01000825.1-marine-metagenome-genome-assembly--contig:-NODE-825-length-13254-cov-3.204068_pt1 | contig 13254 bp, 10 predicted proteins | sample MGYA00248632_ERZ508511 | MGnify/ENA primary metagenome ERZ508511 (study PRJEB26182, sample SAMN06268839) | marine metagenome | isolation source: Tt an P1-techrep anaerobic enrichment on pine from sediment...
CCCAAACGCATGTTTGGTGCTGAAGTAACGGACGATAAACGTTTTTTGGTTATTTCGATGAGCGAAAGTTCACACGGGAATGCACTCGCTGTTAGAGATTTGCCGGATAAGCACCGGGATGAGATTTCCTTGATGAAAAGCTTTGATTATGAGTTTCATGTGGAAGATAATCTCGGGGACGATTTGTTTATACGAACCAATTACAAGGCTCCGAAATACCGTTTGGTGAAAATCAATGTCAACCAGCCTGAAGAGGGAAATTGGGTGGAGACGATCCCCGAAAAGGAGGAGGTGCTTCAAAGCGTCAATTTTGTGGGTGGGCGGATTGTGGCCGGATATATGAAGGACGCCCACAGTGTATTGGAGGTTTATCAGTATGACGGTACCTTTGATCACGAGATTATACTTCCCGGAATCGGGAACCTGGATGATTTCGCTGGCGATAAAGATAAGCCGGAAGCGTTTTTCAGTTATTCTTCATTCAATACTCCGGGTGAGGTGTATGTCTATGATTTTACAGAAAATGCAGGCCGTTTATTGTTTCGTCCCGAGGTAAAGTTCAATCCTGACGCATTCGTGGTGAAGCAGGAGTTTTATGAGTCGCATGACGGTACTCCGGTTCCTATGTTCCTGGTGCATAAAAAGGGTCTCAAACTCAATGGCAACAATCCTACGCTACTCTATGGCTATGGCGGGTTTAATGTGAGTCTGACCCCTTCGTTTTCTCCTGCACGCATGTTGTTTATAAACCACGGGGGCGTGCTGGCCGTGGCCAACCTCCGTGGGGGTGGCGAATATGGTGAAGCCTGGCACCAGGCAGGGACTAAATTCAACAAGCAAAATGTGTTTGATGATTTTATTGCCGCAGCAGAATTTTTAATGGCCCAAAATTATACGTCGAACGAAAAGCTCGCCATCATGGGCGGTTCGAATGGCGGCCTGCTGGTAGGAGCGGTCATTAATCAACGTCCCGAACTTTTTAAGGTAGCCTTGCCAGCTGTTGGCGTGATGGATATGCTCCGGTTTCATCGGTTTACCATTGGCTGGGCCTGGGCCGGCGATTATGGCACCAGCGACGATGGCCGCGAAATGTTCGAGTACCTTCATCGTTATTCGCCTTACCACAACATCAGACAGGATGTAGATTATCCGGCCGTGTTGGTCACAACAGCCGATCACGATGACCGCGTGGTGCCGGCACATTCGTTTAAATACATCGCACGGCTGCAGGAATTGAACACGGGATCAATGCCTGCCTTGATTCGCATTGACACCAAGGCCGGACACGGAGCCGGAAAGCCAACGGCCAAGCTTATTGATGAATACACCGATGTTTGGTCTTTCCTGTTTTATCATTTGGGAATGAAGATGCCCTAAAATCGATTATTCCCTTGAAAATATTGTATTTTTAAATACCATAAGCGAAACGGCTTTCGGGATTTATTTGATATGAAAATCAACTATCTGGTCATAGAAGGAAATATTGGATCGGGAAAAACCACCCTGGTGAATAAGATCGCTGATGATTTTGGCGCCCGAACTTTGCTGGAAGGGTTTGCCAACAATCCGTTTTTACCCAAATTTTACGAAGATCAGGAAAAATTTGCTTTCCCGCTCGAAATGTCATTTTTGGCCGACCGCTACAACCAGTTGAAACGAAATATTCGCGAGTTTGAGTTGTTCAGCTCCTTTCTGGTTTCTGATTATTACTTCACGAAGTCACTGATTTTTGCACAAACCACGCTGTCGCAGGATGAGTACCTCCTCTATGAACGTTTTTTCAACATCATTTATGAGAAGTTGCCCAAACCGGATTTATATGTGTACCTGCATGCTGATGTTGAAAAACTTATGCGAAATATTAACGACAGGGGGCGTGCCTATGAGCAAAATATTGCCGCAGAATATTTGGAAAAAATCCAACGGGGATACTTTCATTTTTTTAAACAGCAAAATGATTTCCCTATTCTGGTGGTTGATACCAACCAGATTGATTTTGTAAAGAACGAGGCAGACTATCGGAAGCTATGTTCCATAATATTCGAAAACGACTATCTACGTGGGATTAACAGGGTTTTGCCGGATTAAAAAAGTCGCCCTTTTGCTTTTATTTAATCAAAACATTGCTAATTTTGTGAACAAGTACTGAGTGAATTCAAATTAAATATTTTAATACTGTCAACATGAAAAAAATTAGTTTTAAACCTTTGGCCTCTTTTGCTTTGGCTGCTGTTCTATTCGCCGGTTGCTCCGGTCTTCAGAAAATGAAGAAGAATGCAGATCAAATTGATTTCAAAGTAACTCCTGAGATTCTTGAAGCCCACGGTGGCGATGTCGATGTTGCTATCGACGGACGTTTCCCGGCTAAATACTTCAATAAGAAAGTCACGCTGGTTGCAACACCGGTTTTGACCTACGAAGGTGGCGAAACTGCTTTTGAATCAGTCACGGTTCAAGGCGAAAAAGTAGACGCCAACAACAAAGTCATCAGCTATACAAATGGTGGAAACTTTGCCTATAAAGATGCTGTTGCTTATGATGATGACATGCGTGTTTCAGACCTTGAAATTCGCATCACCGCATCGAAAGGAGCTAAGAGCCTCGATTTTGAACCTATAAAGGTAGCCGATGGCGTTTTGGCCACTTCTGAATTGGTGATTAATTACCCTTCTCCAATTTTAGGTGTTCAACGTGAAAAAAACACAACTGGTGTTTACGATCCGAACATTGACGAGTTTCAGCGCATTGTACCAGACCAATACGTGGCTGATATTCACTACCTGATTAACAGCTCCTATGTTCGTGGAACCGAATTGAACAGCGAAGACGTTGAGAAATTATATGCCTATACAAAAGACGCTTACGAAGCGGAACGTAAAGAATTAAAAGGCGTTGAAATTTCAGCCTATGCTTCTCCTGACGGAGAACTGGACTGGAATACAAAATTGTCGCAGCAACGCGAAAGCTCTTCGAACCAGGTGGTTGCAAGAGAGTTGAAAAAGGCACAAGTGGAAGCGCAACTGAAAACAAAATTCACACCCGAAGACTGGGAAGGTTTCCGTGAAATGATGGAAAAATCAGATATTCAGGATAAAGAACTGATTCTGCGTGTTCTGTCAATGTACTCGGATCCCGAAGTTCGCGAGCGTGAAATCAGAAATCTGTCTTCAGCGTTTACCGTTGTTGCTGATGAGATTCTTCCAAAATTGCGTCGTGCAAAAATCGCTGCCAGCGTCGATTTGATTGGTAAAACCGATGAAGAGATTGCTGCCTTGGCCGATTCAGATCCAGCGTCATTGAATCCTGCTGAGTTGCTTTATGCTGCTACTTTGACAGACGACCAAAACAAGAAACTGGCCATCTACAATTCATTCATCAAAGTATATCCTAAAGACTGGAGAGGACCGAACAACGCAGGTATGGTCTTGGCGCAACAAGGTAAATACGATGAGGCCAAACCATTGTTTGAGAAAGCTGAAGGTCTTGCTCCAAACGAGCCGATCATCAAAAATAACCTGGGTGCGGTAGCTTTGCGTGAAGGTGACATTGCAAAAGCCGAAACTTTGTTTGGTGCTGCTTCTGGAGCCGGCAAAGAAGTGAACTACAACTTGGGTATTGTAGCCCTGAAAAAAGGTGAATACGATAAAGCCGTTCAATTGTTTGGCGACAGCGATTCTCCAAATGTTGGGCTGGCTAAAATTCTGGCCGGTGATAACAACGGTGCTTTAAAATCATTGGAAAACTGCACTTGGGAAGGTTGCTTCATGAAAGAATACTTCAAAGCAATTGTTGGTGCCCGTACTGCCAAGGAAAACCTGATGTACGAAAGCCTTGAGAAAGCCGTTGAAATGAAGCCTGAATTGAAAGAAAAAGCAGCTTCTGATTTGGAATTTGCAAAATACTGGGGTGATCCAAAATTCCAGGCAATTGTTGACTAATCACAAGCTTTGAGCATACAAAAAAAGCGGCCCGCATTGAGGCCGCTTTTTTTGTATCCTGGCGGTTGAACTGAGCCTTGAGATCCTGACTATACCTTGCCTAATACCGAAATTTCTTAAACAAATCCCACAAGACGATGCCGGCGCTGACCGAGATGTTAAACGAATGTTTGATGCCAAACTGGGGAATTTCGATAGCACCATCGCACAGGTCAATTACTTTTTGCTGAACGCCTTTTACTTCGTTGCCAAACACCAGCGCCAGCCTGTCACTTTCTTTTACCTCAAAATCAGGAAGCAGGACGCTGTTCTCGACTTGCTCAATGGCAAACACTTGGTACCCGGCATTCTTCAGCGCAATCACAGAATCTTCGGTTTTTTCGAAGTAGCTCCAAGGGACTGATTTTTCAGCATCCAAGGCAGTTTTATGGATTTCCTTATTGGGAGGCGTGGCGGTAATACCGCACAAGTGCACGGCCTCAATCAATAAAGCATCGGAGGTTCTGAACACCGAGCCAATGTTATTACAACTTCGGATGTTGTCTAAAACAATGACCAGCGGTGTTTTATCCGTCTTCTTGTATTCTTCGGCGCTAATGCGGCCCAGTTCGTTTGTTCGTAGTTTGCGCATGTTTTTCGTTTACCATTCAACTGCTTTACGGCGGAAGGGCATGCTCATGCATCGTGCGCCACCGCCGCCGCGGGCCAACTCGGATCCAGCGATGGTAATGACACATTTCCCGTTGGCCGGGAGCGCTGCTTTTCCACTGATATAATCTTCGGCTTTGATGACTTCAAACCCATTCTTGTTGAGTTCTTCTACAGTGTTCACATTGCGCTCGTAACCGATGACCTGTCCGGGGGCAATGGCCAAAAAGTTTGCGCCGCTGTGCCACTGTTCGCGTTCCTGGATCCAAATGTCTTTGCTTCCGCCACACTGAATCGGCTTCAAATCCATGCCCAGTTTCTTCAATGCTTTGGGCAAGTTTTCTTCTTCGGTGATGCTTGTTACTTCGCCATACTCAATCTGAATATGAATGGTATGGTAACGATTCGTCCCCAGGATCAGCGGTTCATAAACCATACAGGCATCGCGATCCAGGAAGGTAAATACCATGTCGAGATGAATGAACGATTCCGGCATGTCGGGCAGTTCCTGAATCAATATGTGGTGAATTTTTTCTTTCTTGGCTTTGATGTTTTCCAGAATAAAATCAATGCCTTCGGTGCTGGTGCGAATGCCGGTTCCAATCACCAAAACATCTTCGCGGGCAACCTGAAAGTCGCCACCTTCAATCATCCGGTTTTTCCCGCCAACCAGCTCGTTTGAAAGAAAGGGATTCAAGGTTTTGGCCTCGAGCATGGGATGATTCTTGAAAATTGCTTCCATAATCAGCGCTTCACGGTCGCGTACTTTATTGGCCATTTTGCCAATGACCACTTCGTCGCGAAACGACATGGATGCATCGCGGGTAAACAGGAAGTTGTGCAAAGGCGCCAGACTAAAGCGCTCCTGGCTCAGGTAGCGGGTCAGGTTGTCGCGTTTGATCGGAACACCTTGAATGAGCTGCCGGGCCAGTTCATCTGACTGGATTTCCAGCAAGGCCGGCAGGATATCCAAAGCGCTTTCGGCTGTGCAGATCTCCAGCAACAGGCTTTTTCGGACCTTGTCGTTGGTTAAAACATCAGACAGCAAATCTTTGACTTCAAAGCAGCGGCTGGCTTTGGTTAGCACGCCTTTCATCTGCTGGTATTCTTTTCCAGCTACCGCCAGGTTCAGAATGTCGCTATATAAAGCCCTTTTGGCTGTTTCCGGAGTCATTTCCTCTACCTCAAGTCCCGGTGTATGTACAATTACCCCTTCGAGTTCCCCAAACTCAGAAGTGACATTTACGTTTAATCTTTCAGACATGATACCCTTTTCTAAAAATTTGCTCAAATATAGTAACTCTAAACCGGAAGATAATCTGAAACAGCTTGGTTTCGTTTCAAGTTAAATAACATGTCATTATCTTCGCATGATCAACCATGAAACAATTATTAATTCTGGCCATATTGCTATTTGGTTCGGCTGGTTTTGTTCAGGGGCAGCAGCCGGACTCCCTTCATTTTCTGGAAGCCATTGAAGGAGATGGAGATACTTTGCCTCATCTGGAGCTGGAAGAGATTCCGGTTTTCCCCAGACCAAAATTTGAAAGCCGGCGAATGGAAAAGCGTTATTACCGACTCGAACAGAAGGTGAAGAAAGTATATCCGTATGCGCAAAAAGCGGCCGACCTGCTGATGAAGTATCAAGACCAATACCTGGCTGCAGAAAGCGACAAGGAACGAAAAAAATACATCAAACAGGTTGAAAAGGAGCTGTTTGATCAGTACGGTCCCGAATTGAAAAAATTGTCGATTTCCGAAGGGCGGATTCTGATTAAATTGATTGACCGGGAAACCGGACACACCTCGTACGAACTGATTAAAGACCTGAAAGGTGGCTTGGTCGCTTTCTTTTGGCAGGGAGTTGCCCGTATATTTGGGAATGACTTAAAAGAGGAATACGATCCGGTGATCGAAGATATTTTGATCGAGCAAATTATCATGCGTATCGAAGCTGGAGTGATTTGATGAAATTGGAAGATTAGACTTTAAAAGATGAAGCGTGTATTCGTAGGTTTAAAAATCAGCTTATCGCCGGAGTTTCAGCAGGCTTTTGATCAGCTCAAAGAAAAATTGAAGAACGAACAGATCCGGTGGGAATCAACCGACAAGCTGCATGTGACACTCTGTTTTATTGGTGATGTCTCGTCCGACCAACTGGAGCGTGTTTGCGAAATCTTGCAGCAGGTCAGTGAAGGACAGAACGATTTTTCCTTTCAACTCAAGAATCTGTCGTACTTTAAAAAGAGGGGAGTACCAGCCGTAGTTTTTTTTGATGTTACAAAAGGAGATGCGTTGGCTGGTTTGGCATCGCAAATAAAGAACAAGCTGGACGAGGCGGGGATCAATACCAATCCACGATTTAATCCACATGTGACCCTATGCCGGCTGAAGAAGTTAAAAAATAAACCTGCCTTTTACGAAGTGATGGATCAAGTGAAGGAGACTCCTGTGTATGAAGTCGTGGTACGAAAAATATCCCTTTTTGAAAGTATTCTGAAACCCACTGGTTCGGAATATAAAATTTTGCAAGAGTTTTGCTTTTCCTGACGGCATTTTATTGCGGTGGTCAATGGGTTGTGTCATCATTAATGTGGTGCTCAGCAGTAATTTGGTGGTCTGGCTGAGGCTCGGCTGACCTGAAAAGGATGCGCGGCGGCCTGGCTGAGGCTCAGCTGATCAGAAACAGCGGTGCAACAGCCCGGCTGAGCCTCGGCTGGACAGAAAAAAAGGTGCGGCAGCTTAGCTGAGCCTCCGATTGGAAGAAGTGAAAGGAAAACAAGCCGGCTGAGCCTCAGCCAAGCAGAATTGGAGCGTCGGGAGATTTTCTGAGGCTTGCCAGTAAGGGTAGCTCTGCTCCCGCGTCGATTTCTGTACCGCTGACCACTTTTTGGGGTAAGTCCCCAAGCACAATTTTAACCCGACGGTGGTTTACTTGTCGTTTTTGTCATTGCCCGTTGCCGTCGGAGCCGAGCCTTTGAAGCAATTGATCAAGGTGTAAATCAGAATTTTAAAGTCAATATAAAGTGAGTTGTTTTTCAGGTAGACCAGGTCGTAGGGAAGGCGCTTCAGCATTTCATCAACTGTTGAGGCATAACCGTATTTTACCTGTCCCCACGAGGTAATTCCGGGCCTGATTTTCTGTAGCTGCAAAAAGTGCGGGGCTTTTTTTAGAATCTGGTCAATGAAAAATTTCCGTTCCGGGCGCGGACCGACCAGCGACATTTCTCCTTTGATGACATTGTAGAACTGTGGAATCTCATCCAGGTGTGTGCGGCGCAGGAACTGACCAGCCGCGGTGACCCGGTCATCGCCTTGGGTTGACAACTGAGGGCCGTGGGGTTCAGCCTGAGCAATCATGGTGCGGAACTTATAAATGGTGAATGGTTTTCCAAACCGTCCAATCCGTTCCTGTTTGTATAAAACCGGGCCTTTGCTGTCGAGCTTGATCCAGATGGAGATCAGAAGGTGGGCAGGCAGGAACAAGACGATGGCCAGCACGGAAAAACTAACGTCAATCAGTCGTTTCATGTGGGCTTGCCAGGCTGGCATGATCCCATTGGAAATTTTAAACAGCGGACTGCTGTATATTGCGTTGGTATTTGCGTGGCCCGCAAGCAGGTCAAACAAGTCGGGAATGCCCCAGATGGTTAGGGTGCGGTTTTGCAGCGAAGTCAGGATCCCGGTCAGTAAATCGTGCTGCGACGATTCGATAGCGACAATCACTTCTTCGATTTGGCATTTTTCAGCAACCTGCTGGAAATCATTGAGCGTTCCCAGCCGTGGCAGAAATTTCTCCAGGGGTGCCTGGTCCTGTTTGTTGACCGTTAAAAAGCCAACGAACTTAAAGCCCGCGGGCCGGATTTGCGTATTTAGTTCCTCGTAGATTTGCAAGGCTTTCTCATCTCCCCCAATCAGCAGGGTGTTGAACCCAATCCGGCGCTTGTGAATTTGATGAACGATCCGGCTGGTTTGAATCACCCGAAAAGTATAAGTCAGTCCGAAATGAAGGGAGAACAGCACCAAAAAAAGCTGGTAATAGTTCTTGTAGGAGCCAACGTAGTCGTCAAGTATCAAGGAGAAAAAGATGACGACGACACCAATTAATGAGCTCAAAAATGTTTGTCCCAGTTCGAGCAGTCGCGACTTTCGGTAAACATTGCTGTAGTAGCCCACCAGGTAATAAAAAATAACCCAGAGGGTTGGGACGACGATGAGGCCGAGGTAAAAACGGCTGGTAAATTCAAGCGGAACTTCGTTGCCAAAATGTTGGGGTTCGATGTATTGTTTTCGGTAGATGTAAAATAGCGTCCAACTTGCAGCAGCTGCAATGAAATCAAAAAATAAGTATCTGATAACTTGTGCTTTTTTATTCATAAGGCCGAATTTCGTTGGTTCAAGTCTCGTCGTCGCATAAGCAGATTGGAAGAAGTTTGTCGCCGCAAAATAGGCATTTTAGTCAAGCAGCATGCAGTTCAGAAACTTTAATTTATCCCTGATTTCATTCAAGCAGATGATAGCTTGTTCTAGTTCGTTGAGGGTTATTGAAGTACTGTTTTCCTTTTGAATGGAAAGGAGGAATTGTTGCAAGGCATTTTTTACGGTACGCGAGCGCGTTTTGCTTCCCGGCAACTCCGCCGGCAGCGTAAGGTATTCGCCTTCTTTCTGAAAAATTTCAATAAACGATTGGTTCAGCTTGAACATCCCGCCCAGTTCAATTTGGGCAACAGATCCTGTCGCGAAAACAAGCCGGAGATTGATTAGTCCTGAGTCCTTGGTGTTCTCAAACGCAAATACTTCGGTTTTTTTTACCTCGCTTTTTTCGGTGGCGCTTATGTATAGCAACAAGTTGAGTAGCTGGTTTTCAATGGCTGCCTTATTGAGCGGAAGCCTGATTGTTATCAGCTTTTGCTTGTTGAGCCGGTTTTGAATTTTTAGGTTTTCATCCAAAAAGCTCATCGGATTAAACAGTAGAATGGTTGATCCTGACTCGTTGGCCAGGTTGATGAGCTGCGTGGTTTCGCCAGGCGTGAGTTTGGGAATGTTTTTCAGAAACAGGTGATTACTTTTTTTTATGGCCATGCGAATCAGTTCGAAGGACGGTTCCTGAACATCAACAAATGTGGCATCAGAATTCCCAAGCAGGTCTTCTGTAGTGTATTGCTGGTTTTCAAGTGCCTGGTCGTCATGATGCGTGGCCATGCCGGTGATCTTAAAATCCTGAAACTGTTGAATCAATTTGATTGATTCTGCGTTTGAACCATCCTCCGAAAGAATACCTATTCTGATCATAGCTGCAAATTAGAAATAAAAAGCTATTTTAAAGGGCGTATGGAACCAGAACTTTTCAACGGCTTTTGTTGATAATGTTGGTTCTTTCGAACCACGTTTAACAAGCATTTTAAAGTATTTTTACCTAAAATTTATACAGCAATGGATTCTCGTGACAGTTTAAGACATCAAGGCATGCGCAAAAGGCTTGTCGAGGGTATTCGGATTAAAGGAGTGAAAGATCCGCGGGTGCTGGAGGCCATCGCCAGAGTACCCCGGCATTTGTTTATGGATAGCAGCTTCATTCAGTTTGCGTACAAAGATCAGGCTTTCCCGATTGGCGCCGGACAAACCATCTCGCAACCTTTTACTGTTGCTTTTCAAACCCAGCTACTTGATGTTCAGCCCAACGAGAAGGTGTTGGAAGTAGGTACCGGAAGCGGCTACCAGGCAGCTGTGCTTCTGGAGATGGGGGCCATAGTTTTTACCATCGAACGCCAGCGGGAACTCTTTTTGAAGGTTCAGCAGTTACTGCCGGAGCTGGGCTATCATCCGAAGTTTTTTTATGGCGATGGTTACAAAGGACTGCCAACCTATGGGCCATTTGATAAAATCATCGTCACGGCCGGAGCTCCCGTTTTACCCGAAGACCTGCTGCAACAATTGCGTGTTGGAGGTGTGTTGGTCGCTCCGATCGGGCCTTCAGAAAAGCAGATTATGTGTAAAGTGACCCGAAAATCAGAAGATGAATTTGAAAAGGAAAAACATGGAACATTTGTCTTTGTTCCCATGTTAAAAGGTACCGTAAATTAAAGTGTCATGATTAAAATCAAGAAGTTCACATTCAATCCAATACAGGAAAACACCTATGTTCTTTACGACGAAACCGGGGAATGTATCATTGTCGATGCCGGTTGTTTTTTCGACTACGAACAAGAGGAACTCGATAATTTTATTGCAGAAAAACAGTTGACACCAGTAAAGCTGGTTAATACGCATTGTCATTTCGACCACATTATGGGAGTTACCTACTGTCGCAACAAGTATAAAATTCCGTTTTGCGCCCATGAGGAAGATGCGTTTTTGGTTGAAGACATCGTTGCTCATGGCGACCGCTTCGGTATTCCGGTTGAACCGGTTGACCCCATTGATCAGTTTTTGAATGAAGGCAGCCCGGTGAATTTTGGAAAGTCAACACTGGAGGTGATTCATGTTCCGGGCCATGCACCGGGTCATGTGGTGCTTCATCAGCCTGAACAGCTATTTTTAGTAGCTGGCGACGTGTTGTTTTACGGAAGCATTGGCCGGACCGATCTGCCAAAAGGAAATTTTGAGCAACTGGTTGGTAATATCAAAAATAAGCTCTTTCAGCTACCCGGCGAGACCATGGTGTACAGTGGGCATGGCCCCGAAACCAGTATTGGGTTCGAGAAAAACAGCAACCCATTTTTGATGGACTAACCCGGCCTGTAAGCGGATAAAAATCATTTTTTTATCCGCGCCGTCCAAGTAATATTACCAGAAATTTCAGATAAATAAAGAGAACATGGGAAGTGATAAATTTGTAACCCGCCATATTGGTCCCCGCGAGGAGGATATTAAAGCAATGTTGGAAGCCATTGGTGTTTCTTCGTTGGATGAGTTAATGGATCAGGCTGTACCGGCCAGCATTCGCCTTGAGAAACCCTTGCAGCTGCAGGATGGGTTGACTGAGCGAAAATATTATCGCCGGATTCACGATCTGGCAAAAATGAATAAGGTGTTTAACACCTATATCGGAATGGGGTACTACGATACGATTACCCCGGCGGTAATTCTGAGAAACGTGCTGGAAAACCCGGTTTGGTACACTTCCTATACGCCTTATCAGGCCGAAATTTCACAGGGCCGTTTGGAGGCCTTGCTGAATTTTCAAACCATGGTGTGTGAACTGACAGGCATGGAATTAGCGAATGCTTCGCTACTTGACGAAGCAACAGCCGCTGCCGAAGCGATGGTGTTGATGCATAATGCCCGCTCGAGAGCCAAGGCGAAAGCTGGTGCCAACGTGGTTTTGATCGACGAGCATATTTGGCCGCAAACACTGGATGTCCTTCAAACCAGGGCAACGCCGCTAAATATTGATTTGAGAATTGGCGCGGCTGCCGACTTTGTTTTTGATGATAAGGTCATCGGCTTGATGGTGCAGTACCCGAATTCGAACGGCGAAATATTGTCGTATGCTGATTTGGTAGAACAAGCCCATGCCGTAGATGCAAAAGTAGCGGTTGCTGCCGACTTGCTGAGTTTGGCCCTGCTCACGCCTCCCGGAGAATGGGGGGCCGATGTTGTTTTCGGGAGCTCACAACGGTTTGGTGTCCCAATGGGGTACGGCGGCCCGCATGCAGCCTTTTTTACCGCCCGCGACGAGTACAAGCGCATTATGCCGGGACGGATCATCGGGGTCTCAAAAGATAAACATGGCAACCGTGCACTGCGCATGGCCCTGCAAACCCGTGAGCAGCATATTAAGCGCGAGCGGGCCACTTCAAACATTTGTACGGCACAGGCTTTGCTGGCCACCATGGCTGGTTTTTATGGAGTTTACCACGGACCGGAAGGCATTTGTGGAATAGCGGAACGCGTGCATGCCATTGCGGTTTTGCTGGATCAGGAAATCTCGGCGCTGGGCTATCGGCAGCTGAACCAGAGTTATTTCGACACCATTCGTTTTGCACTTCCGAAGCATGTGAAGCGTGAAGATATTGAGTGGTTGTCGCATGAGCTGGAAATGAATTTCCGCTACTTTGAAAATGGTGAGGTTGGTTTAAGTATCGACGAAACCACCAACCTGGAAGATATTAACTGGATAATTGAGGTGTTTGCCAAAGCTGCCAACAAGCGTTATCCAAACATTACGGTTTATCCGGAGCAGGGAAATATTGATGCGGCCTATGCCCGAACTTCTTCGTTTATGCAGCAGGAGGTTTTCCGAAGGTATCGTTCTGAAACAGAAATGCTTCGCTATATTAAGAAGCTTGAACATCGTGATATTTCACTGACTCACTCCATGATTCCACTTGGGTCTTGCACCATGAAGCTGAATGCGGCCACGGAAATGCTCCCGCTCAGTTGGTTTGAGTTTAGCAGTATTCATCCTTTCGTGCCGAAGAACCAGGCACGTGGTTACCAGGAAATGATGGAAGAGCTTCGGCGCGACCTGGCTGAGATTACTGGTTTTGCCGATGTCAGTTTACAGCCAAATTCAGGAGCCGCCGGCGAATATGCCGGTTTGATGGTGATTCGCGAATACCACATCAGCCGTGGCGAAAATCAGCGCGACGTGGTTTTGATTCCATCATCTGCTCATGGAACCAATCCGGCCAGTGCTGTGATGGCAGGCATGAAAGTGGTGGTG
>ENA-ORCT01000826-ORCT01000826.1-marine-metagenome-genome-assembly--contig:-NODE-826-length-13244-cov-3.529809_pt1 | contig 13244 bp, 12 predicted proteins | sample MGYA00248632_ERZ508511 | MGnify/ENA primary metagenome ERZ508511 (study PRJEB26182, sample SAMN06268839) | marine metagenome | isolation source: Tt an P1-techrep anaerobic enrichment on pine from sediment...
CGGAGAGGCCGGTGGTGTGCTGGATGAGATTCTTGTGCGCATTGCGGAATTCATGGAAAAATCTCAACGGCTCAAATCCCGGCTCAAAGGCGCGATGGTTTATCCGGTGGTCGTATTGATTGCGGCGTTTTTGATCGTGATGGGCCTGATGACGTTCGTCGTTCCTGCTTTTACCGATGTCCTGGCGGATTTGGGAAACGGGCAGTATCGCATGCCTGCTTTGACCCAGGCCCTGATGGATGCCAGCGCCTGGCTGCGCGCTCGTGGGGGCCTCAACGTGCTGTTGGTGGTGTCCGTACCGTTTGTTATCGCTGCAGCCTTGAGAGTGGCCGGTTGTTTTCGACAGGGCCGCTATGCCAAAGACTGGGTTAAGCTTCATACGCCGATTGTCAAAAACGTGGTTTACAAGATGTCGGTTGCACGCTGGACCCGGACACTGGCGACGCTGATCAATGCGGGTGTCCCGATTCTGGACGGCCTGAAGATCACCCGTGAAACGGCTGATAATGAGGTGTACGCTACCCTGCTTGATCGTGTGCATCAGGCGATTCGCCGAGGCGACACCTTTGCCCATCCGATTGCCCGGGCCGGAACGGTCGATGAGATCGTCGTCAACATGATTGCCGTGGGCGAGGAAACGGGGGACCTGGATAAGATGCTGATCAAAATCGCTGATAATTTTGAAGAGGAAGCGGATGTACTGGTCGGTTCGCTGATGAGCGTGCTGGAGCCGGTGCTGATCGTTTTCCTCGGGGCGATTGTCGGTGTGATTGTGCTGGCCATTTTTCTGCCGATTGTTGGGATATTTCAGCCGGGAGTCCTTATGTGATCCTGCTGACAGGATATTAGACGGAATTACAGGATTTTCACAAATATAGAAAACTGTAGACAAAAGTTAAAAAGCCATAATTGATTTTTGAAAGGACAAACAAAATGAGAAGAAAGAAAGGTTTTACGATTGTTGAGCTGCTGACGGTGATGGGGGTCATCGCCGTGCTGATCGGGCTGCTCGTGCCGGCGCTGGGGCTGGTTAAGGACTACTCCAAGCGCATTCAGCAGAAGGCCCAGTTCCACGGCATTGATGTGGGGTTGGAGATTTACAAGACTGAATTAGGATCGTACCCCCGGTCCAATGACAATAGTCTTGCTCCGGTACATCCGATGGATAACACGCCGTACTGCGGTGCCAATAAACTCGCCGAGGCCATGGTCGGGCTGGACCTGATCGGATTTCATCCCAGTTCGGATTTTCGTGCAGATGGACACAATACCGTTGCTACCAAGACACCGCCCCCGCCAACCATGGATGTGTATGTCTATAATACCGTTGGTGTTGCAAACTGGCAGGATGCCGAAGAGAATATCGAAGCTCGCAAGGGGCCGTTTGTCGATCTGGAAAGTGCCAACGCCTTTTATATGAACGAGGTTTACTATACCGGTGATACTACACCGACCTTTATTTCGAATGTTGACAACAATGGTCTATACCCTCCGGTGCTCTGTGATGTCTATGCCCAGAAGCGAAGCGGACTCGGCGGTAAGAAGACCGGAACACCGATCCTGTATTTCCGTGCTCGCAGCAATTTTACGCTTCAGGATTATTCGATGGACGGGGACTATACCAATGATATTTACAACCTGGATGATAACATCAACCTGCTCAACCTGGGGATGCCCAATGATTCGACAGCGTATTCAATCGAGACTGCCGGAAACGGTGATATCTATGAAAACTTTGAAAACATGATTGTCAACCAGAACGTCCAGGCCATTCGCCGACCCTACCGCGCAGAGGCGTATATCCTGATCTCTGCGGGTAAAGACGGCGACTTCGGTACGGCCGATGACGTCTTCAACTTCGACAAAGAGGTAACCGAGTAAGCGCCGGCATTTGCAGATACGAAAGGAACCGATGCGCACGCGAAGCGGACAACCCGGTATGACGCTGATGGAGGTGCTGGTTGCGATGGCAACGGTGCTGGTCCTGATCGGCGCGTTGATGGGGATCGGCAGCTATGTGCGAACCCGTGGCAACATCGACCTGACGCAAAGCATGCTGAGCGTCCTGACTGCCGCACTGGAACAGTACTATGATGACACCAGTGATTTCCCATTTGATACGGATGTTGACGGTGACGGAGTTTTAGATAATTACTTGCGTGATGATCTGATTAATGATGTTAGTCTTTCGACGGGCCTTGGAGTCAGTTTGAATGTGACAGATCTGCTTGAAGAAGACGGCATCGGAAATAATGTCTCCGCCGCCTCCAGTGCCGCGCTGTTTTACTATCTGGATAAGTATCCGTCCAGCCGGTCGATTGCCGAATCGGTGTCGAATACGCTGATTACCAATAAACACGCGGACGGGACAGTAATCAAAATGACTCTTGATGTGACGCCGTATGATCTGCCGCGGTATATTGATGCGTGGAAAATGAGCATCCGGTACGAGTATCTTACGGGTACGGCGTTTCCCGTGCTGACCAGCGCCGGACCGGACAAGGTGTTCGATACACCGGACGATATTACAAGTCAATAATTCTTAATTAACACAAGGCCCGAACGATACAAGTAAGGGATAAAAAATGAATAAACGACGAAACAACAGGGCGTTTACCCTGATCGAACTGCTGGTTGTGGTGGCGATTATCGCCATGCTGATGTCCATCTTCGGCGTTGGGATGAAGAAGGTCAAGATCATCCAGAGAAATCTCCAGCAAAAGGCTGCTTTTCACGGCGGCGAAGTCTCACTGGAACTGTACAGTAAGGATTTTGGCGAATACCCGGACTCGGATTTAATTATTGACGGCGGTACGGTTATTACCGGCGCTCAGCGCCTGGCCGAGGCCCTGCACCACGCCGCCCTCGATCTGGCCCTCGACGCCGCGCGGGTTGATCGCGCGCCCGACGTCATGAGCGGCCCAGATGCCCAGAACCTGCACCTCGCCGGTGTCGGTGTCGACCTCCACCTCGGCCACCTGGGTGCCGAAGACATAGGCCTGCCAGGGCGATCCGCGCCCGTCCACCGGATCGAGCCCGGTGCCATGCGCGGTGAAGGAGGCGGACCCCACGGGAACCACGCCCCGGCCCTTGCACACCGCGACCGCGTCGGACATGGACATGCGCAGATTGGTCTCGAGCGCCCAGATCTCGCCATCGAAGGCGCGCAACTGGTCGGCCTCCACGTCCCAGTGCTCCGCGACCTGCTCGAAAAGCACATTCCGGGCTTCGCGCGAGGCGAGGGCGACGGAGTTGCCGATCATGTAGGTCTGGCGCGTGGCCCCCGCATGGGCGGCCTCGGGCGAACGCGCGGTGTCGTTGTCGCCGATGGTCACGTCACCGGGCCGGATGCCCAGCTCATCCGCCGCGACCTGCGCGAGAACGGTCAGGATCCCCTCGCCGATCTCGGTCACGCCGGTCACGACCTTGGCCGTGCCGCCATCGTCCAGTTCCGCCCAGGCGCCGGCACGGTCGATGGTCGCCGTGCGCGCGATCCCGTACCAGCTTGCCGCCATGCCGCGGCCGCGTTTCTTCCTCGTCATCACGCAACCCTCTCGTTGTCTTTGGCCTTTGCGGAAGCGGCCGGAGTCTCGCCTTTTTCGGGCCCCGAAGCCGCCGCGGCGATCCGGGAACCCAGCGTGCAGGGCTTGCGGGTGTCGGGACCGTCCAGATCCTGCCGGGTCGCGCCGCGCACCTTGGGCGCGCCCTTCTCCCAGCGCGAGGCTTTCTCTGCCGCGTCCAGGACCCGGTCGAGCGAGGCGGTCTTCAACGCCTGCTGCGTATGGGTCAGCGAGCCGACCTTCATCATGTTGATGCGCCTGATCTCGAACGGGTCGAGGCCGAGCGCCTCGGCAGCCATGTCCATCATGCTTTCGGTGGCGAACTGCGCCTGCATGCCGCCGAAGGTGCGGAAGGCACCGGAGGGCGTGTTGTTGGTGTAGACCGCGCGGGTGTCGACCTTGAGGTTTTCAATCTCGTAGGGGCCGCAGGACAGGATCGCCGCCTTGCGCATGACCCCTTCGCTCGACATCCCGTAGGCGCCGCCGTCGGAAAGCATGCTGAACTCGACCGCGGTGATGCGCCCGTCCGACTTCAGCCCCATCTTGTAATGGACGCGCGAGGGATGGCGCTTGGCCGAGGCGATGAGGCTCTCTTCGCGGGTGAAGTTCAGCTGCACCGGCCGGTGCGTCTTCATCGCCGCCAGCGCCAGCATCCCCTGGTAGATCATGTCCTCCTTGCCGCCGAAACCGCCGCCCACGGGGCTCATGATGAAGCGCACCTTGTTGATGGGCTTGGCGATGATGTCGGATAGCATGTGGCGGTGGTGGGTGATGTTCTGCGAAGGCGAGATCACGGTGACCACGTCATCGGCATCGACATAGGCAACGCCCGCCTCGGGCTCGAGATAGGCATGCTCCACCTGTTGGGTGGAGAAGTCGTCCTCAAGGATGAGGTCGGCCTCGGCAAACCCCTTCTCCACGTCGCCCTTGCGCACCGGGATATGCTTCACGACATTGTCCGGCGCGTAATCGTGGATCGCCGGAGCCCCGGGCTTCAGCGCCTCCTCGGAGTCGAAGACGCCGGGCAGCACCTCGTAGTCCACCTTGATCCTGGACAGGGCCCGGCGGGCGGTCACCAGGTCCTCCGCCGCGACCGCGGCCACGGCCTCGCCCACATGGCGGACCTTGCCGCGGGCCATGATCGGCTGGTCGTGCACAAAGACCCCGAAACCGTCCTTGCCCGGCACGTCATCGGCGGTGATCACGCAGGCCACCCCCTCCATCGCCTCGGCCTCGCTCGTGTCGATCGAGAGGATCCTGGCATGGGCATGGGGCGAGCGCAGCACCTGCATCTGCAGCATGTCCGGCAACTTCATGTCAGCGGCATATTTCAGCCGGCCGGTGACCTTGGAGGGCGCATCGAGGCGGCGCACATTGTGGCCGATATAGGACTCCCCCAGCGGCTCGTCCTCGTCGAGCACATCGGCCGGGGCTTCGCCCGCCACGACGGACCGCGCGATCTCCACCGCCTCGAAGATCTTGGTGTAGCCCGTGCAGCGGCAGATATTGCCGCCGAGGCGCTCCTTGATCTCCTCGATCCCGGCTTTCGGATTCTCGCGCAGGCAGGCGGTGGCGGCCATGACCATGCCGGGGATGCAGTAGCCGCACTGGCTGGCCCCGGTCTTGTGGAAGGCCTTTTGCACCGGCGTCAACTCGCCGGGCCTGGCCAGGCCCTCGATGGTTTCGATCTTCGCGCCATCGGCCTTGGCCGCCGGCATCAGGCAGGATTTCACCAGCTTGCCGTCCACGAAGACCGAGCAGGTCCCGCATTCGCCGGCGCCGCAGCCTTCCTTGGTGCCGGTCAGGTTGAGATCCTCCCGCAGAAAGTCGAGCAGACGCTTGTGCGTGTCGGTTTCCTTCACGACCTTGCGGCTGTTGACCTCCATTTCGAGCTTCATCTTAGGCATCGACCGTCTCCCCGGCGTCTTCGAACTTCACCTCAATGTCCGGCTGATTCGCCAGAGCTTCCTCGAGCGCCGCCCGAACGAAATTCACGACCACCTCGCGGCGGTAGTCCTTGCGGCTGCGCGATGCGACCATGTCGGCGGCCCCTGCGGCGACCCGCCGGATCAACGCCTGCGACACGCGCTCGCCCCGCATCGCGCTCTCGACCGCGCTCAGGCGCATGGGCCGCGGGCCGACGCCGCCCAGCGCAAGGCGGACATCCTCGAACACCCGGCCGGACCTGTCGATCTTGACCAGCGCGGCGCAGCAGGCGACCGAGATCACCAGCGAGCGGCGCTGGCCCACCTTCTGGAACGCCCCGCCATAGCCGTTGGCGGTATCCACGATCACGGCCGTCGCGATCTCGCCCGGCTGGATCCCGGTGCGGCCGGGGCCTTCGATGAAATCCGCGACCGGCACGCAGCGGCGCCGGATCTCGCCGCTTTCCAGGCGGGCAAGCTCGATCTCGCCGTTCAGGGCGACAACGGGCGGCGTCCCGTCGGCGACCGGCGAGGCGTTCACCAGGTTGCCGGCGAGCGAGGCCTGCTCGCGGATCTGGTCGTCGGCGAACCAGATCGCGCAATGCGGCATGCACGGCAGGGCGCGGCGCAGCGTGTCATTGGTCAGGAAGTCCTGGTAGACCGTGTTGGCCCCAAGGCGCACCCGCCCCTTCTCGAACCGGTGGCCGCGCAGCTCCCCGATGCGCGTCACGTCGATCAGGGCGGGCAGGTGCACGTCCCCGGCCCGCCCGTCGCGGGCCCAGGGAAGGATATCCGTCGCACCGGAGACGAGCCGGCTGCCCTCCGGCGCATCCGCCCACAAGGCCAGAGCCTCCTCCAGGCTCGTCGGTAGATGATACTCGTCGTAGATCAGCATCGCTCGTCTCCTCCCGTTTCCGAACGCTTATTCGGCGGCCACCTTCTGGGCCTGGGCGTGCTTGTTCTTCACCACCACCTTGATCGCGTCATCGACGCGGTCCTTGGCGTAGCGCAGGGCTTCCTCCAGATCCTCCATCTCGAAGGTATGGGTGTGGATCAGCGTGGCGTCGAAGCGCTTCTGCCGCATGAAGGCCTCGGCGCGGTGCGTCGCGCTCTTGCCTTCGCCGCGGATGCCGAAGAGGTAGATGTTGTTGCGCACCAGGTAGGCCACATCGACCTCGGGGCTGTTGCCCGGGAAGGCCGCAAGGCAGATCTTGCCGCCGCGGTTCACCATCTGCGCGGCCTCGTTCAGGCCGTTCGGCGCGCCGGCGCATTCGACGACATAGTCGACGCCCTGACCGCCGGTCAGCTCGCGCACCTTCTCGACGACATCTTCGTTGCGCACGTTGATGACGTGGTCGGCGCCCAGCTTCTTGCCGATTTCGAGACGGTTGTCGCGGGTGCCGGTCAGGATGACGGGCTGGGCGCCAAGCGCCTTGGCCACCGCCGCGCCCAGCAGGCCGATCGGCCCCGGGCCGGTCACCACCACGCTCTCCCCGGCGACCAGGCCGCCGAGTTCGGTCAGGCCGTACATCGCGGTCCCCGCCGTCACGACCAGCGTTGCCTCCTCGTCCGACATGGCGTCGTCGACATGCACCAGCGTGTTGATGTTGTTCACGGCATACTCGGCAAAGCCGCCATCGGTCGTGAAACCGTTCGCGCGGTGCCCCTTGTCCACGTCGCCGTAGTTTTTGCCGTAGTTGTGGCACGAGGTGTACATGCCCTGGCGGCAGCGCTTGCACTGGCCGCAGCCGGCATGGATCTCGACCGTCACGCGCTCGCCGATCTTGTATTCGTCGACGCCCGGGCCCAGGGCCACCACCGTGCCCATGTATTCATGGCCCGGCGTGAAGTTCTTGTTGAACGGCTCGCCGCCCTGGATCATCGCCGGCGGGCCGTGGTGGATGATTTCCAGGTCGGTTGCGCAGATGGCGACCGCGTCGATGCGCACGAGCACCTCGGCCTTCTTGGGCGCCGGCACCGGCTTCTCCGTCAGCGTCAGCTCCCCAGGATCCCCAAGCACCCAGGCCTTCATCTTTTCCGGGACCGGAAAGTCCGAGCTCACGGTCACGTTGTCGGGCATTCCCATTGTTTCTCCTCCGTTGCTTGTCATGCTCTTCAACGCCGCGCGTTTTGGAGCTTTCTGGAAAATTCGTTTGAGGCGGCGATCATCTCGCTGATCACCGCCTTCCTGTGTGCCTCGGTCGCTTCGCTGGCCGGCAGGGTGGCGGAGATCGCGCCAACCACGGCACCGCCGCCTTCGCGAAGCGAGGTGCCGATGCAGACGACCCCGTTGCGGAACTCCTCGTCGTCGACCGAGTATTTGCGACGGCGCACGAGCCGCAGTTCCTCCATCAGACCGGAGAGGGTCGTGATCGTGCGGTGCGTGTAGCCGGAAAGCCCGTTGGCCGAGATCACCCGAACCAGTTCGGTATCCGGGATCCAGGCCAGGATCGACTTGCCGGTGGCCGTCGCATGCAGCGCGGTCATCTTTTCGATTTCATCGGGCTCCTGAACCCGGGAGTCCGGATGCGGAATGCTCAGCTTGGTGATCAGGGACGTGCCACTGAGCACCGCGAACTGGACACCGCGGCCAAGCCGCTGCCCGAGAGTCATCAGATCGTCCCTGAGAAGAACCGATGGGTCCGATTCGCGTTCGCTCAGCTCACTCAGCTCTCTGATTTTCGGACCCAGGGCATATCCCCGGCTCCGGCTGAGATGCATGAGGTATCCGCAATTCACCAGGGTCGACACAAGGTGATGGCATGTCGAGGAATTCAACCCCGTCCGCTCGGCCATGCCCGAAAGCGTCAGCCCCTCCGGCTGGCTCGCGACATGCTCCAGCAACAGCAGCGCCCGTTCCACCGACTGGATGGTACGCCCGGCCGGCTTTCGCTCGGTCGGCTCCACCCCTGCCGTTTCCCCGGACACGGAGTGCCCTTTTGTTTCGACCTTCGTTTTCACGCGCTGTCCTCCGAGTGGGAATTTCCGTACTGATCGCGATTCCTGCAAGTTTTTTCTCCATATCGTCTCTAATTTGATATTGTGAAATACATTCCGACATTCTGGCCGCTTTTCAGGGCGCGCCCGGCCAATGAGCACCCGGCATCCGCTTCGGGGCGCTTTCCGGCTTCCAGAGACCGGCTGATCTTTCAAAGCGGCTCGGCGTCAGCCTGTTCCGCGGGAACGCGCATAGGCAGGTCGTGGGTTCTGCCCCCGAGTTCCGGGCCATGGACATCGGTTGTCCGCGACATGGGTTGCGGCACAAAAGGGCTTGAACTCAGAGCCTTGAATCCGATAAGGACCGGCGCGATATGAAAGGAAATCGGGACCTTCCGGTCAGCGACGGAAACCCGGCTTCCGAGAAAACCGTGCCTCTCATGGGCACCATCCCCATACAAGCGGGGCACCGCGTGGCGAGCACTCTCTACAAACGTGATCTTCCCGACGGGCTGGACCTGGGTCCGGTCGTGGCCATCGACTGCGAAACCATGGGCCTGAACCCGCATCGCGACCGGCTGTGCGTGGTGCAGATGTCGGGCGGCGACGGGCACGCCCATCTGGTGCAGATCGAACAGGGCCAGACCGAAGCCCCCAACCTGTGCCGCATGCTGGCCGACCCGGATGTGCTGAAGCTGTTCCATTTCGGCCGGTTCGACATCGCGGCGCTGCTCAACGCCTTCGGCGTGGTCACCGCGCCCGTCTATTGCACCAAGATCGCGTCGAAACTGGTGCGCACCTATACAGACCGGCACGGGCTGAAATTCCTGCTGCAGGAGATGCTGGGCGTCGACATATCGAAGCAGCAGCAAAGCTCGGACTGGGGCGCGGCGGAACTGACCGACGCGCAGATCGCCTACGCGGCCTCGGACGTTCTGCACCTGCACCGGCTCAAGGCCGAGCTGGACAAGCTTCTGGCCCGCGAGGGGCGCAGCGAGGTCGCGCAGGCCTGCTTCGATTTCCTGCCCGCCCGCGCCCGGCTGGACCTGGCCGGCTGGCCCGAGACTGACATATTCGCCCACTAAGCAAAGCGGCATGGACAAGGAAAAACTACTGAACACCGGCCGTCGCGTGATCACGCGCGAGGCCGAGGCGCTGGGCCTTCTGGCCGACAGCATCAACGGCGGCTTCACCGAGGCCGTCGAGTTGATTCTCGCGGCCAAGGGCCGGGTGATCGTCTCGGGCATGGGCAAGTCGGGCCATGTCGGGCGCAAGATCGCGGCGACGCTGGCCTCGACCGGCACGCCCGCGCATTTCGTCCACCCCGCCGAGGCCAGCCATGGCGACCTCGGCATGCTGGCGAAGGGCGACGTGGCGCTGGTGCTGTCGAACTCGGGCGAGACGCCGGAGCTGGCCGACATCATCGCCTATACCCGCCGCTTCGGCATTCCGCTGATCGGCGTCGCCGGTCGCGCCGGGTCGACGCTCTTGCGCGAATCCGACGTCGAGATCCTGCTGCCCCCCGCGCCCGAGGCCTGCGAGACGGGCATCGTTCCCACCACCTCGACCACCATGACCCTTGCCTTGGGCGACGCGATCGCCGTGGCCCTGATGGAGCACCGCCGCTTCACCCCCGAGCATTTCCGCCAGTTCCACCCCGGCGGCAAGCTGGGCGCGCAGCTGAGCAAGGTGCGCGACCTGATGCACGCAGAGGTGCCCGTGGTGCGGACCGGCACCGCCATGAGCGAAGCCTTGCTGACCATCAGCCAGAAGGGATTCGGCGTTGTCGGCGTGGCCGATGCGGATGGTAGGCTTGTCGGCATCGTGACCGACGGCGATTTGCGCCGTCACATGGAGGGGCTGCTGGACAAGACCGCCGACGAGGTGATGACTCGCAATCCGCTGACCATAGACCCCGACGCCCTGGCGGAGGAGGCGCTGGCGCTGATGAACACGCGCAAGGTGACCTGCCTGTTCGTGGTTTCGCCCGACGGTGACGGCCGCGCCGAGGGGATCCTGCATATCCACGACTGCCTGCGGGCAGGCGTGGTCTGAGCAGCGGCATGCCCTCGCGCGACAACGCCTATACCCGCTTCATCACGCTGGCCAAGATCGGCCTGCCGCTGGCGGCGCTCGCCCTGCTGTCCACGCTGTTCCTGATCTCGCGCAATATCGACCCCACCGAGTCGATCCCCTACGCCACCGTGGATGTGGAGGAACTGGTGCGCGAGCCCCGCGTCACCGCTCCCAACTATTCCGGCGTCACCACCGACGGCACCGCCATCGCCGTGCAGGCCGAGACCGCGCGCCCCGACCCCGACAACCCCGACCGCGCCTCGGCCGATGTGGTGACCGCGCGGCTGGATTTCGCCGATGGCAGCTCGGCCGACATCGCCTCGGCCGAGGGCACGGTGGATACCGACGAGGGGCTCGCCTATCTGGAAGGGGGCGTGGTGATCGACACCTCGACCGGCTACCGCATCACCACCGAGGCGCTGACCACCGCGCTGGAGCGCACCTCGGTGGTTGCCGAAAGCACGGTCGAGGCCACCGGGCCGCTGGGCCGGCTGACCGCCGGGCGGATGCAGATCGACGAGGACGAAGAGGCGCCCGGACAGTATGTTCTGGTTTTCAAGGGCGGGGTGAAGCTGGTATACGAGCCGGGGAAGTGAAGGGAAGCTGACGTGACCATTTTCCGAACCGGCCTTGCGGCCCTGACGCTCTTGCTCCTGCCCGCAATGGCCCAGGCCCAGGGGGCCAATGTCGCCTTCGGCGGGCTGAAACACGACAGCACGCTCCCGGTCGAGGTCACCTCGGATCAACTCGATGTCAGCCAGGCCGACGGCACCGCCATCTTCACCGGCAACGTGCTGGTGGTGCAGGGCGACATGCGCCTGTCCTCGGACCGGGTGCGGGTGGAATACGGCGCCCCCGGCACCGAAAGCGCGGGCCGCATCGCCCGCATGCATGCCTCCGGCAACGTGGTGATGGTCACCCCGCAGGAGGCCGCCCAGGCCGACGAGGCCGTCTACACCATCGATGCCGGCAGCGTGGTGCTGAGCGGCAACGTGATCCTGACGCAGGAGCAGAACGCGCTCTCGGGCGCGCGGCTGGTGGTCGATCTGAATGCCGGCACCGGCGTCATGGAAGGGCGGGTGAAGACCATCTTCCAGCCCGCGCCCAGGGAATGAGCCGCCGCCCCGACCTGACCGTCGCCAATGGCGACTCGGGGCTCAAGGTCAGCCATCTGCGCCGGAGCTATCGCCGCCGCCCCGTGATCCGCGATGTCAGCATGGAACTCGCCCGGGGCGAGGTGGTGGCGCTCCTGGGGCCCAACGGCTCGGGCAAGACCACCTGCTTCTACTGCGTGGCGGGGCTGATCAATCCCGAAAGCGGCTCGGTCACCATCGACGGGCGCGACGTGACGAATTTCCCCATGTATCGCCGCGCCAAGCTGGGCATCGGCTACCTGCCGCAGGAGGTCAGCATCTTCCGCGGGCTCAGCGTCGAGGACAACATCCTCGCCATTCTCGAGATCGCCGAGAATGACCGCCACAAGCGGCGCGAGCGGCTGGAAGAGCTGCTGTCCGATTTCTCCATCGGCCATCTGCGGCGCGCCCCCGCGCTCTCGCTTTCGGGCGGCGAGCGGCGGCGGGTGGAAATCGCCCGCTGCCTGGCCGCCAGCCCGAAATACCTGCTGCTGGACGAGCCCTTCGCCGGCGTCGACCCGATCGCCGTGGGCGAGATCCGGGCGCTGGTCGCCGACCTGAAAAACCGCGGCATCGGCGTGCTGATCACCGATCACAATGTCCGCGAGACGCTGGAGATCGTCGACCGCGCCTACATCCTGCACGAGGGCACGGTGCTGATGAGCGGCACCGCCGACGAGGTGGTCCGCGACGAGAACGTGCGCCGCGTCTATCTCGGCCAGAGTTTCCGAATCTCCTGAGGCCCCGCATGGCCCTGACCCCCGGCCTCAACCTTCGGCAGACGCAGCGCCTGGCGCTGACGCCGGGGCTGCGGCAGGGGCTGGCGGTGCTGCAGCTGTCCACGCTCGACCTCCGGGACGAGCTGCGCCGGCTGGCCGAGGAAAACCCCCTGCTGGAACTGGACGAGCCGGCCGCCGGTCCCCGTGGTTTTGATTTCGAGGCCGCGGCGCATCCCGAGACGCTGGCCGAAAACCTCGCCGCGCAGATCGCGCTGATGGCCCTTCCGCCCGAAACCTCGGCCCTGGCGCGGTTCCTGACCGGCGATCTGACCGAGGATGGCTATCTCGACAGCTCCACCCCGGAACTGTCTGGGGCGCTGGGCCTGCCCGTGGCGCAGATCGAGGCGGCGATCGCCGCGCTGCAATCCTGCGAGCCGGCCGGGGTGGCCGCCCGCGACCTGCCCGACTGCCTGGCGCTGCAACTGATCGACCGGGGCGAGGCGCCGGAAACCGCCCGCGCCGCCTGCGCGCATCTGGAACTGCTGATGGAGGGACGCTGGCCGCGCGCCGCGCGGCTGACCGGCCTGCCCCGTCCCGAGCTGGAGCGCCTGGCCGACCTGATCCGCACCCTGCCGCCCCGCCCGGCCGCACATCTGTCCGAAGCCGCGCCGCCGGTGATTCCCGAGATCGCGGTCGATTCGGATGGCCAGGGCGGGTTTGTTGCGGTCCCGCTGGGCGACGCGCTGCCCGGGCTGCGCCTTGACGCTGCGCTCGCCGATCAGGCCGCCGCCAGCCCGGCGCTGCGCGCCCAGCTTGCCGCGGCCGAGGCCGCCCTGCGCGCCCTGCGCCACCGCGCCGACCCCCTGCACGGCGTCGCGCAGGTCCTCACCCGCC
>ENA-ORCT01000827-ORCT01000827.1-marine-metagenome-genome-assembly--contig:-NODE-827-length-13242-cov-3.282643_pt1 | contig 13242 bp, 8 predicted proteins | sample MGYA00248632_ERZ508511 | MGnify/ENA primary metagenome ERZ508511 (study PRJEB26182, sample SAMN06268839) | marine metagenome | isolation source: Tt an P1-techrep anaerobic enrichment on pine from sediment...
GATGACCCTGATGGAATGCATAAGCATCTTGTCATGAAAATGTCAGCAGACTCCATGGCCCATAAAATTGAGGGCTTGATGATGCATCAACCCAAAAGATAGATCAATTAAAAGCGTTAAAAAATAAAAACAAGAATTAAAATGAAAAACAAAATAGTCGTTATAGGCAGCTGCAATACCGATATGGTAATAAAATCTGAAAGGTTGCCCGTACCCGGAGAAACGATACTAGGAGGGACATTTCTGATGAACCCCGGAGGTAAGGGCGCAAATCAGGCTGTTGCAGGATCAAGACTGGGGGGAGATGTGACATTTGTATGTAAAATCGGCAATGATCTTTTTGGTCAACAGTCAATAGAGCTTTATGACGAAGAAAATATCAATACTGATTTTGTTTTCAAGGATAACGAACTTCCGTCGGGCGTTGCGCTGATTACCGTGGATGGTAAAGGCGAAAATTGCATTGTGGTTGCGCCGGGGGCAAATTCGTCGCTGAGTAAAGCTGATGTTGACTTGGCTAGGCCGGCCATTGAAAATGCAGATTTGTTGCTGATGCAGCTGGAAACACCTGTTGAAACGGTGACCTATGCAGCTGAAAAAGCGAAGAGAAACGGGGTTAAAGTAATTCTTAATCCTGCTCCTGCACCAGCTCAGCCACTCCCGGCTGAACTTTTGGAACAGCTGTATATGATTGTTCCCAATAAGACGGAGGCTCAAATCCTTTCCGGAGTGGAAGTGACTGACTGGGAATCCGCACATCGGGCGGCTGACAAGATCAGTGCGAAGGGAGTATCCGTGGTTGTGATTACGCTTGGTTCGATGGGAACCTTAGTCAAAGATGGCGATCATTACCATGAAATTCCGGTGCCCGTAAAAGTGGATGCGGTTGATACAACAGCTGCCGGAGACACGTTTTGTGGCGCTTTGTGTGTGGGAATTACCGAAAGAATGGACCTGCCCGATGCCGTCAGGTTTGCCAATATGGCGGCGGGGATTTCAGTCACAAGAATGGGAGCGCAGGCTTCAATTCCTTTCCGCAGTGAAATCGAATCTCAATTAATCACTAAAAAATAACCAACTATGTTTATTGTCGACAACTATACTTTGGCAGTAGTTTTTTGTGTCATAACGATGCTTTGCTGGGGATCGTGGGCCAATACCCAAAAGCTGGCAGGCAAGTCCTGGCGTTACGAGCTGTTCTACTGGGATTATGTTTTGGGCCTTTTGCTCATGTCCCTGGTTTTTGCCTTCACTTTGGGAAGTTTTGGTGAAAACGGACGTAGCTTTTTGCCCGATCTGGCCCAAGCGGATTTTAAGAATATTGGCAGTGCATTCCTGGGCGGGATTATTTTCAATGCAGCAAATATCCTGTTGTCAGCAGCAATTGCTGTTGCCGGAATGTCTGTTGCCTTTCCGGTTGGAATCGGACTGGCTCTGGTGTTGGGAGTTATCGTTAACTACCTCGGTTCGCAGAAAGGCGATCCTTTATTCTTGTTTTTTGGAGTTGCACTGATAACTGTCGCCATTATTTTGAATGCGCTGGCCTACAAAAAAGCTTCTTCCGGCAATCAGAAAGTGACCACTAAAGGAATTTTGCTTTCTGTTATCGCCGGATTGCTGATGTCGTTTTTTTACCGGTTTGTTGCTGCTTCCATGGACCTGGACAACTTTGTTAACCCGGCTTTGGGGATGATGACTCCGTACACGGCGATGGTGATTTTTGCCCTTGGTGTTTTCGTCAGCAACTTCCTGTTTAATTCTATTTTAATGAAAAAGCCTATCAGTGGAGAGCCAACCAGTATTAAAGTATATCTGAAAGGAAAATTTGCCATCCACTGGGTTGGCATCTTGGGAGGATCTATTTGGGCGATCGGAAATTCATTGAATCTCATCGCAGCAGGTAAGGCTGGCGCAGCGATATCGTATGGACTAGGCCAGGGAGCTACGCTTGTGGCTGCCTTGTGGGGGGTATTCATCTGGCGGGAATTTAAGGGAGCTCCCAAAGGTACAAATGCCATGTTGTTGGTCATGTTCCTCTTCTTTTTGGCCGGGATTATATCAATCATTTACGCGGGACAATAGGAAACGATTTAGCCATGGCGGTATCTGTCTGAGCAATCATTGACCATTGAAAAATAATAGAATGAAACGAACATGAACTTTTTTAATCAAAAATTCACAAACAAGGATGATTAAAAAAGTTTATGTGAGAGCGGAGCGGTTCCATCCGTTCTCAAATTTTAAAGTAAGTTTTTAGAAACTTGAAAATTTTAAACGGATGAAAAAGTATTTCTTCATAACAGCATTTGTAATTGGCTTTTTATCCTTTAAAAGTGCAGAAGCGCAATCTGCCGTGGCTTTGCCAAATACTTACCGAATGAATCAGAATATTCATTCTATTCCCTCCGATGAAAAAGCACAAGAGGATCTGATTGAAAGATATTTATCGATGGGGTATGGTGGATTTACTGTTAACGTGAGTTACAATCAATATTTGACGCCTGAAGGTATGAATGCCTTTAAAGCTTTTTGCGAAAAAGCCAAAGCAAATAATATGGAATTGTGGCTCTACGACGAGCAGGGCTATCCCTCGGGAAGTGCAGGCGGAAGGGTTTTTCTGCAAAATGAAGACTGGGAAGCCAAGGGAATTTTTAAACAGGATACCTTGGCTGACGAGGGGCTCCTTCAATACAAAATGCCTCCCGGAAAGTTAATCAAGGCTTTTGCGATAAATGGATCAGACACCATAGATATTCAGCAATATGTAGATCAAAGCAATTTGAAATGGGAGGTTCCGAAGGGGACCTGGAGAATTGTAGCATTCTCAAAGAATGTTTTGTATGACCATTTTCAGGTGTCTTTGAATCCCAACGCTCCTCGGTCGAAACCTAGTCCTCGTTATCCTTCGTTGATGATTCCCGAGGTAACCGAAGCTTTTGTTAAAATAACCCATGAAAAGTACGTGGACTATTTTGGCGGGAATTTGGGAGAATATTTTGCCTCCACATTCACTGATGAGCCTTCATTGATGGCAGTTTCATTTTTCGATGAAAGCTGGAGTGTTATTCCCTGGGCTGCTGTTCTTTCAGAAACCATCGAACAAAAATATGGCTATCGCCCGGAAGATCATTTACTGGAATTATTTGAAGACGAGGGACCAAAAGGACAAAAAATCCGCTACCAGTATTTTAAAGCGGTTGCTGAATTAATTTCGAATAATTATTTCAAACCTCTAAAAGATTGGTGCGCGGCACACAACATTAAATCCGGAGGTCATCTTTTGCTGGAAGAAACGATGATGGCACATGTTCCTTTATACGGGGATCTGTTTGCCTGCTTCAGGCAGATGGATGCCCCCGGGGTTGATGCATTAAGTTGTATTCCTGCAAACACGCCCATTCATACTCCGAAGATGGCTTCCAGCGCTGCTGAACTTACCGGGGCATCCCGGATAATGTGCGAACCGTGTCCGGTTATTGATAAGCGGGCTTTAGGCGGTAAAGAACCAGCTACCGAGCAGGTTCGTGGTTTTATGAATATTCAGTTAGCGGGTGGAGTTACCGACTTTAATAATTACCTGAAGCTTTCAAATGCAAGTCCGGAAGAAAAGAAGGAATTCAATCAATATGTCGGTCGTATTGCCGAGCAGCTTCGTGGAGGACATTCTGTTGCAGATGTTGCGCTTTTTTACCCGATAGAATCGTTGTGGACAAAATTTATTCCTGAACCAATGCAGGTGTCCGGCTGGGATTCTATTCTTGGAGGTAATCCAAAAGCAGTTGAAGTTGAGCAGTCGTTTAGAAACACTGCCCGAATGTTGTTTCGCGAACGATGGGAATACAACATCATCGATACAAAAGCAATTGAAGATTCAAAAGTAGAGAGTGGGCAACTCGTTCATGGGAATTTGAAATGGCGTTTACTAATTCTCCCGAATGTAAATACTTTGTCGCGTGCGGCCTGCAATAAACTTTTTGAGTTTGTAAAGTCAGGTGGATACCTGATTGCAATTGGAGATACGCCCGTTAATTCTACCGAAAATTTTCCTGATTGGGAAATTAAAGCAACTGCAGACCAACTTTTTGAATTACCTAATGCAATGAGAGTGGAAAAATTAAGCGACATCAAATCCAATAAATTACTCGAAAACAGCTTAGCTAAAGATATTCGTATCAATAATGAAAAACTTCCGGTTCGTTTTGCCCATCGATTTATAAATGACCAGCACGTTTATTTTGTGTATAACGATTCCGATAGAGCCATAGATTTTGATGTTTCCTTCCGAAATATAGCCACCCCTGTTTTTCTGGACCCGGAAACCGGACAAACATATAAAACTGGAGAAAATCCATCTATTCATTTAGACCCTTACAAAAGTGTGATAGTAAAGAATCTACAATAAAAAGAAATCAATCAATAACTTATGCTAACTAAATCTAAAATAAAATGTAAACTGCTATTAACGAGCGCTTTAATGTTTTTTGGTGTGCTGTTTTTTTCTTGTTCCGAACAGACTGCTCAGGAAAATAGCAATGAAAAGAATACAACGCCTCCTAATGTTATCCTTTTAATGACCGACGACCAGGGCTATGGAGAATTGTCGGTTCACGGAAATCCAATATTAAAAACGCCTCAGCTTGATAAGCTTCACGAGCAAAGTATTCGCTTAAGTAATTTTCATGTAGCACCAATGTGTACGCCCACCCGCGGGCAATTGATGACCGGGCTGGATGCTGTTGTGAATGGTGCTGCTAACGTTAGTAGCGGACGATCATTGCTTCGTACCAATGTGAAAACTGTGGCCAATTATTTTGCTGAAAACGGCTACAAAACAGGTATTTTCGGGAAATGGCATTTGGGCGATAACTATCCGTTCAGACCCGAAGACCGGGGGTTTCAGGAAACTCTCTGGTTCCCTTCATCACATATTAGCTCTGTTCCCGATTTCTGGGGAAACGATTATTTCGACGATGTGTACATGAAAAACGGAAAACGTGAAACTTTCAAAGGATTTTGTACCGATGTATTTTTTCGGAATGCAAAAGAATGGATGAAGAAATGTAACGATGATGGTGAACCATTTTTTACATACTTGCCTACCAACGCTCCGCATCAACCGTTTTATGCAAAGCCGGAGGATATTGCTGAAATGGAGAAGATCGTGGAAAGTTCGCAATGGGCAAATATGGAGCCACATAAAAAGCACGACTTTATCCGGTACCTGGCTATGATTCGGAATATTGATGAAAACGTGGGTGATTTAATGGAATTTTTGGAAAAGGAGAATCTTACTGAAAATACAATATTTGTTTTTCTTACGGATAACGGAAGCACTTTTGGCCCCGATTATTACAACGCTGGAATGCGTGGAAAAAAAATGCAAATGTACGAAGGAGGGCATCGGGTCCCGTTTTTTATTCGCTGGCCCGAAGGTAAAGGTTTTGATCAACCCCGGGATATTGAGGGTCTGACAGAAGTGCAAGATGTTGTACCAACACTTCTTGACCTTTGTGGAATTAATTTCCAAAAGGAAGATTTTTCGGGGCAAAGTTTAGCTTCTGTTTTTTCCGGCGATGAAGTTGTGCCTAAAGATCGCGCTCTTTTCATCAACTACAGCGAAATGCCTTTTATGTTTGATTATCCATCGCCATACAGCAATACTTTGATGAAAGAATCGGGAACGGCAGTACTTTGGCGAAATTGGCGTTTGTTGCGAGATTCAGAATTGTATGATTTGGATTCAGATCCATTACAACAAAATAATCTGATTGAGGAAAGGCCTGAAATTGCGAAGATTTTAAAAGAAAAACGTGCGATTTGGTGGTCGGGTGTAGAAGATGGTGTAAACAAGCCGGAAAGAATAATAATCGGAAACGATGAAGAAAATCCAACCATGCTTTCTTCCTGCGATTGGCTCGATGTATTTGTCGATCAACAGGGACAAGTTAAGCAAGGTGAACGAAAAAACAGCTACTGGCTATTGGATGTTGATCAGGAGGGAATTTATGAGTTTGAATTAAGACGTTGGCCTAAAGAATATGATATTCCTTTAAATGAAGCCGGGCCTGCAGAAACTGCTCTGCCAATTAGCGTAGCGAAGATATTTATCTCAGGGGGAAATACTGATTTTAGAAGAAGCGTTGAGGTGAAAAATGAAGCTACAAAAGTGGTTTTTCAAATGAAACTGAAACGCGGACCGGTTACGCTGCATACCTGGTTTGATGCTTCAAATGGAGAGGCTATTACAGGTGCTTATTATGTGTATGTGAAAAGAAAATAATGAACAATTAAGAAAATAAAAATGAAAAAGATATTGATCTCACTGTGGCTGTTAAGTTTTATTTCCCTGTATTTAAATGCTGAGGATAAAGCACAATGGATAACTGCCGCCGATTGCCAAAACACCACGAACCTTTGGATGTGCTTCCGACACAATTTTGATGTGGATGAAATCCCATCGGTGGCAAATACCCGAATTGCAGTTGATACAAAATACTGGCTGTGGATTAACGACGAGATGGTTGTTTTTGAAGGTGGTGTTAAGCGTGGCCCTAATCAAAACGATACCTATTTCGACGAGATCGACATTGCTCCGTTTCTTCAGGAAGGAAACAATACGATTGCGGTATTGGTCTGGCATTTTGGTAAAGAGGGATTCTCGCATAACCCTAGTGGGAAGGCTGGATTATTTGTCGATTGTCATGCTGCCAACGGATTTGAATTGGTGACCAGCAATCAATGGTTTTCGTGTGTTCACCAAGCCTATCAAACGGCATCTCCACCTATTCCAAATTATCGTTTGCCGGAGTCGAGTATTTGTTACGATGCTCGTTTTGAAATCGTTGACTGGCAAAAAACAGAATTTCAACCAAAAGGATGGAAACGGTCAAGTGCTCTGGGAGAAGAAGGTGTGGCTCCGTGGAACAAACTTTACCCGAGGCTTATTCCGCAATGGAGAGACTATGGAGTAACGGACTATGTAAAAACCGAAATAAAAGCGGGCGCGAATGCTGATACAGTAATTTGCGAACTTCCTTACAACGCACAAATAACGCCGTACTTAAAGGTAAAAGCTCCGGCTGGCAAGAAGATCATCATGCACACCGATCATTTTCAGGGTGGAGGCCCTTACAATATTAAAGCTGAATATGTTACAAAAGACGGGCTTCAGGAATACGAAAGTTACGGTTGGATGAATGGGCACAACGTGCTGTACATTGTGCCTAAGGAGGTGGAAGTTGTTGCTCTAAAATACAGGGAGACTTCATATAATACTGAATTTGAAGGAGCTTTTGAGTGTAACGATTCGTTCTTAAACAAACTTTGGGAAAAGTCGCGAAGAACATTGCTGGTGACGATGCGCGATACCTACATGGATTGTCCGGACAGGGAACGTGCGCAGTGGTGGGGCGATGAAGTAAATGAATCAGGTGAAGCATTTTATGCGCTGGATACAAAGAGCCATTTGCTGATGAAAAAAGGCATGTATGAGCTGATCGGTTGGCAGCGGGATAATGGAGTATTAATTTCGCCTATTCCATCCAATTACGAACTGGAACTTCCCGGACAGATGTTGGCTTCAATCGGGCAATATGGTTTCTGGAACTACTATTTAAATACTGGCGATAAGCAACCAATAGTTGATTTGTACGATGGTGTAACGGAATATCTTAGCCTTTGGGAACTCAATGAAAAAGGGAATCTGAAGTTGCGTAAAGGCGGTTGGTTCTGGGGAGACTGGGGCCCTAATGTGGATAAGGAAATACTCTTTAATGAGTGGTATTATCTTGCCATGAAAGGTGCGAAAAACATGGCAAATTTATTGGGTTTGCAGGAAGATGTTGACTACTATACCCAACGGATGGCGGCTTATAAAAAAGCATTTAACCAAAGCTTCTGGAACGGGAAAGCTTACCGGCATCCCGATTATAAAGATGAGACCGATGACCGTACACAGGCACTTGCCGTTGTTGCAGGTTTAGCTGATGAAGAAAATTATCCGGCTATATTCGAAGTGCTAAAAACACAAGAGTATGCAAGTCCATATATGGAAAAGTACGTAATTGAATCATTGTTTTTAATGGGCTATGAAGAGTATGGTATCGAGCGATTAAAAAGTCGTTTTAATGAAATGGTTAACGATCCTAACCTGACGACACTTTACGAAGGATGGGGGATTGGTAATAAAGGTTACGGAGGAGGAACCGCAAATCATGCATGGAGTGGCGGCGGACTTACCATTATGTCGCAGTATGTATGCGGAGTCGCTCCTGTTGAGGCTGGTTACAAGGTTTTTCACGTACTACCTCAACCTGCAGGACTTCAATTTGCTGGGGCAGAAGTTCCAACGGTTGCCGGAAAAATTAAAACTTCATTTAAAGCTGAAAATAAAAAGTTTGTATTGGATGTACAGGTTCCCGGTGAAACGAATGCTATAGTCGGTATTCCGCGCGAAAACGTTTCTGCTGTTCAATTTGGCGACGTTACAATATGGGAAAAGGGGAAATATATAAGCCATTCACGTTTCGAAGAAGCCGGATGTGATGAATCTTTTATTCGGTTTAAAGTGAAAGCTGGAGATTATCAGTTGACTGCATTGTATTAAAAGTTGACATAAAAGACTCCGATCAGGCAATGGCCGATAAAATAACTAAAATCAAGACGATGAAAAAAATACCGATACTTGTTCTGATTCTATGCGCGCTGCTTTTTAACGTTTCTGAAATGTATGCTCAGGTTGAACCAACGCCTCTTTCAATCCAAAAAGATGCTGTTGCGGGGATGGAAATCAGAGCTGTAGAAGGAAATGAATATACATTTTATACAAGTAGTCTGGAGCCCCGGATTGTTACTCAGCCTTTAGCAAAGCCGCTACAAGCGGGCAATTCGGTTTTGACTTTTGAATATATATGTCCAAAAGGAATGGATGTAATTACGGTGTGGTTCGGACCTGATTTTAATAAAGAGGATCAAAAGTTGGTTCGACGAATATCGCCGGCAAAAATCTGGGCAACTTGCTCGATTGATTTAAGTGATAATATAAAAGATTGGGGAGCTCCAGGTGATGTGCTGCGAATTGATTTGGGGGATGATGCAGACGAAGAGATAATGATCAGAAACATTTCGCTACGGGCAATGAATGCGGAAGAAAAGGCGCTTGCCGAAATTCGTAACGCTAAAAAAAGACACGATGCTGTTCTTGAGGAAAACCTGAAAAACTATTTGGCTGGCGATTATGAGTCATCGCTTTATGGGGTAGTTGTTTCCACAGACAAAATTAAGATCAAGGGAAAACTAGTGGAATCAAAGGAGGATGTATTTCTTTGTGAGGTTCCGCTTTATATGGATGTTACCGAAGAACAGACATTTGCAAATGTGATTCCGGTTGCCAATGCGCAGTTTTCTCTCGATGTAAATCGCTTCGAAGAGCGAAACGGGATAAATTACGACAGGTTATTATCAAAATGGGTATTGGCTGAAAAAACGAACACTGGTTATCAGTTGGTTTCGCATGCCCGTTATGCTGATCAGATACCGTCGCTTTATGACTTGCCAAAAGAAAAGCCGGCGACCAAAAAGGGATTGGGCGGTTTTTATGTGGGTAAAGGTCCGGTTAGCGACCTCGATGAACTGGGGATTTCAAGTGTAACCGTTAATATCCGTTTAGCCACCTTTATGTATTCTTCACCTGCCGAAAACAGACTAACTCATTCTTACAATGGAAAAAACTATTATTTCGATGAAAATGCAGTTAGCCGGTTAGACGAGACTTTACAGGAAACAGCGAAGCGGGATATAATTGTTGCTGCTATACTTTTGATAAATAAAGCCGAACAGTGCCCCGATAAAAAAATCGGGCGTTTGCTTCAACATCCCGATATGGATCCTGCCGGTAATTACAGTATGCCCAATATGACTACCAGTGAAAGCGTAGATTGTTATGCTGCTGCCCTGGATTTTTTGGCATCGCGCTACAGCCGGCCCGATAAAAAATATGGTCGCATCCATCACTGGATTATGCACAACGAGGTAAACATGGGGACAGAATGGACGAACATGGGAAACCGAACAGCGCTCGTGTTTATGGATACCTACATTAAATCCATGCGCTTGTGTTACAATATGGCAAGAAAATACAATCCACATTCGGAAGTGATGATTTCGGTTACCAAACAATGGCAGTGGAAATCGAAACCGCAGTTTTATTTGGTTACCGAGTTAATGGATATTTTACTGGATTATTCAAAAGCAGAAGGCGATTTTCAGTGGGGAATGGCAAATCATCCGTATCCGCAGTCATTGTACGAACCAAAAACCTGGTTAGACGAAAAGGCTGAATTTAATATGAATACGCCTTTAATAACTTTCAAGAACCTGGAAGTTATCGACGCATGGATTAAGCTTCCTGAAGTTTTATACAAAGGAAAATACAAACGTACGCTTTGGCTTTCGGAGAACGGAACAAACTCAAGAACCTACACGGAAAAAGATTTGAAAGAACAGGCGGCAGGTTTTGCTTATGCCTGGGAAAAAGTGAAACGACTGGATGGAATTGACGGCTTTCAGTGGCATAACTGGATTGACGGCAGACGTGAATACGGACTTCGGATTGGGCTTCGGCGTTTTCCAGATGATGAGACCGACCCGATGGGTAAAAAGCCAGTTTGGTATGCCTATCAAGCGGCAGGGACAGAAGATGAAAATGAGGTGTTAGATCCTTACAAAGCGGTTATTGGTATTAGTGATTGGGAGGAAATAATGCATGAAGTTGATACATCAACCTCCGAAAAAGAGTTGAAAAAACAGAATTGATTATTTTAAATCAATGTCTTGAGAAAATAGGTGTAAAAAAGCAATCAATTTTAATAATATGAATAAAACGAAATTTTGTTTTTTTGTGTTCCTGCTGGTAACCGGGATGTGTAACGTAGATGCACAAAACCCGGCTCGCTTTAAAGATCAGATTGAGCAGCTGACCATCAAAGATTACCAGTTTAATCCGGATAATAAACTCGTAGTTTTTGCCGGTAGTTCCAGTATCCGAATGTGGAAAGATGTTCAGGATTATTTCCCTGATTTTAACGTGATTAACAATGGTTTTGGCGGTTCTCAATTTAGCGACCTTATTTTTTATACAGATCAATTGATCCTCAAGCCGAAACCCGAAATTCTGTTTATTTACGAAGGCGATAATGATATTGCCAGTGGTAAAAAACCATCCAGCATAGCCAAAGAAGCAAAGTATCTTTTGCAGAACATTCAGGGCGAACTTCCGGAGACAGAGATTATTTTGATTTCGGTAAAGCCCAGCATTGCCCGGTGGACTTTGAAGAAGAATTATGAGAAACTAAATAAACGCTTGCGCCGATTGGCTAAAAGAACAGATAAGGTAGAATACGCCAATGTTTGGGATGTAATGATCGACCAGAAAGGAAATCTTTACCAAGATATTTTTCTTGATGATGGCGTTCATATGAATAAGAAAGGTTACGATTTATGGTCTGAAGAGATTAAGAATTTCTTACGATAATTCCTAGGGCTAAATAAAACAGATTGAAAAAGATGATGAAATATTTTGTCGATTGTTTTAACTAAGTTTAAAAATTGTTTTTTTAGTATTTTGAAATATAGCGTTTTGAATTTCGGCCCGAGTCTTTGGAACTTAACGGCATGTATTGAATCATAAATTTTGATAGATAGTTGATATGAACATGAATATTGTTTAAAATTTATAGATTTGACGGAATGAACAAGCAAGCAGTCATATTATCCGATAGAAAATTGTGGGATCAATTTTTATCCGGGGACTCAAATTCCTTTAGGTTGATTTACGAAAGATCGATACAGGATTTGTTTGCTTATGGCAGAAGCTTTTGTCAGGACGAGGAAATTGTAAGCGATTGTATTCAGGATATGTTTGTTGAGATTTACGATACTCGCTCCAGGCTGAGTTCTACCGATAAAATATTACCTTATTTGTTGGTTGTTCTCAAAAGAACCTTATTTCGGAAACTCCGGGAAATACAAAAAGGCAGTCATCTGAATTTTGATCAATTGCCGTTTCTCCTGGAAGTTGGCGAAGAGGAAGAACCGGAAAATGAAGAGACATTCGAATTGTTGAAGAGGGCTCTTGATGAGTTAACAGAAAGACAAAGAGAAGCTATTCATTTAAGATATATTTTGGGATTGAGCTATGATGAACTGGGCAGGGTTATGGACCTGAATTACCAGACATCCCGCAATTTAGTTTTCCGGGCGATACAGAAACTAAGAGTTGTCTTGAATGAAAGTGATATAATGGTATTTTTTCTGGTCAATTATTCTCAAATAAATAAGATTTGATCTGCTAAATTTCTAATAAGAGTAAATTGTCTTCTATTTGCTGGTAGTCAGTTGTTTTTGAGTTGTTTGGTAATTCTTAAAAAAAAAGAAAAAAGTTTAAAAACACTGGTTACAAACTACAACCTTTTTCCATTCTGTTATAAAACCGGACTTATGGAAACTAATCGACCAAAAAGTTTTCAAGACTTTATATCAGATTCATATTTTATTAAATGGGTGAAAAATCCAGATGTAGAATCGAATTTATATTGGCAGCATTTTTTGCGCAAAAATCCGTCTGTTAAAAGGGATTTTGAAAAGGCAAAATATGTAGTTAAAACACTTCATAAGCAAAAAAGAATAATTGACGAAGAAAGTGTTCGTGAGATATGGGATGGCATTAAGAATAAATTAGACAAGCCCCCCAAAGAGATAGATTTTTTTTACTATTGGAAAGCGGCAGCCACAATCATTATCATTGTTGGTTTAGCTGGCCTTTTCTACTTGAAATTTACGGAGCAGGATATAGATTTCGCCAAAGTTGCAAGTTCTGAAATAGAAACAGATAAAGTAACCTTGGTTATGTCTGATGGAAACAAAAAAGCTTTTGATACCCAACAACCAGCAGTTTCTTATTTAAAATCAGGAATAATTACTGTTGATTCTTCAGTTGTTATAGAAAGTTCAGCAAGTTCGAAAGCGATAATGAGAAATAGGCTGAACCAGTTAATAGTTCCGTACGGAAAAAGGTCAATGTTGTACTTATCGGACGGCACAGAAATTATTCTGAATTCTGGAAGTCACATCGTTTATCCCGTTCCTTTTTCGGGAGGAAAACGTGAAGTTTATTTAAAAGGGGAGGCATATTTGAAAGTAGCACACAATGCTGATTCTCCTTTTTTTGTAAAAACCGAACAAATC
>ENA-ORCT01000828-ORCT01000828.1-marine-metagenome-genome-assembly--contig:-NODE-828-length-13214-cov-2.884372_pt1 | contig 13214 bp, 8 predicted proteins | sample MGYA00248632_ERZ508511 | MGnify/ENA primary metagenome ERZ508511 (study PRJEB26182, sample SAMN06268839) | marine metagenome | isolation source: Tt an P1-techrep anaerobic enrichment on pine from sediment...
ATGAACAACGTTGACGATGGTATCGAAATCTGGGGCGGTACCGTTGAACTTAAGTATGTCAACATCTGGAACATTGGTGATGACAGCTTCGACGTTGACGAAGGGTGGCGTGGTTCAGCCCAGTACGGTCTGATCGTACAGGGGTACAGTATTGATGCTAAGCAGGGATCCGGCTTCGGTGACAACTGCTTCGAAACAGATGGTGCTGAAGATTCTGATGCTCAGCCGGTTACCACTGCCCGTATCAGCAACTTTACTGTTATCGGCCAGCCGGTTCAGGGTGACGGTGCAACTACCTGGCGTGACAATGCCCGTGTTCAGTATGACAATATGCTTTTCGTCGATATCGGTGAAAAACTTGTCCGTTTTGATGGTGATGATGGTGATGGTGCAAGTGGTTATGGTTACAACGGTACGCTGTCTTGGGCTGATACCTGGACCACTCCTGCCGGTACGCGTTCTACCGTAAATGCAGGCAATAATGCAGCCGTTTATGATCCCTATGACAGACAGGATCCGGCCGGATACTTGGCTCAGATCAGCAACAGCATCAGCTACAACTACTTCACAGCTGCCGGTGTTCCCAATTACTCCGGAACAGATTACGCAGAAGCGAATGCACGCGGCTGGAACGATGCTGCTAACAACAATGTGACACAACCGGCGACAAGCCCGATTACCTCAATCACTCGTGAAGCAGTATTTACCAATACTGCTGAAGGTAAAGACTTCTATAACGTCGATGTCCTTGATCCGATGCCGGCTGCTGGTATCACCGCCGGTGGTTTCAAGAGTCACAACTGGTTGACCGGTTGGACCGCAGCCGATGAATTCGGCAAGATCGTTCCTTCGTCCAGTATCTACCCTATGGGCGACGTTAACGGTGACTGTGCAGTGGATCTTGGTGACATTCAGACGGTGACTGAAAACTGGTTGGAAGGGGCCTAACCAAGTCTGAATCCAATGACACTCATGCTGTAAATAAATAGACAGGCGGCAGGATTTTTTATTCTGCCGCCGGTTTTTATTGGTCTGCCATAATCCGTTTTATTATAAATGAACTACATTTTTACAAGCCTCTAACAAACCCAAAGGTGCTACTAACAGCATCAAAATAATTTGCTAATCAAACGCTAATTTGACGCCTGTATTCTTCCATTTGTCTACACTTTTCAGGGTTGTTTAGTCGTCTGAAAAATGAGGTGGGTATCTTAAATGAACACAGGATCTTGTGGTGAGGCAGTGTCGAAAGCATTGAACGTCGAATCCCTGATAGGTTCCATCAAAGCAAAGTTTGGGGATATTGCGCAGGAATCGTTAGCTGCAAGGGATTTGATATAAGGTTGGGAATAATAGATGTATAGATTAAATCAAAAAGACATTAAAACATTTACGGCAATCTCTGTGCTGCTGTTACTTTGTGCTTGTGGGTGCCATACGAGATCGGATCAAAACACACAGGAAGAACACCGTTCTCAGCAAGCTTTTTCTGATCAGCCCATCAGTGATTATCAGGTTAAATTATTACAGCAGGCCTTTGATACGGCGACTGCGATCCCTGTTTATCCGCATCTGAAAACACGTTCACGGAAACAGGCAGACGTTGTGGCTGCGTGCCTGCAGTTGGATCAACCCGTCCTGGCCCAACGCTATTGCGAGAAAATAGATTCGGAAAATTGGCGTCGCGGCCTGGCATATGGCGAACTGGCGGATTATTGTGCAGAACATGGATATCCTGATCAGGCACTGCTTAGCCTGGACCGTGTGCAGGACGTTATCCACACACTTGAAGAAGATTTACAACCTGATGAAGTCAGTTGGCGGCGCGACAGTCTGAAATCCATGATCGCCAGGACAAGGTATAAGCTTAAAAAAAATAAACAAACCCTCAAGCAGGAGCATGATACCTCACTTTTTGAACAACAGAGAAAAGCGCTGGATGAATCGCTTAAAGTGGAGGGTTTCGAAGGAATAAAATCTGCTTTGTATTTATATACGGAACTTTACGATCGCCATTATGAGGATACTGAGCGTCGTATCCTCATTGAAAATAAGATTACAACATCCTGGCAGAAAATGCCTGTTTTTGTTCGTCTTGAGTTGTTGGCTGCACTTGCACAGACAGCGCTGAACCATTCCGATGCAGAAACGTCATTGCACCTGGTCAACGATGCCCAGGTTTTTTTAGATGATTATGAATGGAACATGGAGGAGTACCTGCCCCGTGCCGCACTGATCGCTAAATTACGCTTTCAGGCCGGGGATATGGAAAAGGCAAAGGCCGATATTGACGCCTTAAATTCCCTGTTTGACGAGAAGGGTAGTGAAATCATGGGTATATTTCGTGCCGATGTCCTCCTGGCTTTGGCCGAAACATATGCAAGCATGAATAATATTCCGGCTGCACTGTCCGTATATAAAAAAGCAGTAAAGGAAGGGGGGAATAATCAAAATGCCCGCCCCCGTGCAGAGGATCTTTCAAGTGTGTGCTGTTCGATAGCTGAGAACGGCATTGAGCCCGACGAAGCATTGTGGGTGCAAATCCGTACCATTCATGAAGGATTAGGCGATCCATGGTAAAACACCGACTACTTTTGACAATTTATCTCTTTACTTTGCTGTCCGGTGTTGCCGTTTCTGCAGAACAGGCCGGCAATATTCGCGGGATGGTGCGTGACAGTGATTTTGATGCTCCGCTGGGTGCGGCACAAGTTCTCATAGCAGAAACCGGGGAGAAAGTGACGACATCAAGCGAGGGAAATTACGTATTTGGGCAGGTACAACCCGGAACCTATACCCTCGTTTTCTCCAAAGACGGTTATACTCGTCAAGTCAGAGCCAATGTAGTTGTGTCCCCCGGCAGAATGACGGAGGTGGACGCGGCTTTAGGGGGTGAATTCACTGAAATGGATGAGTTTGTTGTTCAGGACGTCCAAATCGGCGGAGCCACTGATGCGGCCTTGCTGGAACTTCGTGTGGAAAGCCCGGCTTTACTCAGTTCCATCAGTGCCGACCTCATGAGCCGGGCCGGTGTCTCTGATGCTGCCAGTGCTTTAAACCTGGTTTCCGGAGCCACTGTTCAAGAAGGAAAATATGCCGTGGTTCGCGGTCTGCCGGACCGGTATGTGAATTCACAGATGAACGGTATTCGTCTGCCCACAGCAGACGCAGACAAACGTGCTGTCCAGTTGGATCAGTTTCCCGCTACGGTCATTGAAAGCATTCAGGTCAGTAAAACATTTACTCCGGATCAGCAGGGGGATGCTTCCGGGGGGGCGGTGAATGTCGTGCTGAAAGGGGTTCCCGACGAAACGATATTTAAAGTCAGCAGTCAATACAGCTACAACACCCAGGTTGCCGGCAGTGACGATTTTTTAACCTACAACGGCGGCGGCGTTAATACTTGGGGTAAAGATAACCGAGACCTACCTTTCGGAGCGTTTGATCCGGGACGGGACAACCTCGATACATTTGACTGGAGTGACGTGTTTGATCCCACAGTGGGAGTCAAAGAAGGACATGCCCCGACCGATTGGAAATTCTCGATTGCCGGCGGAGGCAAATATCATATCGATGATGATATCAAAATCGGCGGTTTTGGAAGCTTCTTTTATGAACGGGACAGTTTTTTCACAAACGATGGCGTAGACAATAAATACTGGGTAAATAAAAGAGATATTCAGGACGGTTTCCCTCCCTATCAGTTAACGCCTCAATTCAGCCAGGGAAAGCTGACCGAAGGATGGAATCCGAATGATCCCTATAATCCCGTGCAATCCGAAGACTTCTACTCATCATTATTCGATATCACACGATCCGAGGAGAGTGTTAAATGGGGTACATTGGGCGTATTCGGCATCGAGATCGAAGACCGGCATGAATTTTCATTTCTTCATATGTACACCCGGACAACAGAAGATTCAGTCACGCTTGCTGAAGATACCCGCAGCAAGGAATATTACTTCCCCGGTTATGATCGACATGATCCGAAACATCCGGGGAATCAGGAAGGCCGAAATTCAGCGCCCTATCTCCGATTGGAAACATTGGAGTATACTGAGCGCACCACGGAAACCTTTCAATTTCACGGACGCCATAAACTGTTCGACCTGAATTTTGGTTTTGAGAACATTTTTACACTCGGCGAAGTGGAACTGGATTGGACGTTGGCACACAGCACTGCAGATCTCTACCAGCCCGATAAACGGTTATTTGGAACGGCATGGATTGGACCCCAGTACAAGCCGGGGATTAGCATACCTTTTCTGGGTATTAATACCCCCGACAGAGTCGAAGATCCGATTCATGGGCCCTACAAACCCGGTTCTGATTTCACCTTGGGCAATCTCCAGCGTGTCTGGAAAGAAATTAACGAAGAAAGCAATCAAAAAATGCTGAATGTGAAAGTTCCCTTTGAACAGTGGAGCGGTGATGAGGGATATTTCAAGTTTGGCTGGTTTGAAGACATTACGGAACGGGAATACGATCAGGAGTCATTCAGTAATTTCAGCAGTCCATTGCTTGGTTATTCCGGCGGATCCTGGAGCGGCCCCTGGGAAGAGTACTGGAGTGCTGAGTTTCCAAACCAGGAGCATCCGATCACTGCGTATGACGGTGATGTGGATTATGACGGGTATCAGGAAATCAATGCCTGGTATTATATGTTTGACGCACCGCTGACTTCATGGTTTACGGTCGTCGCCGGAGCGCGTTACGAAAACACCAAGCTCACCATCGAAAATTATCCTGACACGGATGAAGATGGTAATGTAACCGCAACCTGGATCGACGTTGGTTCTTCGTCGCGTGTGCAGGTGGTTCCCGGAGCGAAATATGATGATGATCCTCAGGGGCCCGATGTAGAATTTTGGCAGGAAGATACGCTGCCGTCAATTGGCTTTGTTTTTGAACCCACTGATCAGTTTACATTCCGCGGGTCTTACACGGAAACCGTTGCTCGCCAGACATTTAAGGAACTGTCGCCGATTATCCAGGCTGATTACCTTGGAGGCGACGTGTTTATCGGGAATCCGGACCTGAAGATGAGTGATTTGAAGAATTATGATCTCCGGTTTGACTGGAAACCATACGAGGGTGGATTGTTCTCGGTGGCGTGGTTTAAAAAGGATGTGATCAATCCAATCGAATATGTACAGGGCAATATAGGCTTCAACTACACCTATCCGGTCAACTACCCCGAAGGGACACTGGATGGTTACGAGTTTGAAATCCGCCAGCAGATGGGACGACTCTGGGAAGACTTGTCTGGTTTGACGCTGGGTGGAAATGTTACGCTGATCAATTCGGAGGTGACTTTGTCCGAGGATGAATCCGCGATCTTTTCCGATCCGGAACAACCATTGGGAGGCCGGTTCCCGGAATACAAGAGGGATATGACCAATGCTCCCGAACATTTGTATAACATTTACATGATGTATAATCTGTCTGAATGGGGTTTGTCGGGGACGGATTTGGCACTGTTCTATACGGTTCGAGGTGATACGCTTGTCGCCGGGTCCGGACAATCCGGCGGACACTATATCCCCAGTGTGTATGAGACCGAATATGGGACACTCAATTTCAGCCTGTCGCACAAGCTCGGTGAGACCTGGACGTTAAAGTTTCAGGCCAAAAACCTGCTTGATCCGGATATCGAGACGGTTTACCGGTCGAGATACATTGACAGGGATTACGTGAAAACCTCGTACAAAAAGGGACGTGAGTTCTCAATTAGTTTAAGCGCCACATTTTAGTAGCGCACCTTCATTGTAGTTTGATTGCAAACGAAATATCGGATTCGCTCAGGTTGTGATATGTCGGAGGATTTTGGATGACGCTAACATTATCACAATACGATGCTAATCAATCGCTCATATTTCATTGGTATTTTTGTATCACTGGACAGAATTTGTGTAGGGAATGGTATGTATCATGACAGGATTGACCGGTCTCTGGATAACAAAAGAAAACGTAAATCAAAGGATGCAATAATAATGAGGCGATATTCTAATTACAGGTTGGGACTGTATTGCCTGACAGTCCTGCTTGTCTCTTTGGTGGCCCCGTGTTTGTTGTCAGTTGAGGATACGGAGCGAATCGGGAATACGCGAACGGCGATCCAGGAATGGGTTGAAAATCAGCGCATTATTTCCCAGGAAAAGCGCGACCTGAAACTTGCCAAAGAGATTCTCAACGAACGCATCGATCTTGTGCAGCGTGAGATTGAATCCTTACGCGGCAAAATCAGTGTAACCGAAGAAAGCATCGCCGAAGCGGACAAGAAAAGGGCCGAGATGCTGGAAGAAAACGATCGGCTCAAAAAGGCCTCAGCCTCGCTTGAAGATGTTCTGGCAATACTGGAACAACGGACCGGGAACCTGATTAAACGATTGCCGAAACCGATTCAGGATCATGTCAAATTGTTGAGTCAGCGATTGCCTGAGAATCCAAATGAAACCAAGCTGTCCGTTTCTGAACGTTTTCAGAATGTCGTGGGAATCCTGAATGAAGTCGACAAATTCAACCGCGATATCACAATGAACACTGAAGTCAGAACCTTGGAAAACGGCAGCTCGATTGAAGTGACTGCACTTTATATCGGGATTGCTCAAGGGTATTATGCCAGTGCGGATGGGACGATTGCCGGTGTGGGATCCGCCACGGACCAGGGGTGGGCCTGGACACCTGCCAATGAAGCGGCAGCTCAGATTTCCGATGCGATTGCGATATTAAAAAATGAAAAAGTGGCGACGTTTGTACATTTACCGGTGGAAATTAAATAGGGGACGTTCACAATGATTAAACTTAAACATGTCATTTTAATCTTTTTCTTGTTGACTGTCCCTTGGGTGCTTTTTGCCGAGGAGCTGGCGGATCCTGTTGATAACAGTATGGATGCTGCCAATACCGCCGACCCGACAGGATCTCCAGCTAAATCAGAAGATTCGTTTGATCAGGTTGCCCACTCCATACAGCAACAGCTTGCTGACAGTATTGCAGAACTGAATGCGCTGCGTGAACAGGTCGCCAATGAAAAAATTCCACTGACTCAAAAACTCAATGACCTTGAGAATGAATTAATCAGCATCCGTAGAGAATACCAGGAAACATCCCGGATTCTCGACAATCGAACGCTGGATTTAAGCAATCTCCGATCCGAAATTAAATCCCGCAAGCAGGAGGCGACCTATCTGTCCAACCTGTTAAGTGAATACACGCGGAATTTTGAATCGCGTCTTCATATCGCTGAGATTCATCGCTATGGCGATCCACTCGAGACAGCCAAGCTTGCACCCGAAAACAGCAATCTTTCGGAGCAGGAAATCTACCGGGACCAGGCCCAGCTGTTATCCGTATCGCTGGACCGTCTGAATGATGTCCTGGGCGGGACGCGATTTGACGGAACCGCATCCGACTCGACCGGGTCCATTCATCACGGTACATTTGTCTTATTCGGTCCGGCTGCCTTGTTTCAATCTGATGATCAAAAAAATATCGGCACGGCAGAGCAGCGCCTGGGGTCTTTGGAGCCCACCATCATTGAATTTGCTGATCCGGCCGACAGAGATGCGGCTTCGAATGTTATTTTTGGTTCGGAGGGTCTTTTGCCGCTGGACCCAACATTGGGTAATGCTCACAAGATTGAAGAGACAGAGCAAACAATTTTAGACGAGGTACAAAAAGGCGGGATGGTTATGTACCCGATCTTTGCTTTGGCAGGTGCAGCGTTATTGGTGGCCGTATTGAAGTGGCTGTCCATGCTGTTTTTACGAACGCCGTCTCAAAGGAAGATTCGGGCATTGCTGAATGCAGTTGCAGACCATGATTTCAAGGCGATTCAACTGAAGGTGAAAAAAATCCGCGGGCCCGTCGGCAGGATGCTCGGTGTTGGTGTAGAACATATCAAGGAACCGCGAGAACTGATTGAAGAAGTGATGTATGAAAAGGTGATGGCTACGCGGTTAAAACTGGAGCGATTTTTACCATTTATCGCCATTAGTGCCGCCTCGGCGCCGCTGCTGGGGCTGTTGGGCACGGTCACGGGTATTATCAATACCTTTAAGCTGATTACCGTTTTCGGCTCCGGGGATGTTAAGAGCTTATCCGGTGGTATTTCGGAGGCATTGATTACCACGAAATACGGTCTGATTGTAGCGATTCCATCGCTGTTGATTCATGCGTTCTTGTCGCGCAAGGCACGCGGATTTATCAATCAGATGGAAAAGTCCGCGGTGGCTTTTGTCAATCAAATCAGCAAAACACCTTTCTCGCAGCTGGAATCACTGGAAAAAGCATCTGCGGCGTTAACACCACAGCAGTTACAAATACTGTTGGAGACGATGAATGAAAAATCGCAATCGTCCGCAGAATCGGTGGTTGAATCGGCTCCGTTATATCCGGCCGATTCGGCGGGGAGACTGATGAACACGCAAGTTGTCAGTGTCGGAAAAAATGCCACGGTCTCTGAAGCGATCCAAAAGTTGCGTGAAACGGACATCGGAAAAGACGTGGATGCCATCTTTATTGTGGATGATCAGGGCAAATACGTCGGCCATGTACTGGTTCGACATCTGCTGACCCGGCCGGAAACGGATCGTATTGAGGCGCTGAAAGATATCAACCGGCTTTGTGTCCGTGTTGACAGTTCAAAGGATGAAGTGCAACATCTCTTTAGAAGTCATGAGTTAATGAATGTGCCGGTTGTTGACCATGAGGATCACCTGGTGGGACATGTCATGCGTAATGGAAACGGAGACCGGTAATGCAAGGATTGATTGAACAACTAAATGAACTTTGGAGTCAGGCACTTTCCATCTGGCTGTCCGGCGGGTGGGCAATGTATGCAATTGCTTTTACTGCTTTTCTGATTTTTTTTATGTGGATGAACATCTGGCTCAAACTGTCCCATAAAGGGTTTACATCCGTTCGAGAGAAAACCTGGCGGCGATGGATCGACCATCCTCGGGAGCGACGCGGTCCGATTGGTGACTTGCTGAATTTTGTGACCGGTGGGAACTCAATTCAGGATACGACAACATTTTTTGAAGAATTACACGTCAGTGAAATCGCTCCGTTTGAGCGTGATCTTCGCGTGATGAAAATATGTGTCAGTGCTGCCCCGTTGTTGGGATTATTGGGAACCGTGACCGGGATGCTGACTACCTTTGCTGCGTTGGCGTCTGGTTCCGGTGGTGACAAAACCATGGGCATGATTGCCGATGGCATTTCCGAAGCCCTGATTACAACGGAAACCGGACTGGTCATTGCATTGCCAGGACTGTTTTTTCAGTATCAACTGGTTCGAAAACATGAACGGTATAAAGCGTTTTTAGCGCACCTTGAAACGGTTTGTACTCAAAAGCTTTATAAAAAACTTCATTGTTCAGAAACAAAGTCTTAATCAGTCGAGGAAATCATGGGACGTTTTAGCCAACGATCATCAGACGATACCGCAGAAAGCGCCATTGACATTTCGCCGTTAATGGACTGTGTTTTTATCCTGCTGATTTTCTTTATCGTGACAACAACATTCGTAGAGGAAACCGGCGTGGAAGTGGATAAACCGCAGGCTGCCTCGTCAGTTCAGTTGGAAAAAACCAGTATTTTGATCGCGCTGACCGAAAAAGGTGAAGTCGTTTACGGCGGACGTGAGATCGGTTTCAGCGGTATTCAGCCGCTGGTGAAGAGAATGACACAGCAGGAAGACGTGCCGGTGATTATTCAGGCCGATTCGGCTGCTCCTTCCGGGATGCTGGTGCGGGTGATCGACGAGGCCGAGTTGGCCGGTGATGATATTAAGGTCAGCATTGCCACGCGTAAAAAGAATGACTAAGCAGTATGGGAAATAAGAAACGTAAGCCATTTCAGTTTATCAAAGGCTTGCTTCACTACGGTGTTGTGACAGTCGGTGCGTCCGGAATGACGATGGGCTTCTTCCTGGTTCTGCCGCTGCTGCAGACGCTCACGAAGGCCCCGACGACGGATCTGACAATTATGTCGGTGGATACTGCGATTGAGCCGCCCCCGCCACCACCGCCGGAAGCGGAACCGGAAGAAGAACCGGAACCGGAAGAGGCGCCGCCGGAACTGGAGGCGGATACGACGCCGCTGACACTGGATCAACTGACGCTAGCGCTGAATCCATCGTTTGGGGAGGGTGCGCTCAGCGGTGATTTTACGGTCAATCTCAACTCGATTGCCTCCGGCGGACAAGGTGTTGAAGAACTGTTTTCATTAGCCGACCTTGATCAAAAGCCGCGTGCGATTATGCAAACGAGCCCACGGTTTACGCCGGACATTGACAAGGCACGAAAAAACGGGCCCGGGACTGTCTATATCATATTTATTGTGGATGAAAAGGGCAGGGTGCAAAGCCCGAAAGTTCAAAAATCGAGTAACTCCGTGTTTGATAATGAGGCCTTGAAGGCGATCAAGAAATGGAAGTTTGAGCCGGGCAAGCGTGGTGGTAAGCCTGTTAGAACACGCATGCGGGTTCCAATCACTTTTCCGCAAAAAGGATAGATAAATGAAAAAAAGATACCTTCACATCGTATTGATATTGACGTCTGTCAGTATTGTTCAACTCAGTACGGCAGCCAGGAAAAAAAGTGAAATCCCGCTTGTTCCTCCGACATCTTATCTGACAGAAAGCGAATTGGATATCTGGAATGATCCGGCGTTTCAAAAACAGTTTGCCGACAGCTACATCGCGGAAACAGAGATCGAGCCGCGTGTAACTGAAGATGAGGTTGAGAAGATGATGGACGTTATGGAACTCATGCAAGCCGACGATCTCGACGGAGCTGTAGTATTGCTTCAAAAAGAGATTAACCGGAATGAAGCCGTCAGTGCAGTATTTGATTTCACACTTGCCAACATCTATTTTCAACAGGAAAAGCTTGAACAGGCCGCGGCAGGATATGAAAAAGCCGTCTCGGCCGAGAAATATCCCAAGTTCCGCAGGGCCTGGCGAAATCTGGGATTGATCTACATTCGTCAGGGAGAATTCAAAAAGGCACTCACTCCATTAACGCGTGTTGTTGAGTTGGATGGTGGTGATGCGATCACCTACGGTTTACTCGGTTATGCTTATTCCTCCGTCGAAAACCATATTCCGGCTGAGTCCGCCTACCGTATGGCAATCCTGTTGGATCCGGCCACATTGGACTGGAAGATGGGCCTGGCGCGCAGTTTCTTCAAGCAGGGACGATATGCTGAAGCAGCCGCGTTGTGCGGTCAGTTGATTAAAGATCAGCCCGAAAAAGCGGATTTGTGGTTATTGCAGGCCAATGCCTATATCGGCCTCAACCAGCCCATGAAAGCGGCTGAAATTTATGAAATTGTCAACAGCATGGGCGAGTCTTCATCAAAAAGTCTCAAAATCCTCGGCGACATCTATTTTAATGAAGAGCTCTATGAGATGGCCACGAATTCCTATATTGCGGCCATGAAGAAGGATCCGGAGTATGACCTCAAACGGGCGGTCCAATCAGCCAAGGTACTGAATTCCCGAGGTGCTTTACAGGAAACCCGCCGGCTTGTTGAATTTATCGAAACCCAGTTTTCAGGCCGTTTGGATACCGACACCCGCAAGGATATCTTAAAGGTTCGTGCCCGTCTGGCTGTCGCTGACGGTTCCGGCGATGATGAAGAAGTGCGGGTTCTCAAGGAAATCGTTGAGTTGGATCCCCAGGATGGTGAAGCACTGATCCTGCTGGGCCAGCATGCTGCTCGTACCGGGAACACTGAAAAGGCGATTTTCTATTATGAGCAGGCCGCTTATCTTGAAGCCTACGAAGCTGATGCCAAAGTCCGACACGCTCAGCTGTTGGTCGGGCAGGGCAAATATGACGATGCCATCCCCCTGTTGCGGCGGGCTCAGTTACTCAAACCCCGGGATAATATCCAGGAATATCTGGAGCAGGTCGAACGTGTTGCCAAAAATCGTTAATCTTTTGTTATCACTACCAGTTTGGTCTAATATCAGGATATCATGAAACAACTCTATTGGATTATTATAGCAGGTCTCTGTATCAGTCTCGCCGGCGCCGAAAATCTGACGGTTTCTGACCCCAACGCCGGTTCCATTGACGATTTTTATGCCTCTAAAGAGGGCCGTGAATTCCTGAAGGAAACACGCGAAAGGGCTGAACAGGGCGATGCCGAGGCGCAGTATCAACTGGCCGACCAGTATTGGCTTGGATGGGGAGTGCCGCAGGATTATCTGACGGCTGTGAAATGGTATACTAGTGCTGCAGACCAGGGATTTGCATTGGCCCAGTACAGTTTGGCGCAAATGTATGCCAATGGCGAAGGGGTGGCCCAGGATATAGAAAAAGCACTAGGATGGTACATCAAGGCTGCCCAGCAGGGAACCGCTGATGCACAGACCGCATTGGGTTATCTTTATGCCAGCGGTCAGGGAGTTGACCAGAATTTCAACGAAGCGGCTCGCTGGTACACGATGGCCGCCGAACAGGGCAATCCCGATGCGCAGTTGATGCTGGGGACCCTGCATGTTCAGGGCTGGGGAGTGCCGCAGGATTATGCGGCGGCAGTAACGTGGTATGAAAAGGCAGCCGAGCAGGGCTTGGCCGAAGCACAGCGAAATTTGGGGGTGATGTATGCCAATGGCGATGGGGTGGATCAGGATTTGGAAAAGGCCGTTTCGCTGTATCTCTCGGCCGCCGAACAGGGCGACGCCGAGGCTCAGTATAATCTCAGTGTCCGATACGGCAGGGGTCAGGGTGTTGTCGAGGATTTCGTTGAGGCCTATAAGTGGACCTTGCTGGCGGGCATGAATGGGTATGATGTGAGCGTTAATAAAGCGTGGCTTCGCGAGCATATGACATCGAAACAGATTGCTAACGCTCAGGATGCTGCTAAAGATCTGGCGCCAAAGGTGACCCGTCCCATCAGGCCCAAGCAAACGGCTGCGGCCAAAAAAGCGAAAAATGAAGCCGCTTCTGCCTTGCCTCCCGACACAATGACCAAACTGGTGCTTCCAGAGACTCACAATGCCTCGGATGCTGATGCGATCTTTCGTCTTGAAAAATTCCTGTCACCGACCGCCGGTTTCGCAATTGTCTTTCCAATTGCCCCGGAACGCATTGTCGTCAAAGACAATGACGAATCGCAGGTCATTCACTATCAGGCTTTATCGGAGGATGAAAATACGAAATACAATCTGTTTTTACATATTTTTAAGGAAAATA
>ENA-ORCT01000829-ORCT01000829.1-marine-metagenome-genome-assembly--contig:-NODE-829-length-13192-cov-2.904613_pt1 | contig 13192 bp, 12 predicted proteins | sample MGYA00248632_ERZ508511 | MGnify/ENA primary metagenome ERZ508511 (study PRJEB26182, sample SAMN06268839) | marine metagenome | isolation source: Tt an P1-techrep anaerobic enrichment on pine from sediment...
TTATAATCTCTGTATTTTATTGGCTGACACAAATCCGGATGAGTCAATTCGCTTTGGTCAAAAGGCACTGCAACTTCAGCCCGACAATGCCCGCTATGCATATACTCTTGCGTACTATCTTCATCGTGCCGGACGAACCGACGAACTCATTCATACACTTGAGCCGTTTGTCAGGCAGAAAACCACTGAAGTTAATATCTATTTATTACTGGCAGACACCTACGAAAAAATGGGGCATCCGTCCGAGGCCATTCGGGTCTATCAGGTTGGGGCAGAGAACAGTCAATTCTCCCAGCAGATACGTGCAGTATTTTTCGCTAACCTGCAGCGTCTGACATCAAATTAATCCACTATATGCCTATGGTTTCGGTAGACTATATCGAACATCTACGTCAAAGAAATTGGGAAAGGCTTTGTGGGTTCTTGTTGAATTTCTTTAATTCTTTTTAGGTAAAGAATTTATGAAATTTACGAATGTAGGTAAATATTTTGTAACTTTTTTATAAATCCAACAACTATATTGATAGTTAGTAACGCTATAGGGACTGCCTGTATCGAATTTCATTCTAATGGACAGGGACGTTGCATGCATAATTGCTCTTTTTAGTAAGTGAATATGAGTCTTTCAATTTTTTTGAAGGGATGATGAATCGACAAGACCTTCGGATATTGAACGAAACGATTGAAAAATTTGACGTGCTATGTTACCGAATTTACGGGCAAAGCACGATTTCATATAAATCAACAGAGTACAAAAGAGGTATTTGGGAAACAGAGACTAGAGCCATCTGTCCCGGATAACCATCGTTTCCAGTGGTTGGATTCGAAAATGATGACGAAACGGGCTCGCTGTAAAAGGGGAATTTGGTATGAAAATATCGGAAAATCTTAAAAGAGTACTGGGAATTGCGTTAGTAGTCGCTTTGATCGTTTCTTTTGCTTATGCTGCTGAAGACCAGGCAGGCCAACGCGGCCAACGCGGGCAACGCGGCGGCCAAATGGGCCAAATGGGGCAACGGGGTGGTTTTGATCGCGCGGCGATGCAGGAACGTATGATGGAAATGATGAAAGAGCGTCTGGGTGCAACGGATGAGGAATGGACCGTCATCGAGCCCCGTCTGCAGGAAGTCATGGAACTGTCACAGAATACCGGCGGCCGAGGTCGGGGCATGATGGGCATGATGGGTCGTGGTCGCGGAAACCGCGGTGGTCAGCAGGCAGCAGAAGAGTCGACAGACCCGATCCAGGTTGCTGCCCAGGAACTGCAGGAAACCCTCGATAAGGAAGCACCCACAAGTGCTGAAATTAAGGCAAAACTGGCTGCATTGCGGGGCGCTCGGGAAAAGAACAAGCAGAAACTGGTTGTTGCTCAACAGAAGCTGAAAGAAGTCTTGTCAGTCAAACAGGAAGCCATGCTGGTAATGATGGGAACGCTTGAATAGTCATATTTGTAAACATGGCTAATACTTAAACTTTTTTAGTTGATGATTAAACATGGATAGAATTCTTTCAAGTTTACAGGACAAAGGATTGCTGACGGGGGCCGGTTTCGACCGGACCCGTCAGCTTTTCGAGGATGGCAACGATATGCTGCAATCGCTGCTTGACGGCGGTGAAGTATCTGAAGATCAACTCTTGCGGCATTTTGCGGACGAACTGCAATGTCCCTACTTCGAAGCCCTCGACGGGTATACTTCTTCAAAGGAGTTACTTACTAAATTTTCCCCTCGCATCTTGCTCGAACGGCATATTGCGCCGATACAGCTTGATGGGGATACCATTTATGCCGTTATTTCCGATCCGTTTGATTTAACGGGCGTTGAAGAGTTGCGTTTACTGTCAGGGTGTGAACTTGAAATTGCCTTGGCGCCGCATACAGAAATTGCTCGTTTTGTGAAAAAATATCTTGGCGTAGGTGCTGATACGATCCAATCAATGATGGACGAAGCGGAGGAAAGCGGCTTACAGTTTCTGACTCAGTTTGAAGACGAAGAGTTGGACTTGTCCGATGCCGCCGAAGGTGCTTCGATTATTCGCTTTGTCAACCAGATCCTGACAGAAGCAATTGAATTGCGGGCGACAGACGTACACATTGAGCCGTTTGAGAATGAATTGCAGGTTCGTTATCGTATTGACGGCGTACTGCAGCCGGCTGCTATTCCGGCGACAGTAAAGCAGTTCCAATCGGCGATCGTTTCACGTATCAAGATTCTCGGTCACCTGGATATCGCAGAAAAGCGAGTTCCGCAGGATGGACGTATCAAGGTGATGCTGTCCGGTCGGGAAGTGGACATCCGTGTTTCAATTATCCCGATGCTTCATGGTGAAGCCGTCGTGTTAAGATTGCTGGATTGCTCCTCGGTGTTGCTGGGACTGGAAAAAATTGGCATGGGGCCGCACGACCTGCGTATTTTCCGAGAAGTTATCAAACGCCCCCACGGCATTATTCTCGTGACCGGTCCTACAGGCAGTGGAAAAACAACAACATTGTACGCTGCATTGTCGCGTATCAATGACATTGAACGAAAGATCGTAACGATCGAGGACCCGATCGAATATCAACTCCATGGCGTCAATCAAATTCAAGTCTCGACGAAAACAGGATTGACATTTGCACGAGGCCTGCGGTCGATTTTGCGACATGACCCGGATGTGGTTCTGGTCGGTGAAATCCGCGACCTTGAAACCGCTGAAATTGCGGTACAGGCATCGCTGACAGGGCACCTTGTATTTTCGACGCTCCATACCAATGATGCGCCCGGAGCGCTGACCCGTTTGGTGGATATGGGAATTGAGCCCTACCTGGTGGCCTCGTCATTAGAAGCGGTCATTGCCCAACGACTTCTGCGAATCATTTGTACCAAATGCAAAGAGCCGTTGACTGAAGAAGAAATGGCTACATTAAGGGAACGTTATGGCGATTTAATCCCTGAAACTCTCTATCAGGGCAGGGGATGCAAGACCTGTCGGGATACCGGTTATGTGGGTCGAGCGGGGATTTTTGAGCAAATGGTCGTCACTGAAGCAACACGGGCACTGTTGCTTCAAAATGCCGATTCTCGTCAGATTCGCCAGGAAGCTGCGCGGGAAGGTATGAAAAATCTCCGCCAGGATGCCATGCGATTCTTACATTCCGGCCAAACAACCATCGAAGAAGTCTTCCGGGTTACGAAAGAAGATTTTGTTGGGTATGAAGCTTAAGGGTCAACAACATGCCGGTATTTGAATACAAAGCTATTGATGAAAAAGGTAAACTTGCCTCTGATACGATCACTGCTTCCTCAAGAGAGGCCGCGATTGATGCCCTGTTTTCTCAGGGGCTCAGTCCTTCAGAAGTCAAAGAAAACAATCCGGCGGTTCAGAAACAACCGTCGCGTTTTTCAGGACGCATCACGCGCAAGGACGTTGAGAAATATACTCGTGAACTCGGCAATCTGTTGGCGGCCGGGATGTCGCTGAGCCGGTCGCTGAAAATTCTAGGCCGGGAATCAACGAAACCTGCAGCGAAAAAACTCTGGTCGGATGTACATGATAATGTTGCCAATGGGAGCAGTCTGGCGGACGCGTTCCGACAATGGCCAAAATGTTTTTCGACGATTTATATTGCCATGGTTCAAGCCGGAGAAACGGGCGGCTTTCTGGAACTTGTATTGGAGCAGATCGCTGATTTTCGTTCACGCGAACAGGACCTCCGGAGCCGGGTTCAGGCAGCGTTGATTTATCCGATTATCTTAACGATTCTTGCAATCATGATTTTGCTGTTTTTGCTGATCTATTTTATTCCGCGGTTTTCCTCCATTTTTGCCGAATTCGGAGGTACGCTGCCGCCGTTAACACGGGGTATTGTTGCGTGCAGCTCATTTGTTTTGCAATATTGGATATTTATTGTCGGAGCAGTCGTTCTACTGGTCCTGTTGATCAAGAGTTACATACAACGTCCGGAAGGCAGGGCGATGTTTGAAAAATGGCTTTTAAAGGCGCCGATTTTTGGCCCGATCACGGCTCGGTTTGCATTCGTCCGATTCGCACGAATGCTTGGTACGCTGCTGAACGCAGGGGTTCCGTTGTTATCCGCACTGCACGTTGCCAAAGAAGCAATCGGCAACAAAACGCTCGCCAATGCTGTCGATGATGCCGTTGAACGGGTGCGAAAAGGGGCGGCCCTTTCACAAAGTCTCCGTGAGTGCCCGACATTGTTTTCGGGGGCGAATATTGAAATGATTTCGATTGCCGAAGAAAGTTCCCGGCTGGGGCAGGAACTTTCGCGGCTTGCAGAAGTGAACGAGAAGGAATTGGACAGAAATCTCAAGACGGCGGTTTCGTTTGCCGAACCGGCGATGCTGTTTTTCATGGCGGCGTTTGTCGGGACGATTGTTATTGGTATGTTACTGCCGATCTTTAACTTACAGGAATTGATTCATTAATAATGCAATGGCTTAGGAGTTACCGAACATGAAAAATCGTGTAAAAAAACAAGGATTTACGTTAATCGAATTACTTCTGGTATTAGTCATTTTAGCCGTTCTCGGTGCGGTCGTAGTACCCAAGTTTACAAAACGAGGCGAACAGGCCAAAGAGGCTGCCGCCAAAACCGATATCTCGAACCTGCAAGTGGCGTTAGATGCGTTTGAAATCGATACCGGCCGTTACCCGACCAACTCTGAAGGCATCGGGGCGCTGATTCGTCCTCCCGCGAATGTGGAAGAGGACTGGAGAGGTCCGTATATCTCGAAGGGCATCCCCAAAGATCCCTGGAAGAAAGAGTATATGTACAGGCAGCCGGGGCAAAATAATGAATTCGGCTATGACCTGCATTCGTGTGGACCGGATGGCGTCAGTGGGACCGAAGATGATATTACGAACTGGACGGATGATTCTGGCAGCCAAACGGAATGAACATTCGCCGGAAATATTCTGTTCAAGTAAACGCATTTACGCTGCTGGAATTGATCTTGATTATGATCATTCTCTGCACCGTGCTGGCAATTGTTTCCCCTTCACTGCGTGGTTTTTTTACCTCACGGCAGCTTACTGATATAACTGAACAGATTTTGGCGATGACACGCTACGCGAAAGTCCAGGCCGTTTTTGAAAGCCGTTATTACCGGGTTAATTTTGACCCGCAGAAACGATTGTATTGGATTTCCTCTCTCCGCGAGAGTCAATACGAACGGCTGGATAATAATTTTGGGAACTTGCATTCGATTCCCAAGGAAATCGATATCATATTTGACGATGTTTTGTATGACCACGGCGTTTATTATTTTGAATTTGATCCTGAAGGGTATTCGAAAGAAGCCTCTGTCAGGTTAAGAGATAAACAGAATACGACCCGAGAAATTATTTGTTACAGTCCGGCGGAAAATTATGAAGTTGTTGATGTTATCAATGGCAAAAGACGCTTCCAGGAAGATAAAGAAGAACAGCGATGAAGGATTTACGCTGATCGAAATTCTTGCAGCCCTGTTGCTGGTCGGTCTGGTATTACCGGCGGTGATGAAAGGGGTGTCGATAGTCAGTATTTTGGGTTCAGACAGTGACCATCGATACGAAGCGGTCAATCTGGCCGAGACCAAGATGGCTGAGGTATTGCTCGAAGAGTCATGGCGAAACAACAGTAATGAGACGGGACAATTTGAAGACGAATATGAAGATTATGAATATGCAGTGGACGTTTCCAACTGGAGCCAAGGTGATGCGAAGCAGGTCGATGTTTATGTTTATTGGCAGCAGCGAAATCGGCAGCGAGAAATACGTTTATCCACATTAGTATATGATGCAGAATAAAAAATGGACAACCTGTTATGCCACGGGGTTTACCCTGTTGGAGTTAATTGTCGCGATGGCGTTAATGAACGTAATCGCCGTTGTCCTGTATTCCAGCATGCAAATTGCCTTTAAAACAAAAGAAAGAACGGTCCGTTCACTGGAACCCTACCAGTCTGTGACGCCGATTTTTGAGTATATTCGAAGGGATTTAACCTCGGTTATGAAGCCGGACGGGATCCTGGCGGGTCTCTTTAAGGGTGAGAATGTTCCTTATTCAAATCTCCAGGATGCCGATACGCTGAGCTTTTACAGTGCTGCTTATCAGCCAAAGGAAGATGAAATCGCCTCGAATGTAATCCTCGTGGAATATGCTCTCGAAACCGATCTTGAACGGGACCAGGTCGTTCTGAAACGCTTTATGAAAAAAAATATCCTCTCGCCGACAGCAGTAGAGCCGGAAGAAGAGGTCATTGGTCGAAATATAGACGGGTTTGATATCCAGTACTATGATGGGACCACGTGGGTCGATACATGGGATTCAAGCGAACAGGACAGTACGCTTCCCTGGGGTGTTCAGGTTACGATTTCAATTTTGGACAAGAATCGCAGTCCTAATTCACTCAATAAAGATCCCTATCGGTATTTTACCCGCATCTTCATGCTGCCGTTTGCAAACCAGGAAACATCGGAGGAAGATGAAACAGAGACCGCTGAAGGAGGGGCCGGATAGGTCGTAGACTCGGATGAACAAACTATCACAAAAATCAAGTACAATGAATAGAACGCCGCGGGGAAGCGTTCTGATTGTGGTGATCTGGATCGTACTGATCCTGGCCAGCCTGATACTCGTTCAGGCACATACGATCCGTGTAGAGGCATTCGCGGCAGCGAACCATGTTTCACAGGCAAAAGCCGAAGCCGTTGCCAACGGAGCGATTCGGTATGTCTTTTCCCAGTTGGGCGAAGACACCAATACAGTCAGTTACAGAGCCGATCCGTATGAAGCGATGCGCGTTGGCGAGGGGTATTTCTGGATTCTCCGCCCGAATCTGTCCGGTGAACGGGATTATGATTTCGGATTGGTGGATGAAGCCGGCAAGATCAACCTGAATTCGGATAATCCGGAAGAATTATTAGAGATGTTGCTGAAATTGCCAAATATGACTGCCGAATTGGCCAATTCAATTATCGACTGGCAGGATGAAGACGAGGATATTTCCACCGGCGGAGCGGAAGGCGAGTATTATTTGCTGCTGGCTGATCCGTATCAATGTAAAAATGCTCCGTTGGAAACAATCGAAGAGGTTCTGTTGATCAAAGGCGGTACGACTGAGTTGCTTTACGGCGAGGATACCAATCGAAACGGTATGCTGGACTGGAATGAAAACGACGGTGAATTGTCACCCCCGTCGGACAACAGTAACAACCGCCTGGATCCCGGTTTTTTCAATTATGTCACGATTCACAGCTATGAGAGCAATACGGACTCTGAGGGCGAAGAGAAAATCAACGTGAATGATCCACAAAATCAATCAGCGGTCCAGGAGTTGCTCGAGGAGGTTGTCAGTTCCGATGAAGCGATTTTGATTATGCAGGCATTACGTAACGGCGGACTGTTCCGCGGTGGTCGGGGCGGTTCGGATTTGAGCATGATTGATGTATATTATGCCAGCGGGATGGAATATGACGACTTCAAAGAGATTTCAGATCGCTTGACCACAAGCAGCGGCAGTGGAACAGTTGCAGGGCGAATCAATGTAAATACGGCCCCTGAAGAAGTGTTGTTATGCCTGCCGGGGCTCGAACAGAGTGATGTTGATGCCTTGCTCCGAGCACGCGAGAAAGCTGCCACGGATACGAGCAGTATTCTGTGGGTGAGCAAAGTATTAGATGCTGATAAGGCCCGGGATATCGGCCAATACATTACCGTAGAATCATCTCAGTACTCGGCAGATATCGTGGCTGTAAGCGATGACGGCAGGGCGTTTGCCCGCTATTTTGTCGTGGTGGATGTCGCCAAGGAAACACCTGAAGTGATTTATAAACAGTCACTGCATTACGCCGGATGGCCGCTGGACCCTGAGATTCTGGAAACGTTAAAGGCGGGATACGAATTATAATTTTGACATTGGTACCGAAAGAGGATTCATGAAACAGATTCGAAACAGTTTAGGCATTGTTTTCTATGATAAGACAATTGCCGTTTCCGAAGTCGAAAGCGCCGGCGAGGGGTGCCGGGTTCGTCGCTGTGCGGAATTTAATATGCCCGACGGAACAACCCTCGAAAACATCGCCTCGCAGCAGGCCCAATTCGGCGCATTTTTGAAAGAAAACGGCTTTAAGTCCAGGAAGGCGGTTGTGGGGATTTCAGCCAAGCAACTTGCCTCAACACAACTTAAAATACCTCCGATTGAGGACGAGCAAATCCGGTATCAAACCATTAAAATGAACCTGGAACGAAAGCTCGAAACGGATTTTTCGGATATCGTCTTTGATTATTGGGATTGTGCTCAAACCCATACGGATTCGATTTTGACATTGATGACGCTCAAAAAGAAGGTTGCCGCAATCCAGGCGCTTTTAACCACATCTAAAATAACACCCCTCTCAATAACCGTCAGTTCGCTGGGGCTGAAACTTGTTACCACAGAGCCGGTTGACTGCAATATTGTCAACTATCCAGGATCACTGGAAGTATTTATTTTTAAGAATCAGCATCTCAAGTCGGTGTTGAATGTTGTCAAAAAAACCGATGCCGCAATTGATACTGATTTGGCTGATGAAGTATCCCGCCAGATTCATCGGGCACTCTGGTCGCTTTCAATGAGTCAAACCCAGCCCGATTATACACTCTGGACGACAAATTCGGATACTGTCGCTGTGGGACAGCAACTCAACCGGTCGCTGGGCAGCATTAAACAAGTCGAAATAAAAGGCCTTGACGGTTCGGTCGTTTGCAGCAGTCTTTGTGATTTAGCCGCAGAACTTGCGGGCAGGATTATCGTCGATGATTCGATTGGAATCAACTTTCTTAAAAGCCATGAAGAAGCTAAGACCTCTGCAATTCCAAAACAGTGGGTCTCCCGTATTGCCATTGGGGTCGTATTGATTTTCGTGCTGCTGGGGCTTTATTTTTATGGATGGTATGCCGACACCCAGGCGATTGCCCTGGCTCAGGAAGACCTGGATTCGATGAGTGAAAGTGTACCGGCCGCCGAAAAAATGATTGATCAGGTCGTTTATGCCGGACAGTGGTTTCGTCAGAAACCGGTACACCTTGAAAATCTTCGTGAATTAACACTTGCTTTCCCTCGAAGTAGTGATATTTGGCTGACCAGTCTGGCAGTGGATGCGTCGCTGAACCAGGTTATTTCAGGGAGGGCGACCAATGAAGAAGCGATTTTGGACGTGGTGGATAAGCTGAAAGCCAATCCGGTATTCAAGGATATTAAATTGTTATACATACGAAAAATGGGACAAAATACGGACGTTATGACATTTGCTATTAACTTTAACTGCCGACAGGAGCAATAAGATGGCGCTGACTGGTCGAGAACAAAAAATTATGTACCTGGCCCTTGCGGCAGTCGTGTTTTTGATTTTGAACGCTTATATATTAGATCCGATTCTAAATAAGCGTGACGAAATACGGCAAACCCGCGAGACGTTACAGGCAGAAGTGGATAAGGCCCTGACAACGCTGGATCGAAAAAAGAAGTTGCAGGAACGCTGGGCGGAAATGCAGGACAACGGTCTGGGGAACGATGTTCAAAAAGCTGAGGCAATGGTCTATCGTTACCTGAGGGATTCTTCGGAACGCGCCAGGCTCGAGATGGGCTCTATTCAACCGGATCGTCTGTCGACACAAGGTCAACTGGGCGAAATTGATTTTGTCTTGTCCGCGACAGGCAGCATGCAATCTGTGACACAGTTTCTTTGGAGCCTGGAAACAGCGAATATTCCCCTGAAGATAAAATCGTATCAGTTAGGATCGAAAAACGAAACAGCCCAGGAGATGACGATTCAGGCCGTGCTGTCGACCGTGTATGTGAAAGATCAATCCCAGGAAGAAAAGGAATCATAAAATGAAAACACTCAAATGGATCATTGTTTTTCTGATGCTGCCGGTCGGTGTCTCATGGGGGGCGGAGGGCCGGTCAGAGTCGACAAAGACGTATAGGGATTACCAGGTCATTTTCGAACAGAATGTCTTTTCAAAAGACCGCCGTCCGCCGCGTCAAAACCAGCCGCGTCGCCGCCAGGTTCGGACGACTACGGTGCTGTCAATTTATGTCCTGCGGGGGACTGCCGCCGAAGCCGGCAGGGCGCATAAATTTGCCTTTGTTGAAGAGCAAATTTCCGGCGAAACCCAAATGGCTAAAGTCGGAACGACGATACTGGGTGGAACAATCAAGGACATCCAACTGAATTATGTCATATTTGAAGAAGACGGGGAAAGCCGAAAAATTAAACTTGGAGAGGAATTCGGCCAAACCAGTTCAACAGTCATGACAGAGGCCTCGGAATCTGACGATACAAATGAAGCTGGTGATAATGCATCGTCGCAGGAAAACAAAACCGATGAATCGTCGGGGGATGAAAATGATTTGTTACAGAAACTGTTGGAACGAAGAAGAAATGAGTTGGCATCGTAACGTTTAATGAAAAGGAATAATAACATGTGTAAAAAATTTGTCGTTTTTATATTAGCGGGTGTGTTTGCATTACTGACAGTTGTGGCAGATTCAAAAGCCGCAGAAGCCGATCTCAATCCGACGACCGCCGATCCTAACACGCCGGCCGTAGCAAGTCCGGAGCAGTCAATGGTTTCCGATTCGAACGATCTTACCGCAGAGACCGAAGAAGAGGAAATGATTGATCCGGATTGGCCCGAAGATTTCAACGTTGAGGATGTCAAGGTTGTTTTGAATTTTCAGAACGCGCTGGTATCCGATGTACTGGATTATCTGTCCAAGGAGGCGGGACTGGTCATTATTTCAGATACCTATGTCAGCGGTCGGGTTAACCTGATCAGCAATAAGCCATTGGGTATTGATGAAGTCATTAAACTGATCAATTCCGTTTTATATAAGGAAGGGTACACCGCGATTCGTTCAGACAGGACGCTCAAGATCATCAGTCTCTCAGCGGCCCCGAATTCCAATATTCCGGTTATGACGGTCAATAAGCCGGAGGATATTGACGAAGGTGATGATGTGATTACCTGTATTATCCCGATTCGCTATGCTGATGCCATTCGACTCCGGGAAGACATTACACCCCTGTTATCGGATTATGCAATCATTTCATCCAATGAAGCCAGCAACAGTCTGATTCTCACTGATACCAGAACCAATATTAAACGCCTGGTACGGATTATTAAATCGGTCGATACCCAGATGTCAACCGTGGCTGACGTGAGGGTTTATTTGCTCGAATATGCCGATGCCGATCAAACAGCTGAATTGATTAATGAAGTGTTTGAACAGCAGGCCACGAGCGGCCGAAATCAAAGCCGAAATGCGATTGCGCAGATGTTTTCAGCCGGCGGTCGTGGCGGGCGCGGCGGCGACCGTGGTGGTTTTGGGCAGATGCAGCAAAGCAGTTCTGGCGGTCCGCAAAATGTACCCGTGGTAGCTTCTGCCGATGACCGAACCAATGCTGTTGTGGTCAGCGGTCCGCCTGATGTCCTGGATGTAATCGGCGACGTTATTAAGGAATTGGACTCGAATCCAAACGAAGACCACGAGTTGTTTTTGTATAAACTCAAGTATGCTCAGGCCGAAAATATAAGTGACAGACTCAACAGTCTTTTCCAGGAATTAGAGAATATTAATCAACAGAATGCCCGCGGCACCGGCGGCCGCGGCGGTTTCACAGCGACCTCTCGAAGCTCTGACGGTGAAAGCATCACGGACGAGGTCTATATCGAAGCGGATGAGGACACCAATTCATTGGTCATCATGACATCCTCGAAAAACTATGAAAAAATTAAAAAAATTATCGAAAAGCTGGATATTCCGATTCCGCAGGTGCTGATCAAGGTGCTCCTGGCAGAGCTGACGACAACCGACGAAACGGATTTCGGGGTTGAATGGTCACATATTAATATACGGCCGAACGGTGATACTTACTCAAACGCATTCAGTTATTCACCGGTTCCCACGGAAGGATTTGTTTCGGAAATTATCAAAGGGGATTTGGAAGTCACGATACGGGCACTGCAGGAAACGGGTGATCTGAACATCCTGTCACGACCGTATATTTTGACAAGTAATAATCAACCGGCGACGATCAATGTAGGGCAGGAATACCCCTTTATTACAGATTCCACCCGAACCGACACCAACAACGTCGTCAACACAGTTGAATACCGTCAAATTGGTATTACGTTGGAGGTGACGCCAAGTATCAACAGCGAGGGTCTGGTCATTATGGACATTGCGCCCGAAATCGTCACCGCGGCAGCTGAAACGGTTACGATTTCTCAGGATTTTGATGCGACCGTCTTTAACTCACGTACCGCCGAATCCCGGGTGGCAGTACCCCATGGCGGTACTATTGTGATTGGCGGGCTCATGCAGGATACCGAAATTGAAAGTGATGAAAAAATACCGTTTCTCGGTGACTTGCCCTTGTTAGGTTATATGTTCAAACGAACAATTGTTGACAAGGCAAAAACCGAATTGCTGATTTTCCTGACTCCACAGGTCGCCAGTGATGTCGATGAGTTGCAGCTTCTGTCAAATCATGAGAGGGCTCAGAGCCAGTTTATCAATGATACAGAAGGGAAAGGCAATAGTAAGGCACTTAAAGACCACTTGGAAAAAATAGAGTCGGTTTATCAGGAAACAACCGGCCAGCCAAATCAATAATATTTCGAGCCTTCATAGGCCGAAGGGACGAATTGATATAAATGATCCGTTCGTACTTTCGGCCTTTTTTTATTTTAAAGTTTTGGGTTGACGAAATGTTTCAATTATTTAAAATATTTATTTAAAATAACCAATTAAATTATAGGATTATAATCTATTGGAATTTTGAGATATGGCAAAACGTAAAGATGGTCTGGATCGAAAAGCATCACTTTTAGAGGCAGCAACGAAGGTTTTTGCGCAGAAAGGATTGCGAAAGACGACCATTGCCGATATCTGTCGAACTGCAAAATCCAACACGGCATCGGTCAATTATTATTACGGTTCCAAGGAAGAGTTGTATGCTGCTGTCTGGAAGAGTGCCTTTCATAACGCAATTGAAAAGTATCCCCCGGATATGGAATTAGCCCCTGATGCAGGTCCCGAAGATCGCCTCTATGCACTGATAAAATCATTTCTGCATCGTATGCTGGATTCCGGTGAGTTGGGATGTGCGGGGCATATTTTATTGATGGAATTGGCAAATCCTACAGAGGCGATAGATCGTG
>ENA-ORCT01000831-ORCT01000831.1-marine-metagenome-genome-assembly--contig:-NODE-831-length-13169-cov-4.940804_pt1 | contig 13169 bp, 10 predicted proteins | sample MGYA00248632_ERZ508511 | MGnify/ENA primary metagenome ERZ508511 (study PRJEB26182, sample SAMN06268839) | marine metagenome | isolation source: Tt an P1-techrep anaerobic enrichment on pine from sediment...
AACTCGCCAAGTTTCTTCTTTATCCATTTCAAATAAGGTGATTGAAATAAACTACATACGAAAAAGAAAGAATGAGGGAGGAGCTGGAGGTTTTCACGACGGCATGAGCCGAGCATATAATGCTGGCTTTGATTGGGTTTGGCTAATGGATGATGATGGCTATCCCGAAACTAATTGCTTAAAAGTAACTAGAGAATTTTTCAAGCAATTTCATTTTATTAATGCTCTAGTTTTATTGAAAAGTAATCCCAAATTACTAGCATCAAAAGAAACTTTAACTGATTTTCTTAGCGACAAAAGCGATTCCGTTATTCATAATTATGCCTTACCGTTTAATAGTACTTTTATATCAAGACATATTATCTCATCTATCGGGTTGCCAAAAAAGGAATACTTCATTTGGGGAGATGAATTTGAATACTATTTAAGATGCAAAAAGAATAATTTCAAAATTGCCACAGTCCCCAGCGCAATACACTATCACCCTGAATTTAAGGCTCACACAGAAAGTGTATTAGGAAATAAAAAAGTAGTTATCAAACCTATTTCTCATATGTATCACTATTTGAGAAATTATTTTCACATCTATTCTATTTATAATAAAACGTTGCTGATAAAACTTTTTATCTTATATGTAGTTTTAGGAATGAATAAAAAATCATCAATTAAATTACGTCCTCTATTCGAGGCTTTCTTTCTTGGAATAAGAGGTGATTTCAAAAAAAGTTTAATAGCTAATAGAGAGAATGGATAAGTACTCCAATAGACTTAATATAATTATGGTAGTTAGATTTTATTATCCTCATCTTGGAGGAAATGAAAATCAAGCCAGACTATTAGTTGAGCAATTAAAAGAAAATTACCCAGTAGAAATAACGATTGTAACCTCCTTGCATGATAAAAACTTAAAACAATTTGAAACACTGGAAGACATAAATATTGTGCGCCTGCCTCATTTTCTAGTGAAAAAAAAGTCAACTAATAAAAAATCAATTCCAATAAAACTTATAAACAAGATCAAGTTTCTATGCCAGGAATACTCCTATCAGATTAAACTTTTAAAATTTTTGTTAAAAAAAATTAAAAGTATTGACATCATTCATGTTCATCAGACATCATGGTTATCAATAATCCCCAGTATTATTGGCCGAAAATATAATAAACCGGTTATCATTAAGGAGGCAACATTAAATGGGTTTCAATTTCTAAGAACTTTATTTTTACCATCACAACTAAAACAAATTCCAATAAAATTCTCCAACTTTATTGGAGTGTCTTCAATGATTATTGAAAATTTACTTCAACAAGGCGTGTCAAAAGATAAGGTTTTTTTTATACCTAATGGAGTTAAATTCCCCAGTGCTTTGCCTGCAATTAAGCCTCATATTAATTCGTTTAAAAAAATTCTTTTTGTTGGCAACTTCTCACATGGCAAAATAAAAGGATTTGATATTTTATTGCTAGCGATCTCAATTGTAAGAAAAAGTTTTCCTGATTTTATTTTACAAGTAATTGGAAATGGTGATGCTCATGAATATGATAATATCATTACGCAAAACACCTTAAGAGATAACATTGAGTTCTTAGGTGAAAAAAAGGATGTCACAAGATATTATCAAGCGGCCAATGTTTTTGTCCTTCCTTCGAGAAGCGAAGGAATGTCAAATTCTCTTTTGGAAGCCATGGCTTATGGCACCCCCTGTATTGCAACAAAGGTATCTGGGGCAGAGGATATTATTGACAACTCAATAAATGGATTTATTGTAGCCATTGAAGACTATCAGGCTATGGCTGAAAAGATTTTGGAGATCTTAACCAAGCCCGATTTAGAAAAAAAATTCAAGAGAAATAGCCGAGAGAAAATTGAGAAAAAATTTTCAATTGAAGCAATTGCAAAACAATACTATAAAGTCTATTCAAAACTAGCCAATAATGAGTCTTAATAAGCTACTTTACCTTGCATTTATTATCACTCTTTGGGGGGCAGGATTTTTTTTAGCTGCACTTACAAGCCTAAGTCCAGTTTACTTTACATTTATACTTGGAATCCTAACTATTCTGCTTATATCTCCCCATGCTACTTTTCCAAAAGAAAAGCTAATCATCGCAAACTTTCTCATATTTGTATTACTACTAGTCGTTCAAGCTTTCCTTACCGACCTTAGACGCCCTCTTATATCATTTTTAAGTCACCTTTATTTTATTGTTGTATTCTGGCTTGGCTCCCACTTGACATATAAGCAGCTTTTAAAAGGGGCTAAGATTGCTTTGTACTCATTACTCCCCATTTTCTTTGTTGAGTTCTTCTTACGACTGGGAGGGAATCTCAGTGGTGCTGTCAACGCATTAAAGACGATGGATGAGTTGAACTTTTATGGACTAAAAGTCAATTCAATTATGTTTATGGACACAAATCATGTTGCCATGGTTATCCTTCCATTCTATTTTTTAGGGTTATACCTGAGAAAAGAGCATAAAGTAAGGACAGAATTTATACTGATATGCTTATTTATTTTCCTTCTATTTACATTTTCCAGAGCTGCGATCATTGCAACAGCTCTTTTTTCTTTGATATTTACACTATTCCGCATAAATAAGAGCTTTGCTAAAACCTTATTCATATTGTTCCTGATTGGTGCTATTGTTTTAAATTTTCTGATTCCATTTTTCATTAACGATCCAAGCTTTATTTCAAAATTTGAAATTCTCCAGGCTGTTATAGACTATACAGAGAAGTATGATTGGGGGCGCTTGTTCTTTGGTGTAGGGTATGGTAACAGTCCCAATTACTTAGGAATAGGTTCTCACAATCTATTTTTAACCTATTACGTCGAAGGAGGAATCTATGCATTAATTTTGATTGGAAGTCTCTATTTTCTGTTTATTAACAAAACAGAAAAAACCCTTTATATTATTCTACCATTTATTTTGGCAGGGCTGTCCTTTGCACCTCAGGTACAAACATTTTTCTATGCAGTACTTGCTGCAGTTATCTTATTAGAACATAAATCTAAATTAAATGAAAAATAGTTATACATTCTCTCTAATTGTTCCAACTATTGGAAGGACTTCTGAACTTGAATATTTTCTTACTAGCTTAACAAACCAGACATATAAAAATTTTGAAGTCATTATCATAGATCAAAACAAAAACACTCTTCTAGAACCAATCATAGAAAAGTATAGAGACGAGCTAGGAATACATTATATAAAAAGTAATATCCCGGGTTTAAGCGTCAATAGAAATCGAGGAATAAGTGTATCGAAAGGAGATATTCTTTGTTTTCCTGATGACGACTGTAGCTATGCTCCAAACACACTAGAGGAGGTTCTCCTCTTTTTCTCTAATAACGCAGACCATCAAATCTATTCTTGTTGCGTGAAAGATCCCGTAACGAAAAAACGATTCTTAATGGCAATAAAGGATTCGTCACTTAATAAATACAATTTTTTCAACAAAACAATTAGCATTGGGATTTTCTTAAAACCCAAATCGATAAGCGACGTCTCATTTGATGAAAGACTTGGAGCTGGTAGCCAGTTTGGCTCTGCCGAAGAAAGTGATTTAATCTCAAAACTAATGGAATTAAGATACAATGGTAAGTATTTTGCTAATAAGTATGTCTATCATGAATATCCCTCTATAGTACCCAACCTAAATAGATATTACACTTATGCCCTAGGTTACGGGGCTTTTATGAAGAAAGAAATCATTGCTCGTAAGAAATACAGATTCATATTCTCATTCATGCTGAACCTTATTGGGCGAACTCTATTTTCCGTTTTACCTTGGAAAAAGCGAAAGTTTATATGGATGTCTTTGAAAGGCCAAATTGAAGGATTTCTAAAATATTAAGAAGATGAAAAAAACTATTCTTTTTTACTCAAGTGTAAAAACGAAACGAATGTTCTCCATCCAAAAGTTCTATAAGACAGACATTACTATACTCAAAGACTTGGGATACAATGTAGCGCTAAGCAACTCAATGGTAGACTACTTATGTTTTTGGAAATATGACATTGCATTCATCTACTTTTACCGATATGGTTTAATTCCGGCCATGCTTGCTAAACTATTTTTTAAAAAAGTCGTGTTCACCGGAGGAATTGATTATTTGGACAGAGAATATGCAGGCAAAAAATCGTATACCACTCAGAAGCTCTTCTTTATCCTTTGCAATCTATTCTCTGACAAAAGCATATTGGTATCAAACTCCGATGCAAAAAATATAAAAAAAATTCGAAAGTCCCTTCCCCCTTCAAAATTTCCTTTGTCATTTCATGTTATTAACTATGAAAACTTTGAATACAATGAAATTCTTGGAAAGAAGAAAATATTTTGCACAATTGCTTGGATGCTTCGCTCCGAAAATGTAATTAGAAAAGGCGTAGATAAATCGATACTACTTTTTAAGGAAATCTACAAACTAGATCCTCAATTCAGAATGGTCATAGTTGGGCCAAAAGGAGAAGGGTCCAAGCTAATCGAGAAAATGATTTCAGATGAAAAATTAGGAAATGCCGTAACTCTAACTGGCGAAATAGACGAAAAAACTAAAATCAGTATTTTAAAGGATAGTTCGGTATACTCCCAGCTTTCTATATATGAAGGTTTTGGCATAGCGGCTATCGAAGCACTTGCAGCAGGAAATATTGTTGTCCATACAGGACAAGGTGGCCTATCAGACGCAGTTGGAGATAATGGTATTTTAGTAAAAAATGAAAACTATCAAGAAACTTCAAAGAAAATAATCCAGCTATTATCAAATGAAAATCTGAAGCAAAAAATGATACTAAAAGGTATCAAACATGTTTCCGAGAATTTCAGATACAATAAAAGGCTAGATGATTTTAAAAACATATTTGAATCAATTTAAATGAAAATCTCAATAATAAGCGCTACTTATGACAGCGCACCCACGATCGCAAGCTGCATCAACTCGGTAAATAAGCAAACGCATAGCTACATTGAGCACATCATTATTGATGGAGTTTCAAAAGACAACACGCTGGAAATTATAAAAGCGACTCCCAACCGGGTTACCAAAATTATTTCTGAACCCGATCAGGGCATCTATGATGCGATGAACAAGGGAATAAAACTGGCAACAGGTGATATAATTGGCATCCTAAACTCAGATGATTTTTATGCAACATCCGATATCATCCAAAAAGTAGTCGAGCGTTTCAAAGAGGCGAATTGTGATGCAGTTTACGGTAACCTGGATTTTGTGGATCAAACAAACACGGAGAAAATAATCAGACATTGGCAATCATCGCCTTTCATACCGGATAGTTTTAAAAAAGGCTGGCATCCCCCACACCCAACCTTTTTTGTTCGCAAAGAGATCTATGATCGTTATGGCCTTTTCGATATTTCATTAAATGTTTCTGCCGACTTTGAATTGATGCTACGCTTCATTGAAAAACATCAGATAAAGGTGTCCTACCTGGATGAAACGATTGTTAAAATGCGCTACGGGGGAGAAAGCACAGGCTCCCTAAAAAAGATCATTGAAGGGAACCGGAACATCATGCGGGCATTCAAAAAGAATGGAATCAAAGTCTCTCCATTTTATCCAGCACTACGCCTAATTCCAAAACTTAAACAATTTATTTCAAGATAGTCATGAAACATATCACCCTGATCGGTGCTTCCGGCTTTGTCGGAACACGTTTAACCGATTTAATCAAAGACGAATTTCAACTCAAAATATTCGATAAGCAGCAAAGCCCGTTTTTCCCGGACTTGGTTACGCTTGGCGATGTGAGAAACCAAGCCGAGCTTAACAAAGCGCTTCAAGGGCAGGAAGCGGTGGTATTGCTTGCAGCCGAACATCGCGACGATGTCTCCCCCACTTCCTTGTATTACGATGTGAATGTACAGGGAACCAGGAACGTACTGGAGGCAATGGATAAGAATGGCGTGAAGAATATCATTTTCACCAGTTCGGTAGCGGTATATGGCCTCAACAAGCAAAACCCGAACGAAGAGCACCCGGCCGATCCGTTTAACCACTATGGCAAAAGTAAATGGCAAGCCGAGGAAGTGTTGCGGGAGTGGCTAAACAAAGATCCGGAAAACCGGTCGCTCACGATTATTCGCCCTACTGTGATTTTCGGAGAACGTAACCGGGGCAACGTGTACAACCTGCTCAAGCAAATCGCTTCCGGCAAATTTCTAATGGTGGGGAAAGGCACCAATTACAAATCGATGGCCTACGTAGGCAACATCGCTGCTTTTATAAGCTACCATCTCAAAAACAGCAAACCGGGCTACCAAGTATTCAACTACATCGATAAACCCGATTTAAATATGAATGATTTGGTGGCACAGGTGGAAAAAAGCCTGGACAAACACATTCCATCCACCCATTTCCCTTATTGGCTGGGCATGCTCGGTGGCTTTGGGTTTGATATCCTTAGCAAACTAACGGGAAAGAAGTTTGCCGTCAGTTCGGTTCGGGTGAAAAAGTTTTGCGCCACCACCCAATTCGATGCCTCCAAAGCCCACAACTGTGATTTTGAAGCCCCCTACACCTTGGCGCAAGGCTTGCACAACACCTTACACTACGAATTTATCAACAAAAATAAAGACGGAATCACCTTTGAGTCGGAATAACCCGAGCTGGTCAGGATTTGCAATCCTGACCATTTAACACGGGATTTGTAATCCCTTTAATCAGCCTTAACGACCACTCGCTTAAGCAAATCGGCAACGACATATCCCCGCGCTGGTCAGGATTTGCATCTGCCAATTACTTTTAAACCAACACCATGCTAACCCGAGCTGGTCAGGATTTGCAATCCTGACCATTTAACACGGGATTTGTAATCCCATTAATCGGCCCAAACGTATCCCCTCTACCAACCCCGTCTGTCAAAACTGAGATTAGCATTTTAGTTGTATCCCCTCTACCAACCCCGTCTGTCAAAACTGAGATTAGCATTTTAGTTTTGTGGCATGGGAAAAGTATCCCCTCTACCAACCCCGTCTGTCAAAACTGAGATTAGCATTTTAGTTTTGTGGCATGGGAAAAAATCAAAGACACAGCAAAGAAGCAATGTTCCTGTCCATTGAGTTGTGGCAAGAAAGCGGGGTGAGCCAGAAGGCTTTTTGTGATAAGGAAGAACTGTCCGTGCCAACTTTTAGATACTGGCTAAGAAAGTATAAGAATGAGAAGGAGTCCGCAACGAAATCAAACAAGGAGGAATCGTTTATCCCGCTTAGGGTTCCCGGGATTGATTCTATGATTCGTTCCTGTGAAGTGTCAACAGAACGGATTACCGTATCCTTTCCTAATGGAGTGCGGGTTAGCTGTCCGGTTGGGATCGACATGCATCAATTGAGAAACCTGATTAACCATTAGCCTATGTTCGCCCTGTCATCTGAAAACCAGTTTCATTTATTTAGTAAACCTACCGATATGCGAAAGAGTTTTGATGGCTTGAGCGGTTTGGTTGAAAATACCCTCGGACGGAATCCATCGGGAGGCGATGTGTTTATTTTCATCAATAAACGAAGAGATAAAATCAAGCTGCTGCACTGGCAGGGAGCCAGTTTTGTTTTGTACTACAAACGCCTTGAGAAAGGAACTTTTGAGCTTCCCCGCTATGATGCCGTAGCCGGAAGTATTAGCCTGGACTATGCCAAACTGGTGATGATAATTGATGGGCTGAGCATTGAAAATATCCAAAAAAGAAAACGTTACCAACCAAACATTTAGCCCTGTTTTTATCACAAAAACATCTTGATAACATGCGCTTAATTTTCTTCTGAAAAGCCTGTAATATCAGTATCTTTGCTACATGTCAAAGGCACTGGAAGATATGAGTTACGAAGAGCTGTTGGAGGCAAGCAAAAAGCTTGAATCCGGACTTTCTAATGCAGAATCAGAAAAGTCTTTGCTGGAATCCAAAGTAGCACAACTGCAGTTCAGGATTGACCAGATGAACCGTTTACTTTACGGTTCAAAACGGGAGCGGTTCATTAAGGATGCAGATGAGAATCAAATGACTCTTCCTTTTGATATTGTTGAAGAAACTGCACCGGAAAAGCAGGAAGAAACCATTACCTACGTTCGTAAAAAGGCTAAACGGGTGAACCACCCCGGGCGAATGGCATTGCCTGACCATTTACCGGTAAAAGAAATCGTAATTGAGCCCCAGGAAGATACTACCGGGATGAAGTGTATTGGCAAGGAAGTAACAGATCAACTGGAACTGGTACCTGCCCGCTTGTTTATTAAACGCTATATCCGTCCAAAATACATCAAACCGGAAAATGAAGATACATTGACACAAACAGGCGTTATTGCCGGGCTGCCTGTTTTTCCCATAGAAAAAGGGATAGCCGGACCGGGATTGCTGGCACAGATCATGATCGACAAGTTTGTGGATCATCTGCCAATTTACAGGCAGATTGAACGTTTTAAGCGCGAAGGAGTAAAGATCTCCTCTTCGACCATTAATGGCTGGCAGGAATCCATAAGCAGTTTGTTGTGGCCTTTATACGAAACGCTAAAAAGCAGGGTATTGCAGCAGGGATACATCCAGGCCGATGAAACTCCCATCCAGGTACTGGATAAAACCAAACAAGGAAAAACGCACAAAGGGTACTATTGGATTTATCATTCTCCTTTGGAGAAAACAGTTTTCTTTGACTACCAGCATGGGCGCTCACAAAAAAGGCCGGCAGAGCTACTTAAAGGTTTTAAAGGTTATCTTCAAACCGATGGCTATGTGGTTTATGACCTGATCAGCAAGAGCAAGGATATTACCCACCTGAATTGCATGGCACATGCCCGACGCAAATTTGAAAAGGCACTGGACTACGATAAAAAACGGGCTGAGTATGCCATGGAAATGTTCCAAAAGCTCTACGCCATTGAAGCCAGGGCAAGAGAAGATGAGCTTTCTGCAACGCAAAGATACGAATTGAGATTAAGTGAAGCACTTCCGGTCCTTAATGAGCTGGGAAAATGGATCGTACAAACCTATAAAGAAGTCATACCTAAATCACCCGTAGGCCAGGCTGTAGCCTATTGCCTTCCCCGATGGGATAACCTGTTGAATTATCTGCACGATGGCTCTTTGGAGATAGACAATAACCGGGCTGAGAATGCCATACGCCCCATCGCACTGGGCAGGAAGAATTATTTGTTTGCCGGAAGTGAACGTGGTGCTCAAAGAGCTGCCATGTTCTATTCCTTCTTTGCCACCTGCAAGAAAAACCAAGTCAATCCCTTTGACTGGCTTAAGAAGGTATTGGAAATAATCCCGGAACACAAGGTCAGCAAACTACACGAACTCTTGCCTCAGAATCTGAATCTTTAGAAAAACCAATGCGCCCCGATTGATCACTGGCACAAACCAAATACCTGGTTGGTAGAGGGGATACATGTTCCACGCACGAAAACACAAAACAAAAGACCCCGCTCACAAATCCTACGTTTTCTTTTCAGGAAATCCTAAGTATCTTTTGAAAAAAAGTACTTCAACTTCTTAGAAAAAGTACTTTATCTTTTTCGGAGAAGTACTTTATCTTTTCCCGAAAAGAAGCTTAACTTTTTTCGGAAGGCTTGGTTTCACTATTTAATCATCTCCTTCCCGCTGCCATTTATTGTGGCTCAATCACACTGAAATTCGGAGTTGGCACAGCTTCGATCGTTTTACCTTGCATCATTCCGGTGCAGGCCGGTAGCTGCCAGAAGGTAGATAAGCATGCACCCGTGTGTAGCAAAATCTGCGCACGTCTGCCGCCAAGTCGGCGTAGGTCTCCAGCCAAACCTGCGCACGTGTGCAATCAAATTTTCACACACCGTAACTAGTGCTTCCATGCGTGTGCAGTTTTACTTCCATACGTGTGAAAATCTACCTGCATACTTATGGAGATTTATGTCCGCACGTGTGCAAGTATTTTCCGTTATGTATACCGGATTGGCAGCTTCTTTCGGCAAACCCGAAAGCCAACCCATTTTGAAAATAGAAGCAGACTCATACAATTTTGTACCCTGTGCCAGGCCGGAAGCATACATTAAGTCTCTCATAGTGTCGTTACAAACTGCCTGCCCCGATGCAATCGGGGGCTGCCAGCTCGCCCCTCGTCACCGCTACGCTAACACAAGGGGCAGGCCGGGGAATACTACTTTTTTTTCTTGTTTTTCAGCTTTTTTGTGGTATCAGTTATTTGTTCCAAAAAATGTTTTTCCACTTCCGACAATTCATTTTGTTTAAGCGCTTTATATTTCTCATATTCCGAATGTGCTTTCTGTAAAGCTTGCTTGTGGCTTATTGTTCCGGCGTGATTCAAAACATCTTTTCTTGTTAATTGCAGAAAACTATCCAATTGCTCAATCCAGTCTTTCATGTACATTGGGGTTTGGTTGAGTGCTTGGATTTCCGCTATTTCAAGATATGCTGTAACAATCCGGTTTAAGATATCCAATTCTTGTTCCGACAGATAATTTTTTGCAATTTCCGCTTCCTGTTTTGTCGGTTTTGTGCCTTTAAAACTACTAAGACCAAGATTGGGCACCGTCGAATCAACTCTTTGGTAAATTACCTCAGCAGCAGTTTTTCCGTGCGCTGCCCAGTGCATTTTATTTTGAACGGTTTTAAAAAACACCATTGACATTTCCAGCGATGGGTCGTAATCGATACTGGTTGCATAAATATCTAAAACTTTGCGCCAAAACACCTTTTCAGAAGAACGAATATCCCTGATACGGGCCAATAGTTCATCGAAATAATTTCCGCCACCTGCTTGTTTTAGCAGGTCATCGTTCATTGTAAAACCTTTCACAATGTATTCCTTTAAACGTGCGGTTGCCCATTGGCGGAATTTTGTCCCCTGATGGCTTTTTACCCGGTAACCAACCGAAATAATAACATCCAGGTTATAAAGCTTTACATTTTGTGTTTGTGTTTTTCCTTTAATGGCGCCATGTTGAGTGGTGTGTGCAAAATTTGCACATACCAATTCTTCGTCCAGCTCGCCTTCCTCAAAAATGTTTTTAATATGCTTAGTTATTACCGAACGTTCTTTCTGAAACAATTCGCCCATTTGTGCTTGTGAAAGCCAAACGGTTTCTTCTTCCAGCCGGACATCAATTTTTGTTTGTCCATCTTCGGTTTGATAGAGTAGTATTTCTGAATTTGCCATGTTTAACCAGTAAAATATTTCACAAAAATCTTTGGCAGCTCTTTGTTGTATTGTTTTAAATGAGCTGTTGCCCTATTTTATCCCATTAGCAAAACGGCACCGGTGAGGGTTAATGCATTGATCTCACCCTCATCTCCTAGCGTAATCCTGTCCATCATTATGTCTTTAAAATCCTGTTCAGACATTATTCCCGGTTAAGAGGCCGGAATGGCAAATTCCAGCCAGCCGCCACCGGCCTTTCGACATATCCTAACCAGCTCGGTTGATGCATCTCCCCGTGAGCTGGGTTTTATAAAATGAGTTACAAACTCAAGACAGCGCCCCCCTCGTTTCCGCTTCGCTCAAGCGAGGGGGAGCAGGGGTTAACCAATGAACCTCTTATCTTCCATTCGGATTGAAAATCCGGCGTTAATAAGGTGCGGATGACATATCCGGCCCAGCTGCAAACCGCCCGCTTTGGTGCATATCCCAATGAGCAGGGGCAGGGCATTATAACATTGCTGCCTTCACAAAATATTCATCCATTCCATCAATACCTATTAATAAGAATTGATCTTGTAGATGTACAGCTCGATTGATCAGATCTAAATCATCCGTTTCATCTGCCTCGCGCAAAACTGTAGTTAATGTGGAAATCAAAGGTTTTGAATACCACAATCGTGGCTTAGGCTCAAATGATCGAAATTTAAAAAGTAGGCTTTCACATAACTCTAATGCTGTCAATGAATTAATTATTGCATGATACTCAATCCAATCAATAAAAGAATGCATACGGGGAGTTTTATCATCATCTAGAGTCAAAGAATCTATAAATAGTTTCCCTGTCGCAACGCTGATGCATTTCCCCTTCTCATCTAGCCTAAAGGCTCGATCTATTTTATGTCCGAATTCTTTCCGAATTTTGTTTTCCTTAATGAATTCTCTCAGTGAATCTTGACATATTCCATCCGGATTCGTCTCTAAATTGGCTATAAATACACTTAGTGCTCCATCCCAAACATCCACTTTATTTATTTCCTTTAATTCATTGAAGAAATATTGTTGATTACTGTGACCTTGTATCATACATAGAGCCGAAAGCCTGCCCCATGATGCACCAGCTTCATCTATTGCTTCATTCTTTATCCTATCCAAGCATGGTTTTACCATTTCAAAGTTTTCGTGGTACTGGTAATACAGGAACCTTTCGGCTAAACCCCACAGATGCGTTTGTTTCTTACTAAATATGATGTTAAAAATCTGCCAACCCAATTCTTTACTTTTATAAACAGTGTAAGGCAGATGCCACAATAAAGCGGCTCTTACTTCCTGTGCTTTATCTGCAGCCAATCTCCTTATTAAACTAATAATGAGTTCAGATGGTTTTATTTCCATATCCAGTAACCTATTCATTACCTCTATTACAGATTTAGCAACAACTCCTCTTGTACAATTTATTGAATTGTTTGCAATATCATTGAAAGTAACTTTATTATCATTTAGCCTTTGAACATTTAACCTTTTACCATCTGGATCAGAATGGTTGCTCAATGGTATAAGCAATTTAACAATCCGATCTAAATCTTCTCGACTTGATAATGCTTCAATACAGTCTTCTACCATTCTAGCGTAAGTAATATCATTGTCAAATGAAGAGTGTTTTATTTCAATTCCACCAAGCAATTGACTTGCAATATCATTGATGCTTGGCAAAGGGGATATGGGCTTATAACTACTATCGTTTACTTTTCCTAATCTACAATGAATATGAGAGCCGACTCCTTCTAATATTGGTTTTGCAATTGAATCTGGAAATTCATCCAACTTAGGGCTATTGACTATCCTTAAGTATTTGGCAGGATTATTCTTGGCCAGAATTGAAATGGTTCTACTTAGCTCTTCTGTTCCTCCACTATTACCATCTGCGGGATGGAAACTATGCCCATTATAACCTTTATAATAGCTAAAAAGGGAGTACAGGGCTTCAATGCTTAAAGTGTCCAAAATTTCAGCACTCACAGGAGAA
>ENA-ORCT01000833-ORCT01000833.1-marine-metagenome-genome-assembly--contig:-NODE-833-length-13155-cov-2.990518_pt1 | contig 13155 bp, 8 predicted proteins | sample MGYA00248632_ERZ508511 | MGnify/ENA primary metagenome ERZ508511 (study PRJEB26182, sample SAMN06268839) | marine metagenome | isolation source: Tt an P1-techrep anaerobic enrichment on pine from sediment...
AACAGGAGTAAATGACTATCGATTTAACGTCGGAATTGTTTTAGTCCATCGCGAAATTCGATAGGTATTATCCCATTTCGTCAGGTCTACATGACCATCGACATAAACAACATTACTTTCGCCATCGTCCCGCTTCTCGAATGTTGTTTTATGGAATGAAGCAAGACAGTCGAGGTACGTGACGCCAGTGTCTTTTTCCGAGGTGATCATAGATGACAGGGGTGTTGTCCATGCGCCAGGTTGAGATGGATGTTGCGGAGTACCGCATAAAGCATTATCGTTCAACGTCGCTCCATAACGTTCGGGATTCACCCATGGATTTTCTTCTCCGAAAAAAAAGGTCGATGCGGGCGATCGGATATCCGTGGTTCGAACGCGGAGGACATGAACGTATTGTTGAGCATTATTGAATTCAAATCCGCCCAGCATCGCATTCATACTGTAACCGAATATTGGTTCCACAGGAATTCCGGACGTACATTGATGTTCCCGCCGTGCAAATCGGTCAAACACCGGACATAGATGACTTTTGTCCTGTTCACCAAGATACGGCCATAAACTCCCCGCCAGGTCGGGATTCATGAGTGGATTTCTTGACTGGTCATGCCACTGACATAATCGATCAGGCTCTACTGATTTAAAAATCGAACCCCAAGCATTCGGAAACATCGAGTCATTTTCTTGAGTGTACATGGCCCCAGCAAGACCGTATTGCCTCAGGTTGTTGCGACAGATAATATTCCATGCGGCCTGTTTGGCTTTACGCAGGGATGGGGTGATAATCGAAAGCAGTAAGGCAATAATCGCGATCACCACTAACAATTCGATAAGTGTAAATGCTTTTTTGTTCATAATTCCGATCCTGTTTTCCCTAATCATTTAAGAACACTTCCTTGAACACGTCACGACGACACCCAAAACTCAATACCAAACCCTATTTAAACTATACGCTGTTTGGTCAATGAGTTCAAGAAAAAAATTTACTAAATACCACATAGCAATCGGTTGCTATTGCCTATATCAGCATTTATAAGCATTCCCTGCCTCGGTTCTCACCCGCACACATACCGATATGTCCTTTAACAATAGACACTTACATTTTTCCCATTAACGCATTCAATATTCCCAGATGTCGACGTAGATCATCATGGTATTTTTACTTAAATTTAGGTATTTTTTAAATTCGGTTCTTGAATTGGGTCAAAAGACACGAAAAAGATCTTGTTTTCAGGTTGCAATAAAAATTAAAAAAATTACTTTACCCCCTTGACATGGATGGTGAAGAATGCTATTATAAGGTCATAGAAACCGGTTGCTAGAAACTCAATTATTAATAACGGTTTCATTGGAGAAGTTGGAAAGATGAAAAAGCAATTACCATCACACAGGCAGGAAACCAAGCGGCAAGCACTACTGTTTTGCTTTCTTCTTTCAGAAATTCTCCGGATGTTTACCTATAACAGCCAAAACCCAATGACCAAACCTATTGGTTTAATGTATGTGAAATGAAGATATAACAAGACAATCTCTAAACCCTTTTTGTGGAGGAAAGATGATGAAAAAAGTATTAACCTTATTGGCGTTGATCGCAATGATCGGCGTTGCGAACGCAGAACTGCTCACCAATGGCGATTTTGAAGCCGGTGCAGGTGTCGGTTGGAATCAATGGTGGGGCGGTAATTCCGGCGTAGGTGTTCCCGATCCCATCGAAGGTGACCTGTGTGGCGGTGTCTGGTGGTCCGATGACGGAATTTTCCAAGGCATAGAAATAGGCGCCGATACTTACACAGTCAGCGGACAAATCTCACAAGAAAATCTCTTTAATCGAATCGGTGTCATAGTTGCTGAAGTTGGCGTTTGGAATCCTGACAAGTGGGCTCCGGGCGTTGGGGGCATTGATGTATGGTGGACTCAGCAGATAGAGATCACTCCTTCCGATCCAACTGGAACATGGCTTAGCGGCAGTACGGTTATTGACAATACAACCGCCGGTGCAAGTTATTTGAATATCAATCTTTTCTTGATTGATCAAGGCGAAGAACCTGCCGGACTTGCTCGCTTTGACAACATATCGGTCGTTCCGGAACCGACCACGCTGGCATTACTGGGGTTGGGCGGTCTGCTGCTTAGACGCAAACGAAGCTAAATTAAGATTTTCAGCATGTCAAAATAAGATTAAGGGTGGTTTTGTGAAAATAAAACCCCCTTTTTCTTTTTTTGGGGCCGTATCCTACGGGGAAGCAACTAATGTATAAAGCCATATTCATCTTGTTGATATTGAGCCTGTCCGGATGGGCTGTCGCGGACTTAGGCCCTAACCGAGTGATCAATGGCAGTTTTGAAAGCGGTGCAACCGGCTGGTCACAATGGTGGGGTGGAAATTCCGGTCTGCCGGTGACCGATCCGGTCGAAGGTGATTTGTGTGGCGGTGTCTGGTGGCATGATGACGGGATTTATCAAAATCTCGGGTGGCTGGACGCTGGAGTCTATGATTTCGGCGGCAAACTCATGGCCTCCGGAGGTCTGAGTAACCAGCGGGTGATCCTCCATGCGGCAATGGATGACGGCACCAATACCTGGACACAGGAACTGGACCTGGTTCCCGGGGATACGGAAAACATATGGCACGCTAAAACAAGTACCATCACCCTGTCAACTTCAACCTCCGTTACAGTCACATTAATGCTGGCGGCTGGTACGTCTCCGAGCGGTATCGGTCGTTTTGACGATATCTATATCCGCCTATCCGACAGTGGGCAGCAAAATCGCTATTATTATGGTGCCAAACTCGAACCCTTTGATCGCATCATGCATACCGGGGGTCAGAACATCCCGGACTTTTATGAGTACTGGAACGTAATGGACGCAGATGAGCGACCTGCCTGTTACATGAGCTATTGTAACCTGGTCACGCCCTTTATGCCCGCACTGCGGGACGACCTGGAACGCTACCGCCGTGATTATGGTGTTTATATGCCGGTTCAACTGGGTCTGTATATTGTCGGCATCGAAGATGAGATTGCTGCCGGTCTTTGGGACGATGATATCCAGAGGTTCTGTGATGACCTCAACCAGCTTGGGTATCCTGTATATATTCGAATCGGCTATGAATGCAACGGGGCTCATAACAATTATGATCCAACGAATTATAAAGCTGCATTTATCCGGATTACCAATGCTCTGCGCGCCAATAATGTTGAGGCCGCTACTGTATTTAATGTGATTCAAGGACCTTATACGGACTGGTACCCCGGAGACGAATACGTGGACTGGATGAGCATTAATGCATTCAGCGTCTGGAATATTCAGAATCCCGATACTTATACGTTTCTTAATGATGCCCACGCCCGTGGCAAACCGGTCCTGATCGGTGAGGCCGATCCGACATACTGGCATACGGATCAGGGACAGGCCAGTTGGGACGGCTATTTTGTGCCCTATTTCAACCTGATCGAGACGTGGCCGGGTATCAAGAATTTCTGTTATATCAATACCGACTGGTCCTATAGCGATTTGCCGGATTGGGGAGACTGCCGTCTGCAACCGTATCCGATTGTGGCCCAGCTTTATCGAGACCACATGGATGATCCGCTGTATTTGCACGGGACGGACGAAGCGACGCTGCGAGCTGATATTACAGGAATCACGGATACCACTCCACCCGGAAAAGTCACTGGGGTCACAATAGACACAGTTAACGCTCCGGCCGCGTTGACATGGTCCCCTGCAACCGACGATACCGGCATCAACCGCTATGAAATACGTCGGGACGGCGTTTCGGCCGGTTACAGTGCCACCGAAGAATTCCTGGACACCGATGTCATCGCCGGCCAAACGTATATCTATGAAATTACAGCAATTGATCAGGGCGGCAATCGTGGTCCTGTTTCCAACCCGATCATGGTGGTAACCGCTCCCGGCGTGGAAAAGCTTATCAATGGTGAATACGATCAGGGACGTGGGCCATGGGGGATTTACTGGAACGCCGCAGGGCTGTCCATGTCGAATACGATTGACACCACTTCGAGACTGTCGGGTATCAATTCATGTCGACTTGATATGTATCAGGTTACGGGTACGGATTGGCACCTGCAATACTATCAAAATCTCGATACGGAAGCCGGTTTTACCTATGAATTGAGCTATACTGCCGTTGCTGACAGAAACACCAGCATGGTCGTGGCTTTGCAGGAAACCCATTCGCCGTACAGTTCATTTATCGCCCACACGGCCAATCTCACCACGACGCCCCAGACATTTACGCTGAGCGGAGTCGCCCCGGATAATGACAATGTGAATCTAACCTTTATGCTGGGCAGCAGTGCTCCCCGAACCATCTGGATCGATGCCATCAGTATCACGGAAACATCCAATCGTCCGAATCCGCAAAATTGTGCAGATGTTCAGACTGCTGGTTACGATATCCCATCGGATGTAACGGGTGATTGTTACGTGAACATCGAAGACGCCGTTTTCCTTGCGAATTATTGGCTCAATAATAACTGTCAGGTTACAAACGACTGTCAGGGCGCTGATATTGGAGGCGACGGGGATGTTACGCTGATCGACCTGGCCGTTTTCAGCCAGGAGTGGCTGCAATGTAATCATCCCCAAAACATTTCCTGTCAACCGACGTGGTAAAAATTTCCTCTGAAAATGTCAAAATTTCAAATTATATGAAACCGATTTTCTCTATATCCGATAAAATGGGTATATGAAAGCACGTACGTCTTTACACAAGAATGCAGAGCCATCAGAACCACCGAAACGGCCCTTCAGCCGAAAACGATTGTGGCTGTTTCGTGCGATTACGCTCGTTCTGCTTCCTTTATTATTATTCTCAGCCATAGAGGGAGGACTACGGTTGTTTGGGTATGGTTATCCCACAAAATCCATCGTAAAACAAAAACTGGAAAACAAGGAGGTTTATTGTCAAAATTATCAATTTGGCTGGCGTTTTTTCCCCAGAAATATAGCACGGAATTTTGACGGCATTGTATTCGATACAGAGAAATCTCCAGAAACCTATCGCATTTTTGTGTTGGGAGCTTCGGCTGCGATGGGCATGCCCGCTCCAGCATATAATTTTGGCCGTATCCTTGAAGTGATGCTGGATGACATGTATCCAGACATTGATTTCGAAGTGCATACCGTTGCGATGGTGGCAATCAACTCCTATGCGGTTTTGGAAATTGCCAAAGATTGTGCCAAGTTTGAACCGGATTTATTCATTATCTACCTCGGGAATAATGAGGTTGTCGGTCCGTTCGGTCCCGGGACGGTTTTGTCGCCGGTGTTATCCAATCGAGCTCTCATCCGAGCCAATCTGGCTGTCAAATCCACACGTACGGGACAACTGGTAGAACAATTCCTGAATTCAGTTTTGCCGCAGGATAATATGCCGCATCGCTGGGGAGGCCTGGAGATGTTCCTGAATAAACAAGTCCGTCAGGACAGTCACGAATTAGAACGGGTCTATCGCAATTTTGAAATGAACCTGCGGGATATTTGCCGGACCTGCAACAAATCGGGCGCTGCTGTTATTGTGTCGAATGTGGCCTGTAATCTCAAAGACAATCCGCCTTTTGCTTCTCTGCATCGGCCGGACCTGACGGATACGGATCAAAAGGCATGGGACACGTTTTATCAGCAGGGTATTCAACGAGAGCTTGCGGGTGATTCTAAGCAAGCGATCGCACATTATCTGGAAGCAGGAAAAATTGATTCTTCCTTTGCCGATTTACAGTTTCGTTTAGGTCGATGTTATTGGAATAGCAACAATGAAGCAGCGGCTAAAGACCATTACCAAAAAGCTCTCGAATATGACACGCTTCGCTTTCGGCCCGATACACGAATTAACGAAATCATCCGGTCGGTTGCCAGCAACAGGGAGAAGCAACGGATCCATTTTGTCGATAGTATCGCTGGCATTGAGGTCGCCAGTCCTCATCAAACACCGGGCGCGGAATACTTTTATGAGCATGTGCATTTCAATTTCTCAGGCAATTATATAATGGCTAAAACCCTGTTTCCGGTCATTCAGCAACTCCTGCCGACAACGGCGATACCGCAGGCAGAAACCGTTTTATCTGAAACACAATGTGGGCGGGCATTAGCTTATACTGATTTTGAACGGCACGAATTTCTAAATAAAATGTACGTGAAAATGCTGGATGAACCGCCGTTTACAAATCAGCTTTATCATGATGCATTCATGATTGAAACAAAGCAGCGCCTGGATGTATTAAAGGATTCGATTCAGGGTTCCGGCATCGATACTTGCCTAAAGCAGCACCAGAAGGCCGTAGATCAACGACCGGATGACTGGGCGCTTCATTGGCGCTATGCCGTCCTTCTGGGAAGCCGCTACCCAGAGGACCTCAAAGCACAGGAGCAGCAGCTCCGTGAGGTTCTTCAATGCTGCCCTTATGACGCCGCATACCTGGCACTGGCCAGAAACTTGCACAGGCAAGGTACTGTAACAGAAGCAATAGCCCTGTTATATGACTTGTTGAAATTGACCCCCAATGCCGGTCGGGCGCATGTGGAACTTGCATCGATATATCGAAAGCTTAGAAACGATGAAAAGTATATCGAGCATCTTTCTAAAAGCTTGACAATTGATCCAACCAGCTCTATTGAAGCATACGGAGCCCTGGCAGAGGCCTACGATAAAACAGGACAACCTCACAAGGCTATCGAGACACTCTATAAAGCAACGCGTCATTTTCCTGAAGCCCAAACCGCCCCGGTCCACGCATCTCTGGGCTATCTACTGAACACTCAGGGCAAACCAGAAAAAGCTCTCGAAGAATTAAAGCTGGCTCTAAAAATTAATCCGGACTTTACGAATGACAGACTTTTTAAGTCGCTTTTGACTGAATTAGAAGCGAAAGCCAATCAGTGAGTCAGTCGATACCGGCAAACAGTTTGATTATTATATGTTTATTCAACTACAGTTATAATCGAAAATATATATAATGATTTTATTCGACTTCTGAGCCAAAGTAAGGATAAGATACAATGTCAATCCAAAACGTGTACTCCAAAATCGTCTGTTTTTGTGTCTGCCTAATATCCGCCTGCCTGCTGTGCAGTTGCCGTATTGAAGGTGTAATTTCTCGGTCTCCTTCTTACCCGAATTATACGCTTGATAACGGTCACACTCTTCTGGGCAATAACGAATATCCGGCGATATCCTATTCCGGTTACCGAACCGTAAACCGAACTGTTGAAAACTGCCCGACGGTGAACCAGATCAAGGAAGACATGCAAATTCTCGCCGCGATGGGAATTAAACTGCTCAGGACCTACAATACGCATGAATTCCCTCAGACAGCCCGTACTCTCACCGCCATCCGGGAACTGAAAGAGGCAGATCCCGATTTTGAAATGTATGTTATGGTGGGCGCATGGATTCGTTGTAAGGATGCGTACGGGACCACGCCGGACCATAGCCGGGGAGACACTCAATGGAACAAGATCGAAATTGACACTGCTATTGATATGGCCCGTCAGTATCCGGATATCGTCAAGGCGATTGCCGTCGGTAATGAGGCCATGGTTACCTGGCAGACGCATTTTGTCCCGGCCTCGGTTATCCTGAAATGGATTCGATACCTTAAAGTTGCACGAACCGAAGGAGATATGCCCGAGAAAACCCTTGTAACCAGTTCGGACAACTGGGCTGCCTGGGGAGGCACTGAACAATACCGTAATGATGACCTGCTGGCTTTGCTCAGAGAGGTGGATTTTGTATCCCTTCACACATATGCTTTTCATGACACGTATTACGATCCGGCATTGAAATGGGCTGCACCCGCGTCGCAAGCAGATCTTCCGGTCGAAGAACAGGCTGCACATGCGATCCGGCAAGCCCTCGACCATCAAGTATCACAATACAACGCGGTCAAACACTATTTAGAAGAAAACAATATCCACAAAAAGATTCATATCGGCGAGACCGGCTGGGCCAGCATGGATAATTCGTATTACGGTGACGACGGTACCTGTGCAGCCAATGAATACAATGCCGCCCGGTTCTACGATGCCGTCCGAAAATGGACCACGCGAAATCATTTGACTTGTTTTTACTTTGAGGCCTTTGATGAACCGTGGAAAAGCGGCGGCACGGCAGGCTCGGAAGGCCACTTCGGTTTATTTACGGTGGATGGGAAGGCCAAAATCATGCTCTGGGATTTTGTTGACCGGGGCGTTTTTGAAGGATTAACCCGCGGGGGTCGTCCCATCGTGAAAACACACAACGGCAATCAAGAGGCAGTGTTGGAAACGCTGAAAAAACCGAGCTTAAAAAAACACTCATAGTTCAAGCATTCCATTCAGTACATAACACCATATGGCGGTTTAGTTTTAATTAACCTAAAAAATAGTTTTGGTGTCATGAGAGCGTGTTGAAGGTATTGTTTTGAGCATTTTTATCTCGTTCTTTATTCATTAGTCATTTTGTATTGCTCAAGGCTGACGGTAAATCTTTACGACAGGCAACGGCACCATAGTAAGCAATAATCACAAAACACACCAGTGGTACACAGTAAGCCATATTAATACCATGCCCCTCCCAGTACATAAAGTCCATCGATATTTTTTTGCCGAAAAGTTCTAAAATGCCCGTACTGACGGTGTCTGATACTTTTCCCTGTACAAACGTAATGACCGCCCCGCCGGCAATCGCCGCAATGACGCCGGCACCGCCAAGTTTGGTATCGTCACCCAATCCCCGAACGGCTAAACCAAAGATCGTCGGGAACATCAGGGACATGCAGGCAGAGATTCCAACCAGGGCAACGCATCCGACAATACCGCCCGCAAATGCCACAATCAGACATAATACAATTGCCAGGTATGACAGATATGCCAATAATTTTCCCGGCGTAATAAATTTCATAAGCCAGGTACAAACGAAGCGGGCTGATACAAAGATGATAATCCCAGCCAGGTACCAGTAGCCACCCAACTTTTCAGCCGTAATCCCCTCTGCCGAATGTAACGCTACCTGCTCAAGATTCAATTCCTGCATACAGTAACGAATCGTATAGGACCAGACGCCAATTTGTGCACCGACATAGAAAAACTGTGCAACCACTCCCCACATATAATGGCGGTTTTTTATCAGGCGTCCCGTCGTATTCCAAAAATCGACCCGATTATCTTCCTCGGATGCTTTGGGCATCTTATACAACGCAATCGCAATCCATGTCGCCAGCAAAATCAACCCGACCACAACATACGTCATCGTCACCGCGTGCAGCTCATGCGTCTGCAATGCCTCTAATTGCTCCGGCGGCATCACTGCACGTTCTTCGGCAGACGCTTTGCCCAATTCACCGAGAATAAAAATATTGGCAACGATGATACCGGCAATGGATCCCAGTGGATTAAATGACTGTGCCAGATTCAGCCGACGTGTGCCGGTCTCTTCCGGCCCCATTGCAACAATGTAAGGATTCGCGGCTGTTTCGAGGATGGACAATCCACCGGACAGAATCCATAAGGCCGCCAGAAACAGGTAAAATGTCATCTCTGGCATTGTCTTGTGGCTCAACATGGCCGGGTAAAACATCAATGCACCAATGATATACATTCCCAGTCCGAGTAAAACCCCAAATTTATAGCTGAACTTCTTAATAAGAATCGCTGCCGGAAAAGCCAGCAAGCCATACCCCAAACCATAAAAGACGACCTGAATCAGCGAGGTCTTCGTGTCCGTCATGCTCATGATTCGCTTGAAGGCGGCCAACAATGTATCCGTCATGTTATTGGCCAATCCCCACCAGGCGAATAAACTGGTCAAGAGGATAAAAGGTAAAAGTATCTTACGGGTTAGTACTTTTGGATGTTCCGGCATAATTCAGTTCCTTTCCCTGAAACGTTATTTTGTGCGTTTCATGCGTGTGATCTTATACACATTGGCATATGAAGAGAAATATTCTTTCTGGTCGGGTTTTGGTGGATAGATCGTTAAAGAACCGTCATCATTGATTTTGTAAGAAACCGGCAGATCAGTTCCAACAAGTGAAACACCGCTCTGTTCATCAAGTTCAACTGCTTGTAAAGTAACGGGGTCTTCTGACAATCCCATTTGAATCGCATAGACGATATTCCCATCCTTGCTGCGTGTGTATCGAATATCCCTGAAGGTGTATTTCAGGTCAAGAAATTTCCTTTGGTCACTAAAACCACCCTCGGGTTCTTTGGTTGGGCCTTCACCATATGTCTTCCAGGGTCGAGTGGAATAAATCGCCTCCCCATATCTGTTAAGCCAATGGCCCAGTTCCAGCAGCACATGTCGCTGATCTTTTGGGATGGAGCCATCCGCCTTTGGAGAGATGTTCAATAACACGATGCCGTTTTTACTCACTGTATCAATCGTGGCATGGATAATATCTTCGGCCGGCTTGATCCTGAGATTATTGGTATAGCACCAGCTCCCGGTACTGATGGTGTCATCCGTCATCCAGACATGCTCACTTGCACCACTCATACGGGATTTTTCATGATCAAGAATGCTGAAATTCAATGGCAAGTCTTCCTGCTTGCGGACAATTACCACGTCTTGATTTCGTTTTTGTGCTTGGTTCAGATAATAGGCCGCAAATTCAAACCGATCCTTTTGCGGAATCTCATCTAGCCAACTGTCAAACCAGATAATATCCGGGTGGTATTGATCAATGACTTCGATTAATTTGCCTTTCCACATGCTGACAAATTCATCACGCGGCATCGCACCATATAATATCGCTCGTTTGTCATCTTCTAAAAGCGAGGGGTAATTCTTTTGTAAGTACATATAATGTCCGGTCCATTCGCCTTTATCTGTTTTCCACAGATTGTTCCGGGCATGATGAAAGGTGGTAATTAAACGCATGTCCTGCTTGCAAAGTGCCTCGGCCAGTTCACCGGTAATATCCCGTTCAGGGCCCATATTCACGCAATTCCACGGGGTTGCAGTACTGTTCCACATGGCGAATCCATCATGATGTTCTGCAACGGGTCCTGCAAATCTGGCTCCGGCTTTCTTAAACAACAAGGCCCATGCGTCCGCATCAAAATACTCGGCTCTAAACATTGGAATAAAATCTGGATACTCAAATTCTGTCGGATCTCCCCAGGTTTCAGTATGATGTCTATTGACGCTTTCACCCGTCTTGTACATATGATGTGGATACCATTCATTGCCGAAAGCCGGTACTGAATAGACACCCCAGTGAAAATAAATGCCCAGTTTTGCATCCTGAAGCCACTCAGGAGCTGCATCATGGCGAGCCAGAGACTCAGATGTTGGCACATAGGTTTGCTCCGCTTTACACGCCCCACTACATAACAACACTGTCAGCATGAATGGCAAACTGTAAGATTTTAAAACGGTCATCATTTTGAATCTCCTAAGTCACAGTATGCTTATTTACATGAATTAAGTATCCAACTAAAATCCTCGTAAATCCGTGCTGGTTCTTCGCGTTAACCCGGATTTGGGTTTCCGTTCAAGTACTATATATTCTATCCCGTTTTGTTGGCAAAAAGCACGCTTCATATCTTTATCACCATCCTCATTCACTATATACCGATCAGGTTTTATCCGTTTGATTTCAGGTTCAGCATCCAACCAGCCATCACCGGATGATATTAAAGCCTGCTTGACAAATCGTATCGATCCGGCCATGTACTTTCGTTCATTTTCAGGGAACATCGGATGCCCCGGACCTTTGAGCTTTTCAAGATTCTTGTCATGGCCCAGTACGACATACAAATCGCCGTAGTCGGAGGCCTCTTCGAAAAACCGTATATGGCCCGAATGGAACCAGTCAAAACAGCCGGTTACGATTACCTTTTTTGAGGAACTGCTTATCAGGTCGTAATCATGTTCGGGATATCCCGCCAGAGAATCTGCAGAGAGAAATGTGTACCTGATCCCCTGGTCAGCAGCGATCTGTTTATACCCGTCAAAGGCCTCCAGATCCAGCGTAAACCAGGCATCCACCGGCTTATCGACAACCTCTGCAATGGTTTTTAGTTCCGAAAGGTCATTGACCGCATGCACTGCATTGATATAACGAACAGATTCCAGGAAATACCGACGTTCCGGTTCGGTGTATTTCGGCTCAGAGCCGGTCATTTGCAAAATCAATGCATCGCTAAACAGGACAATGTCCAGCTTCCCGGATTTTGAAATCTCGTGAATAAAACGAATTCGTTTTGAATCCAGTCCACAAAAAGCACCCACTGCAATAATTGTATCGGTCATGTTTGGTGTACCTTAACTTTAATCAGAAAACCTCCGGGGACCGGTTTATCAGAAGCAACGTAAAGATAGCCGCCGCCACAACCTGAATACATCGCGCCAGCATACTTATCCTGGTAAAAATGTAACAGCTCTATCAGGTCGAACTTAATCGTTGGATGCTCAACCGTATCCGGCAACAACGTCTGCCAACACAACATACACTCATTCAGCGAAGCACCCAGCACAGACAAATCCCTGTTGACAATCGCATCATAACAGCTTTTGCCCGATTGGCCCAGACGGCTGATCCATTGAGGATCAAAGTTCTTGCGGCCCAGGGGATGATATCCATCCGGACGCATATTAACCGGTAAAACATACAGGTGCTGTTCCAGCCATTCTGTGACATCAGGGTCATTACACGACTCAATATGTTTAGTAAAATATCCGCCTTCATATTCGTAATCATAATCCAGCCGGCTGATCCCAGGGTATACAATACCGATCATATCCTGCGATCCGGAAGGATCAGGCTTGCCTTTGTTTTCTTCTTCGTATAAAACACGAACAAGCTTGTCGGGATCTTCGTCGGGCAAGTCACCGCCCCATAATTCCAACGCGATAGAACGCGTACTGCCGCAAATACCCGCACGGTCCATCCACCGAAATTGCGGCTCAATCGCTACCACAACCATCGAACCGGGGGGCGTTGGATTGAGCTTTGACAAGAATGGTTGATCAATCCAACCGCCGGCCAGAGCGATTCTATACTGTATTTTTCCTAGAATATCCGTAATGTTCATAGAGGTATCATCCAAAACATCTCTCCTAAGATTCAAACAGTCTTTTGATTTAGCTGACAGTCCGTTTACCCGCTTTCCGATCGTTAAACTGCTGTTCGATCCACTGGTAGG
>ENA-ORCT01000834-ORCT01000834.1-marine-metagenome-genome-assembly--contig:-NODE-834-length-13151-cov-3.325073_pt1 | contig 13151 bp, 11 predicted proteins | sample MGYA00248632_ERZ508511 | MGnify/ENA primary metagenome ERZ508511 (study PRJEB26182, sample SAMN06268839) | marine metagenome | isolation source: Tt an P1-techrep anaerobic enrichment on pine from sediment...
ATTTCCAGCGAAAAGGAACTGCAACACTGGGGCTTTACTGGCAAATTCCGGGGGCTGACGGCTTTAAGATCATACCCGCTGAAGCATACGCCCACCCCAAGACATTGTAATGTCGGCAGCGAAAAAACTGAATCACAGGGCCTGGTTTTCAAACAGGCTCTTAACCGCTCACGTTATTTTGCTTGACCCCCCTGGAGCGGGTTTTCTATAGTTAATTATCCGGTTTGATTATTTATTTTTGTATTTGCCACTTATGGTGACCTTGCCCCGTAACCAACTCTCCGGCCGCCTGCATGATTTGCCCCACTCACCGTGCCGCTGATATTCAGTTCCTATTTTTTACGTTCAATATGTTCTCCCTGAAGAATGATTCGGTTTAGCCGCCTGAAATCGTGCCGTGAACCGGATGCCGATTTTCTGAACGGTTCACGTGACGGGTCGGGTTCCGGACGGTGAAATATTCCATTTCCATGTCGGTGAACCACTGATGAAGGGAGTTCGCCATGCGATGTTCTCGCGCCGGGTTACTTATTTTATGTTCGGCCATTATCATCGGGGTGCTGACCCGGGGAATTGCACAGAGTGAAAGCCCGGAAACTGCCATGGCTCAAATGGATCCCCAGGGGTATCCTGCCCCCATGACCGGATGCCTTGCGCCGGGAAAGTGCCATTCGGGCATCGAGCCGATTCGGGCTCACGATTCGGAAATGGCCCGGCAGATTTACAGCAAGGGAAAAAAACTCGGCGACCCCAATGGCTGCGTCATCTGCCATGGAGGAAATCCGGCCGAAGAAAAAGATGCCAAGCTGGCGCATACCGGGGTTCCGGAGGGAAGTGCCCTGAAGGCATTCAATCGCCATTCGGCCTCCATGTGGATTAACGATAAAACCTGCGGGCCATGTCACATGGAGTGGGTGTATGCCGGGCATCGGTCAATCATGCAAACTGAGGCCGGGAAAATACAGGGATGTTTGTGGGGATGGGGTTCCATGGGAACCGGATACGCCAAGCGGTACGGCAATTACACCATTGATGACCCGGATGGACCTGCGCCGGTATTCGGTTCGGATGCGTATAAAACGTATACCCTGAAACTGATGGCCAAGTCGCCGGATAATTTCCCGGACAAGCTTGAAAAATTGCCATCAGTGAATCCGGATAACCTCTCAGACACGCCTGAGCAGGCGGTGTTGACATATATCCGCTCGGAATGCCAGCGGTGTCACGTGGGGGTCCGCGGCCGGGACAAGCGGGGCGACATGCGGGGCATGGGGTGTGCGGCCTGCCACATTCCCTACAGCAATGAGGGCTTTTATGAGGGGACCGATCCCGGAACGCCCAAAGACAAGCCCGGTCATTCCCTGGTTCATTCGATTCAGTCCAGTCGCAAGGCCAAGGTCGTTGTTAATGGTAAAGTGTACTCGGGCATACCCCACGAGACCTGTGTGTCATGTCACAATCGCGGCAAACGCATCGGCGTTTCCTTCCAGGGTCTGATGGAGTTTCCTTACGGCACGCCGTATACCGGGGAAGGCGATAAGATGCCCAGGCTTCACACCAAATATTATCTGTACGTCAAGGATGATGTCCATCATCAACTGAAAAGCCGTGAAGGGAATCCGGAAGGCGGATTGCTGTGCCAGGATTGTCATTCGACCACATCGGCCCATGGAAACGGTAATATCACCGGAACACTGCTCGCCAATGTGGAGATCGAGTGCACCGACTGTCACGGCACTGCAACCCGTTATCCCTGGGAACTGCCGCTGGGCTGGGGGGATGAGTTCGGTGAGGCGATGGACGGTCAACCGGCACGGGGGCTTGCAAATCAACTGCTCAACACTCAGCAGACCTTCGGAACGGTGTACCCTTCCGCCGACGGTTTTTTGTTGACGGCACGGGGGAATCCATTTGGCAACGTGGTCCGGAAGGGCGAAAAGGTCATTGTCCACTCGGCCAGCGGTCTTGATTTCGAGGTGCCTGCGCTTAAATCAATTCACCGGACGAATAAATGGCAGAATCCGTCCGCAGCGATTGCCGCAAAAATAAGGGCTGGAAAACACCTGGAGATTTTAGAGTGCTACGGCTGCCATTCCGCCTGGGCGCCCCAATGCTACGGCTGCCATGTGAAGGTTGATTATTCCGGCGAAAAAACATCCATGGATTGGGTCGCCTCCGGAAACATTCAGTTTCCCGACGGCAACACCGCCGAGTCCAGGCGGGATGGCAGTGCGATCAAGGTGCCTGGAAAAGTCTCAGAGGGAAGAAGTTATCTCCGGTGGGAAAACCCTGTCCTTGGCATCAACGGGGAAGGGCGGGTTGGCCCCATTATCCCCGGCTGCCAGCAGATTACAACGGTGATCGGTCCGAACGGCAATCTGCTCGTTCACAATAAAATCTGGCGTACAGGCCCGGATCTGGAAAACAGCGGCGCCGAAGGGCAGCGCGGCATCGATATGGCGCCTGCTGCGCCTCACACCACCGCCCGGGAAGCCCGATCCTGCGCGTCCTGTCATGCCAGCAGCAAAGCCCTGGGGTACGGCACACACGACGGTCGTTACATGAAGGCCTACACCAGGGGCGTTTCGGTCGATATTGCCACCGTCAGGGGTGAGATCGTCAGTCGTGCGGCCCGGTTGCAGGTGCTCCCTATCCCCCAGTTGCCCATGGACCTGGACCAGGTGGTCACCCGTGATGACAAGCAGCTGCAGACGGTCGGGCACCACTGGCCTCTTTCCGGTCCCCTGACCCGGGAAATGCGGGACAACATGGAACGGGTGGGAACCTGTATGGCCTGTCATCAGGATATCCCTACGGGCACTTTCACATACCGGATATTGAGCACGGTGGGAAGTGCGCTGGGCCTGGTGCCCAAGACGGATCTGGAGCACCAGACCCTGATCCGCCGGGTGATGTATCTGGCGGCCGGTGTCGAGGTTTTTGGCACGTTGGCCCTTGCAGCCGTGGTGGTCGGTGTCGGGATTTACGTTTTTCGAAAACGCCGTTCGGCGGTATTATGATTGTTTCGGTAAATCAGCCGTATTTCGCCCCATATCCCGGCTTTTTCGTCAAGGCCCTGCATTCGGATGTTATGGTACTCCTTGACGATGTTCAATTCCCCCAGGGTACCACCTGGATCAGTCGAAACCGGTTCAAGAACGATCAGGGGACCTTGTGGCTGACCATCCCGGTTTGGAAAAAGGGGCTCGGAAAACAGCGGATATCCGAGGTTCGAATCTGCCGGGAGGGCCGATGGCTTCGGAAACATCTGGAAAGCCTGAAATGTGCCTACGCCAATGCTCCGTTTTTCGACGAGCATCTGGATTTTTTGTCGGACATATTTTCGGGCCGATATGAAAAGCTGATATCGCTGAATCTGGACATCATCCGCTATCTGGCCGGTTATCTGAATATCGGGACGAAAATTATCTGTCAGTCCGATATCGGCACAGTCGCTTCGGGTACCCGATTGGTGGTGGATATCTGCAGGACGCTCGGTGCATCAGGGGTTGCCGTCCAAAGCGCGGCACGCAAACACCTCGATAACGAACTGCTTGCGGTATCGGGTATTGGCCTGACAGTTTTTAAAACGCCGCAATGGGTATATCCTCAATTGTGGGGGGCGTTTGTACCCAACCTGTCGGTTTTCGATCTGATCTTTACCTGCGGACCGAAAGCGGGTCGAATCCTGGCTGCCGCTCCATTCTGATGAATACAGCGTTCACCCTTTTTCCCTTGCGGAATGCCGCCTGAAAAAACCTTGCTCGTTGAGCAAGGTTTGAATGCGTTTGTTGCCGTATGAGAACGTACATATCCTCGGAGGTGGTTTCACCTATCGCCAACCGCGATGGCTGTGCCCGCGAATTTTTCCACCGTACCCTCTTTGGAGGAGGGGCCGATGCGGTTTCCGTTGGCTATGCAATCGAGAGCGATATTTTCGAGGATGGTCGGAATAGGGTTTTCGGTAAACATGACTCTTTGTCCCGATGTGACCGCGATAATATCGATCATGACGCGGAGATCGGTACACACCGTGGTGGCTTTTGTGTCGATTATAATCGCGATGGACGCGGTGGTGCCTGCGGTACGGTTTATGGCGATGTTTTAATTTGTGGCGGTATGAGTAGCGCGGATAATAATAGGGGGCCACATAATACACGCCCGAATGAGAACGGGGTTTATCCTGTTCGACGATGATTGTCGTTTCTGCGGGTTCAGCTGTTGCTATTGCCTCTTCAGCCCGCTGTTCGGCTTGCCTGAGACGGGTTTCATAGTCCTGTGCCACGTTGTCGGCGTAATCCAGCGCGTTTTGAAGTTGGCGATTGGTTTCCCGAAGCCGGTTCTCCAGATCGTCCCGGATTTCCCGGTTCTTCCGGGCGATGGATTCCAATTCTTCACGCTCCATTTCAGCCCGTTCCTCCGGGGTGGGTTCCCTTATTTTCAGGTAAACGCTGGCGCCCGGCGGCGCGGACTGGTTGGAAAATACCCGGACACCGTTCTCGTCGACCCACGAATAGATATCCGCATACCCCGGGGCCGCCGCCAATCCGACAATAAGGCAAGTTGCTAAAATATATCGGATAATGGATGTCATGCTATCACCTCCATGGTGATTTGATTTGAGCGGATCGCAGGAGCCTTACACCGAACCTAACGATGAATTTGAAGGGATCAAGCCAGGTTCGGTGATCGTCTCCAGCCCCGACGGAGTTGTTAACCCGGAACCCTGAAAATTCCATGTCTCCAAATTTTGGCTCAGGTGACCCGCTCGAGGAATCATCGAAAATCGAAGGGAATGGCGAAAAATATGTGTAAGGTTTGACAGATAGGTAATTTTTTAGTTATAACATCTTCAACCTTATTAACCACATCCGGTGCTTCTGAATGCTCCGGGACGAGCAAAATCAGAATTTGGGTGTTACCCGTTTATTTAGACCAACCATTTTCGAGGATCCTTTCCAATGGCACTAACAAAGGCTCAGATTGTTGATATTATTCATGGCCAGGTCGGCTTCACGAAAAACCGATCCGCTGAACTGGTTGAAACACTGCTGGAAATCGTCAAGCAGACCCTGGAAGATGGCGAAGATGTCCTGATCAGCGGGTTCGGCAAGTTCTGTGTCAAGCAGAAGCGTGAGCGCCGGGGTCGGAATCCAGCAACCGGTGAAGACCTCATGCTTTCCCCCCGGAAGGTGGTCACATTCAAGTGCTCAGGCCTGTTGCGAGACAAGATCAACGGAGATGCGTAATTCGTAATCGGGGGCGGCTGGCCAACGCTCCCGAGAGAATCGCCGCTCTATGCATCGCTGGTTACTGCAGGCCGAAGCGGTTTTTGACGGGCGGCGGGGTGCAGAAATTTGCAAAGGCCCCATTGCTGTATACTTTGACAACTGCCGCCTGTCCGCTGCATGCACTGCCCGTGAATCAAAGGTGGTTTTCAGTTCCTGATTTCCGTCTCAGAAGCATGGATTGCAGGTTCCCTGCATGCAGGCGGTGGTTAACGCGATTTTCATTATCAGGCATATCGCAGAAATAGCCCCTTCATCCCGGGGCCTGGTGATTCCATTTTTGGTCCACCCGATGTAAGCCGAGTCATTCGTTTTGTCCCAGCAGATGCCACCCGATACATTTTCGGTGGATCCGACCGACTTCTCTCTTCCGTCAAATGACACATCGCATCAAATCCGCAGGCTTCGGTGATTATCCGTCATAAAGGAGAGCATGTATGAAACGGATTCCATTTAATCTGGAGGTGGATCTGTCTCCGATTCCATTCAACCGGCGTCATTGCCAGTTGGCCGGTGAACTGAAATCCCTTGGCCTTCCATGGACTCCTCATGTCGGATGTTTTGTGTGGGATCCTGACAATTATATTCCGGCCGAATCCCCGTTTCCGAACAGGATTTACTTTATTTTGAGCCTGCCGCGGTTTCTGGATATGTTTGGCAGTCTGGATGAGATTGGGGAGAAACTGGTCTGGCTGCCCACCTGGCATCAGGCCAGACTTATGGGGGAGCGCCTGGGGGTGTCCACAGCATCGGTGAAGGATATCTGGCATCAGGAAACTGTGCCGGCAGCAGGAGAGGAAATCCTTCGTATCTACGGCCTGCTGAAGGATGCGCTCCAAACAGGCGCGTAGGCGCTTAGCGGCGTCGTATCGACAACATGTTGTCGATGTTGCCGGGTGCTTTGATAATTCAGAGGTTTAAGGTGTCAGGTTTCGGGTGTCAGGCCTTACAGGCGCCAATTTCTGAAACCTGACACCTGAAACCCCCTTCTTCCAAGCTGAGTCTTGGGAGAAGCATAGTACCTTATTCACAAATTTCTGGCAGAAAAAACAAGAAATCTGTTTGGTTATTACCGATTCCGATAGAGCCATATCCCGACAAGCGATGTGCCAGACGTTTATCCTTCGCGCCGGTGATGCGTGTTTGGCTGCGGCTTGTTCGCGTTGAACTATAGTTGGCAGATCGTGAGTCTGGATCGATCGATCCGTATCACCCCGGATTGATCGATGAAGTGCTCTGCACTGTCCGGTGGAAAGGTGATCAGCTCAATTCCCGTTGTTCGTTTTTGCTTCCCCACAGCCCGTATGATCGTCTCTTCAAGCGGTTTTGTAGTTACATCCCACTTGGCGAACACAAAATGGGTTGCTCGATAGCGCCGGATTAACGCGCGAATTTTTCGCTGACTGACCCGGCCGGCTTCGGCCCAGAATACCGGGTAACCGGATGCGTCTGCCTGGACAAGGTCGGGTTTGAATTTGCCGCCGACAGCCATTTCGATCATCAGGTTCGGATATGCCGGAAGATACATGGCCCAGATAAAGGCCTTCATCAGAACATGGCTGACGTGTTCATCGGCTTTTTTTATGAAAACCACCTGCCTGCCGTGGGCGCGAAAGGTCCATTTCCGTCGAAGCATGAGCTCGTTGCTGCCGATCATAAAACGGGTGGGTAAGACGGGCTTCATGGTTTGTTTCGGGCCTGGGTGCTTCTCGTCTGTGCTGACCGGTTCAATCTGCCATTATCAAGGGCAGTTATCAACCGGTTGACGGCCAGTTCCTTGGCCTTCGCCTCGACCTCCACCGTTAAATTTCTTGCCAGCCAGCACGACGGGAAATCGTCGGGATCGATATACTCATGATGGTGGCGCTCGATTCGACCATTTTCGGAACGGGCCGGGCTTGAAATATGGAACAGGGGTTCCCGGCGCCAGGTCCGTATGGCGTGATCCGTTGTTTTTTCTACGGATTGCCCGTCCGGCAGGCATCGGTGGTGGTGGACATCATAGACCAGCGGGATTTTGGTGTCCCGACAAAGCGGCAGCAGATCGGCCGGGGTGTAGGTCCGGTCGTCGTTTTCCAAAGCCAGACGAGTTTGAATCGCCTCCGGAAGACGGGCAATAGCCGCTCGGAGTCGGCGGATTGTTCCCGGTTTGTCGCCGTAAGCTCCGCCGCCGTGAATCGTCAAGACATCCGCCCCGACCCATTCGGCCACCTCGGCCTGATAGGCCAGGTCAGCGACGGATCGTTTTATCACGTCGGGATTGGGAGAGGACAGCAGAATAAACTGGTCCGGATGAAAGGTGGTCCGAATGTCATGGCGCCGGCAGAAATCTCCGCAGTCGCGGAATCGATCAATGATTCGTTTATATCCTGGAAGATCCTCCATCCGGTAGCCGACATCGGGGTGTGTTTTGAGGGGCAGGATCTGACTGTTGATCCGGAAACTGCCGATACCGTTCCGGCGGCAGAACTCAAGTGCATCGCCCAGTGAATCGGCGTTATGCCCACAGATGTCCGAGAGATGGTCGAGTTGGCGTCTTCGTGGCAGGCGGCTCAGGTAGGCCGCCGTGGTTCGCCGGAAGCGGATCGGTTCATTTCGAAAAATACAGCAAAGGCCGAATCGGATCATGGGCGATTCTCCCGGATCGCAGCGCTCACGAGTGAATGTGTTTTTTTTCTGAGAGTTTTTCCGGAGCCAGCGAACAGCTTTGAACCAGTTTGGGTGTAAATCGCTGTGGGCCGGATGTCATCGGCCGGTGAATGGCTCGGGCGACTGCGGCCAGCATACCGCGGAAAATCCACTGGTGGAACGGGTAGAATCCATACCAGTACACGATGCCTCCCAAGCCCCGGGGCAGAAATCGGGATAAAAACTGAAGCTCGGTCCGATCATCGCCAAGGGGCGTGATGCGAATATCCAACAGGGCTTCGCCCGGCATTTTCATCTCTGCGAGAAGCGTCAGACGGACCGGCGGGTCGATTTCAAGCACCCGCCAGAAGTCGAGGGCATCACCCACCCGAAGTTGGGTGGGGTGGCGTCGGCCCCGCCGCAAACCAACCCCTCCAACCAGTCGATCGATTGCTCCACGAAGCCACCAGAGTCGATTGCCGAAATAATAACCGGTTTCCCCACCGATACGGACAACCGGTTGCCAGACGTCACCGGCAGAGGCGTTTATCGTAACCCGGTAGCCGCACTCAAGGATCGTGCCGCCGGCATAAGCTGCATCCCCGCAACTCGCCCATTCCGGGGGACGCAGGCTGCCGGCATCGGCCCAGCACGTCTCCACCTGATCCTGGCGAATCCGATCCAGCGCCAACCGGATCGCCTGGCGGCAGCTCGTGAGTTCCTGAGGGACGATGTCCCGAATCCGGTTGTCCCGGCAGGTGGTCGGAACGCTGAGTCCTTCTGTCAAGGGGGTGGCAATTGATGAGGGAACGGGGGTGACCAGGTGAATCCATTTGGCACTGAGCCGGGGTGTCAGCACTGGAACCGGAATGACACGGCGGCGGGGCAGTCCGGCTTCGTCAGCAAATATGTCAATCAACTCCCGGTAACTTAAAATATCCGGACCGCCGATATCGAAGGTTTGGCCCAGAACCTCATCCGGTTCCAGGCTCCCGATGAGGTAGGTCAAAACGTTATTTATGGCGATGGGCTGAGATGGGGTGTGCACCCATCTGGGAGTAATCATTACGGGCAGTCGCTCCACCAGATACCGGAGAATTTCAAACGAGGCGCTGCCTGATCCAAGGATCATCGCTGCCCGCAAGACTGTCGTGGGAACAGGACCGGCCTGGAGGATGTCCCCGACTTCATGGCGGGATTTGAGATGAGCACTGATATCTTCATGGCCGATTTCGCCAAGCCCTCCGAGATATATGATCCGCTCAAGCCCGGCCCGGGCTGCGGCCGCCGCCATGTTTATCGCGGATGTACGGTCGGCCCGGGCAAATTCGCTTTTTTGGGTGATCATGGAATGAACCAGGTAATATGCTGCCCGGCAGCCATCGGCGGCACGGCTCAGAGCCGATGGATCGAGTATATCACCCTCTGCCAGTTCAACCGCCGGAAGCCGGCCCCAGGGGCGGCAGGCAAGTTTCTCGACGGATCGGCCAAAAGCGCGCACACGGTAACCGGCATCGAGAAGAAGCGGAATCAGTCGGCCTCCGACATATCCGGTCGCTCCGGTTACCAGTATGGGAGGGGAGGGCATTGGATCACCTCGCTGTTTTTTGTGGATGGTTTGAATAAGTCTGATAATCGAACGGTTGTTTTAAGTTTTGAAATTTTTGTTTTTTATGGAAAAAATCCCAATAGCCAAATCACAAATCACAAAAAAATTACAATGCCCAAAACTCCAAATTTCAAACCTTATGATTCTGCCTCTGACACATGCTGGATCCTGTCATTGTCTCCGAGGCATATTGGAATTTATTTGAAATCTGAAAGCTGTGATTTGGAATTTACGGTTTATCCGGGTTAGGGTTCACAAGTTTACTAATGTGTATTTTCGGTCGGATCTTCAACTGTTTCGTTGATCAAATGTGTTTTCAGCACTGCCCCCGGCGCACACCGTTTCGACTGGCGCTGATTGTGACTAACGCCGGCCCGGCAACTCCATCGATCATCCCGTTATGTCGCTTGTCCCCACACTGCAAAAACCGGATCGGAAAATTGCATGTCAGGATAATACGGGTCGCCGGTCGGGCGGGGAAGGCCCCGGATGGAATACGTCTCAAGGTTTTTGAACGAGCCGGTTCGATGAAAATATTCCAGGATAAGCCCCTGTCGCTCGAATTCATGGAGTTCTTTCCAGATTCGGATAACTTTGGGGGGGAACCAGCGGTTGGAAACGGTCATGATCGCGATTCCCTCAGGCCGCAGCACGCGGCTGATTTCCAGGAAAACAGTGTCCGGCTGAACAAGATATTCCACCGATACTGTGCAGATGACCGCGTCAAACGAAGCTGAATCAAACGGCAGCACCGGGCTGTCATTCAGATCATGTATAACGTAATCGGTGAGGGCGGGGTTTTTTTCCAGTTCTTCATGGTTAAGGCCCAGACCGCTAACTCTGGCCGGTTTCAGGTTTTCAGGAAGATGCGAAACCCAGCTGCTCATCAGATCCAGAATATCCATTCCGTCCGATAGCAGGCTGCCGTACAGGTTCCTGATGATGGATCGTGCGGTCTCATCGATGTGATGAACCAGGCGAGGGGTTCGATAAAAGACCGAGTCCCGTCCCGGATCTTCGCGGAAGAACGGGTCGTCTGAAAAAAAGTCAGTCGGCCTGTCGTCCCAACGGCACTGCATGCCTGGACCTGACGAAAGAATTCCCATCCAGTCGTTGGACTGGCCTCCCCGTTCGCTTTGTTTTCCGCGAACATCGCGAACAATTGCCTCAAGTCGAAGCGGTGTTCGGGCCAGTGCATGATTCAGGTCGATCCGGATATCGGTCGTGTCTGCTCTCGTGCAACGAAACGGTTCGACATTGTTCGGAAAAATGCCCGGGATATCCGAAAGTACGCCCTTGGGATAAAACCGTCCGGACCGCGGCTGTAATGGATGTCCTTCGTCGGCCCGGAGATTGAACTGGGTGCGGCTAATTTGCCTCAGATTGGTTGGCGAGCAGGACGGAAGGACCTGCTCCGGGGCGAGATCAATCTGACGCCGGCCGCCGGGCCCAATTCCCATAAGTTTTTCGAGGATGGGGGGAGGAAAATAATCCCGCCAGAAGTTCACCGATGTGGCGTGGTAACAATCCGTGTGAGTTGCCTCCGGACTGTTCCAGTGCAATTGGAATTCAATGTCTGCTACGGCATCAGAATTTGTTTTCATGGGTGGCTCCCGTTGTACGTTTTCTTTGGATGTATGCGGATTTAATTCGCAATTGTCGGATGAATATATGGTATCTTATCAATTCATGGTAAAACTTTGACGCACACTGACGACAGGCAATGGGAGGAAAATGGGAGTTGGCCGGGTGGTGGAAACTGCCACCGACAGGCTTTCGGTTTTTACATTTGGCGAGAAGACCGCTGGGTTTAAGGAACGCGAATTTTATTGCAATTAATTAAATCCGCGTTCCTAAGGCAGAAAATTGGAAATTTACGGTTGCCAGATTGCTGTTTCGGATATTATCAATGAAAGTCGTGTGTCGTAAGCGTTTGCGCCGGCGGGTATTCGGCACCATGCGCCTGAACAGACACGATGAAAAGCCAGGAACCGTTCGGGTCAACACCGGTTGGTTGATGAAATTGCAACGCTCACCCGTCAACGGACATGTCAAATCGATGAGACCCTCTCCATTTTCCAAACATCCACTCCGGAATATCCCCGGGAGCATTACCTTCCCGGCGGTTCTGTCGGTCATTCTGTTTGTCATGACCATTTTTATGCTGGTTCTGCCGTACATGGAATCCGCCCTGATGGCACGCAAGCGGGAACAGATTCATGACCTGACGCAAATCGCCTGGCATACGCTGACCCTTTACGCAGATCGGGCCCGCGCCGGAGATCTGCCGCTCAGCGAAGCCCAGCGACTGGCTGCCGAGCATTTGAGACATCTGCGTTACGGTGCCGATGCCAAAGATTATTTCTGGATCAATGATATGTGCCCGCGAATTGTGATGCACCCTTATCGCCCGGACCTGGAAGGCCGGGACGTCTCGGACTTCTCCGATCCCCAGGGAAAGCGGCTGTTTGTTGAATTTGTGGAGACAGTTCGCCGCGAGGGGGCCGGATTTGTGAATTACCAGTGGCAATGGCAGGACGATCCCGGGCGAATCGTACCCAAAATATCATATGTCAAAGGGTTTCAGCCCTGGGGGTGGGTGGTCGGCACCGGAATCTACACCGAAGACGTCCGGGGAGAGATCTCGACGATCACCCACAGGCTTACCTGGATGTGCCTGGGGATTCTGGGGACGGTTATCCTGCTCTCCGGCCTCATTGTCTGGCAGGGCATGCGGGTGGAGCGTGAGCGGCGGAAAGCCGAGGAGCAGTTCCGGGTGCAGCAGGAGCAGCTCTTTCAGGCGGCCAAGATGGCGTCTGTCGGGACACTGGTTTCCGGCGTGGCGCATGAAATCAACAATCCGACCACGTCGATTCTTCTCAATGCTCCCCTGCTGGCTACGGTGTGGGAGCGCATGATGGCAACCGCCGAAACCGGCTCTTGCATCGGTCCGGATTTCCAGGTGCAGGGCCTGTCACTGCCCGATCTTCAAGAGCGTATCCCGCGATTGCTTCGGGGGATTGAGGACTCTGCCCTACGGATCCGGAGCATCGTTACGGACCTGAAAGATTTTGCCAGGCAGAGCCCCTCGGAGCTCAGTGACGATGTGAATCTCTCCGTCGCTGCGGAAAAAGCGTCCAGGCTGGTTGCCAATCTGGTTCAGAAGGCAACTGATGGTTTTTCGATAGATCTGAAACCGGATCTGCCGATGTTTCGGGGCAACCTTCAGCGTGTTGAACAGGTTATCATCAACCTGATCGTCAACGCCTCTCAGGCCCGCAATCCGGGAGAGCGGCTTGAGATTGCCCTCCGCACCGGTTTTGATGACGCGTCCCGATCGGTTTTTGTCGAGGTGAAGGATTCCGGAACGGGCATATCGCCGGAAATGGCGGATCAGGTCACAGACCCGTTTTTTACCACCCGGCGAACCGAGGGCGGAACCGGTCTGGGACTGGCTATATCGGCCCGTATTATTTCAGATCACGGCGGCACCCTGGATTTTATCCCCAACCCCGGGGGCGGAACCACCGCACGGGTGACGTTTCCCTTAGAGCCTGTTTGAAAACCAGGGGATTGAAGCGAAAATGTGTGAGAGCGAGGACAAATTGTTGCAAATTTGAGGTGAA
>ENA-ORCT01000836-ORCT01000836.1-marine-metagenome-genome-assembly--contig:-NODE-836-length-13136-cov-3.151084_pt1 | contig 13136 bp, 11 predicted proteins | sample MGYA00248632_ERZ508511 | MGnify/ENA primary metagenome ERZ508511 (study PRJEB26182, sample SAMN06268839) | marine metagenome | isolation source: Tt an P1-techrep anaerobic enrichment on pine from sediment...
GCCCGGCCCAGAAATGCGGCGTCTCCACATGCATCCATTCGGGGAACATCGCCTCGAAATCGGTGCGGGCGATGGCCTCGGCCTCGGCAAGGCTGTCAGGCGTGGTGCGCAGGCTGCCGCGCATCCCGAACAGGAAGCGGCGGTCGGGCATCAGGCGGAAGTAATGCAGCAGGTGCCGGGTGTCGTAGCACATCTGGCCGGTGCTCCAGCCCTGCGCGGCGATCTCGTCGTCGGTGAGGGGGCGGGTGACCAGGATGTTGGACTGAACCGGCAGGTAGCGCCCCGCCAGCGCCTTCGGCAGGTCGTCGCTGGAATAGCCATTGGTGGCGATCAGCAGCCTGGCCGCCGTGAGCGCGCCCCGCGGCGTGGTCAGGCGGTATCCGCCTGCCCCCGGCGTGATGGCGGTGACCGGGCTTTCGCCATGAAGCCGCGCGCCGGCGTCCCGCGCCGCCCGCGCCAACCCCAGCGCGTATTTCAGCGGGTTGAGCGCGAAGCCTATGGGCACGGTCAGCCCGCCGTGAAAGGCGGGGCTCGCCATGCCGTGCCCGGCCAGGGCCCCCGGCTCGATCAACTCGGGCGTCACGCCGTAGCGCTGAACGATCTTGCCGGCACGTTCCCGCAGCGCGCCCATGTCGCGGGTGCGGTGGGCCAGCATGGTCTCGCCGCGCGAATGGGTGTCGGCGTCGATCCCCTTCTGCTCAAGCGTTTCGGCCACCAGCTCGACCGCGGCGCGTTCGGCATCGAAATAGAGCTGCGCCTCCCCGGCGCCGTAGCGGCGGATGAGATCGTCGCCCTCCAGCGCCGAGCCGCCCAGGCAGCAGAACCCGCCATTGCGCCCCGAGGCGCCCCAGCCGGGCTGCTCGGCTTCCAGCAGCGCCACGTCGGCGCCGGCCTCGGCCAGCCGCAGCGCGGCCATCAGCCCGGTATAGCCGCCGCCGATGACGGCGAATTCGGCCCGCGCCTCGCCCTGCAGCGCCGGGCAGGGCGGCGCGCTGGCGGTCTCGCGCCAATAATTCCGCTCGACGGGCAGCGCAGCGTAGGCCGTGGGTTCGTAGATCCGGCGCATTCAGAGCCGGCTGAGGTAGTAGCGGTATTCCACCGGCGAGATCACCGTGGTCAGCTGGGCGATCTCGTCGCGGCGCACCGCGGCATAGACGTCGCGGAACTCCCGGCCGAAGATCCGCGCGGCGATGTCGGAGGCGGCGAAGCGCTCGACCGCTGTCGTCCAGTCGGCGCTCAGCGGCGTGGCGGGGGTGCAGGCGGGGTCGTCCAGCGGCAGCGGCAGGGGCGGCTTTGTCTCCAGCCCGTGCATCATGCCGCCCAGCACCGCCGCCAGCACCAGGTAGGGGTTGGCGTCGGCCCCCGAGATGCGGTGCTCCAGCCGCGCGCCGGGGCCGCTTGTCTCGGGCAGGCGGATCGCGGCGGCGCGGTTGTCGAGCCCCCAGTTGGGCGCCGAGGGGGCAAAGCTGTTGGGCTGGAACCGGCGGTAGGAGTTCATGTGCGGCGCGAAGATCGCCTGCAGGTCGTGCATGGTGGACAGCACGCCGGCCACCGCGTGGCCCAGCTTTTCGCTGACCCCCTCCTCGGCGGGAAAGATGTTGTTGCCCTGCGCGTCCAGCACCGAGGCGTGCACATGCAGCCCGTTGCCCGGCATGTCGGCGTAGGGCTTGGCCATGAAGGTGGCCTCCAGCCCGTGTTTCGCCGCCACCCCGCGCACCAGCCGGCGGAACAGGATGCCGGTTTCGGCCGCGGCCAGCACGTCGTCGGTGTGGTGGAAATTCACCTCGAACTGGCCCGCGCCATATTCGGCGATCAGGGTGTCCGAGGGCAGCTCCTGGGCCTCGGCTGCGGCGAGGATGTCGTTCAGCACGCTCGCCTGCCGGGCCAGTACCTCGAGGTCGTAGTTCTGCGCGTCGGGCGAGCCCCAGGGCGGCGTCGGCGCCGCGTCGGGCGCGTCGCGCGGCTCCAGCAGGTAGAATTCCAGCTCGGTCGAGACCACCGGCCGCAACCCCTGCGCGGAAAACTCCTTGAGCACGGTCTTCAGAACCTGCCGGGGCGAGATCGCGCTGATCAGCCCCTCGTGGTCGGTCATCTCCACCAGCACCTGCGCGGCATTGTTCTCGGCCCAGGGCACGGGTTTCAGCGTGCCGGGCACCGGCACCAGCCGCCCGTCGGGGTCGCCCACGGTGATGCCCAGGCCCGTGGCCTCGACCTCGTAGCCCAGGATGTTGGGCGCGTAGGTGGACATCGGCAGGCGCACCGCGCCGGTCTCGAACTTGTCGATCGACTCCGCGGGCAGCCATTTGCCCCGCAGGATGGAATTGAGATCGCACAGCATCAGTTCCAGCCGGTCGGGCGTGCCGTGGGCGGCGCAGTATTCCTCGAATTCGGTCCTGAAAAGACTCATGTATGGACAGCCTGTTGTTCGTCGCGGGCCTGGCGCATGATCATGCGCTTGGAAACCAGCGAGGCGGTTACGACGCCCACGGCCACGATGCCGATCATGATCGTGGACAGCGCGTTGATCTCGGGGCTGACGCCCAGGCGGACCGAGCTGAAGATCTTGATGGGCAGGGTGGTGGCCGACGGCCCTGCGGTGAAGGAGGCGATCACCAGGTCGTCAAGCGACAGGGTGAAGGCCAGCAGCCAGCCCGAAATGACGGCGGGGGCGATGATCGGCAGGGTGACGCTCTTGAAGGCGTCAAAGGGGGTGCAGCCCAGGTCGAGCGCCGCCTCTTCGACCGAGCGGTCGAAGCTGACCAGCCGCGAGCTGACCACCACCGAGACATAGCACATGGAAAAGGTGGTATGGGCCAGAACGATGGTGAACACGCCGCGGTCGAGCCCGATGGAGATGAACAGGAGCAGCAGCGACAGGCCGGTGATCACCTCGGGCATCACCAGTGGCGCATAGATCATGCCGGAAAACAGCGTGCGCCCGAAAAACCGCCCGCCGCGCACCATGACATAGGCGGCCATGGTGCCCAGAACCGTGGCCAGGGTGGACGAGGCCAGCCCGACCTTCAGCGTCACCCAGGCGGCGTCGAGGAAGGCCTCGTTTCGGATGAGCTCGCCATACCATTTGGTCGAGAACCCGGCCCAGACCGTCACCAGCTTGGAGGCGTTGAAGCTGTAGAGGATCAGGATCAGCATGGGCAGGTAGAGGAAGGCAAAGCCCAGCGTCAGCGAGGTGGCGTTGAACCAGGTCAGGCGTCTCATTGCTCGGCCTCCCGCTGTTTCTGCTCGTTGCGCTGGAAAAGGATGATGGGGACGACCAGGATCGCCAGCAGGATCACCGCCACGGCGCTGGCCACCGGCCAGTCGCGGTTGGAGAAGAACTCTTCCCACAGCACCTTGCCGATCATCAGCGTGCGCGACCCGCCCAGCAGCGAGGGGATCACGAATTCACCGATGGCGGGGATGAACACCAGGAAGCAGCCCGCGATGACGCCCGGTTTCGAAAGCGGCGCGGTGACCAGCCAGAAGGCCTGCGCGCGGGTGCAGCCCAGGTCGGAGGCAGCCTCGAGCAGCGAGGCGTCGAGCTTTTCCAGCGTGGCGTAGATGGGCAGGATCATGAAGGGCAGGTAGGTGTAGACGATGCCGATATAGACGGCGGTGTTGGTGTTCATGATGGTCAGCGGCTCGGAGACCACGCCCGTCCACAGCAGGAACTGGTTGAGGAACCCCTCCTGGCTGAGGATGCCCATCCAGGAATAGACCCGGATCAGGAAGCTGGTCCAGAAGGGCAGGATCACCAGCATCATCAGCGTGGGGCGCCATTCGTCCGGCGCGTTGGCCATGCCATAGGCGATGGGATAGCCCACCAGCAGCGTCAGGAAGGTGGAGATCACCGCGATCTTGAGGCTGGAGAGATAGGCCTTCCAGTAGAGGTCGTCCTGCGTTAGCCAGACGAAGTTCTCGAAATCGAGATCGGCGAAGAAATCCTTCAGCCCTTGCCAGCCCTGCGACAGGTCCAGCGTGGGCGTGTAGGGCGGGATGGCCAGCGCGATATCCGAGAGCGAGATCTTGAGCACGATGCCGAAGGGCACCAGGAACAGCATCAAGAGCCACAGATAGGGCACGGCGACAACGACCAGCCCGCGCAGCCTGTCACTCAGCCCGCTCATTGGGTCAGCACCACGCCGGCGGTGGCGGTCCAGCTCAGCCAGACCTCGTCTTCCCAGGTGAAGCTGCGCCGGGCGATCCGCCGGTTGTTGGCGATCTGCGCCTTGATGTTCTGCCCGGTGGCCAGCTCCACATGATAGGTCGAGATATTGCCCAGGTAGGCGATGTCGAGAACCTTGCCCTGCACGGCGTTGGGCTTGTCCTCGGGGCGCTCATTCGTGATCGCCACCTTCTCGGGGCGGATGGCAAAGGTCACCCGGGCGCCGGGCGCGATGGGCGTGGCGGGCGTGCCGATGATCTCGGGCTGGCCCTCGGCCCAGGCGATGGCCACCTGGCCCTCTTCGAGCGGCCGGGCATTGCCCTCGATCAGGTTCACGTCGCCGATGAAGTCGGCCACGTAGACGGAATTGGGGGTCTCGTAGATGCGGTCGGGCGTGTCGACCTGGATGACCTTTCCGTGATCCATCACCGCCACGCGGCTGGCCACGGTCATCGCCTCCTCCTGGTCGTGGGTCACGATCACGAAGGTGGTGCCGGTCTTTTCCTGGATGTCCATCAACTCGAACTGGGTCTCTTCGCGCAGCTTCTTGTCGAGCGCGCCCAGAGGTTCGTCCAGCAGCAGCAGCTTCGGCGCCTTGGCCAGGCTGCGCGCCAGCGCGACGCGCTGCCGCTGCCCGCCCGAGATCTGGTGCGGCTTGCGGCGGGCGAATTTATCAAGCTGAACCATCTTCAGCATCTGCTCGACCCGCGCTGCGATCTCGTCCTTGGACATGTCCGAGCGTTTCAGGCCGAAGGCGATGTTGTCATACACCGTCAGGTGCGGGAACAGCGCGTAGGACTGGAACATCATGTTCACCGCCCGCTTGTTGGGCGGGACGGGCGAGATGTCCTTACCGTCGAGCGTGATGGTGCCCTCGGTGGGCGTCTCAAAGCCGGCCAGCATCCGCATCAGCGTGGTCTTGCCACAGCCCGAGGGGCCGAGCAGGGCAAAGAATTCGCGGCGGAAGATGTCCAGCGTCAAGTCGTCGATGGCGGTGAAGCTGCCGAAGCGCTTGGTGACGTTCCGGAACTGGATGAGTGGTTTTTCATTGGGGTCCGCCCAGGGGGCGAAAGCGGTCTGTGCCATAGTTATCCCTTGGCAAGAAACGGCCCGCGCCGATTAGGCGCGGGCCGATGGGCCGTGAGTGTGATTAGGTGCCGGATTTGATCTTGGTCCACAGGCGTGTGACCACGCGCTGCACCTTCGCCGGGTAGGGCCGGATGGTGTACAGATTCTCCAGCGTCGCCTCGTCCGGGTAGATCGCCGTGTCGCCGATCACGTCTTCCGCGAGGAATTCCTGCGAGGCCTTGTTGCCGTTGGCGAAATAGACGTAGTTCGATGCCGCGGCGATATTGTGCGCGTCCATGATGAAGTTCAGGAACTTGTGTGCCCCGTCCGGGTTCGGCGCGTCGGCCGGGATGGCCATCTGGTCGAACCACATCTGCGCCCCCTCTACCGGTGCGTTATAAGCGATCTCGACGCCCTGATCGGCTTCGATCGCGCGGTCGCGCGCCTGCAGAACGTCGCCCGACCAGCCGATGGCCGCACAGATGTCGCCATTGGCCAAGGCATTGATGTATTCGGAGCTGTGGAACTTCTTGATGTAGGGGCGCACGGCCATCAACACCGGCTCGACCTTGGCGATCACGTCGGGATCTTGGCTGTCAGGATCCTCGCCGATGTATTTCAACACGGCCGGGATAATTTCGGTAGGCGCGTCCAGGAAATACACGCCGCATTCGGCCAGCTTTTCCATGTTCTCCGGCTCGAAGACCAGCGCCAGAGAGTTGATCGGCGCGTCTTCCCCCAGAACCTCTTTCACCTTGCCGACATTCACAGCGACGCCGGTGGTGCCCCACATGTAGTTGATCGAGTATTCGTTGCCCGGGTCGTATTGATCGGTACGCTCTTCAATCACGTCCCACATGTTCGCGAGATTGGGCAGCTTCGACTTGTCAAGTTTCTGGAAGGCGCCTGCCGCGATCTGGCGCTGCAGGAATGTGCCCGTGGGGACAACAACGTCATAGCCCGAGCCCCCCGCCAGCATCTTGGTTTCCAGCAGTTCGTTGCTGTCGAACACATCGTAGACCAGGTCCAGGCCGGTCTCTTCCTCGAACTTGGTCAGCAGTTCCTCGTCGATATAGTCCGACCAGTTGTAGACGCGGACCTGGTCGGCAACCGCGGCGGTGGCGCCCACGGTCAGGGCCAGCGCCAGTGTGGCTATTTTCGGTTTCATTGGTTTACTCCCCGTTGTTGTCTCATGCGTCGTTTTCTGCATTTGATCAAATGGCACGATTCGACGCAAGGTGAAGTTAGGAACGCGCAAATTGCTGACAAAGGCAAGCCCGGCCTTTACAGTCGGGCAACCGCATATCGCCGGAAGCAGGAGAAGTCAGAACAGTGACCGCAGCCGACGCCAAGAAGCCCGAGCACGAGGCAATCTATCAACGGATTCGCGACATGATCCTGTTTGGGGAACTGGCGCCGGGGCAGGGGGTGACCATCCTCGGCCTGACCGAAAGGCTGGGCGCGGGCATGACCCCGGTGCGCGAGGCGATCCGCCGGCTGACCGCGGAGGGCGCGCTGGAGGCGCAGGGCAACCGCCGGGTCATCGTCCCCGTGATGACGCCGGAAAAGCTGGACCAGATCGAATTCGCACGCCTGTCGATCGAGCCCAAACTGGCCGAAATCGCGGCAAAAAAACAACGTTCTGGCCTTGTGTCCGAGCTTCGCGCGCTGGATGGGCAGGTGAACGAGGCGATCGCTGCGGGCAGCATCGAGCGCTATCTGGAAGCCAATTTCCGCTTTCACTTCCGGCTCTATGAAGAAGCGGAAGCGACCATCCTGAAAAAGATCGCCCTGTCGCTCTGGCTGCAGGCGGGGCCTTCGCTGCGCATCGTCTGCGGCCGCTATGGCACCTCGAACCTGCCCGACAAGCATGACGAGGCGCTGGCGGCGCTGGCCGCGGGCGATCCGGCCGCCACCGCGCAGGCCATTTGCGAGGATATTCGCCAGGGCCTGGACCAGGTTCGCGAAACGCTCTCTCGCTCCTAGTTTGATCAAATTCGTTGACACCGCCCGGAATCTGGGCGCAGTGTGAAGGCGCGCCGGGGCGGCGGCGGCCTGCGGGCGGATGCCTGATTCGCCCGCCCCGGCGTGGGAATTCGGTTTTCGGACGGGAAGCGGCAGATGGCTCAGCCGGACAAATCCAGGACCCGCGGCGCGTGGATCGACGCGCTGCCGGAGGCCTTTCTCGACTATCTCGGCGAGCGCCGCCTGGAAGAGGTGGAGTGCATCATCCCCGACATCGCCGGCATGTCGCGGGGCAAGGCGATGCCGTCCTACAAGTTCACCCCCGAAGAGACGTTTTTTCTGCCGATCTCGCTGTTCTACCAGACCATCTCGGGCGAATATGTCGACATGGCCGATATCGAGGACCAGTGGCTGGAAAAGGACATCGTCCTGCGCCCCGACATGGACACCGCCACCGCCGTGCCCTGGGCCGACGACCCCACGCTGCAGGTGATCTGCGACCTGGAGACCCGCGAGGGTGAGCCGCTGCCCATCGCTCCGCGCAACGTGCTCAGGCGCGTCCTCGGCCTCTTTGCCGAACGCGGCTGGCAGCCGGTGGTCGCGCCCGAGTTGGAGTTCTATCTCACCAAGCCCAATGTCGACCCCAACGAGCCGATCGAGCCGCCGCTCGGCCGCACCGGCCGCAAGGGCGCCAGCCGGCAGGCCTATTCGATGGTCGCGGTCGACGAATATGGCGAGGTGATCGACACGATCTACGATTTCGCCGAGGCGCAGGGCCTGCAGATCGACACCGTGATCCAGGAGGGCGGCGCCGGGCAGATCGAGATCAACCTGCGCCATGGCGACCCGCTGTCTCTGGCCGACCAGGTGTTCTATTTCAAGCGCACCATCCGCGAGGCGGCGCTGAAGAACGGCGTCTTCGCGACCTTCATGGCCAAGCCCATGCGCGACGAGCCGGGCAGCGCCATGCATGTCCACCAGAGCGTGATCGACGCGCAGACGGGGCACAGCATTTTTTCCGGCGGCGACGGCGGGGAGACCGACGCCTTCCGCCATTTCATCGGCGGCTCGCAGCAATACCTGCTCTCGGCGGTGCCGCTGCTGGCACCCTACGTGAACTCCTACCGCCGCTTCACCACCGAGGGCATGAGCGCGCCCTCGAACCTGGAGTGGGCCAGCGACAACCGCACCACCGGCCTGCGCATCCCCACCGCGCCGCCCGAGGCGCGCCGGGTGGAGAACCGCGTCATCGGGATCGACAGCAACCCCTATCTCTCCATCGCGGCCAGCCTGGCCTGCGGCTATCTGGGCATGGTGAACCGCAGCGAACCGCGCCCGCCCGCCCAGCACGAGGTCTGGGAAAGCGAGCTCAGCCTGCCCGCGGGCCTGGGCGACGCGCTGGACCTGTTCGAGGAAGGGGCCGAGCTGCGCGCCGTGCTGGGCGAGGAGTTCTGCCGGCTCTACGGCGACATCAAGCGCGCCGAATACGAGGAATACCAGCGCGAAATCTCGCCCTGGGAGCGTCAGCACCTGCTGCTGAACGCGTGAACAGACGATCGAGGACGGAAGATATGAAAGACATTACCAACCACCTGCCCACAGCCGAGCTTCAGGCGCTGGACGCCGCCCATCACATGCACCCCTTCACCGCCGGGGCCGATCTGGCGGCCAAGGGCGCGCGGGTGATCACCGCCGCCGACGGCGTGACGCTCACCGACAGCGAGGGCAACAAGATCCTCGACGCCATGGCCGGGCTGTGGTGCGTGAATATCGGCTATGGCCGCGACGAGCTGGCCGAGGTGGCCGCCCGCCAGATGCGCCAGCTGCCCTATTACAACACCTTCTTCCAGACCACCCATGTGCCCGCCATCGCCCTGGCCGCCAAGCTGGCCGAGCTGGCGCCGGGCGATCTGAACCACGTGTTCTTCGCCTCGGGCGGGTCGGATGCCAATGACACCAATGTGCGCCTGGTGCGCCATTACTGGGCGGCCAAGGGCAAGCCCGAGAAGAAGGTCATCATCAGCCGCAAGAACGCCTATCACGGCTCGACCATGGCCGGGGCCTCCCTTGGCGGCATGAAGCCGATGCACGCGCAGGGCGGGCTGCCCATCCCCGACATCGTCCATATCGACCAGCCGCACTGGTATGCCGAGGGCGGCGACATGGCGCCCGAGGAATTCGGCCTGATGCGCGCCCGCCAGCTGGAGGAAAAGATCGCCGAACTGGGCGAGGACAGGGTCGCCGCCTTCATCGCCGAGCCGATCCAGGGCGCGGGCGGCGTGATCATCCCGCCCGAGACCTACTGGCCCGAGATCCAGCGCATCTGCGACGCGCACGAGATCCTGCTGATCGCCGACGAGGTGATCTGCGGATTCGGCCGCACCGGCAACTGGTTCGGCAGCCAGACCTTCAACATCCGCCCGCATATCATGACCATCGCCAAGGGGCTGTCCTCCGGCTATGCGCCGATCGGCGGCTCCGTCGTCTGCGACGAGGTCGCCCAGACCGTGGCCGAGGCGGGCGATTTCAACCACGGCTACACCTATTCGGGCCACCCGGTCTCGGCCGCCGTGGCGCTGGAAAACCTGCGCATCCTCGAAGAGGAAAAGATCGTCGAACGCGCCGGTTCGGTGGTCGCGCCCTACCTCAAGGAGAAATGGGAGGCGCTGGCCGATCACCCGCTGGTGGGCGAGGCCAGGATCTGCGGCCTGATGGGCTCCATCGCGCTGACCCCGGACAAGGCCAGCCGCGCCGCCTTCAAGAACGGCCCGGGCCAGATCGGCATGATCTGCCGCGACCACTGCTTCGCCAACAACCTGGTGATGCGCCACGTGGGCGACCGGATGATCATTTCGCCGCCGCTGATCCTGCAGCCCTCGGATATCGACACGCTGATCGAGCGTGCCGCGAAGTCGCTGGATCAGACCTACGACAAGGCCAAGGCCGAGGGCCTGCTGGTCGCGGCCTGACGTGCCCATGGACCTGCTGACCGCTAATGACCGGCCGGGGGAATACCCCCGGTCCTACTACGCCGCCATGGCCGAGCCGCTGCCGCCCTTCGCCCCCGCGCAAGGGGCGCTGAAGGCGGATGTCTGCGTGGTGGGCGGGGGGTTCACCGGGCTTTCCGCGGCGCTGCATCTGGCGCGCCGCGGGTATGACGTGGTGCTGCTGGAGGCGCAGCGCGTGGGCTTCGGCGCCTCGGGGCGCAATGGCGGTCAGGCGGGCATGGGCCAGCGGGTGGAGCAGGACGCGCTCGAGCGCATGGTCGGCCGCGACGACGCCCGCGCCCTGTGGGACATGGGCCGCGACGCGGTGGCGCTGGTGCGCGAGCTGGCACGCGATCCGCTAGTCGACTGCCCCTTCCATGATGGGATCATCCATGCCGATCACCGCCGCCGCTACGTCCGGCATTCGCTGGACTACGCGAAGAAGCTGCAGGACGAGTACGGCTACGGCCTGATCCGCGGGCTGGAGCAGGAGGAGATGCGCCACCTTGTCGGCTCGCCTTCCTATTACGGCGGCGCGATCGACATGGGCGGCGGGCATCTCGATCCGCTGCGCTTTGCCCTTGGGCTGGCGCGGCTGGCGCAGGCGGCGGGCGTGCGGATATTCGAGGCCTCCAAGGTTACCTCGATCACCACAGGTGCCCCGGCCGCCGTCAGCACCGATCAGGCGCAGGTGGCCGCCGGTCACGTGGTGCTGGCCTGCAACGGCTATCTGGGCGGGCTGGAGCCGCGGGTGGCGGCGCGCGTCATGCCCATCAACAATTTCATCCTCGCCACCGAGCCGATGAGCGCGGAACAGCAGGAAGGCCTGATCCGCAACAACCACGCCGTGGCCGACAGCAAGTTCGTGGTGAACTATTTCCGCTTTTCCGAGGATCGCCGGCTGCTGTTCGGCGGGTCGGAATCCTACGGCTACCGTTTCCCGCGCGACATCGCCGCCAAGGTGCGCCGGCCGATGCTGGAAATCTTTCCGCAGCTCGCGGGCACGCGCATCGACTACGCCTGGGGCGGCACGCTGGCCATCACCATGAACCGCATGCCGCATTTCGAGCGGCTGGCGGGCAACATCCTCAGCCTGTCGGGCTATTCCGGCCACGGGCTGGCGATGGCAACGCTGGCGGGGCAGGTCGCGTCCGAGGCCATCGCGGGGCAGGCAGAGCGCTTCGACCTGATGGCGCGCGTGCCCAGCCCGCGCTTCCCGGGCGGGGCGGCGCTGCGCAGCCCGCTTCTGGTTCTGGCAATGATCTGGTTCTCGCTGCGCGACCGGCTCTGACCGCTCAGGTGTTCTTGCCCAGCTCGCCGGTGTCCAGCACCGGCGCGACATCCAGATCCTCGGCGTCGAGCATCGCGGCCACCCGCTCCAGCGCCGAGATCAGCGACGCCTGTTCCCAATCCTCCAGCGCCTCGAACTTGCGCACGTAGCGCTGCTGCAGCGCGTCGGGCGCCTTTTCGATCGTCTCGCGGCCACGCTCCGTGATCACGATGTTGGTCTGGCGGCGGTCGGTTTCGCAGCGCTCGCGGGTGACCATGCCCTGGCGCACCAGCTTGTCCACCAGCGAGGTCACCGTGGCCTGCGAAATGCTCATCTGCCGCGAGATGTCCTTGGCGGTGCACAGCCCCCGCTCGGCCACCACCTGGAGAACCCGGAACTGTGCCGCCGTCAGCCCCGCGGCCTTGGCGAGATCCCGGCCGTAAAGCTCGGTCGCGCGCAGGATGCGGCGCAGGGCGATGAGGCTGGTATCCGTGCGATCCATCGGGCGGTCCATATGGGGATGTCTCCGTTCGTGATGCTTAGACTTTCGCAGAGCTTTGCGCCGCGTTCAATATTCCGCAGCATCGCATTGCATTTGTCTTTCGAAGCAAAAGTCCTTTGAAAAACTGCCATTTTGGACGCGTATATAGCGCAAAACGCACACTTAACGGGGTATTAATGCTTCGATAGTTGAAATTTTGGCCGCGAGTATATATTTAGGCTATCGAACGAACGAGGAAGGTGTGATCCATTGCTTCAAACGAAGGAAATGTTTCGTCCCGCGCGGCCCAAGCTGCGCAAGCCGCAGTCCGAGGATGGCGCGGCCATCTGGTCGCTGGTTCAGCGCTGCAAGCCGCTGGACGAGAACTCGATGTACTGCAACCTGATCCAGTGCGATCATTTCCGCGACACCTGCGTGGTGGCGGAGATGGATGGCGAGATCGTGGGCTGGGTCTCTGGCTATGTGCTGCCCGACGACCCCGAGGCCGTGTTCGTCTGGCAGGTCGCCGTCGCCGAAGAGGCGCGCGGCACCGGCCTGGGTTCGCGGATGCTGCAGGACCTGCTGGAGCGTGACGCCTGCGAAGACGTGCGCCGGCTGCAGACCACCATCACCGCCGACAACGATGCCTCCTGGGCGCTGTTCAGACGCTTTGCCGCGCGCTTGGGCGGCGAACTGGAGTCGGAGGCGCATTTCACTCGCGACACCCATTTCCGCGGCGAGCACGCGACCGAGCACATGGTCACCATCACGCTGGCCGAGCGGATGCGCAAGGCGGCATGAGCCTCGCGCGCCCGCCTATCCTTTCAATCCCCCTCCCAAAAGGAGCCCCCATGTCGACTGACACGTCAGCCGAAATTACCATTTTCAAGCGCCGCGAATCCGAGGCGCGCAGCTATTGCCGTGGTTTCGACACGGTGTTCACCTCTGCCCAGGGCTCGGAAATGACCGATGCCAATGGCCGCCGCTATATCGACTTTCTGGCCGGCTGTTCCTCGCTGAACTACGGCCATAACGACCCGGACATGAAAGCCGCGCTGATCGAGCATATCGCCAGCGACGGCATCGCCCACGGGCTCGACCTGCACACCGAAACCAAGGCCGGTTTCCTGGAGGTGTTCGAGACCCACATCCTGAAACCGCGCGGCATGGACCACAAGGTGATGTTCACCGGCCCCACCG
>ENA-ORCT01000838-ORCT01000838.1-marine-metagenome-genome-assembly--contig:-NODE-838-length-13103-cov-3.111162_pt1 | contig 13103 bp, 9 predicted proteins | sample MGYA00248632_ERZ508511 | MGnify/ENA primary metagenome ERZ508511 (study PRJEB26182, sample SAMN06268839) | marine metagenome | isolation source: Tt an P1-techrep anaerobic enrichment on pine from sediment...
AAGACGAATCCGGTGGATTCCTTGAACATGGACAGCCAGTTGACCGCCATCCACTTGGCCGCGCCGGTCTCCCACAGGCAGAAGCCGATGCTCATGGCACCGGCGAAAAGCAGGATGATATTCCAGGGCACCTCTTCCAGGTCGTCCAGATCCATAATGCCGGTGGCAAAAAAGGCAATGGTCGACAACAGGATAATCGCCGTCTTGTCAATAGGCTGGAGTGCCGGAACAAAGGATCTCAGAGACATGGTCAAAATGCACAGAAATACGATCACCGCCGCCATGATCTCATTCCGGGTCAAGGGGCCCAGTTCGGCGTTCAGCCGGATGGCTCGCTCCCGCAAGCCGGGGATGGTCTCTTTCTCCGGTTTGAAAAAGATCATAAAAAAGCCCCACAGCAGAAAAGTCATCAGCCAGCCGATCGGAAACATGAAATAGCTCAGCTTGAAGAACGAGATATCCATGTTGGCGCCCTGCTTGACCGCCTCGCCCATGATATCGTTGTAAAACCCGAGCGCCACAGCACCGCGGGCCGCGCCCAGCAGGGTAACGATACTACCCGCACCGGCAACGTAGGCCATGCCCATAAAGAGCCCCTTGCCGAACTTGGTCTGTTTGTCGCCCTCTCCGTACAGGGCGTAGATGGACATCAGCAGCGGGTAAATGGTGGCGGCCACAGCCGTGTGGGCCATGATGTGAGTCAGCGCCGCTGTCACCACAAAGCACCCCAGATAAATCATGCTGGTCTTCTCACCCACAATGGCCAGCATTTTGTAGGCCAGGCGCTTGGTCAGTCCGGTCTTGGTAAACACCATGCCGATCATCAGCGAGGCAAAGATGAACATGACCGAGGGATCCATGAAATCCTTGAACGCCACCTTGGCCGGCCGGATCAGAAACAGGGCCTGGAGCACCCCGATGGTAATACTGGTCACCCCAATGGGCAGCACCTCGAATACCCACCAGGTGCCGGCCAGTAAAAAGACCGCCAGTGCGCCTTTGGCCTCTCTGGACAACTCGAAATGCGTCCCCATCGGATCGATGGCATCAGGCCATGGTGGTGCATAATACACAATCGCAAACAGAAAAATACCGGTAAAAAAACAAATCACTTTCCGCCAGTTCACTTCCATTGGTTTCGCGGCGTCCATGTTTTTATTCTCCTCAGCGGCTTCGGTTATGGGAGCCGTCAATACCTCTTCGGCCATTAACTTATCCTCCTGGCTCTTGAATGCGAATTCAATATCAATGCATTCGGCATACCTCGAAAAATTGCAGGCAGTGTTTTTCCAAGAGCAATGAACATTCAACCAATCCGATAAGGAACGAGGATTTATTTAATTGCAAGAAATTGTAATTAATTAAATTCGCGTTCCTGAGTAGCCCGTTCAGCATAGAATCCGGATCGTATCATTCACAGCACGCTTTCATGGTGTGAAACACGGCCCCGAACACATCGGTCAATCTCAGAATACCGACGATCTCCTCACCTCGAGTGACCAACAGGGACTGATGGTGCCCGAGAACGAGCTGATGAATCGCTTCGTCCAGACCGGCTTCATCGTCAACATACTCCCCTTCAAGAGGGGTATGCATGTGGCTGCGGACCTTCTGTTCACCGGCCTTTCGGCAAATATCGACAAGTGGAGTCGACCAGAGTTCGTAGTGTTTCAACATTGACTGCATGAATTTCTTGCTAAACCCGAACCGGCTCAGACGATCCTGGCTCTGCAGTTCATCATATTTCGGCTCAAGCGCCCGCAGCACGTCGAGTTGGCTGATCTTTCCGATGACCTGTCCCTTTTTGTTGTAAACCAGAATCGCCCGATGCCGATAACGCGTGTGATCGAAGTCCTCCTGGGCTTTCTCCAGAGCGAGGACCGCCTCATACAGGGTAGCCTCCTCTGACACCGTGGCATACTCTGACAGGGGAACCATCAGATCCTTGACTTTGAACGTCTTCACAAGTGCCTCCTTGTCTTCACGTTCCACCCCCTTTTCATGTGGTTCAACACACCCGGGCCGGCAGGCGCACTCAGTGTGAGTGCAAGTATAGATCTGCCGGCCGATCCTCTTGCCTTTTGTCCAACCCTTTCCCGGTTGGTTAATATCGAAATAATTGTGTAACCGATTGAATTCGGTTTGTTTTTTGGAATATACCGGAGTGTCCCGGTCCGAGAGGGGAGAATTCGCGCCAGTGTGAACTGATAAAGCCGGTACTGCACGATGCCAATTGACATAAAATGGCCACTCCATGTTTGATTTGGGGAGGGTCAATTTAAACAAGCGGGTACTATACGGGTCAAGTCGGGCAGAAGCAATATTTTTTCACTCACGACAGACACAATGCGTCATCAAGAAGATGAAAAACAGCCCCTGACAGCAATGCAGGGCAGGAGCATTGCCTGCAGTAACCGAACAAAAACTTACGCCTAACGAATTAAAAACATTATTATTTTAAGAATGCGGCCGACAGCTTCGATATCCTGGCCCTAGCGCTGAGGGAAAAAAGACAGGCAATGTTGAAACAATGGCATTGAACAATAAAGAAGTTTGGTTTCAGGAAGTGACTTGTATAGTAAAAAACGCTTTATTTTCAAAATCATAGACAAAAACAAACGGCCAAAATCAAGACCTGCAACCACTTTCTAAAGCGAATTCAAAAAGTTAACGACCCGACATTCAAAGAAACAGGAGGCTTTGAGCTCATCCGCGACGCCCCGCCGCGGGAATTTCACCGGGTTCAATTGGTATCCCGGGCCAGGGTGCTGAAATTTGAAATTCCGTCAAACAGGCTTTCGGCCTGTGGCGCTTTAACTGCTTCCCTGCACCCGCACGCGGGGCATGTTTCCGTTTCCGCCTCATCACCCCGAAAAACAAGCCGGCTGAAGCTATGGCCACAGGCCTTGCATCGATACTCACAGGTAGGCATCGGTTCCCCCTCTCGGATTTATCTTGCCCTTTGAATCAAATGATAAAAGGCAACCTGAACAATGGAAACGGCAGCAACATTTCCCCTGCTGTTACTTTGAACCTGGAACTTTGAACTGTTTGAGAACCTCAAATACATCCTGCGGGTGTGCTGAGTTGCTTTTGGCAATTTCCCGGATGCTCATGTCAGCTGTTGCCGACAGTCCTGCGTCGGCCAGATGACGGATTACGTCGCTCGGCACCAGTCCATAATCCCGACAGACCTCCGTCAGTGAATGCCGCCCGAAACCGGCTGGAGGGGAGGCCGGGAATTCGCGGCCGGATTTTGGGGCCTTTGACGGCAGCATGGCCCGGTAAACGCCTTGAGGGGTCAAGCCGTTTCGCCGGGCGACGGCAAGAATTGTATCCGTATCGTTTTCCACCTCGATGCCTGCCTGCTCAAGGCGTGCCCGACTGGCAGCGGGTTCCATTCCGGTACGCGCCCAGAAGGTCTTCAGACTGGACAGTTCAGCGTGACCATACGGCGGCTCACCGTACCGGACCGCGGCCTGCTCTTTCAGCGCTTCGTTGAAATCAATAACCCAGCTGAACGGCGGCAGCATCAGCCAGGTCCCAATTGCCACCAGGATCGTCAATGCCAGTGCCGCCCGCAATTCCCGCGACAGTCCCCGGATGGCAGTGACCCGGGCCTTGAAATATGAAACCAGCGGTTTCCAGTTGTAAAAAAGGTGCAGCGCCATAGCCAGCAGGAACAGAAGGCCGATATTCAGATGGATGTTACCCCAATCGGTCTTGGACAGCCCCATCATTCGCCAGTCGGACCAGTAGGCAACGCGCCCCTGGGGCTCAACGTAAAGGACGATACTGGTAGCCACCAGCAGAATAAAGGATACAAAAGCCGTCAGAGATGAAAATTTCCGCATGTTCATGGATTGATTCCCTTCAGATTGTGAATTGCCGGCTACACTCCGCCCCATTCAGCGCATCCACGCCCGCAAAGGCTGGATTCGCCATTATGAAACGATGCGCATAACTCATTTCAGCTGCCGTGACAATAGAGATATTACAGTGGGGTATGGTTACACCGAGGAAACGGCCATTTGCCGAAAAATGGCCGGAAAGGTTGATGATACGCTTTTTTTTGCACCTCAACCCTTCAGATTGAAACCCCTGATGGGCTGAGCGCACAAACCGGCGGCCGGGGTGGTGCCAGCCGCCATTGAATCAGGATTCCAGCAGTTCGTTGGGCAGATGAACAGCAAAGGTGCTGCCGTCGCCAAGGCGGCTCTCCACAGTAACCCGTCCGCCGTGAGCCTGGATGATATGTTTCACGATTGCCAGCCCGAGCCCGGTTCCTCCCATTTTTCGGCTTCGGGCCTTGTCCACACGGTAAAACCGTTCGAACAGCCGCGAGAGGTGATTTTTTGAAATACCGGGACCAAAATCCCGAATGGCGACGCTCCACTCGGTATCGCTCTGACCGGTTCGAATCTGTACCCGACTGGCATCGGGGCTGTACTTGACGGCATTATCAAGGAGATTGACCAAAGCCTGTTCGAACAGAGTTGCATCCACACGAACCGAGGTTGCCGTATCACAGGCCACGTCGAACTGAATCTGCTTTTCGTCGGCCTTCACCTGAACCACCTGGATGGCGGTTTCAACAACATCTTTCAGCCGCCGTCGCTCCAGTAGGATATCGCCCTTCTCGTCCTTTTGTTCGATACGGGCCAGCGCCAGCAGGTCTTCAAGAATGGCATTGAGCCGATCCACGTGTTTTCTGATAATCCCCAAAAAACGCTGTGTTTCCTCGGGTCTGTCGCCCTGGCCGTTCAGCAGGGTTTCGACAAAGCCTTTGATAGCGGTCAGCGGCGTTTTTATCTCGTGGGACACATTGGCGACGAAATCCCGGCGAACATTTTCCAGACGCCGCATCTGGGTGACGTCGTTCAGTACCAGCAAGGCGCCAATATGCTTATGCCTGGCATCATATAGCGGTGTGCCATGCACGTTCAAAACTCGATCGCCGTTCCTGCGCAGATTCACATCGCCGGACACGGGGCTTCCCGAGGTCAGGACCTCTCCGACAATCGTTTGCAATTCCCGGTTCCGAATGGTCTCCAGAATACTTCGCCCCTTTGCCTCATTGAACTGGATATTCAGGGTACGGGCCGCCCCCTGGTTGATGCTCAGGATCCGCTCGTTGCAGTCAATGGCGACAACGCCCTCTTCCATACTGGCGAGCACCGCTTCATATTCATTGCGCTGATTGACCACGGCCTCGATACGGCTCTCCAGCTGTTCCGCCATCTGGTTCATCGCCTCGGCAAGGCCACCCAACTCCCGGGTGTTCGGCGGATGCATCCTGTGTTTCAGATCCCCTCCGGCAAACCGTTCCGCCCCCTGCCGCAGGCGCTCGATGGGCAAGCTGATTCGGCGGGACACATACAGACAAACCCCCGAGGCCATCAGTGCAATGAGAAAACCGGCCAACGCGATCCGGATCTGAATGCTGTGCAGTTCTTCGTCAATGGCCGTAACCGGCAAGGATGTCCGAAGTACGGCGGCGATGTTACCGTTCATTTGTATGGGCATGGCAACGTACATCATGCGCTGCTGCAGGGTGCCGCTGTACCGGATGGCAGTGCCGGCGCGGCCGGACAGAGCTTCGAGAACCTCCGGACGGTTCCGGTGGCTGTCCATCTTCGCGGGATTTTCTTCCGAATCCCCGATCACAACACCATCCGGCAGGATTACGGTCACCCGGGTTTCCGTACCCGCGGCGCTGACCTTGCTCAAGCGATCCACGGCAGGGGCGTCCAGCGGCTCGATCAGCCCGGCCAACTGCTGCTCAAGAAGTCGACCCTGGATATGAAGTTCGGATTCGGTCTGATCCAGGTAAAAGTGACGCATAGACCGGGACGAATACCAGCTTACCGCCAGTACAGCCAGCAGGGTGATAATCAGATAGGATGGATAAAGTTGCCAGAGAAGCCGTCTGTTTCTGTTCATATTTAGAAAATGCCAGTGACGGGCAGACAGGGTCTGCGTGTTGAGATTTCCTGTAATTGACCGGCGAATGAACAAGGCATTTCACCCAATCCGAACCGGTACCGTGTCCGATGAGTTACGCTCACGATTCTTCCTTGAATTTATAGCCGACCCCCCGAACCGTTTGAATATAGGATCCATAGGGACCGAGTTTTTTTCGAAGCCCGACAATTTGAACGTCCACACTGCGGTCTGTGACCGGGTAATCATCACCTCGAACCGCGTCCACGATCTGGGATCGTGTAAACACCCATCCGGGCCTGCGGATCAGAAAGAGCAGCACCTGGAATTCGGTAAAGGTGAGAGTTACCGGTTCACCGTTCAGCCGGACTTCCCGCTTCCCGGGATGAATCTGGAGTCCTTTGACTCTCAGTATATCTTCCCCTTCCGCAGGCGTTTCCTTTAGTCGGCGAAGCACCGTCCGAACGCGCGCCAGCAGAATGTTGGGACTGAACGGCTTGGTAATGTAATCGTCGGCTCCCAGCTCAAGGCCGGCAACGATATCGGCCTCCTCCCCCTTGGCCGTTAGCATGATAATCGGAATCCGCCGGGTTTTCGAGTCATTTTTAAGGCGCCGGGCCACTTCCAGCCCGTCAATACCCGGCAGCATCAGATCCAGGACAATCAAGTCCACTGGCAGGTCCGAGGCTTTATCAAGGGCTTCCTCGCCCGATTCGGCACCGTCAACGGAAAACCCTTCCCGTTCCAGGTTGACCGCAACCAGTTCGCGAAGATCTTCCTCGTCGTCTACGACCAGAATTCGTTCTTTCCCCATTGGTAGTCACCCAATTTTCAAATTGATTAAACGCGCTTTTTTCAACCACCGGCTATCAACCACCGACCATCAACAACTCAATACTTGCCGTGCCGGATAATCTCTCCTTCAATCAGATAGATTACCTCCTCGGCAATATTGGTGGCGTGGTCCGCCAGCCGCTCAAGGTGCCGGGAAATCAGCAATAAATTAATGAGGTAGCCCAGATGATCCGGGTGATTGGCCATCGCCGCCTTGATCCGGTCATATGCCTCGTGCTTGATTTTATCGACCTCATCATCGAGATACAGTACCTTGAAGGCCAGATCCACGTCCATGTTTACCAGGGCGTCCAGGCTCTGCTTAAGCATATACTCCGCTTTCTGTCCCATGGCGGAATAGTCGAAATAGAAATCGTATTTTTCCTGTTTGGCAATGGTCAGCATGCGTTCGGCAATATTCACAGCCTGATCTCCGATTCGCTCCAGATCGTTGTTGATTTTAATCACAGCGATCAGAAAACGCAGGTCCACGGCCACGGGCTGGTGCAACGCCAGAATTTTCAGGCACTCTTCCTCCACCTCGACTTCCATCTCGTCGACCTCATAGTCGGACTCGATAATTTTCCGGGCGATATCGGCGTCGTTGGAACGGATCGCGTCATTGGCCATCCTGACCCGATCCTCGACCATCGCCCCGAGGGACAGGATCATTTTCTTTATTTTCTCAAGTTCTTTGTGAAACTGTCGTGTCATAGCGATTCCTCTCGTTTTCTGTCCATACGGAGTTCAACGACAATGCGTTGGGAAACCATTGACGGGTTGCCAAGGAACGCGAATTTTATTAATTACAATTTCTTGCTTGCCTGCTGGCCCATCTTCGGCGTTGCGTCAACGGCCTCATACGTACAGTATGAAACCCCTGACGCGCCTTGAAGATGAACCACCATTCGGCGCAATATTCTTGCAATTAATTAAATCCGCGTTCCTAACCGAATCGTCCTGTCACATAGTCCTGGGTTTTCTGGCTTCGCGGGGCCGTGAAGATAGTGTCGGTTTTGCCATATTCAACGAGTTCACCCAGATACATAAAAGCGGTATTGTCCGACACCCGGGCCGCCTGCTGCATGTTATGGGTCACAATGATGATCGTATAACGGCCGCGCAGTTCATTGATCAGATCCTCGATCTTGCCGGTCGCCACCGGATCGAGCGCCGAACAGGGTTCGTCCATCAAAAGCACCTCCGGATCGGCAGCGATAGCCCTGGCAATGCACAGGCGCTGCTGCTGGCCGCCCGAAAGTCCCAGGGCGTTGTCCCTGAGCCTGTCTTTGACCTCTTCCCAGAGGGCCGATCCTTTCAATGCCTGCTCGACTGTCTCCTCCAGAATCCGGCGATCCCGCACACCGTCAACCTTCAAGGGATATGTTACATTCTCGGCAATGGACATGGGAAACGGATTGGGTTTCTGAAACACCATGCCCATCCGTTTCCTCAGACTGATCACATCCACATCCCGATTGAAAATATTCTCCCCGTCCAGCCTGATTTCGCCGTCGATATGAAGATTCTCAATCAAATCGTTCATGCGGTTCAACGATCGAAGCAGGGTGGACTTGCCGCAACCGGACGGGCCGATAAGTGCGGTGACCAACCCTTTCTCTACATTCAAGGTATTTTCGAAAAGCGCCTGTTTTTCACCATACCACAACGAAAACCGGTCTATATCGATGATGCTCCCCTCCGGACCGGGCTGGGGATGGTAAACGGTCTGAATACGCTGGCTGGAAGATTCCACAGTATTTATCATGATCGTATCATTGCTCAATTAGTATCGATAAGGAATAATTTTAATCCACCGGATCAGAAATGCCCCGAGACGTATTTGCGCTTCAGCCGGTTTCGAATGACAATCGCCAGAGCGTTCATCATTGCCACAAGGCTGATCAACAGCAGCGTGGTCACAAAAACCATGGGTTTGCCGGCCTCGGAATTCCGCGACTGGAACCCGACATCAAAGATATGGAATCCCAGGTGCATGAAACTCCGCTCCAGATGGACAAAGGGAAAATACGAGTCCACCGGCAGTTCCGGCGCCAGCTTGACCACCCCCACCAGCATCAGCGGGGCCACCTCGCCCGCACCGCGTGCCATAGCCAGAATCAGTCCGGTCATGATGCCGGGCATGGCCTTGGGCAGCACAATGTGTTTGATGGTCTGCCACTTGGAAGCCCCGCAGGCCAGGGATCCTTCCCGAAGCGATGGGGGCACGGCGGCAAGTGCTTCCTCGGTGGCCACAATCACCACCGGAACGGTCAAAAGCGCCAGGGTCAGGGCCGCCCACAGCACCCCACCGGTCCCGAATGTCGGACTGGGTAGCCGTTCGGGGTAAAACAGCCGGTCGATACCGCCACCTATTATATAGGCAAAAAAGCCGAGTCCGAATACACCGTAAACGATGGAAGGCACACCGGCCAGGTTGTTGACACAGATCCGGACAATCGACACCAGGCGCCCCTGTTTGGCGTATTCTCTGAGATAAAGGGCCGCCATGACGCCAAAGGGCGCCACGGCCAGCACCATGAGAAGGGTCATGATAAAGGTGCCGAAAATCGCGGGCATCACACCACCCTCGGTGTTGGCCTCCCGCGGCTCGGCGGTAAGGTATTCAATCCACCGGGACAGATAGATACCGATTTTATCAAACAGGTTCAATGAATTGGCCGGGTAAAGCCGGACAACAGCGGAAAGAGGAAGCACCTTTTCCCGACCGTTGACATCAGCCAGTGTCAGGGTAAACCGGCTGTCCTGTTCTTTCAGGCGATCGGCTTCCTGTTGCAAAGCCTGAAACCGATCGTTCAACCGGGCGGCTTCAGCAGCAAATTCTGCAGTGGCGCCCTCGTATTGGCTGCTGGCCGCGCCGTGTTTCAGTTCAATGGCCCGCAGGTTCAATCGGTGTTCTTCCATCCGGTGATTGATTCGGGCAATCTCTTTTCGCTCGATGCGCCGAATGGCGTTTCGCCGCTCCACTGCCTCACTGTGCGCCCGGTCAAGCTCATCGGCCCGGTCAGCACCATAATCCACCGGTTGGCCGTCGAGATTCAAGGCCTTGATAAAACCGATAAACGGTCCCCACTCCACCCGTTCGATAAAAAAAATATCAACCGGATTGGCAGTGGATCGGGCATCGGTGTCGGCGACCCATTTAAAATCTTCGTTGTACAGGTCGAAGTTTCCGATTTTATACAGTGTTCGCCAGGCGAATCCGCCATTGGCAGCGATGGCGGCTCGGGCACTGTCATCCAGGCCTTGGAGAGTGGCGGCATCCGGCCGAAAGGTTTCACGCCGCGACGGCTCTCCGGCCACCTTTTTCCCATCGGCCAGCGTAATCGCAACGATGGGTTTGGGGTAAAAGGTGGTAATGCCATTCCAGAAAATTAGAATAAGAAAGGCAATGATCATGAAAACGCCAAGTACCAGCGCCCCCCCCATGGACCAGAGAAACGGCTCGCCCCGGGCCGCCGGGTTGATGCTTCTGAGTCCCGTTACGGACCGGGCCGATGAAACCGCTGCGGAGGAGGTATTGACAGATAAACTGGCGGTTCTCATTGCCGGACTCAACGTACTATTTTTAGAGCCACTCATGGCTGTTCCTTAAGCTTGATTCATCTATCGCCACCATGACAACACATGGCGCGGTGCCAATGACACATGATAGTCGTGCAGGGTGGGCACCGCCCACCGACAGACTGTTTCCAACTTGTAAAGTTTTTTCCTGAAAATTATTCAGTCCCAGTTCCCTGGGCGATCTTACAACTGCATCGCCCGTTTCCGGAACCGGAGGCGGACAATCTCGGCCACCGTATTGATGATAAACGTCATAGCGAACAGGACCAGGCCCGAGAGAAACAGCACCCGGTAAAGCGTGCCGTCTTTGACCGCCTCGGGAAGCTCAACGGCGATCGTTGCCGACAGGGCCCGAAGACCGTTGAACACATTCCAGTCCATCAACGGGGTGTTGCCGGCTGCCATCACCACGATCATCGTCTCACCCACCGCACGCCCCATGCCGATCATGATGGCCGAAAACACGCCGCTGAGCGCTGTCGGCAGTACGACATACAGGGCCGTTTGCCAGGGCGTTGCTCCGCAGCCCAGGCTGGCTGCCCGAAGATGGTCCGGCACGGCGTTGAGCGCATCCTCGGCAATGGTGTAGATGATGGGTATCACGGCGAACCCCATGGCAAAGCCGACCACCAGGGTATTTCTCTGGACGTATGTGTCGACCAGGCCGCCGCGGGCATCCAGGCCCAAAAGCGCCATCAGTTTGGCTCCACCCCAGGCGGCCATGACCGAGACAAGAATCATCGACAGCCATTTTCCGACATCAAACAGGGAGGCTTTGAATGGCGACAGGCTGCTGGAAAACTGCGCTATGGCATTTCCAGAATACCGGGAAATCAAGGCGGCCACAATCATCAGGGATACCGGCAAAAGAACCAGAAAAAGAAACGGCTCCGCCGTGCCGACATCCCGGTTCAGCCATGCTTTGAAATCCCCCTCGAACATGAGATCCTCAAACAAAGCGCCCAGATGCCACGTCACCACCGTAGCCAGCACGATAACAATGGCCATGGTCACAAACTTCGGGATGCCCTGCCAGCGGGAGGCCAGGTGAATCGGCAGAAGCTGCCAGAGAAACGATCCGATAATAAGGCCCGATGGAATGGCGATAGTGGCCAGCAAAACAGCGGCAATCCAGGTCTCCACAACAGGGGCCAGCACCAGCGCCGCCACGAAGCCGAGAACGACCGACGGCAGTGAGGCCATCATTTCCATGGCGGGTTTAACCGCGCTTCGGGCCCGATTGTTTAAAAACTCCGAGGTGTAGATGGCGCCGAGGATCGAAATGGGGACGGCAAACAGCAATGAGTAGACGGCAGCCTTGATGGATCCGAAAATCAGTGGGACCAGGCTGAGCTTCTGCTCATAGTCGTCCGTGCCGGCGGATGACTGCCAGGTGTAAGTCGGCTTATCATACCCCTCATACCAGACTTTCCGAAACAGGGTGTGAAACGTGGTTTCCGGATGAGGAACCGAAAACTCCCACATATGAACCGTGCCATCGGCATGAACGGCCATGAGACCGTCATCCCGGGGCGACAGGACGATACCGCCGGCCGGCGTCGATGAGTTCACTGCGAACGATGCCAGCGTCTTCTGACTGGTCCCGTGAATGACCTTCAACCGGCCGGAGCTGTCACCCACTGCAAAACTTTTACCCCGGCTTCCGGCGGTGAAACGGATAATCGGCCCAAGACCCGTTGCATATGTCCGGGCCTTGACCAGTGCCCGCCCATCCCGGGTGCCGCGCTCCGGGCGGTTGACCATGAAAAAGCTGTTCAGGGATCCGTCACTGCCGCCGACCATGAGAGACTGATCGCCGAACAGGTATCCCAGGGATTCAAGCTGAATTCCGGGCCCGAGCAAAGGGGTGATTTCCGCCAGTGTCGGATTGCCGAATGCCCGGGTATCATACCGGTAGGCCCTTCCGTCTTTGGTGGTCACCAGCACCCTGTCGGCATTGTCCGACAGGAGTACCGAATGAAAGGCCACGGGCTCCGGCAACGCGGGCAACCGGGTCTTTTTGACGACCGATCGGCGTTTGCCGGTCAACAGGTTGAGCCGGGACTGAACCAGATTCAGAGTGATGCCGAGGCTTTCATCCACGGCCACAAACGCCCTGGCCTGACGCTCTGCCTCGCCGCTGACGCGGTAATCGAGCGCAATAATCGGCAGCCCCTCCTCCGAAACGGCAACCGGGTCATCAATCTCGATCTCAAAGCGGGTCTTGCGGAACTGATCACCGGGAACCCGCGAGTATATGGCCTCACCATCGGTTCTGTCCCGCTCATCGATGGCCTCTAAATCAGCCGGCAGATCCCGGGACGAAATGATCTGTGAAACAAAGCGGGCCGCGGCAAACCGGACGGTGCCATCCGAGTACCCAAATGCCAGGTGCCCCATGGAATGCGCGTAGGCTGAAACCGGCTGGCTGCCCAGGTCAATGGCCAGAGATTTCAGAGTACGTCCGGTACGGGCGTGAAACAGGTGAACGGCACCGTCCTCGGACAACACAAACGCCACAGTCTTGTGTTCATCCATCCCCAGTCCCAGGACATGTTCCATCGGCTCGTTGAGCCGATAGGCGCCGGCGGCCGTTATATGCCCGCCCCGAAACAATGGAACGGTCTCCTGAACCAGAAACACCAGAATTCCAAGCACGGCAACGATAACCAGAATACCGCCTACGGTAATGACCCGATCGGCAATCCGATCAGCGATAATCACGGATCGCTTGACTGATT
>ENA-ORCT01000839-ORCT01000839.1-marine-metagenome-genome-assembly--contig:-NODE-839-length-13102-cov-3.378119_pt1 | contig 13102 bp, 11 predicted proteins | sample MGYA00248632_ERZ508511 | MGnify/ENA primary metagenome ERZ508511 (study PRJEB26182, sample SAMN06268839) | marine metagenome | isolation source: Tt an P1-techrep anaerobic enrichment on pine from sediment...
AGCAAACTGCAAGCCAACAGGCCAACCGCAAGGAGCAACATTAGTTTTTTTATCATGGGCTTGAAACTGGTTCGACATCGCATTGACAAATACAAAAAACCACGCAAACTACCGAGTTTCGTTTGAGACCAATAGTTTGTGTGGATTTTTATTAAAAACAGACCTGTAAGCCGGGTTCTGTACTCTCCGTCAAAAAAGGCGGAGAGCCTCTATCATTTATCTGGCCGCAGCATCACTGCTACGATCTAGCAACCTACCCCTCACGACTTCCGACTAGGTCGGAATGGGACGGGCCGCCCTGGTCGTGATATATTTGGTCTTGCAACCCAAGAGATGTACGGCTTCCGAAGTCACCCCCGGAACCGGTGAGCTCTTACCTCACCTTTTCACCCTTTTCCGCCAGCTGGCAGATGGTTATTTTCTGTTACACTACTGTAAGCTTTCGCCCACCTTCCTATTAAGAAGCTTGGTGCCCTGCGTTGCCCGGACTTTCCTCCTTCTCCGAATGACTGGAAAAAGCGATAGAGCGGTCTGCGCTGCAAAATTATGAAAATCAATGAACTTCTTATCCTTCCCGCAGCTTTATTTTCGCAGGATGACCATGGTCGCCCCATAACCGTATTCCTGGAAACTGGCATCCTGGAAAGCGTATCGTTTGTAGCGATGCGACAGTTCGCGACGCAGCTCCTGCTTCAAGGTTCCATTGCCCAGACCATGAATGAAGACCACTTTCTTCACCTGTTTTTTGATGGCTTCATCCATTTTCTCATGGAAATGAGTCAACTGCAAATCCAGCATTTCCTTGTTGGATAAGCCCGTGGTGTCATCAAGCAATTCGTGAATATGCAAATCCACCTCCAGCAAATCGGTATTTTCGATCACCGGCTTTGGCTTCCGGGCTGGTTCTTTTTGACGAACTGCCTGTTTGACATCCTTCTCAGTCAGGGCTTCAACGGCCTGTTCCATCGCAGTTTGATTCAGCTTGATCAGCATGGCTTTTTCACTGAAAAAATCGTTCGTCGCAAAACTTCCGGACTTATAAAATTTCACCGGGTTCACTTTCACCGAAGCTTCCACCGGGCGTTCCAAGCGACTGGATTTTTCCCGGTAGCAAATCAACTGAAAGAAATACTCGGGTAATGCGGCAATGTCAACCTGGGCAATGGAATCGAGCCACAGCTTCGTATTGGGCTCCAACTCCCCAGCCTCTTTGGTTTCATACTCCGCCCCATCAAACTGCGAGAAATGATACAAAACCGAGAAATTACTATCGTTAATCAAGTAGAGTTTGATAGATCCACTCAGCGGATTCCGGCTATCGTCGGGCACGAAGGCCAGTTGAAAGTTGGGTTCATCGTTACCTTCAATCATTACGGCTTCTTCTTTTGCCGGTGCTTTTTCAGGTTCCTTCTTACCCGGTGTTGCCTGCGCGACAAAATCTTGCACCGATGGTTTTTTAACGGCAGCCAGTTCATCACTCACCACAACCAACTCTGAAACCAGGGTCGGAAGCTCAAAGCCGTCTTCATTTTCAACATGAACCAACGACTTGCTCACTACTTTGGTTACGATGCCTCCGCCGACATCATTCATAAATTTAACCCGATCGCCTACTTTTATCATTACATTCTAATTTTACCCCAAAATTAAGAACAATTTCTACCGAAAATAATTATTCCGTACTTTTGCGGCGCATGAGTGAAAATTCAACCATAAAGCCGGTATTTGACCAAAGCGCTCAAGCTTTGAACTATGAGCTGCCCGACGAGCGGGTTGCAAAATATCCACTGCCCGAGCGTGATGCTTCGAAGCTGTTGGTTTGGAAGCATGGACAAATTGATGATGCGACTTTCCGCTCCATCGCTGATTTTTTGCCCGAATCAAGTTTGCTGGTTTTCAACAATACGAAAGTGATCCGTGCCAGGATGCCGTTTCAGAAAAAAACCGGCGCGCAGATTGAGATTTTTTGCCTAGATCCGGCTCATCCCGCCGACTACCAAATGGCTTTTTAACAAACCAAGCGTTGTAGCTGGAATTGCCTGGTGGGCAACCTGAAAAAATGGAAACACGAACCCCTGGAGCGCCTGGTGGAGGTGAATGGAAAAGCGGTAACACTAGTGGCTGAAAAGCTGAGCCAATCGCGCGAGCACGTGCTGGTTGAGTTTAGCTGGAATGATGATTCGGTTGATTTTGCTTCGTTGATTGAAGCCAGTGGGATTTTGCCCATCCCCCCCTATTTGCACCGCGACACCGAAGCCAGCGACCTGGAGCGCTACCAAACCATTTATTCGAAAATTAAAGGATCGGTTGCCGCGCCCACGGCCGGACTGCATTTTACGGATTCGGTTTTTGCTTCGCTGAAAAAGAAAAACATCAGCTGTGCCGAAGTAACGCTGCATGTGGGAGCTGGCACCTTTAAGCCGGTAAAAGCGGCTACCATTGCCGATCATGAAATGCACGCGGAGCAGTTTGTGGTTTCGCGCCAATTGATTGAACAGCTTCTTCAGAAAGAAGGGAAACTGATTGCTGTTGGCACCACTTCCATTCGTACGCTCGAAAGCCTCTACTGGTTGGGCGTTTCAGTGATGAAGGATAGCAGTCAGTCGCCCGACAAATTGCATATTGAACAATGGATGCCCTACGAAAATGCCGATCAGCAGCCAGCCAAAATCGTTTTGCAAGCACTGATCAACTACATGGATCGCCACCAGCTTCCGGTTCTGATGGCATCCACCCAAATCATCATCGTGCCAGGCTACCAGTTCCAACTGGTTGATGGAATGATCACCAACTTTCACCAACCACAAAGCACGCTGCTGCTGCTCATTTCTGCTTATGTGGGCAACGATTGGCAACGCATTTACCAGCATGCGCTCGACAACAACTACCGCTTTCTGAGCTACGGTGACAGCAATTTGTATTTGAAGTAAGCTGTCTGGCATTGTCAAGAACTTCTCCTCAAATACCATGGACCAGTTACCTGTCGTTGCCACTCTTATATGAAAGTTGTTTCCTTGTCAACAAGGCCATAGGCTATTCCGAGCTCCTTGTGGACTTTTCCTCAGATATGATAAACAATACGACCAACAAAGGAGCATATTTTCACCCCCACACCGGAGTGCTGGAAACCTTGCTAACGGCATGAGCTGCCAATCCGGAGAGCAAGAAAGCGTGCTCATGAGGAGATTGATATTATCAGAAAAAGTGGATAACATGTTATTGGCATGGGTAAACAACTCGAAAAGCCTGAACGGAACGGCTTCTGAAATCTGCTCCAGAACAGCTAATAATAAATTTGTATAAAATAAATGAACATCAAAATCAACAAATATCATCAACTATTCCTATTTTAGGTAAAAAATAAGCTCCCGCATAGCGCGGATTAGTTCAACATCATTACATTCATTGGAGTTTTGTTAATTATTGAGATGCCATATGAAAGACATTCAGAAAGTTTTAGAATCAGTAAATCTGCATAAAGTCATTAATCTTCCGAATGCTGAACTCAGCCATTCAAACCTAAAAGGAGCGGATTTGAGTCATGCTAATTTAAATGGAGCCGATTTAAGTGGAGCTGATTTAAGCGAAACCAATTTGAGTTGGGCAGATTTAGGTGGAGCTAATTTAAGTGGAGCCAATCTGACTAAAGCAGACCTAACTTGGTGTTTCTTAATTTGTGCAGATTTAAGGGGTGCTTTATTAGTAGATTCCAGATTACACGGTACCATGTTGTTTGGTGCACTAGCATCCAGAGCCAATTTTACAGGAGCTGATTTTACGATGTGCGATTTCGTCGGAAAATTAATACTTAAACACCGTATTGGTCGTACAATATATAGTGAACAAGAAATCAGAGCAAAATTTACAAGTACCAACCTAGCCAGAGCCAACTTAACCAGTGTTGATTTAAGTATAAAAGATTTAAGTGGAGTAGATTTAACAGAAGCGAATTTAACTGGGGTAGATCTTTCTGGAGCGACGCTTTTCGGCACTAACCTTAGCGGGACTAATCTATTTGGAGCTAATCTGTCTCGCTGCAATTTATCTTCTATAAAGACTTTTCATACTGATTTAAGCTATGCAAATCTTAGTGATGCTGAATTGCTTGATGTGGACATGCGAGCTGTCCGTAATCTTACGGGTACTATTTTTAATAAATCGAAGTTGAATCAAACTAAGTTTGATAAAACGACGTTTCAAAAAGCTGAGTTTATTGATTCAGAGATTGCCAATATTAATGTGAGTGATTCTGATTTATCAGAAAGCGAATCAATTGAAGATGATCGACGGAACAAACAACGATTGGAATCTAAAATAAATGAAATCATTAACCTTAATAATAAAGGTGGTGCACCTGTAGAAAGTCTTGACTTATCTCATATTGAATTAGTTGATCAAGATTTTGCTGGAGCAAACTTATGCGGGATTAATTTGAGTGGTACAAAAATATTTCGAGTAAACTTTCGAGGTGCGAATTTGAATGGTGTGAATTTTAAAGGAGCTAGGATACATCTGACTGACTTTAATGGCGCAGATCTAAGCAATGCTAATTTTTCAGAAAGTAATCTATTGAAGGTTGACTTTAGTGGTGCAAAATTGGTTGGAATTAGTGCAACAAAATCGAGAATAATAGATTCCGACTTCGAAAGAACAAATTTATATGGCTCGGATCTAAGAAATATTGTATTAAGTGGAGGAATATATTGGAAAGCTAATTTGCAGAATGTAGACCTAAGATTTGCAAAAAATGAGCATGGATTTCTAGACGATGTAGATTTAAGCAATGCTGATCTTCGATGCGTTAACTTTCATGGTGTTACCATGTGGAACTCGAACTTGAGTAATGCGAATTTAGCTGAAGCAAATTTGGCGTTCTCTGATCTTGGTAAAGCAAAATTAAGTAATGCGAATCTCTGCTATGCTGATTTAAATCATGCTGATCTTTCCAACACTGATCTTAGTGGCGCAAACCTTTTTAAAGCAAAACTCTTTGAATCCAATCTAAATGGAGCCAACCTAACTGGTTGTAACAAATCAGAGGCAGACTATTCAGATCCTGACCCAAATGCTTATTCTGAATTCATCGAAATCTTCGGTTTAGAAAATGACAAAGCATATGAGGACTTCGTGGATGATGAATTTGATGATACATTTGAGGGTAATGATAAAAGCACTAATAAACGGCTTGATAATATTTATGATTCCGATTTGCGAGACAGAGAAAAATTTATCGACGATGACTGTCTTTAAAGTAAAGATAGCGGAATAAAAGAACTTTCGTTTTTCTGATCGGCTGTCAGTATTTGTTAAAGTTGCCGCTTACTACTCCGCCCCCTAAGCTGGAGCCTTTTTCCAAATAGAAACAGCTACTTGCCCGTCAGTTGGTTTGGACAAAAAGAATTTCTGGAACTGTGTCGACTACTAATTTGGACCAGAATAATTTTCAGGAATGCTCCCGTCGGCTGAAAAAAACGAACAAAATTTTCAAGCATGCCGTTTTCCGGTGAAGAAATCGAAATTAATTTTTCAGAACGTTGTTTTCCGCAGATGATAGCAAAATAAAATTTTCAGAAGCTTGTCCACATCTGTTAGGAAAAATCCCAACGGCGCATATTTAAGAACAAGCCGACGTAAAAAGGCACAAAAAAACCCCTTGCCATGTTTCAATCGGCCCTGTTGCAAGCTAGTGAGTGCTTCACTCAAAGCAAGCCTCACGAAACCACACCGCTACCTTCCGATCAATAAAAACATGACGACAGGACCAACCAAGCCACTCTGGCTTTAGCGGCTTAAGGCTGATTTCACGGATTCTGCCATTGGCGTGGTTGGTCTGCCAATTAGTTTTGAAAGCTGTTGAGAATCATCAAATAAATCTCCTTTCGACGCGCTGACATCCCAGCTGGCTATCCCGTCAGCAAAAACTTTCGGAATATTAAAAATCTCCAGTATTTCGGCATATTCGGTTTCCGGCAGATTCTTGTACGGGATATCCTTTCCTGTTTGCTTTGATATTTCAGCCGCCAGATCATGAAGCGTATAGGACTTATCGCCAGCCAATTCAAAGACCTTTCCCTTGTAGCTTTCGTCGGTTAGTACGTTTGCCGCGGCCTCGGCATAGTCGAGTCTTGCTGCTGAGGATATTTTTCCGGAACCTGCGCTCCCTATAAATGCACCACCAGCCAAGGCACCTTGAATGGAACCCGTATAATTTTCAGTGTACCATCCATTTCGAAGAATGGTGTAGTCAACACCTGAATCTTTCAACAGTTTCTCCGTCTCCAGGTGTTCGCCTGCAAGGTTGATTGTTGTAGAATCGGCATGTAACAAACTCGTATACACCAGCCATTTAATTCCTGCACTTTTTGCTGCATCAATTACATTTTTGTGTTGCCTTGCACGCTGTCCGATTTCATTGGCCGAAATAAGCAATAGCCTGTCGATCCCTTTTAACTGTTCAGCTATGCCTTCCGGCTTGTCGTAGTCGAAAGACCGGGATTCAACGCCTAGCTCCTTGGCCTTTTCAGGATTACGCACTAAAGCAACGATGCTATCTTTTCCAACTTTTCCTTTTAATTGGTCAACTACCAGTTTTCCTAACTGGCCAGTGGCTCCTGTTATTCCGATTTTCATTTTAAAAATTTTAAATTGTTATCAATTAGGTGATCACTCCCCGATTTTAACCGAGGTCATGGTTAATGACCCGGCAACCGGCTCGTCGTTAAATATTTTTATTTCTTCTTTAGCTTCCTGCAACGCAAGCGCGTATAGCAACGGCAGGTAATGTTCGGGAGTCGGTATCGACAACTCAAATGCCTTACCTAGTTTTGAATAGTTTATCAACGCCTGGTGGTTGCCATCCAAAATCAATTGCTTCATTTTGTCGTTGGCCTCCTTTGCCCAGTCATAACCATAGTTTTCGTTTAGCTTTTGCCAATGAACCATCCTGAGATTATGAACCAAATTACCGCTTCCAACAATTAAAATGCCTTTATGCCGCAACTCATAAAGCTCCTTTGCCAGCTCGTAATGTTGCTGTGGCTTCTTGTAATAATCCAGGCTTAGCTGTATGACAGGAATATTGGCCTGGGGGTACATGTGTCTGATGACCGTCCATGCACCGTGGTCCAGACCCCATTTTTCATCCAAAGAAACCTCCGTATTTTTTGCCATACTTTTCACCTCTCTGGCCAATTGAGGCATCCCCGGAGCAGGGTACTGAATGTCGTACAGCGCTTGTGGAAAGCCTCCAAAATCATGAATGGTAGCAGGATTCTCCATCGCTGTTACCTGCGTGCCTTTCGTTTCCCAATGGGCAGAAATAACCAGGATCGCCTTCGGAATTTCAATTTCCGACGAAATATGCCTGAACCCTTGTACAAACTCATTTTCTTCAATGGCATTCATAGGACTACCATGCCCTAAAAAAAGTACCGGCATTTTGGGTGTATTTTCCATGGATTCTTTAATCATCTTCATTGCATTAAGTTTTGTACCGATTATTATTCCGGAAGCTGTTGCTGAAAGCGATTTTATAAATGTATTCCTGTCCATCATTAATATGTAACTGTTTAACCCCACAAAAAGATTAAAAGATTCACCTGGCAGTTATTGTTGTGCAATAATTCCAGTGTGTAGAGCAGCATTAAAGAACAAGCTGAATGTCAAGAATGAAGATGTCGGCAATCGCTTTGTCTCCCAGATTATCAAAAAATGAATTGGAACCGTAGCGCACATCGTATTTGGAGCGGTCAACCTTCAACTGGGACGAATAGAGATTATCTTTTTTAATGACATCAAAAGATACGTTTTCAGACTTACCTTTGATGGTTAAAACTCCGGTTACGGTCGCCTTGCCATTTTTAAATTCACTGGCTTCACTCACCCGGAAAGTTGCAGTCGGGTATTTCTCAACGCCAAAGAAGTCGTCCGATTTTAAATGGCCGACCAGCTTTTGGTTATACCCTTCATCCTCGAGATCAGAATTTGTAATGGAGTTCATATCCATCACTATTACACCATTGGTAAGGTCTCCGTCTTCAAATTCGAAATTCCCACTTTTTATTTTTATTTCGCCAGTGTGCGAACCACCAATTTTATTTCCTGTCCATTTAACAACAGATTGGTCAAGCTTGATTTCACTTTTTTGGGCCGATGCCGATAATGTTCCTGCTAATAAAAGCACTCCTAGAAATTTCATTGTTTTCATATCGCAAAATTTAAATTGTTATTAATTCATGTTTACGATACAAAAGTAGCCTGGCTAGAGGGATTTCACCCTTGACCTATGGTAAGAAAGAAAATTGATGTAGGTTAAGAAAATGGCGAAGTCGCCCTTGCGCTTATTTCTGCTTTCTAATCCTGCTAAGGCTTTCGGGGGTAATCCCCAGGTAGGAGGCTATGTGAACAAGCGGTACCCGCTGGAAAACTTCAGGATTTTCTTTGAGCATTTCATTGTACCGGTCCATGGCGGTTTCCCACATGGTTGCATTCAGCCGGTTTAACGCATTGACGTAGGCTTTCTGAAAAAGAATACGAAAATACCGCTCCAGCCTGGGAATTTCGATAAGTAGTTGTTCCATCCGTTGATGCGAAATCCTAAGCAAATGAGAATTCTCCAGCGCTTCAATATTGTATTTTGAAGGATTTTGCGAAAAGAAGCTTTCGAGGTCGCTAATCCAGCTATTATCCATTCTGATTTGGTAGATATGCTCAACGCCCTTCGAATCAATGTAAAATGAGCGCAAACACCCCTTCTTGATAAAATACAAGTAATTACAGACTTGCCCTGACACCAATAAATCTTTCTTTTTCTTGATACTCAAAGGCTCGAAAGCAGAAAGTATGATGGCTTCATCTTCTTCCGTCAAATTAGACCATTTATTGAAATAATACAGCAGTTTATTATCTTCTTTCATTTTCAAAACCTTATTAATCTACCAATACAAAAACTAATAGAAACAAGAGAACGACTCCTTCTGCGGTCTAACTTACCTGCTAACTGCAGTCCACAAACAGCCTCAAAATATAATGTAACCATTCCGTCATTCAGCGTTTTTGAGCAGCGACATGAAAAATAGGAATTAAATTCTGTTTAGATAATACAAAGGCTCAAAAAGTTTGCAGACCGCCAATTTGAGCTTTAATTTATTGAAAAAATTGGATGGTCTTATTTCACGAGGGTTCGGGTGCAATAATCCAACTTGATTTTAAAAATCACATATTCCAAAAACCAAACCAACAACGAACTAACTGGATAACAGCGGTTTAAACCCAGAAAAGCGATCGAGAGTATAACCCAAAAAAGGCGCCCACACGGAGCGCCTTCAAACTATCTTGAGGAGAAAACAACTACCACGCAAATAATGGCAAGTCTTTCATCATTTTATTCACTTTTTCGCGAACGGCTTTGATCACCGCTTCGTTTTCCACGTCGCTCAATACCTCGTCGATCAAATCAACAATTACGGGCATCTGGTCCTCTTTCAAACCACGGGTGGTAATGGCAGGCGTTCCCACCCGCAAACCTGATGTAGTAAATGGCGAACGACTGTCGAACGGAACCATGTTCTTGTTGATGGTAATGTCAGCTTTCACCAGCGTGTTTTCGGCTACTTTACCCGTCAAGTCAGGGAATTTGGTCCGCAAGTCGATCAGCATGCTATGGTTATCAGTTCCACCCGAAATCACCTTGTAGCCTTTGTCAACAAAGGCCTGGGCCATCACTGCCGCGTTCTTTTTCACCTGCGCTTGGTATTCCTTGTACGAGGGATCGAGCGCCTCGCCAAAAGAAATGGCTTTCGAAGCAATGACATGTTCCAGCGGTCCGCCTTGTTGTCCGGGGAACACCGCAAAATCCAACACGGCCGACATCATTTTGGTCTCCCCTTTTGGCGTTTTAAAACCAAATGGATTTTCAAAATCTTCACCCATCAAAATGATTCCGCCACGTGGCCCACGCAAGGTTTTGTGCGTCGTTGAAGTGACAATGTGTGCATGCTTCACCGGGTTTTCCAGCAAACCAGCAGCAATTAAACCGGCTGGGTGAGCCATGTCAACCATAAACATGGCGCCTACTTCGTCGGCAATTTTCCGCATGCGGGCGTAGTCCCACTCGCGCGAGTAAGCCGACGCACCACCAATAATCAGCTTCGGCTGATGTTCGCGTGCCAAGGCTTCCATCTCGTCATAATCAACCAAACCGGTTTCTTCCTTAACGTGGTATGCGATGGGCTGATATAATATACCAGATGAATTGACGGGCGAACCGTGTGACAGATGACCACCGTGCGAGAGATCAAGCCCCAAAAACTTATCACCCGGATTGAGAATAACGCTTAAAACTGCGGCATTGGCCTGCGCTCCGGAGTGCGGTTGAACGTTGGCATAAACAGCCCCAAAAAGCTCTTTCAGGCGGTCGATTGCCAGTTGTTCGGTTAAATCCACAAACTGGCATCCTCCGTAATAACGCTTACCCGGATAACCTTCTGCATATTTGTTCGTCATTACAGAACCCATTGCTTCCATCACCTGTTCGCTCACAAAGTTTTCCGAAGCAATCAATTCAATTCCGCCCAACTGACGCTGGCGTTCCTTTTCGATAATATCAAATACAAGTTGATCTCTTTTCATCTCTGATGTCTATTTCGATAATGAATTAAAGTGCAAAGGTAAAATATTTTATATCCAACCTGAACGAATAGAAATTAACAAAAGTGAGTTTTTTTAAACGTTTAACATTACCCGGTTCATTCCACCCGATACAGTTCAAACTTCAGACGAACAGCTTTTCAAACATAAACTAAACCAGTAACAAAAAACCAAAATGATCAGTACTAATAATTAGGCACCATCAGTTGGTTTATCTGCTTACTGCTTTTGTCAATGAGGAAGCAGATGGGCCGGCCTGACTGAAAGTAGCAACAAGGTCTGTGACCTTACAACATTTTGTAGTTTAACGTATTCTCCGCCTAAAATTTAACCGGAATCCGTTTTGCTCATTCCTATGCGGATCGCGGTTGAATCATGCGCGATGTGATCATCACATCTGTCATATTAGTTCAATGAAAAATTATACCATTATGCCAATCAAAAAATTAAAAGACTATTTGGACAAGAACAACATCGAGTACATTACCATTCGCCACTCGCTGGCCTTTAATGCCCAGCAAATCGCGGCTACGACCCACATTCCCGGTAAAGAACTGGCTAAAACGGTGATGGTTAAAATTGACGGCAAAATGGCGATGGCTGTTTTGCCCGCCTCGTACCTGGTTAATGTGAAATTGCTGAAAGAACTCACCGGTGCTAAAACACTGGAATTGGCCAATGAGATGGAATTTAAGCATCTGTTCCCTGAATGTGAGATTGGCGCCATGCCTCCCTTCGGAAATTTGTACGATATGGAGGTTTATGTGGCTGAGAGCCTTGCAGAAGATCACGAAATTGCGTTCAACGCAGGAACACATGTTGAATTGATTCGGATGGCTTATGCTGATTTTGAACGGCTGGTCCAACCTGTCGTGCTGGCGTTCTCTACCGCCCGGACAGCCTAGCAGAACACACTTGTAAAACAATTTCTTAAAAGAAACCTCTGACGTGCGGGGTTTCTTTTTTTAGTTATAAATTTGTAAGCGGAAATAGACAGGTCGTCATTTTCATACCCAACGCCACTCAATGGAACAAATCGATACTTTCAGATAAAAAAAATACCATGCGGCAGACCAACGAAAATCAACCCTTATTATTTGTTTCCGCAAGCGTACTGAGCCTGCTTGGCAGCGGAATTGGCTTGGTCCTTTTCGGTCTGGCCGCCTTGTTTTTCAAGCCAGCGAAGACTTGGATAATTAGCGTCACTAATTCGACCAGCATGGAGCGGATTACGCCTTTGTATTTTCTTCTGTTTATGGGGCTTTGCCTGCTTTCGTTTGTGGGCGTTGTCAAAATTCGACATTGGCAAAAAGCTGGATTTTTCTTTTATCTTGGCGCTCAATTAGCCATGCTTTTTGTACCTGTAATTTGGCTCGATTGGAACGCATTTTCGGTTGTCAATCTCATTTTCACCGCTATTTTCCTTTTTATTTATTTCTCCTATTACAAGTTAATGAGCTAAGTTCAGCTACCGAACTAATAATATACTTTAGTTCAATAAATAACTCTTCGCTGCCTTTATTCTCGAAAACACAGCCTGCAACCACCAAGAAACTTTCCAATCTTTTGTGCGATTCTTTGCCGTAAAATCTGATCACCAACGCATTCATCTCACTGAATACAAACAAGATAACACTCAGAATCATTGACTTTGGCCCGTGATTGCCGTATATTTACAATAGCTTAGCTGTACATAGCAAGCGTTAAACTAAATAACCAGATCCCAAATGAAAAATAAGGGCGTTAAAAATATTAATTACATTAGCTGGATCGTCATTATTTCGTCCATTGCCGTTCTTTATCTGTCCTATTTCTTTTTCTACATTCCTCAGCAGGAATCGGTTCTGCAAGAACGAGCTTTTCGAATTCTCAAAGAATATGGGAATAATTTGTACGGTAAATTTGAGTACTACCAAACCCACCTGAAAAATTACGGTGGCTACTATACCATCCGCGAAAAACTACGAAACGAATCGGCCTTAAAAGCTCTTGACAAGCTCAAACACAATATTTCAAAAACCAATAGCGAACCACCGGCAAGCACGAAAGAAATAATCAACCTTTATAAGGTGATTGGCAGTTTGGATGCCAGCATTGAGGCTGAACAGATGCCGGAGTCAAAAATGCCCAAAGCTCCAATTTTATCCGACGACCGAAGAGACCTGCTGATCCCTCACGAAGACGGATTTAGCATGATCCTGCCCAATACCATTGCCAATCTAAATCAAAAACTCAATCAACAGTTTGATGTGCCCGGCCAAAATTTCGTTTATAAAGTGCCGATCGAAACCCTGATGGAAGGATTGAAATTTGACTTGCTTTTGGATAATATTGTTCTTTTTGACTCGGGGATGGTGATTCATAATTCCCGAAAAGATGTCATTCATGACATCACCAACCCCAAGGCCTTATGCGACAGCGCCGAAATTCATCAGGGCGGTGTTATCGAAATGAT